>Ga0081539_10003473_pt1 | contig 19258 bp, 19 predicted proteins | sample TabmetS4T2R2_FD_71023 | JGI IMG/M metagenome (GOLD analysis project Ga0081539, IMG submission 71023) | Tabebuia heterophylla rhizosphere microbial communities from the University of Puerto Rico - S4T2R2 | ecosystem: Host-associated > Plants > Roots > Rhizosphere ...
TGCTGGTCGGGATGGACTCTCCGCAACTGTCCACTCCCGACCTCGAGGAGGCGTTCCGTCTGCTGATCGCGCCGAACGGACCGGGCTCGGTGCTCGGGCCGGCCACCGACGGCGGCTGGTGGGCGCTGGGGCTGCGGGACAGCCGGCACGCCTCGCTGCTGCCGGCGATCGCGACCTCGACCCCGCAGACCGGGGCGGACACCCGCACCGCGCTGCGCCGGCGCGGCCTGCGAGTGGCCACCCTGCGGACTCTCACCGACGTCGACACCGCCGGGGACGCGTACGCGGTGGCGCCGCTCTGCCCGGTCGGGGCACGGTTCCCGGCCGCGGTAGCCGAGCACGTTCCCGCCGTCACGGGAGCCGGCAGGTGAGCGTGGCCGCGCTGTTCGACGCCGCGTTCGGCAACGTCGTCTCCGGGCGAACCGCGACGTTCACCGTGCGGCATCCGGCCGGGGGAGTGCACCGGTTCGAGCCGGAGCGGTGGTGCCAGGATGCGCTTCCCGGCGACGAGGCGCTGCTCGAGACCTGCACGGGACCGACCATCGACGTCGGCTGCGGGCCGGGCCGGCTGGTGGTGGCGCTCACCGCGGCCGGGACGCCCGCGCTGGGCATCGACGCCAGCCCGGCGGCGGTTCGCATCGCCCGGGCGCGGGGCGCCGCCGCGTTGTGCCGCGACGTCTTCGGCCCGTTGCCCGGCGCCGGGCGCTGGCGGCATCTGCTGCTGGCGGACGGGAACGTCGGCATCGGCGGCGACCCGGCCCGGCTGCTCGCCCGCTGCCGCGACCTGATCGGCCCGGGAGGCCGGATCCACGCCGAACTCGCTGCGCCCGGCACGCCGAGCTGGGCGGGGCGTACCGCGGTCGCCGGCTCGCCCGTGCGGCTGCCGTGGGCGGTCCTCGCACTCGACCGGCTCGCGGCCCCGGCCGCGGCTGCCGGTCTGCGCGTTCTCCACACCCGGACGGAGGCCGGCCGATGGTTCGCCACCCTGGCCGCACGGTGACCAGACTTGTCACTCGGCCGCTGCCGGTCCCGCCGCGGTGGCTGCGGCGTGGCCCGTTCCGGCCCGGCGTCTTCCGCTCCGCGCTGCGGTCGGCCGCGCTGACCAGCAGGTTGGGCGTGCTGCTCGGGATGGCGTTCGGGATCTGCTTCGTCACCGGGTTGCTCAGCCACCTCATCCAGCATCCGCCGGCATGGTTCTGGTGGCCGTCCCGGCCGGTCGCGCTCTACCGGATCACCCAGGGCGTGCACGTGGCGACCGGGCTGGCCACCATCCCGCTGCTCGGCGCCAAGCTGTGGTCGGTCTACCCGAAGCTGTTCCGCTGGCCACCGGCCCGCACGCTGATGCACGCGGCTGAGCGGGCCGGCGTCGCGCTGCTGGTCGCGGGCGCGCTGTTCCAAGTCGTCAGCGGGGTGCTCAACATCGGCCGCTGGTACACCCCGATGCCGTTCTTCTTCACCGCCGGGCACTACTGGGTGGCCTGGTTGACCGCGGGGGCGCTGCTGGTGCACATCGCCGTGCAGTTGCCGGTGGCGCGTACCGCTCTGCGCCGTCCGGCCACCGCGGACCCCGGACGGCGGCAGGTGCTGGTCGGGGTCGGGGTCGCGGCCGGGCTGATCACACTGACCACGGTCGGTGAGACGGTGCGGCCGCTGTCCCGGGCGGCGGTCCTCGCGCCGCGGCGGCCGGCGATCGGGCCGCAGGGATTGCCGGTCAACAAGACGGCGCAGAGCGCCGGCGTGCGGGCGAGCGCGTCGGACTCGGCGTACGTTCTGATGGTCACGGGTCCGGCCGGACCGGTGCGGCTGGATCTCGCGGCGCTGAACGCGCTGCCGCAGCACACCGTGGTGCTGCCGATCGCCTGCGTGGAGGGGTGGAGCGCGAGCGCCACCTGGACCGGGGTGCGGCTACGGGACCTGGTTTCCCTCGCCGGCGCCGACCCGGACCGCTCGCACGTCCTGGTGGAGTCGCTCCAGGCGGGCGGGCGCTACCGGACGTCGATGGTCGAGCCGCCGCTGACCGCCGATCCGTTCACACTTATCGCGTTGCGGCTGCGCGGCGAGCTGCTGCATCTCGACCACGGCTACCCGGCGCGGCTGATCGCGCCCAACCGGCCCGGTGTGCTGCAGACGAAGTGGGTCGCTCGGCTGCGGGTGTGGGAGGCGCGATGAGCCGGCTGCGGACCGCCCTGCTCGTGATCGGCGTGGCCGGGATGGGTTACGCGGTGGCCGGCGCGGTGACCGATCCGGACGTGCGGCTCGGCGGCGTCCTGCTGTTCCTCACCGCCGTCCTGGTCGCGCACGACGGTGTCTGGCTGCCCGCGGTCCTGCTCGCCGGTGCGCTGCTCGACCGCGTGGCCCCGGCCCGCCACCGCGGGACGGTCCGGGTGGCGGCGATCGCCGCCGCCGCACTGACGGTCGCCGCCCTGCCGCTCGTGCTCGGGCTGGGCCGCACGGCCGACAACCCGTCGGCGCTGCCGTTGAACTACGGCCGCAACCTGGCCCTGGTCCTGCTCGCCGTGGCCGGGACGACCGCACTGGTGACGGCACGGGGCCGGATCAAGGATCGCCGGCGCGGCCGTAAGAATTCGGAAAGCGGCGCCGACCGCACCGGCCGGTAGCGTACTCAACGTGGGACACAGCGTGCTCGTCGTGGACGACGACGCCACCGTGAGCGACGTCGTCCGCCGCTACCTGGAGCAGGCCGGCTGGGCCGTGCGGCTGGCCGGAGACGGCGCCTCCGGACTCGCCGCGGTCGACGCCGAGCGGCCCGACCTGGTCGTGCTCGACATCATGATGCCCGGCATCGACGGCATCGAGGTCTGCCGCCGGTTGCGCCGCGAGCAGCCCGGCCTTCCGGTCATCATGCTGACCGCCCTCGGCGAGGAGGTCGACCGGGTACTCGGTCTCGAGGTGGGCGCCGACGACTACGTGACCAAGCCGTTCTCGCCGCGCGAGCTGGTGCTGCGGGTCCGCTCGGTGCTGCGCCGCACGGCCGGCGCTGAGGCCGGGACGGCGCCGCCGGAGTTGCTGACCGACGGCGACCTCGTGGTGGACACGGCCCGGCGGATCGCCCGGATCGGCGCAGTGCCGCTCTCGCTGACCGTACGCGAATTCGATCTGCTGGTATTCCTGCTGAACAATCCGCGGCGGGCCTGGAGTCGCGCCGATCTGCTGTGCCGGGTCTGGGGCTGGCAGTTCGGCGATCAGTCGACGGTGACCGTGCACGTACGCCGCCTGCGCGAGAAGATCGAACCCGACCCGGCCGACCCGGTCCGCGTACTCACCGTGTGGGGCGTCGGTTACCGCTACGAACCGGTGGTGACCCGATGACCGACACCGTCCTCATCGGCCTGTACGCGCTGGCCGCGGGCGGAGCAGTCGGGATCCTCGGCGCGGTCGTCCTGCGCCTGCTCCGGGGCCGTTCGCTGCTGGCGCACACCATAGTCCTGCTCGCCGTCACCGTCCTGTCCGTGGTGGCCGGCGTGGTAGCGGTCGCGTGGGCGATGTTCCTCTCCGGCCACGACCTGCGGGTCGTGCTGATCACGGTGACCGCCTCAGCGGTGGTCAGCATCGGGGTCGGCGCGGTCTTCGGCCGCCGGCTGGCCGCGTCGGCGGTCTGGGCCGAGGCCGCCCGCCAGCAGGAGCGGCGGGTCGAAGCCGGTCGGCGCGAGCTCGTCGCCTGGGTGTCGCACGACCTGCGCACCCCGCTGGCCGGCTTGCGGGCGATGGCGGAGGCGCTCGAGGACGGCGTGGTGGGCGACCCGGCCACGGTCGCCGAATACCACCGCCGCATCCGCGTGGAGACCGACCGGATGGCCCGGCTGGTCGACGACCTGTTCGAGCTGTCCCAGATCAACGCGGGCGCGCTGCGCGTCGTGCCCTCCCCGGTGCCGCTACGCGAGGTGGTCTCCGACGCCATCGCCGGCGTCGCCGCGCTGGCCGCCCGCAAGCACATCACGCTGGTCGCGGCCGAGACCGGGTGGCCGACCGTGCAGGCCGGCGAGCGGGAGCTGGCCCGCGTGGTCAGCAACCTGCTGCTCAACTCGGTGCGGTACACGCCCGAGGCCGGTACCGTCCAGATCGATGCGGGCCAGGCGCCGGACGGTGTCTGGCTCGCCGTCTCGGACACCTGCGGCGGCATCCCGGACGGCGATCTCGACCGGGTCTTCGAGGTCGCCTTCCGCGGCGAGCGGGCCCGGACGCCGCAGACCGACGGGTCGGGCGCCGGCGGCGGCTTGGGGCTGGCCATCGTGCGCGGCCTGGTCGAGGCACACGGCGGCCGCGTCGATGTCCGCAACACCGGGCGCGGCTGTCGCTTCGAAGTCCGCCTGCCCGACGTGGCGACGATGTCGTGACCGCGGGCGGCTCCGAAGTCCGGAGTCACGCTCCGTACACGCGTTTGCCGGTCCGTACGTACGTCAGGATCTGATCCACCGACAGCCCGTCCAATCCCAGGTCTGCGGAGCTGCGGCCGTGCGTACGCCAGTCCCGTTCGTGGATGACGTTGTAGATGGTGATGATGGAGTCGATCACTGGGGTGTCGACGCCGACGGCCTTGCCGAGGATGCTCCACGGCACGAGTCCGTATGGAGTGTCCTCGGTGAAATACCGGCTCTCCAGGTCGTCCGGTCCGGAGATCGGGGTCAGCGAGATGTTGCCGTGCAGGCTCCGGTAGAGGTCCTGCCAGGAGTAGCCGTCGGCCAGCCCGCTGAAGTCCTCGATCGGGGTGAGGGTGTAGCCGAGCCGCCGGCCGATCGCTTTGCGTTCGTCGTCCACCCGCAGGTTGAGCCGGCAGGACGCCGGGGTGACCCCGTGCTCGTACAGGAAGAAGGGCCGTTTCGCGGAATTCTCGATGGCGGTGACACTGAGCAGGCACGGGCCGGAGTGCACGCCGGGGTTGACGATGCTCAGCCCGGCCTCGAGGACGTCGCCGTACACCTTCTCGAACGGGTGGACCGCCCGCAGGTCCTCGATCAGGCCGGGGCCGCGGTCGGCCGGCATGAACGCGATGTTGACCTTGTTGTGCCCGTAGATCGCCACCTCGGCCGGACCGGTCAGGCGGGTGTCGTAGGGCAGGTTGTTGACCTCGGCGACGACCGGGCAGTCGTCGCCGAACACGGTTCGGAACAGCAGGCCGGCGAACGCACCGGGATAGACCACGACGACCTGGTCCGGGCCGACCCGGCCGCGGAGCAGCCGAGCGTACGCCGCATGAGCGAACGCGGGCGTCACGACGAGGATGAACCGCACGCCGTCGATCGCCTCGTCGATGTCGCTTGTCACCTTCTCGAGCGCGAAGCTGCCCTCGATGACGCCGGACGCGCGGATGGCACCGGACTCGAACAGCTCGCGAAGGCCGTCGCGGAACTCCGGCGTCTCGAACATGGTCACGCGATGGCCGCGGGACACCAGGTCGGCGGCCATCGCGTGCGCACCGTGTCCACCGCCGAGGACCGCAACGCGAGCGGGCGCCGTCATGAGGCGGCCGCGGGCTCGTCGAAGGCCGTCAGGAACGCCTTGGTACGCGCCTCGGCCGGGCGGTCGAGCACGTCGGCGGGCGGTCCCTGCTCGACGATGACCCCGCCGTCGACGAACACCACCCAGTCGGAGATGCGGCGGGCGAACGGCACCTCGTGGGTCACGATGATCATCGTCATGCCGTCGTCGGCGAGTTCCCGCATCACGCGAAGGACCTCCCGGGTCGACTCGGGGTCCAGCGCCGAGGTCGGCTCGTCGAACAGCAGCACCTTGGGCTGCAGGGCCAGCGCGCGGGCGATCGCGACGCGCTGCTGCTCACCGCCGGACATCTGTTCCGGGAACGCGAGCCCGCGGTGAGCGAGGTGGACTCGCCGCAGCAGCCGTACGGCGTTCTCCAGGGCCTGGTCCTCGCCGGCCCGGCGGGCCTTCATCTGCGCGAGCATGACGTTCTCGACCGCCGTCAGGTGCGGGAACAGATGGAACCGCTGGAACACCATGCCCACCGACTGGCGCAGGCGGGCCAGGTCGCGGCAGACGACCCGGGTGCCGGAGAACACCGTCTCGCCGGCGATCTCGATCCGCCCTCGATCGGGAACCTCGAGCAGGTTGATGCAGCGCATGAGCGTGGTCTTGCCGCCGCCACTCTGCCCGATGATGCTGAGGATCTTCCCCGGCCAGACCCGCACGTCGACGTCGTTCAGCACGACGCGGCCGTCGAAGGACTTGACCAGGCCCTGGACGTCGACCACGGGTTTGGGGGCAGTGGTCGTGGTGGCGGCCGGCGCGACGCCGGGAACCGTGCTCATGACGCGACCCCCACCTGTGCGACACCGAGCATCGCCCGCGCCTTGCGCAGCCGGCGAGCGCGCCGAGGAGACAACGGGGCGCCGTCGTGCATGCGCCGCTCCAGCCAGAGCAGCCCTTGCGACAGCGGGTAACACATCGCGAAGTAGATGGCCGCGATCACGAGCATCACTTCCATGGTGCGGAACGTGGCCGAGGAGGCGGACTTGCCGACCTGGAACAGCTCGCCGGCCGAGATGATGACGAGCAGCGAACTGGACTTGAGCATGTCGACCGCCATCGTGTTGGTGCCGGCCAGGGCCAGGCGTACGCCCTGCGGAAAGATGACGCTGCCGAACGTGGTCATCCGGTTCAGGCCGAGCGCCTGTGCCGCCTCCCGCTGTCCCGAGTGGACGCCGACGAGCGCGGCCCGGAAGATCTCGGAAAGGTAGGCGGCGTAGAAGATGGCGAGGCTGAGCACCGCCGCCTGCATGACGCCGAGGTTGATGTCGAACGGGTCGCCCGCCAGCCCGTAGTATCCCATGTAGATGATCACGATGAGCGGGATGTTCTTGAAGACCTCGGTGTAGGCGCCGGCCGGCCAGCGCAGCAGCCGGGTCTTGCTGGTCCGCATCAGGGCGAGCAGGAGCCCGAGCACGGCGGCGCCGGCGAACCCGAGGGCGGTGTAGATGAGCGTGTTCTTCAGGCCGCTCAATAGGTCCGGCGCGTATTGCGCCCAATCGACCTTGAACATGGTGGCTCCTAAATGCTCGGTGGGGTCCAGCCCGCGTCCCGGTCGACGCCGGCACGCAGCTTCGACTGGTACGGAGCGGCCTCGAGGAACTGCGCAGGGTCGCCGCCGTACTTCGTGATCAGTGCACTGAGCTTGCCGTTGGCGTACATCTTGCGGATCTCGGTGTTCAGCGCGGCCTCGAGCTTCGGCGCGTCCTTGGCGAGATAGAAGCTGATCTGCAGCTGCCGGTAGTTGACCAGGTCGGGATGGGCGGCGACCTGAGCGTCCGTCGGTTCCTCGAAGTAGGAGATCTTGAACTTCGAGCCGGGATTCTTCTTCGCCTCGTACGGAATGAGCAACGGGTCGATGAATCCGATGTCGAGCCGGCCGTTGTTCAGATCGGAGAACATGGTCACGGCGTCGGGGTACGTCTTCGCCGCGGCGATCCCGGGCGTGGCCTTGATGGCCTTCTCCCAGAGATAGCCGCTGATGGTGCCGACCTTCTTGCCCGTGAAGTCGTCGATGGTGGCGTACGTGGCGTCGCCGATCACCGCCATGGCGGGTGGCGAGTAGTACACGGGATCGGTGAACAGCCCTTTCTGGGAGCGTTCCTTGCCCCAGCCGATGCCGCCGATGCCGAGGTCGACCCGGTGTGACTGCACGTTGCCGAGTACGCCGTCCCAGTCCGTTTCCCGCGGCACGACGCCGAGGCACAGATTCTTGGCAGCCTCGGACAGGATTTCACCGTCGAGGCCGTCGAGCTTGCCGCCGGTGACGCCGATGTACGGCATGTACGCGAACACCCCCACGGTGATCTTGCCCTTGTCCACCGTGTCGACGTCCGCCGCGGTGCAGCCGGCCGGCGCCGCACCGGCACCCGAATTCACTCCTCCGCACCCGGTCAGCACCAGTAGCGCGGTCACCACCATGGCGCCGGGCACCCGCCAGCCGGCGAATCTGTCTCGCATCCGCACCGAACTCAACTCCTCGCCATCGATAGAGAACGCAGCGCGTGATGCAGGTCACAGTAGGGAGGCGTTCGCGTCGCGTCATTGGGCGAAGCGCACGATGATCGCCGTCCCTGGGAGGGCCGGTTGTGCAAACCGCACAACCGGGCTAGCCGCCGGCTTGATCGATCTCTTCCAGGAGGCACGCGAGGTACAGGGCGATGGCGACCCGCGGGGCGCGAGCGTCCTCGCCGATCGCCGCCGAGATCCGCTTCAGCCGGTAGAGGAGGGTGTTGCGGTGGATGTGGAGTGCGAAGGCGGTGTCGGCAAGCCCCAGCCCGTGCTCGACGAGGGCGATGACCGTGCGCCGCAGCTCGGGCCAGCCCCGCTGCGACGCCAGGTTGCTCAGCATCGCCCGCCGGAAGTCCTGCCGCTGTCGCGGGGCGACACCCAGCAGCAGATCCCACACCCGGTAGTCGCGGGCCTCGTACACATGAACGCCGGGCATCATCCGCCGGCCGATCCGCAACGCGCTCCACGCCTCGTGGTACGAGCGGGGCAACTCGGCCAGGCCCGACGCGGGTGCGCCGATCCCCACCCACGAGCCGACGCCCAGCCGGTGCTCGATCCGCTGGACGAGCACCCCGGCGAGCTTGTGCAGCGCGTCCACCGCGCGCTGCGGACCGCCTCGGGGAACCAGGTCGGCCAGCACCGCGACGGCCGCGGCGCCGACCGGCGCGACCAGGTCGCCGGCCGCCTGGAAGACCTCCATCGCCAGCCGGACCGGGACCTGCCGCTGATCCGGGCCGAGCGCAGACTCCGGACCGGGGACGCCGGGCGGCAGATCCACGGCCATGACGAGCACGGCCCGCGGGAGGTCCACGACGAAGCCCAGCTCCTCAGCGCTGGTCCGCAGCGGCTCGGCGTCCACCACGCCCTCCTGATAGCTGGCGATGTCGGCGACCAGCTGTTCCACCGCCCGTTCCCGGCGCAGTTCCAACCGCAGCAACGCGGTCTGCCGCAAGATGATCTCGGTCTGCCGCCGGACGATCTCCCCGAACGGCCGGACTACCGCCGGGTCACCGGTGATCCCGACGGTTCCCACGACCTCCTGGCCGAGCGTCAGCGGCAGCGTGATCCCCGGGCGCACCCCGGACAGCCGACGCGCGGCTGCCGGGTCGTGCCACGCCTCGGTGCGCCGGCGCACCACCGCGACCGACGCCTCGTGCACGGTGCCCACCCGGGTCGGGTCGGCGCTGCCGATCACCCGGCCCTGCCGGTCGGTGACCAGAACGTTGAAACCGATCGCCGCGGTGATGCTGGTGGCGATCTCCTGGGCCAACTCGGGCGTCAGCATATGGACACACCGCACAACGCGAGCGCGGCCAGGACCGAGTTCCTCGTACGTCTCATCCGAGAGAGTGTGCGCCTCCGGAGGGGCTCGTCGCGGCATCGGCCGCCCGCCGATCCCAGCCTCGCCGCCATCTTCCAGATCCTGCCGTTCCTGTCCGGCGCGTTCGTACCCACCCACCGAGACGATGCCCGGCTGGCTGCAAGCCTTCACCGCCCACCAGCCGATGACACCCATCGTGTCCACATTGCGCGGACTGCTCACCGACAACCCCGTCGGCAGACAGGGATGGGTCGCCGTCGCCTGGTGCGCCGGGGCGGCGCTCGCCGGATACCTCTGGGCACGAAGGGCATACCACCGGCACGCCAGAAGGTGACCGGAGCGAGTCGGGTTACGAAAGAGGGACATGGGTGAACGAAAGCCCGACGCCGAGCGCGACCAGACCCCCGAAGACGGCGCGTTCGGTGCGGTGCCGGCCGGGGCCGCGAACGAGCGCCTCACCGATCAGGCACAGCAGGTAGAGGCAGAGGACCTGGCCAAGCTCGACGCCCAGGTTGAAGGCGACCAGCCGGCTGGTAACCTCGCCGTACGGAACTTTCAGGGCCTGGAAGCGAGTCGCGAGGCCGAGCCCGTGGACGAGGCCGAAGCCGAGCACGGCCGTCCCGAACCAGCGGTAGTGGCGGGGCCGGCCGAAGAGGCCGATGCCCCCGACGAACGCGACGCTGTCGGCGATGACGATATCGACCAGGCCGGGGTCGAGCCGCCAGCCGGCGAGGGTCGCCGTGACCAGGGTGGCGCTGTGGCCGAGGGCGAACAGCGAGAGCAGGCGTGCGGCCCGCCGGGGTTGCCAGGCCAGTAGGACGACCCCGGCGATGAACAGCACGTGATCCCCGCCGGTCAGCATGTGGGTGAACCCGAGGCCGACGAACCCCGCGACGCTCTCCTGCCCGGTTGCCTCCACCCCGTGCGCCTGGGCCGGCCGGGCATTACCCAGCAGCAGGGTCATGCTGACCCCCGCGATGAGCAGGCAGCGGGTACGCATGTCAGTGGTGCTTGGCCATGAGCGTGAACGCGAGCAGCCCGGTGGCGGTGAAGTCGATCGACGGTTCGTTGGTGGCCGAAATCCGGGTGTCGTCGACGTAGTGGGCGTCGTCGCGGTCGAATCGTTCGAGCGCGCCGCCCGAGCAGGGGCTGGGCTGCGGGTCGGCGAGCAGTTCGTGGACCCGGCCGGCCGAGTTGGGCCCGTTGACCACGGCGCCGACCATGCCGGCCGCCGTGGCGGGGGTCTTGACCAGCGTGGCGATCTGGTCGTGCGGGCAGCGCGGGTAGGTGGAGCCGACACCGACCATCATGGACGTGCCCCAGCCGTTGGCGCCCAGCACCACGCCGCGTTGCGCGGTGGCGAAGGCGGCGTAGCGGCCGTCGGCGAACGCGTGCTCGTAGAGTTCCGCGGTGGCGACGAACCCGAGCTGGCGGGAGGCGTAGTCGGAGCCGCCGTTGCCGGACGCCGCGTTCATCGGGTTGCCGGCGGCGGCCGCCGCGCCGGCGGCCAGTCGTCGGTCCAGGTCGGCGCGGAGACCCGGGGTGTCGATCGCCCGGTCGTCCGCCGGGGTCGCGGCGAGGAGCGGAACCAGTTCGGCGTCGGCCACCACGCTGACGTCGTAGACGCTCAACGGTTCGGTGCCGCGGTCGCCGGCGTTCGCCCCGGCCCATCGGGTTGCCTCGTGCAGCCACTCGTCGGCGCGGGGGTCGTGCAGGGCTCGCGCCGCCCGGGCCAGTTCGGTGGCTCCGGCGGCGAGGTCGTCCGTCCACGTGTCCTCGGGATAGAACGAACGCGGCTCGGCGGTGACCAGCTCGCCGACGTTCTCGGTGCGGGCGAGGTCGAAGACGGCCGCCGCGGCGGCGAGGTGCTTCCCGGCGCGGGACGGCTCGGTGGTGGCTTCGACCTGGGCGGCGAGGGCGAACGCGGCGGCCACCCGGCCGGCGAGGTTGGGGCTGAGCGCCTCTGCCGGGTCCGCCGCCCGGAACACCGGCCGGTACCGCTGGAAGTACCGCTCGTCGCCGGGGCGCACCGGGAGCCGGTCGTCGTCCTCCGGCAGCCGCCACGTGTCGTGGTCGCCGAGAAAGGGACGGTCGCCCGCGCTGCGGCCGCCGCCGATGCCGACCTGGGTGTAGAGGGTCTCGCTCTCGGCGTCCCACATCTTGTCGAGCCAGTCCACGCCGTGCCGGGTCTCGGCGGCGAGCCCGTCGACGGGTGCTCCGTCGCGCTGCGCTATGAGCAGAGCGATCAATGCGTACGCGGTGGTGTGAGTGAACTTGAGGAAGTCGCCCGCGTCGTACCAGCCGCCCTCGACGTCGACCGGCCCGTCGGTCTCCTCCAGGTCGGCGGTGAGCCGGCCGTCCGCGTCGAAGTGTGGCCGTTCGTAGACGGCCGCCGTCCGGTCCGCGAGGTGTGCCGGCCTGCGATCCCATTCCCCGCTGACCTGATCGGCGCCGTCGCGGTGCGCTTGGAAGTAGCTGACCGCGTCGCGGGCGAGTGGTCCGAAGAGCTCGTCGGCGGTCTGGATGTGGAACGGCGGGGACTCGGCGGAGACGGCCCCCTCGACCCGCAGCCGGTAGGTGCCCGGTTCGGTGAGCGACGACAGGTTGACGGGCCGGACGTCGCGGAAGTTGGCGTTCCACGCTCCGCGGCTCGCACCGATGCTCGGTGACAGAACGGTCCGGCCGTACGCGTCGATCACGGCGGCCGTCGCACCGGCCGCGTCCCGCGGAGCCAGAAGTACCGCGACCTTGGATTCGCCGGGGCCGTAACCGACCTGATCGAGCCTGATCACCGCGTCCGGTCCGGGGGAGTCGGTGCAGCCCGCGCACAGCAGCAGGACACCGGCCGCCACCGGTACGAGCACAGATCGCAGACGGGCCACCCAGCTTGTCACGGTGGGATTGTCGTGAGTCGTCACCGGTGGCGACGGACGCGCTGTCCGGCGCCCGGCGGCGGACCGGTGCAGCGCGGGGTAGGGCTCAGCGGCGCGCGGGTACCGGTCCGTCCGTGCCCCCGTGGTGCTCCGGACGGCCCGGAAGACGGTGCTCGGCGGCGCGGAGACTCTCGATGATCAGCCGGTGAACGTGTTGGTCGGCGAGACCGTAGACGGCTCGCCGCCCCTCCCGGCGCACCGTGACCAGGCCGGCGAGACGCAGCTTGGCCAGGTGCTGGGAGACGGCTGGACGGGCCGCCCGGACCGCGGCGGCCAGGCCGGTCACATCCTGCTCGCCGTCCAGCAACGCGACCACGAGCCGCAGCCGCGTCGCGTCGGCGAGCATGCCCATCGCGACCGTTGCCGCCTGGATCACGCTGTCGCGGACGTCTCGCTGTTGCCGCTCATGGGCACCTGCAACGTTGTCGCTTGCGTACATGAGCACATATTATGGCGGCGACGATCCTCTGACCATCCAGTACGGGAGCAGTCCGTTGGCCGAGCACGAGCACCACGACGACCACGCCCACGGTACGCACGACGGCGCGTGGCACCGGATCGGGCACCTGCTCAAGCCGCACTCGCACGACAGCGCCGACAAGGTCGACCCGGCGCTGGAGACCTCGCGCGAGGGCATGCGGGCGCTGTGGATCTCCCTGATCGGCCTCGGTGTCACCGCGCTGCTGCAGGCCCTCATCGTGGCGTTCTCCGGATCGGTCGCGTTGCTGGGCGACACCCTGCACAACGTCGCGGACGCGCTGACCGCCGTCCCGCTGGGCATCGCGTTCTGGCTGGGCCGGCGCGCCGCCACCCGGGCCTACACCTACGGCTTCGGCCGTGCCGAAGACCTCGCCGGCATCATCATCGTGCTGGTCATCGCCGCCTCCTCGGTCGCCGCGGCCTGGTTCGCGGTCGAGCGCCTGGTCAACCCCCGGCCGATGACGCACATCCCGTGGGTTCTCGCGGCCGGGATCATCGGCTTCCTCGGCAACGAGATCGTCGCCCGGTACCGGATCACCGTCGGCCGTCGTATTGGTTCGGCCGCCCTGGTCGCCGACGGCCTGCACGCCCGCACCGACGGCTTCACCTCCCTCGCCGTCGTCCTCGCCGCCGCGGGCGCCTGGCTCGGCTGGACCTGGGCCGACCCGGTCGTCGGTCTTGGCATCACCGTCGCCATCGCGCTCGTGCTCAAGGACGCCGCTCGCGAGGTCTACCACCGGCTCATGGACCGCGTCGATCCCGAACTGGTCGACCAGGCGGAAGAGACCCTGCGCGGCATCCCCGGTGTACGCGGCGTCTCCGGGCTGCGCCTGCGCTGGATCGGCCACCGCATGCACGCCGAGGCCGCCATCGTGGTGGACCACCGGCTCAGCCTGCTCGCCGCGCACGAGATCGCCGCCGACGCCGAGCACCAGCTCACCCACGACGTCCCCCGGCTCACCGGAGCCACCGTGCACGTCGACCCGGACAGCTTCCCGGGCGACGACCACCACACCGACCTCGCCCACCAGCGCCGCGACCGGGAGACGACCACCACCACGACCTGACACGCCGCGTTCGGCGTGTCGCTGCTGTTCCCGGTAACGCTGGTACCTCCCGGGCCTCCGGCGACCGACGTAGCGTCGTCGGGGTGGACAACCGTGCCGAGACCCGCGACTTCCTCACCACGCGCCGCGCGCGGATCACGCCGGAGCGGGCGGCGCTGCCGACGTACGGTGGTCATCGCCGGGTGGCGGGGCTGCGCCGCGAGGAGGCGGCCCTGCTGGCCGGGGTAAGCGTCGACTACTACACCCGCCTGGAACGCGGCAACCTCACCGGCGTCTCCGACAGCGTGCTGGAGGCCGTCGCCCGGGCGCTGCAACTGGACGATGCGGAACGGGCGCACCTGTTCGACCTGGCTCGGGCCGCGAATACCAGCGCGGCGAGGGTCCGCAGCCGGCGTTCCCGCGCCCCGCGCCTGCGGGCGCAGACGCAGCGGCTGCTGGACATGATGACGATGGCGCCGGCGTACGTGCGCAACGGCCGCCTCGACGTGCTGGGCGCCAATGCGCTCGGCCGGGCGGTGTTCGCGCCGCTGTTCGACACCGCGGCCGCCACGCCCAACATCGCCCGGTTCATCTTCCTCGACCCCGCCGCCCAGGCCTTCTATCGGGACTGGGAGGAACTGGCCGCGGACACGGTGGCGCTGCTGCGCCCGGAGGCGGGCCGGGATCCCTACGATCGCGGCCTCACCGACCTGATCGGCGAGTTGTCGACGCGCAGCGACGTGTTCCGCACCTGGTGGGCCGCGCACAACGTGCGTCAGCACCGCAGCGGCGTCAAGCGCCTGCACCACCCGACGGTGGGGAACCTGACGTTGACGTACGAGTCGATGGAGCTGGTCACCGACCCGGGGCTGCGGCTCAACGCCTACACCGCCGAGGCCGGCAGCCCGGACCAGGACGCGCTCAACCTGCTGGCGAGCTGGACGGCGGCCCCGCACGAACGGTCGAGTACCGAGCGGGGCTGAGCGGGTCGTCCCTCAGGCGGCCGGTGCCACCTCGTCGAGAGCGTCGGCACGTGACCGGGGAACATCTCTGTCCGCGGACAACGCTAAGGCCCGCCGCGGGGGTTCGGACCGGACTAAGGGGGTAACGGCAGAACCTCCCTCAACCCGGATGGCGGGGCCTACCGTCGAGACGTTCGACGACGAGAGATGGAAACCCCTGATGCGTGCAACCTTCATGTACGGCGCCGGCGACGTACGCGTGATCGACGTGCCGGACCCGGCGCTGAAGCACCCCACGGACGCGCTCGTGCGGATCGTGCGGTCGTGCATCTGCGGCAGCGACCTGCATCCGTACCACAACCTGCCGGCCACCGCCGGGGGCAAGTCGATGGGGCACGAGTCCCTCGGCGTGGTCGAGGACATCGGCTCGGACGTGGCCACCGTCCATCGCGGTGACCTGGTGGTGGTGCCGTTCGCCTGGCAGGACAACACCTGCGACTTCTGCCGGGAGGGTCTCCAGACGTCGTGCCGGCACGGCGGGTTCTGGAACGCCGGCGACGTGGGCGGCATGCAGGCCCAAGCCGTCCGGGTGCCGCTGGCCGACGGCACCCTGGTCACGCTCCCCGTGGCCGAGGACTCCGCGCTGCTGCCGTCGTTGCTGACGCTGTCCGACGTGTTCGGCACCGGGCACCACGCCGCAGTCCGGGCCGGCGTGAACCCGCGCACCGATGTGACGGTGATCGGCGACGGCGCGGTCGGTCTGCTCGCCGTGCTGGCCGCGCGCCGCCTCGGCGCGGAACGGATCATCCTGATGGGCCGGCACAAGGACCGCACCGACCTGGGCCGCGAGTTCGGCGCCAGCGAGGTGGTCGCTCAGCGCGGCGAGGAGGGCATCGAGAAGGTCCGGGAGCTGACCCGTGGCGACGGCACCCACACCGTGCTCGAATGCGTCGGCCACCGGCCCGCCTACGAACAGGCCCTCGGCGTGGTCCGCGCCGGCGGGGTGATCAGCCGCGTCGGCGTCCCCCAGTACGACGACGGTGACATCGGCTGGCATCTGTTCGGCCGCAACCTCACCCTCACCGGCGGCCCGGCCCCGGCGCGCCACTACATCGAGGAACTCATGCCCGACATCCTGGACGGAACGATCCAACCCGGCCGGGTCTTCGACCGCACCATCAGTCTCGAGGAGGTCCCGGACGGCTACCGGGCCATGGACCGCCGCGAGGCCCTGAAGGTGCTGGTACGGCCATGACCTGGACCATCCGCCCGCTCCCTAACGATTGAGAGATCAGCACCATGGAACTGCGACCGCTCGGGCGCACCGGCGTCCAGGTCAGCAAGCTGTGTCTCGGCGCGATGATGTTCGGCGACTGGGGCACCAAGGACCACGACGAAAGCATCAAGATCATCCACCGGGCGCTGGACGCGGGGATCACCTTCGTGGACACCGCCGACGTGTACTCCCAGGGCGAGTCCGAGGAGATCGTGGGCAAGGCGCTCAAGGGGCGCCGCGACGACGTCGTGCTCGCCACCAAGTTCTTCATGCCGTTCGACGGCGACCCGAACCACCGCGGCGGCTCCCGCCGCTGGATCATGACGGCGGTCGAGAACTCGCTACGCCGCCTCGGCACCGACCACATCGACCTCTACCAGATGCACCGCTACGACCCGGCGGTCGACCTCGACGAGACGCTTGGTGCGCTCACCGACCTGATCCGCGCCGGGAAGATCCGCTACATCGGCCACTCGACGTTCCCGGCGTCCGCGCTGGTCGACGCGCAGTACCTCGCCCGGGACCGGGGCCGGGAGCGGTTCGTCACCGAACAGCCCTCGTACTCGATCCTGACCCGCAACATCGAGAACGAGATCCTGCCGCTGACCCAGAGGTACGGCATGGGCGTGCTCTCCTACAGCCCGCTCGCCGGTGGCTGGCTGTCCGGCCGGTACCGCGCCGGCGGTGACCAGGCCGGGCCGATGTCCGAGGCACGCAAGCGGCTGGCCAACCGGTTCGACCTGTCCCTGCCGGAGAACCAGCGCAAGCTCGAGGCGGCCGATGCCCTTGCCAAGCTGGCCGACGAGGCCGGGATCAGCCTGATCGAGATGGCCATCGCCTTCGTGCTGCGCCACCCCGCGATCACCTCGGCCATCATCGGCCCGCGCACCATGGACCACCTGGAGTCGCAGCTGGCCGCGGCGGACGTGGTGCTCTCCGACGACGTGCTCGACCGCATCGACGAGATCGTGGCGCCGGGCGTCACCCTGAACCCGGCCGACAACGGCTGGGTCAACCCGTGGCTTCAGCCAGCCGCCCGCCGCCGGACGGAGACCGCTCGATGACCACCACGCCGCTTCTGCGGCTCAACAACGCCGTCGAGATGCCCGCTCTGAGTCACGCGCCGGCGCCCGGCCGGCTGTCGAGCTCCGACAGGATGGTCCGCAGAATCTCGGGTGTGCGGTCGGGCGGCTCGGCTTCGAGGGACAACTGCGCCATCGCGCCGGAGTAAAGATCGATATCCTCGCGCTTCTCCAGGTAAAGACCGCTTGTCAGGTGTTCGATGTAGACCACGTCTGGCACGTCCTGGTGCGGGAACCGCAGGATGGAGAACGCCCCGCCCATCGCCGAGTGCCCGCCCGAGGCGAACGGGATCACCTGTAGCCGTACCTCCGGACGTTCACACACCTCGATCAACGCGACGATCTGCTCGCGCAACACCGCCGGCCCACCGATCGGCCGGCGCAGCGCCGCCTCGTCGATGATCGCCCACAGCCGCGGCGGATGCGGACGGTCGAAGACCTGCTGCCGTGCCATGCGCAACGCGGCCCGCCGGTCCACCGCCTGCTCACCGAGGGCAACGCCGCCCAGGGCGATCACCGCGCGGGCGTACGCATCGGTCTGCAACAGACCCGGAACGAACTGCACCTCATAGGTGCGGATCAGCTCGGCGGCCTGCTCCAGGTCGAGGTAGTTCTGGAACCAACTGGCCAGCACATCGTTGTAGGCGTTCCACCAACCCGGGGTGTTGGCCTCCTTGGTGAGGATAAGCAGCCGGTCCCGTTCGACCGGGTCGTCCATTCCGTACAGTTCGAGAAGGTCCGCGACGTCGCGTTCCTTGAAGCTCACCCGGCCCAGTTCCATCCGGCTGATCTTCGAATCCGAGCCGCGGATCGCCCACCCCGCGTCGGCGCGGCTGATGCCCTTCGCCTCGCGCAGCTGACGCAGGCGCGCACCCACCTGCAGCCGCCGTACGGTCGGCGCGCCGGGTGGCTCCTCGTCCACGACTACCGCCTCCGCCCGATCACCGCGTCCGGTGAGAACATGTGCGATCAGACAATACAAAGTGACCATGCGTCATCGCAGGCAGGTCGTCACTTCCGCCGTGTCCCGGCAGATCGGACTACCCACGCACGTCGGTCAAGCCAGATCGCCAAGGCGTCCCTGGTGCCCGGGGCGACCATGGCGCAGCGCATCAGCCGGGCCAAGCTCGCCGAACACGACCGCCGCGCAGCCGTGGCGGCCCGCCTGCACGAGCGGGACGGCGGTCAGCCGTCGGCTGGGCGGTCGCGGCCGAACGCGCTGACGGTGATTAGCCCGTGCTGGCACAGCGGCCCGGGATCGAACCCCATGTTCAGCGGCGTCGTCTCGTCCGGTGGGATCACCCGCAGCCCGGCCGTGTCCGGTGCGCAGTCGGTGGCCACTTCGTCGTCGGCCGGTACAACCGTCCAGTGCAGGAGGGCCCAGACGGTCTGCCGAGGCCTGACCACCAGGAGCGTGGCCTCGGTCGAGTCCCAGCGTGCCGTGGTCTGCCGGTCCTGGCGGTAGGCGTCGACCAGCTGTAGCCCCGGGTACCCGTAAATGGTGCAGGAGGTGGCCGTCTTGTTCGTCACGCCCAGCGCCGCGTACCGCTGACCCGCGCCGGCGCCGTGGCCCTCGACGTGACCGGTGAGATCACGGGTGTGGCAGCGCTGGATTTTCCGCGGAGCCGTCGTCGCGCCGGGGGTTGGCGTTGACGACGCTGACTGGGAATCACCGTCGGTCGACGGCAGCGGGCCGGCCGGCGGAGACGCCGAGGCGCCGGGCGGCGCGGGGCGTACCGCAGTCGTCGGTTTCGCCGCGCACCCCGCTGCGGCGAGGACAGCCGCCACACCGACAGCGACCCCGACCCTGAGCATCGTCTGCCTTGTCATTGACGAACCCTCCCGTGACCGCCGACGCAGGCGATACCACGGTAGGTGCGGACGAACGGCGACAAATCACGGTTTCGTGCCGCCGGGCGATCGGACCGGCGCCGGCGCCGCCCAGGAGGCGAGGAGGGTGAGGGCGTGGGCGGTGGGTGAGTCGGGTTCCGCGGTGTAGAGGGTCAGCGTGAGTTCTGGCTCGGCGCGTAGGTCGAGGCTTTCGTACGCGAGGGTGAGGTCGCCGACGATGTGGTGGTGAAAGGTCTTGGTGCCGGTGCCGTGGGTGCGGACGTTGTGGGCGCCCCAACGGCGGCGGAAGTCGTC
>Ga0081539_10003474_pt1 | contig 19255 bp, 15 predicted proteins | sample TabmetS4T2R2_FD_71023 | JGI IMG/M metagenome (GOLD analysis project Ga0081539, IMG submission 71023) | Tabebuia heterophylla rhizosphere microbial communities from the University of Puerto Rico - S4T2R2 | ecosystem: Host-associated > Plants > Roots > Rhizosphere ...
GCTGGAATCTTCGCAAGAAATTCTACCAGTTCGTGATCCAGGAACGGTGAGCGTGCTTCCAGTCCGTGCGCCATGCTCATACGGTCGGTCAAAACCAGGGAGTGTTCTGGCAAACGAGTTACAAAATCAGTGTACAACATGCGATCCAGTAAGTCGTCGGCTTCTGCATGGTTAAAAGGCTCTGTAATGCCGACTGTAGAATTCCTCTCGCCAAGTTCCTGCCAGAGGAGATCAGTGTAGAGCGCGCGCTTTCCTTCATGTGTGAAACGGAAGAAACACGTTGCTTCCGCATATTGTTCTGCGGCGGTCGCCTGCAACGACAAATGATGAACCCAACGAAGTTTCTGGGTCAAACTTTTGTACGTGAAACTATCAGGCAGACGATCCAACATGGGCCCCATCAGTCCCTGCCGCAGGGTGAGAGGCATTAGGCTGTACATGTCGATGTAGCGCGCGCCGACATAACGATCAAAACCTGCAAAGAGCTCATCGCCGCCGTCGCCGCCGAGCACCACCTTGACGTGTCTCGACGCAAGTCGCGCCGCCTGAAACATGCACGCTGCAATCGGATCAGAAGGTTCATCGAGATGCCAGATCATATCCGGCAGGGACTGGATCAGATTCGCAGAAACGCGTTCCTCTACGTGTTGCGTTTCGTATTGTTCCGCGACCATGCGCGCGAAGGGAAGCTCGTCGAAGTCGCTTTCCTCCACACCGATAGAAAATGTTTTCGGTTCCCTTCCCAAATCGCCTGTAAGAATCGCAACAATGAGGCTGGAATCCAGACCACCACTAAGAAACGCTCCTACCGGCACATCACTCATCAGGTGTGAGGCCACTGTACGGTTGAGCTGTTCCTGAAGTGCTTCGAGAATCTCAGGTTCGGAAAGGGTCAGTTTCTCGCGGAATGACAAATCCCAGTAACGCCGAAGCCTGATTTGTCCATTCTGATAGACCAGCGAATGGCCCGGCGGCAGTTTTTGAATATTTTTAAAGATGGTACGCGGCGAAGGGATAAAGCGCAGTGACAGGTAATCATGCATGGCGAACGGATCCAGCTCGGGTGCGTAGCGGTGAAGTGCAAGGATCGCCTTTATCTCTGAACCAAAGAGGAAATCTGAGCCGTCGCGTGCATAGAAAATCGGCTTCTGCCCGATCCGATCCCGCGCAAGCAGAAGTTTTTGTTGATGCTCATCCCACAGCGCAAAAGCGAACATGCCACCCAAGTGCTCTACACAGTGCTCACCAAATTCTTCATAAAGATGAACTATCACCTCGGTATCAGAATTTGTGTGGAATGAATGTCCTTTCGCCTCCAACTGCATACGGAGGGTTTGATAATTGTAGATCTCCCCATTGTAGACAACCCAGATCGTGCCATCTTCATTGCCGATCGGCTGGTTCCCATTTTCAAGATCAATAATACTGAGTCGACGACTGCCCAGGCCGATGTTAGTATTTACGTAACAACCCGAATCATCAGGCCCACGATGCACGAGAGTATCGAGCATTGAGTTTAATTCTTCGGCTTTGACACCTGATGGACTGTACTTACCGCAAATACCGCACATGGAAATCCTAAATTTTGATTGCCGTCACAGAAATTTTGTAAGCGTACTTCAAGGCAACTGATGCAGGCAGCAGGTTATAGGCTGGCATCAATACTTTATGGTATAGGAATGCCTTGAGACCATCCCTCCGCGCTGGTAACAGACGTTCGTGTTCATGCACAGCTTCAATAACTTTATAGTCCTGGAAGAAATCCAGCACTTCCTCATCGGTGTAGAACTCATTGACCGGTGGATCTTCTTCCTTATATTCGATATTCTCTCGTCCGAGACGATTGATCGTGTACATCCAGGATGGCTTGCGATAGAAGTGCGAAATGATGGCGCGCCCACCCGGCTTGAGAACGCGTCTTGCCTCTTGAATTGCACGTCGTGTATCGCCTGTTGCATGCAATACACCATTTGCCCAGACCGCATCAAAAGTGTTATCGGCAAACGGTAGGTCAAGAGCATCGGCCGTACGAATATCTTCTGCCTGGACTTTTTCGAGCTCAAAGTGCCGGCGAGTGATTTCCACAGCATTGGGTGTCAAATCAGTAGCAGTAACACGGACTCCGCGCTTCAAGAATTCCAGGCTGTCGTAGCCCATTCCGCAGCCGATCTCGAGCAGATGCTTTCCTTTGAGGAGTTTCGCTTCGCTGTCGATGCGCTCCATAATCCAGGGAAATTTATATGGGTTCATCCACGGACGGATGTGCGCGAAGAATTCGGGCGTACCAGGTTTTAGATTTTTATTGGTTACATACTGCAAGCCAAGAGTATGTGTATTCCAATAATCGTGAACTTCTCCAACGGCTGTCGCTAATTTTTTATGCATATTTTCTAGATCTCTTCAGTTGTTGTATATACTTTCGGCAGTCTTTTCTATGCCACTAAGTAAATCCACTTCAGGCTGGTAGTTTAATCTAGATTTGGCTTTGGCAATTGTGTAAGCATTGTGCTTCAAGAAAAAATCCATGCTCCTACGCGAAAAAGGTGGCTGCCGACCAATGAGTTTAAACGTCAACTCAAGCCCCAAGCCAGCCACTTGACCTATGAAGATTGGCAGAAATATTTTATGTGTTCGAACATTAAGTTTTTGGCTAATTACGTTTATCAGCTCTCTGGATTGCACAGGAACTTCACCCGCGATGATAAAAACTTCTCCATCGATATTTGAGGTTTCCGCACACAACTCCAAGCCATGGATAAGATCGCTGATGTACACAGGATGCCGCATATTCTTGCCACTCCCAAAAATCGGGAACCGTCCTTTTGAGATTGTGCGGAACAATTTTGCCGTACGCGGGCAACGCGGTCCGTATACCCAGGCAGGGCGAACCACAACGACTGGAAAACCTGTTTGGTGGGCAAAATCCAGCACAGCCCTTTCACCTTCGAGCTTGGTGCGCTCATAGATGTTTACTGGATGACATTCGGTAGTCTCGTCAGCAGGGGGATGTTTCACATCGCCGATCACACCCACACTACTGCAATGCACGAAGCGCCTTACTCCCGACTGCCTGGCTGCTTCCAGCAGAGACAGAGTCGCGTCCACGTTCACACGGCGGTAATGTTCATCAGAGAGACTCACGTCGAGATGCGCACTCGCCAGATGATAAACAACATCTATACCATCGACGAGCTTCTGGATAACATCTTTTTTTGTGATGTCGCCGCGAATCACTTCCAGACAAGGATGACCTGCCTGGTGTTCCAGCAAGTCCAAGTGAAGATCGGCTGCGCGAACATGATTCCCATGCTCGAGTTGGCTATCCACCAAGTGACTTCCGATGAAACCGCCCGCTCCAGTGATCAGGACTCTCACGTTTAATCCCTTTTTTGTGCACTCACAATCACCGCATTGTTTGTCCGCGCGGGAAGCAAGTTATCCAGCAGGCTGATTGCCTGCGCGATTGGGAAAATGAGCGAATAGACTCTATAAGCCAGACCATGGGTCTTAAGTTCGCCAGCAGAAACGGGCGCGATATGACCAGGCTGTGCACCACCATTCCTTTTTGCAAGCACACGCACGTAACCAAAATTAATCGCCAACTCGATCATCTCTGTCATGAAGCGTGAATACCCACCCGTTTCTTTCGGTTCGAGTCCTGACTTCCAGAGCGCATCGGAGAGCTCAAGAATGGTATAGCCTGCGCGCGTATGACCATACACATCAGGCGTCATGCCAAATCGCCATTTGATTTTGTTCGCCAGAAGTCTCTCATCCCCATTTGGGACAGTAATTACTGCTTTACCACCCGGCTTTAGTACTCGCTTCAATTCCTTTAGAAACGGCTGATCCTGTCTCAGATGTTCAAGTACATCAATGGAAACGACAGAGTCGAAATGCTCGCCTGGAACGGGAAAGTCATCTTCGTTGAATGTATACACAGGTTCACTCAGAAGCCTAGAAATCTGATCGTTGTTTTCGCCAGAAATATCGGCCCACGTCCATTCACCGCCATGCTCACGGAAATACCAGTTGAGCGCCCCATTGTTATCACCGCACGTGATGAGCAGACATTTTTTGTCTGTCGTTTCGCCAAGCAATTCCAAAAGCGCTCTTAGCTTTTGCTGTTTCTTAATCGACCGCCGAAACATTTCGATTTGCCACGGAAGCTGATTCGACTTCATAAATTATGCAGTATAGTTTCTGTTTGCTTGAACGGATAAGTTTGGATAACCGACTTAATCTCCTGTTGCTGAAGTTCAGAGCTCCATTGAAATTCGCGGCTTATTAAGCTGACACACTTTTGGAGCGTAGCCATGGACGGCAGTCCCATCGAACCCAATTCTGTGCGGCGTCCGATCACGTCAGCAAGGGTCAATGCCATTTCATGGTAGATAGCATGTTCCACCTCTGCCACAGTCACAGGCAGTGGGGGGGCAACCCTGCGAGCCAAATCAGGCTGCCTCAGCACACAATCCACCAGCTTATGATACTCCGAACCATAGGTATACACCAAATGTTCAATAGATCGCTCATTTATTACTCGTGGGACTTTGAGAAGCGCTTTCCGCAGAAGGGCTCTGAAATCCTCAATCTTCCCACCTCTAAGTGGTGTCATATGGGTCTGACATTTTTTTGTCTTCATGCCAAGTTGATTCACTGCCAGATCCATAGCCTGTTCCGCAACCACGCGCGCTGTGGTGTATTTCACACCAAGGATGCTAATCAGGCCAGATATTCCATCCTTTTTTTGATGGTCGATCACCACACCATCACGCGTTAGCGTGACTGGTTGTTTGTACACATCTGTCTTGTGTACTGGAAGGAATCCCCAGGTGACGTGCCGGACATCTTGCAGTGAAAGCTTGAGTGCTGGATGAGCACTATTGATTTGATCAAGAAATTCTTGGACCATGATTTCGTTCAGTTTGAATGTGTGCGGCGCATCCTGCCATGGCATATGGCATGTACCAATCATGGATTTGTTCCTCCACGGCACAATAAAGAGAACTTGCGGAGGTTTTCCATTTATCGGTTGGCTGGTCAGTCCGACTGCAACCTCAGACCAGACCTGGTTCACAATCACGTTCATCGCAACCGATGTAGCATACTCAGAACGAAGAGCCGCTTTTTCAAGGAGACAATCCAGCCATGCCCCAGCACAATTAATTACCAGTTTTGATTGTATGTCGAAAACTTGTCCAGTTTGAAAATCTTTGGCTCGAACGCCGATGATTCGATTATCTTGCCGCAAAAAGCTAACTGCTTCGACATAATTAGCAACTTCTGCGCCGGCATCTGCTGCTGAAAGGATGAACTCTAGGAGCAGCCTCTCTGAATTATAGATCTGCGCATCGTACCAAACCGCAGCCCCGGTAGAAGTAGAAACATCATACCCGGGTAGAATTCGAGAAAGTTCTCGTTGTGAAACCATCATTCCGTCGAAAAGATATTTTTCCGGGTCTACTAGATGATTTCGATCAAAACTTAGAATATCGTTTGCCATGAGAGCAACCGCCATCACAAATCGACTACGGGACATTTTGTGTGTAGTGGGAATTACACATGCCAAGGGATGGATCAAGTGAGGAGCAATCTTCATCCAGGCGGCACGTTCGCGCGCCATCATGCGGATTCTTGACAGGTTCCCATCTTGAAGGTACCGCAGACCGCCATGGATAATCTTCAGGCTGTTTTGCGACGTCCCACTGCCAAAATCACCACGCTCTATTAAACCAACGGATACGCCACGGAGCGCTGCATCCCAAGCGGTGATGGCTCCATAAATCCCTCCACCTATCACGAGGATGTCAAATTTACGGTCTGCGAGTCTTTCAAGATTGCGTTTCATTCATTTGACCGCAAAGGCCATTAGATGCCAACCGAATGGTCTGACCCAGCGCTTGGGCATCCAATTAAAGATTCTGACAAACACACTATTAAAAAGATGAGCTTTCCAACCGGAATGCAACTTGGTCTTGACCGGAAAACGCTCAGGGATTATGCGATAAGCTTGAAAAGAATGCAGCAACTGCTTTAGTTCAGTGATGGAAAATTTTCTCAATACCGGAGCGTCCTCGTGCTCAAGTGGTACCTTGGTTACATTTCTCATCAGGTTGAGCCATGAATACTTGTTATAGACCATTATGATCGCTTCGCCGCCCGGCTTTAAGACCCTATGAATTTCAACAATCATTTTCGCGGAATCGGCTGTGTATTGTAAAACGCCATGGGCGTATACAACATCAAATGTGTTCTCCGCGAACTGCATACACTCGCCATTCATCACGCGCAGATCGGCGTTCTGCTCACTTTGCTCGAAATTCTTGCACGCCAGATCTATTGCCGTCTTCGATAGGTCAATCCCTGTCACGTTCGCGCCGCCACGCGCAAATCGCACCAGATCAATTCCGGCGCCACAGCCAACTTCCAACAGATTTTTTCCTCGATAGGCATCGAAGCCCACTAAGCGAGGCAGATAATTAAGTTTGTTATAACGATAGTCATCCAGTTGACGGAAAAACCCTGGCGTGCCCGTAGGATTTGTGACGATGGCTAGGTCATGGATGTGTTCATCCCAGTAGGTGGCAATCCGCGAGATAAGTTCTATTTGACTCATAAAGATGATTTTTAGACAGCTACCTGCTCATTTTGATGCCACATCTCAAATACCATGAGTGACCACAAACGATGACTGTGATTGACACGTCCATCAAGGTGTTCGCGAATCCATCCTGCCACCACTTGATGGTCGAAGTAACCATGTTTCTGGAGGGAGTCTTTCGAAAGCAAATCGAGCATCATGGGTTTCAGAGATGTACAAAGCCAATGTTTCATTGGGATGCTGAAACCTTCTTTTGGCTTTTCTACTACCAACTGCGGCACCATGGTTTTGACCGCCTGACGCAAAATAGATTTGGTGCGCGCTCCATATAATTTCATATGAGCCGGCAAGTTCAGCGCAAATTCCACGATGTGGTAATCAAGCAAGGGTACACGGGCTTCAATCGACACTGCCATACTCATACGATCCACCTTCGTCAGAATGTCATCTGCAAGATATGTTTTGATATCCACGTACTGTTGCTGTGCCAGGTGGTCGAAGTAGTTGGCGTTTTCAAAATAATCCCCGAAAAAGTCAGTCGTGAGATGATTGTCAAGTGTGGCTCGCAAATCAGACCGATATAATGAATCCTTTTCAGGTGAGTTTAGGAATATCATCCAGCGAGCATGTTGCAACGACGGATCAAGTGCGCCGCCATCTACCATTCGTTTGACCTTGTTAATCAGACCCTTCTTGGCCGGCTGTGGAGGCAGCCACCTGGCAAATCCCGGAAGAAACTGCTTTCGCAATGCTCGAGGCAAACGACCATAATACCGGTCCAGTTTTTCAGCGATATACGTGTCATAACCAGCAAACATCTCGTCGCCGCCATCGCCCGATAAAACAACTTTTACCTCTCGACTGGCAATCTTTGAAACAAGATAAGTTGGAAAGATTGAGGTATCCGCAAAGGGCTCGTCGAAGTGAGTGACCAGCTGTTCCACAAGATCTGTATGATCTGATTTCAGTACTTCGACGTGATGCTTTGTGTCAAAATGCTTCGCTACTGCTTCTGCATAGGGAAGCTCGTTATATGTATCATTCTCGAATCCGATCGAGAACGTGCGGACTGGCCCATTCGCGCTCTGACTCATATAGCCGACAATCGTGCTGGAGTCGATGCCTCCGCTCAGAAAGGCTCCCAACGGTACATCGCTGATTAAGTGGAGGCAGACCGACTCTTTAATCAAGCCGGAAAGGATTTCCGCACATTCTGCCTCGCTTTGGCTTACAGGTTGATATGGCACATCCCAATACTGAGTGACCTTCACCTTTCCCTTTTCAACTACCAATCGATGGCCGGGCAAAAGCTTAAAAACGCCTTTGTAAATAGTGCGTGGGGCAGGAATGTATTCTAACGTAAGGAAAAGATCCAAAGCCGCGAGATCAATTTGCCGCGGTACATCGGGGTGAAGGATCAACGCTTTGAGCTCTGAACCGAAGACCAGTTTATCCACCCCCGGCCAGTAATACAAAGGTTTGATCCCCAACCGGTCCCGGGCGAGGAAGAGTCTGCGCTTCCGCGCATCCCAGAGCGCGATGGCAAACATTCCATTGAAATGGATCACACAGTCATCCCCATATTCTTCATAGGCGTGAACAATGACCTCGGTATCGGTCTGAGTTTTGAAAATGTGCCCGCGCTGTTCTAACGCGGCGCGTACGTTCTGAAAGTTATAGATTTCTCCGTTACACACTACCCAAATATCGCCTGATTCATTCGAAATGGGTTGTTGCCCAGTGTGTAAGTCAATAATACTGAGGCGCCGCATTGCAAGGCTGACCTGGTCATCCTCGTAATAGCCTTCATCATCCGGTCCACGATGCTGAAGAGAGGCATTCATCTGCAACAAGGTCAGTCGATCAACAGGACTGTTCGGTTGAAAGGAAACGACACCGCAAATGCCACACATGTTATTCTCTCCACGATAGCGCCGGTTCTTCGACTTCCAGAACCGGTGAAAGCGACTGGTAAACCTGATTGACCTTTGAGATGTAATCCTGGTGACTAAACTTCTCCTTAGCGAATTCATGTGCATTTTTTGCGATACATTCTGCAAGTTCGGGGTCGCGTAGCACACGAAGAATTCCCTCGGCAAAGGCATCCTTGTTTGGTTCTACAAGAACCGCGGTCTCTGGACTCAGCAGTTGAGTGTGGGCTGGGATATTTGTGGCAACGATCGGTCTGTTTGCATGAAGATAACTATAAATTTTTAATGGGGTTGTCGTGCCATCCAGACGGGGAGAAATCAACACTGCGGCATAGGCAAGGTACACCATGGATTCGGCGGGGGGAACAACATCTAAAAACAGGACATGTTCCTGCAAGTTCATGTCTTGGGCGATCTCAGTCCACTCTCTGGCTTGCTGATTTTTCGCGCCAACAAAGAGAAAGATTACCCCTGGATACTGTTTCGCAACAATTTCCACACATTCCAGCGCCATCGTTAACCCCTGGTAACGCTCATAAGTGCCAGTATAAACAATTGGCAGTCTGCCATCGAGGTCAAGCTTATTCTTTAGTTGTTCCGCGTCTTCGGGCTGAACAGAGGTTTGATAGACTTGCAATGCAATATTCTCGATCATTACCACGCGGATATCAGATCCGACTGATTTGACATATCTTTCAAGATCTGTTGCCACAGTGATCACCGCATCACAGGTTTTCAGCACCATTGTTTCCAAGATACCAAAGATCTTAATAAAAATGGGTTTATTTCCAAAATTGAAATTACCCAGCTGCTTGGATAAAACTGAATGCATATCGTAAAGATGGCGAGTGTGGAAAATCCGTGCCAAGAACATACTAAAAAAGGAGGCCTCCTCATGAGAATGTATCACATCATAACGCTTTCCCAATAACAGTTGAATGGCTTTAAAGAACACCAAAACATCTAGCAAAATTTTGGCTCTGGAGGGTCCAATACGGACATGCTGGATCATTTTGACTTTCATCACCCTATGAATCTTTACATTTGGAAATTCGACATCCTTACCAACATGATACGTGATCAGATCGATTTCATGCCCAAGGGCCGAGAGCGCTTCCAGACGTTGATAGACGCTGATTGGAGTACCGCGAGGTTCAAAGAAAGGCTGAGGAGAAATCATCAATATTTTCATGTGATATGAGTCCTTACGTAACAGGTAAAAACAATGCAAGAGCAATTCAATAAAATCCGACCTGAATTCTTAACAAAGCAGAAGTAAATTAGCTAAAAGAACAGAAGCGGACGGACTGATGTTTGTAAGAAACGGTTCGATTCCGGGACGCATGCCCGATATATATTTAGAGATGATAAAAACAGGTGAAGAGTTGATTTCGATAGATCTGAATACCCCACAGAGTCCTTATTACTGAACATGCTTACGTGAAGGCAATATATCCACCACCTATCGAGAATTACTATCGAGAATTTGTCGGTAGATATTCACGAGTTGAGAAGCAATCGAATCCCAACGATGAAAGGCTCTGACATATGTCACTCCAGCATCACCCATCTTCCGCTGAAGGTCTCGATTTGCAAGCAACTGCAGTACTGCCTGTGAAAATCCATCCGGGTCATCGGCAACGAAAAGATCTTTTCCTGGTTGTGCCTGAAGCGCCGAGAGGGCCAGACAAGTTGTGACAACGGGGGTGCTGGTTGCCATCGCTTCCAAAATCTTGTTTTGAATGCCCGCTCCATACAGAAGTGGAACAACCGAGACCGTTGCGCGCCAGAGGAAGGGGCGTATATCATTTACTGTTCCCGTTACCGTGATCAGAGGATTTCGCGTCATTTTTGTAATCTCTGGAGCAGGATCCTTACCCACAATATACAGACGCGTGGCCGGGCGAAATTTCCAAATACGCGGCATGATCTCGTCAACCAGGTATTTCGCCATCGAAATATTCGCGTGATAACTCATCTTGCCGCTAAAGATTAGTGTCTCAGGATCTCGTTGAATTTCAGGGTTAGGGTAAAAGTATTCTTGATCTACACCATTGGGCAGAACAGAAATCTCGGATGGACTCTTCTCCAGAGGGATAAGTCCAAGCAAAGCATTCCGATCAGAAGGCGCTGTAACAAGCGTATGATCGAATTGGCAAGCCAAATCCCCTTCTGCTCTTCTGGTTCGGCTAAGCTCAAAGCGTGTCATAAATTTGCCAAATATACTACGGCTTTGCTTCGCCGCCTGTTGAAACAGATGGCTAATACAGTCGACACTATCCCAGACGACCGGCATGTTCGGCAACCTCGACTTCAAAAAAAGGCCAAAGCGTGAACCTCTTAGGTGTTCAACATGTAGAATGTCAAATTCGTTTCGAGAAGCACGTTGGGCAATTTGTCGAGCCATGGCAGGTTGCCAACTATACACAGATTGAAGTGGCTTGCTCGATGGAAGAGCAGCTGCACTATTCAACAGAGAACGCCAAACAGGCTGAGCGTAATAATGCACTTCACAACAATTGCCCTGGAGGTCATGTGCATCCATCAGATCCCCTTTGCTTGCTCCAAGCGTGAAAACTGTGACGTCATGACCCAAAGCGCCCAGTTGATGGATTAGATTGTACGAACGAGTTCGAATTCGATTTGGAACATAAGGCACAATATAAGCGATTCGCATGATCCGATCCTAGGCAAATTCTTCCACTGGTTGCCCAAGCAAAAATTGTACAATTCGCTGACCGGCCCTCCCATCGCCATACGGATTGATTGCATTCGACATAAGAGAATAACTTTCTGGCTCCTGAATTAAACATACAATCTCTGCATAAATCCTATGAGCATCGGTACCTACTAATTTTGCCGCACCCGCCTCGATCGCCTCAGGACGTTCAGTCACATCACGGAGCACGAGGACTGGCTTATGTAGACTTGGAGCTTCTTCCTGAATTCCTCCCGAATCTGTCACGATGAGATAGGCCTGGCTCATAAGACCCACTAATTCCTCATAATTTACTGGCTCTATGAGAGAAATATTGGGAATTCCGCTGAGAATCGCATACACCGTCGTACGAACGTTCGGATTTAGATGTACTGGATACACAATTTGAATTTTGTCTTGATAACTAGATGCTACCCTCGCTAATGCTTTACAAATATTCTCTAGCGGCTTGCCAAAGCTCTCGCGCCGATGAATAGTGACCAAAATTAATAATCTATTTTTAATCGACGCGCTCACATGAGAATCCAAGGATCGGTCAGCAATTCGTTGAGAAATCATCTTAAGCGCATCAATGACCGTATTCCCGGTGACAACAATTGATTCTGAACAAATCCCTTCTTTTAGCAAATTTATCCGACTATTCTGGGTCGGCGCGAAATAGGCATCGGCTAAAATGTCAGCAATGCGTCGATTGATCTCTTCAGGAAATGGCTGAAACTTGTCATTGGTTCTCAGCCCTGCCTCGACGTGACCCAACTTGATTCGATGGTAATATGCAACAAGGCTTGCTACCATAGCAGTGGTGGTATCTCCTTGCACAAGTACCCAATCTGGCTTCTCAATGGTTATTACTTCATCTAGGGCAGTAAGGATGTTTGAGGTAATACGGGAAAGACTCTGATTCGGATTCATCAGATTCAAATCATAATCAGGAACAATTCCAAATATCTCTAGGGCTTGATCAAGCATTTCTCGGTGTTGCGCAGTAACACAAACAACAGATGTTATATCTTCAGGATAATTCACTAGAGATTTAACGACCGGTGCCATCTTAATAGCCTCGGGACGAGTACCAATAATGGTCATAACTTTCAAAACCATCTTATTCTCCTAAAACGAGCAGTGTGGATTTTTAATAGCATAGGATTTTGATCAATCCCAAAGGAATAGGACAAATCTAGTTATTATTGTGAATCTTGATTCAAACGGGAAGTCATTAGTGAGGCCTTTTCAGACAAATCGGGTCGGCCCTGGGTATCCCACCACCATATATAGACTTTCATTTCATGTTGCGCTTCCGGGATCTGGCCAAGCAATTTTTGAGCGTTGTCCATTTTCCCAAGCCAGACGTAACAATAACCTAAACTCTTAATAATGCCCCGATGGTTGGGTGCTTCCTGATGGGCCATTTCGAGATTTACTACTGCTGTTTTAAAATCCTGGCGCAGCATGGAAATCAGACCAAGGCGGTAGTTAGCTGTGTGGTTATAAGGATCATATTGAAGTGCGGATTGAAGTGTGATATCTGCCAATTCTAGACGAGGTACAATCTCGGAGGTTGTCCACTCGTTGGCAGGAAAATCTTGAAGCTCCGCCTGTGACATCTGAATTGCTCCCAAATTCGCGTACCAAATCGAAATAATTTTATTTAGATTTAGTGTCAATAACGCAATGACAGCTACTAGTGAACCAATTATGACTTTAGACCATGAGGATACGGTCCTAGACTGTTGGAAGGCTTGCTCTGTGGAACTGGTCCGGTTTATTATTCCTGTCATTGCTATCCCAAGCGGATAGAAAAGCAGCGCGGTTCCGGTCCCGTTATAGAGATAATCATAAAAGAATCCATGCACGATTGTAACAAACAGAGCAAATAAACCTAGCCATCTCATAAATCGCAATTCACTGGTTGGATCCTTTGCTACGGCCTGAGCAAGGAGCAATACACTACCTCCGTAGAGAATGATAAAGATCGATCCAGCTAGTACTCCCTGTTCGATGGCAACATCGAGAAATAGATTGTGACTGTTTACAAAATAGTAGTAGGGAACTACGAGCATGTACTGTGAATAAAGACCAGGAAAAGAGGCTAGCCCGGCGCCTGTGATTGGATAATCCAACAAAAAATAGGCGCCTCGGCCAAGCAATTGGGCACGAGAGTTCCTTCCATAGTTGCTTTGCGTCGAACCAGGAATAGCGCTAGCCTGTCCGAGATAAGCAAAGGTAATAAGTACGACTAGATAACCAAGAACCAAAAGGGGAAATATGGCTTTGACTCGAATACTAGATTCTAACCAGGTCGAGACTTTCCAAAGAATCCAAAGACCCAGGGCACCCAGGCCGATGACCGCGATCGCACGGGAAAATGTTAGCACAAACACCAAAGCGACTATCCCTATTCCTGCAAGGAGAAATATTTGCACCACAACCGAGGCAGAGCCAAAGGACCTCTTGGCTGTGTTCCACAACCAATAAAAAGCCAATATGGCGCTGATGAGAATCAATCCCGAGACATAGTCAGGATAAATTGCTGGCCAGTCCATATGTGGCACGTACCTCATCAATCGGTTGGCAAAACTTCCGTCACCGCCTGCGAAATCGTATGTAAGGCAAAAGTAAAGGGACAGGGCGAGTGCAAAACAAAAAGATAGGAAGGACAAGAATTCGAGATTTTGTTTCGGTTGGGCACTTAAGGAGTAATAAAACAAGACCGTACTGACAATTAGCCAGAATTTGATCCCGGCAGCCGATGTATCATAGGCAGCCCAATAGCTAATCCAAGCAGTAGCCAGGAAAATCGCGATCAGCCAATCAAATGGAGTACGCTGGAAAGGAAGGTGACCCGCCAGGAATCTTAATACCCATGGCAAAAACGCAATCAGGCTGAATACGATTCCGAAGCGTGGGATTAACATCCATGCTGCGGTGCTCATGATTACTAAGAGAAGATCAGTTAGCGCAAACCAGCGATTGTCAACGAACTGGCGCAAGGTTATTTCTCCAGCTGGGTTCTTCGATTTTTACCCGCCTCCTCCAATCGGCGCGCCTTCATCAGATGATGCCCAAAAGAGGTGTTGCCAACCAACATTTAGAGCGGTCTTCATCGTCGACCAGTCATACATTAACATCTTTAGATAGGTAAACGCGGGTCCAGGCCGGAAAGCCCATTCACGGAAGGCCCTCTTTTGCCAATAAAGCAATCGCTCTGCAGGTAAGTTTGGATAGTCAAGCACGGTACCTTTATCCATATCCACCTGCTCCCAACGTGTTCCAGGACGGAACCAGTTATTTTCTACCACTTCAAAGAAGAATGGCGTTCCGGGGTACGGCGCGGCGACATGGAACAGAGCAATATCGAGCGGCAGTTTCTTGGAGAACTCGATCGTCTGACGAATCGTCTCTTCGGTTTCACCGGGCAAACCAATGATGAAATAACCCCAGTTCATAATGCCCGCCTTCTTTGCCCAGCGCAGCGCACGCTCAGCCTTATCTGGGTACGCACCTTTGCGGGCGTGTTTCAGAATCTGCTCGTTGCCGCTTTCAATGCCCCATGAGATTAATCTGCAGCCTGCTCTGCCCATCAGGTTCAACATCTCCTCATCCACAAAGTCCACCCGGCTGTTGCACGTCCATTTGATCCCGATCTCTTCCTCTATCATCAAATTGCAGAGTTCAATGACTTGATTCCGGTTCACTGTGAAGAGATCGGCATACATGTGAATATTATTGAGTCCCAGGCGTTTCAGAGACCAAAGCTCTTCCATGATCAGCTTGGGTGAGCGAAGCCGCGTGGAGAATTGATAACTGACATGTTTGATACAGTACGTGCAGCCCGCAGGGCAGCCGCGGCTGGTGACGATAAATGTGAACGGTCCTTTGATCAACGGCATCCGATACGACTGCAAAGGCAATAATTCATGCATAGGGATCGGCATATCGTCCAGATCGGCTACAAAGGGACGCGGAAAGTTGAGAAAAATGTCATCGCCTTTGCGCCAAGCAATCCCCTTTATGCCATGCATGTTCAGGCTGCCATCTTCATCGAAGGAGGGTTTATAGTTCGGATCGTGCTTTTCAAACATTTTCACGATCTCCGGCGAGCGTTGATCAATCCTGCCTTCAAGATGATCCAGGAGATCGCGGATGGTCAGATCCGGTTCACCGACCAGAGCAAAGTCCAGGCTGGGATAGGGTCGCATCGTCTCCAGTGGGATGGGTGTAATATGCGTGCCAAAGGCAATCGTCTTGGCCCCGCGCGCATGCGCTAAAAAACATCCATAGATATCGTTTTCCAGAGTTGGCGCGGTGAGTTGCGTCAGGTAATATTTAGGTTGATACTTATCCAGCAATTTGGTGAATTCGGGCCAACCCATGCGTTCCGCGTTACAGTCCACCACCTTGACCTTGTAAACAGGGTGCAGCAGAGCGGCCATTTGCGCCAGGGAGACTTGGGGCCATACCATGTTCTCACGCGTGCGACGTCCGACCCGATGCTGAGTGCGGATCCAGAGTCCACCATCGGGTGTGGGAGGATTCACAAGCATAATATCCACGGCATCTTCTGACCGTGGTGCAGAAAGAAGTCCCTTTCGCACAATCGCATCCGCGTTAGGGAAATTCGCCTTATGCAGCTTTAATGCTAAGCGGCTTCCGAGATTTACAGATACAGGTTCATTTGAATTCATTTTCTTCACCTTTTCCGAAACTGAAACTACAAGTATTGACTAACTCAACCCCATGTCTTGCTTTGTTAAGAATTCTCTTTTGCTTAGTTCTTCGAGAATTCGAAGCAGTAACCAGTAAATAATCAGCTGTATGCCAGCTAAAAATAACAAAGCGCTGCCTAATAGATAGAACCACAAGCGCTCGATATCCCAGCCTTGGACACCCAGGGCCAAGGAGACCAAAGCAATCGCGAGTCCAAAGACAACTGCAATTATCCCCATCCACCCAAATTGTAGATCTAATGGGGTTTTGAAGATAGGCTTACCAAATAATCCCTGACGGATCGGCTTCTTATAGAAAAGGGATACAAGATAATTGAATGTTACACCAAGGGCAAATACGTTGATGCCGGCAATCGAAGAAATCAATGCCAGGAACAAAGCAACCACGCCCCATGGCCCAAGAGTGGTAATGCCCTGCAGTCTGGCGATCACGAAACCCAGAAACACCAAAGCGGCGATCCCGATTCCAGTCGCACCGATCATGCCTAAGATCCTGACGGGATTATAAGAAAGGACTGTCCAGACCATGCTTTGCAGGAAAATGCGGCCATCGCGGATGACACTGAGCTTCGAGCGGCCTACACGCTCACTATAGGGAATCGGCACCTCGCCGATATTAATCCCTTCGTGCAGGGCACGTGTGCTCATCACCGGAGTGAGATTCAATCCATCAGGCAGCGGGTAAATTTGCTCGAGGATCTCACGCTTAAAAACCCGCATTCCACTGGCACTGTCGGTTACTTTCTGGCGACTCAATACTGTCAGAAGGGTGGCAAAAAAGAAGTTGCCTACCCGCCGTGTAGGTGGCATTTTGCTTTCTGCACCGGCCATACGTGATCCGATAACTAGGTCCACACCATTCAATGCGGCGCGGCAAAGATGCGGAAAATATTCCGGTGGATATGTTCCATCTGCATCCAAAAAGCCAATAAGTTCGCCTCTTGCTTTAGAAAAGCCAGTCTTAAGTGCCGCGCCATATCCTTTGTTTCGCGGATGGCAGATTAGATTCACACCTGCGATTTTCGATGCGACTTCAACTGTTCGATCTTTTGAACCATCATCCACAATGAGTAGCTCAAGCTGATCTACACCAGCATTCCTCAAGTCAGCTTCCACGGAAAGCACGCGGCAGGCTATTTCGGCAATGCCCTTTTCTTCATTATAAGCAGGAATCACAACAGATAATAGAGTCATAAACTTCCATTGTAAACTGATTAGAAAACCTGACGACCTGGTTGATCGACCTGGCCGTCAATAACTTTGATTGGTTTTGCCGGAACACCACCCACCACAGTATGCGGTGCAACATCTTTGGTGACCACCGCGCCCGCGGCAACAACGGCGCCTTTTCCAACAGTGACCCCGTCAGTGACAATGGCACCAGCTCCCAGCCAGACGTCATCTTCAATCACAATCCCTTCTGCTGTTATGCCCTGTTCCACGAATGGACGGTTTGGATCGTCGAAGACATGGTTGACTGCAATGATTTGTGTAAACGGAGAGGTGTATACACGGTCCCCAATCTGGACGCCGCCCTGTCCTCGGATGACTGAATACTCGCCAATCAAACTATCACGACCAATCTTGATACCTGAACGAGGCAAGTGGCGAAAATTATAAACATGCAGGATAGCACCGTGCATGACAATAGTTCCCGCTCCAATGTCAATGCCTCGTGGACAAGCATGTAAATAAGCACCCTGATCTATATAGACACCATGTCCCAGCTTGATGTGGTCCGTAAAACGCAGGCGGACGTTGTTTTCGATAGCGGCGAGCCCGTCCATCTGCAATATGAACCGATAGAGTACTCCCCGCAATCCGATTCCGACAACTGTGGGGATCCAACCCAAAAAGACCAGAAAGGTCTGTTCATAAAGATACCGAAGAAGAGAGGAGGCCTGGCGATCAAGATATAAACGTATATTTTTCAGCATAACTTTGTAAAAAGCGGCAAGCTCCGCCATTCCGACGCATCAATTGATTTGCGTCGGGTCGAGTGTAATTTAAGAATATCTGAAGCTACCACCCACTTAATAAAACAGGCCTAGAACCGTAAAGGAATGGGACAACTTATCTACAGCTCATCCGATCACATGTATCCTGCACAATCAATTTTGTCTTGCTTAGTAAATCGGTCTCGAAAGTATAATGGCCCTATGTATCCATCAATTTTTCTTGATCGTGACGGTGTACTAATCGAGAATCAATCGGATTATGTTCGAGATTGGTCACAGGTCAAAATTATTCCGGAAGCTATCCGGGCCTTATCTCTTGCACCGATAAGAAAATATAAAGTCATCATCGTCACGAACCAATCAGTAGTAGGGCGCGGACTCATCTTACTTAAGACTGCCCAGGAGATCAACCAACGGCTTATCAACTTGATCCGTGATCACGGCGGGCAAATCGATGGTGTTTACATGTGCCCGCATAAGCCAGAAGATGGCTGTTCCTGCCGCAAGCCACTGCCGGGATTGTTGCTGCAAGCCGCCAAAGATTTGTCGATAGATCTCCAACGCTCCTGGATGATTGGCGATGCATGGAGCGATGTGCAAGCTGGAGAAGCGGCAGGCATGCGAGGCACAATTCTTTTAAAAACCGGACGTGGCACTGAGCAATTGCTACAAGCTCATCTGGAAACAGTGACAGGCCATCTGGTTTTTGACAATCTACCTTCAGCCCTTGAAGCAATCTTTTCCATTGATTACGATCCAGGGATAGGATCACAATCTTAGTCACCGAAATTTTCTGCCGATATCTGGGCAAGCGAGGTTGCGATATTTATCGACGACTGCGATAACGGGACCTGCTCCTTGATCGTCTTGACAATTAGATGTTCCAACATCAGGTGAATATCCTCAACATGTTCAATAATGTTGCTGTTGACGTGAATATTGATGTTCGCCAATTGTCCCAAACGGCCTCCATCGAAGCCAGTAAATCCGATGACCGTTGCGTCATACTTGTGGGCCGCTTCCGCAGCCTTAATCACATTTTTAGAATTTCCACTGGCTGAAATCGCAATGACGATATCTCCAGGTCTGACTAAACTGACCAACTGCTCCGAAAATACATTCTCATAGCCGTCATCATTGGCTAGAGCCGAGAACATTGCCATATTGTCTGTGAGCCCGATCACACGAAAATGCGGCAGACCCTCTTGACGCGTATTCTTTGCCAAGTCACAGGCAAAATGAGAGGCTGTCGAGGCCGAGCCGCCGTTCCCCAAAATGAACACTTGGCTACCTTTTCTCCGGGCTTGCTGCAACAG
>Ga0081539_10003475_pt1 | contig 19253 bp, 19 predicted proteins | sample TabmetS4T2R2_FD_71023 | JGI IMG/M metagenome (GOLD analysis project Ga0081539, IMG submission 71023) | Tabebuia heterophylla rhizosphere microbial communities from the University of Puerto Rico - S4T2R2 | ecosystem: Host-associated > Plants > Roots > Rhizosphere ...
GCGTGCGGGTTCGCCGTGTGCGTGGCTGATGGACAAAAAGCGATCGACGAGACTGGGCGTGACGCCGTCGGCGAGCGTTCGCAGCGCGTGCAGCGTTGGCGGCACCGCCACCACTTGATCGCGCATCCAGCGCTCGTACGCATCGCGCGCGGTGATCCACTCGCCCGCCTGCAACTCGCCGGCAGTCAAATACGGTTCCTGTTTTGCGGGACAGTTGACGAGAAAGAACCACGTGTCGAAGCGCCGCGCGTTGAACGGCGGCGTTACCCAGCGGCCGACGTAAGTGAAGTCGTTCGCGTCGAGGTAGAGTTCGTAGTGCTTCAGCAGCGCGGGCCACGACATCCGGCCCGATTCGAGATCGTCGAGCAACGACGCGCGCTGGCCTTTGGTTAACGTTTCGCTGCCGCGGGTGACGAGCACGCCCAGTTCTTCAAACAGTTCGCGCGCGGCGCCGCTGATCATTGAAGCGGTTGCTGCATCCGGGGCATTGCGTACGTCAACCTCGGCGTCGCCGGCATCAATCTGGCCGCCGGGAAACGCATGAAAGCCCCCGAGGAAAGCGAGACTGTCGCTACGCTTAACCCAGAAGACTTCGGGATTTTGCGGATCGGTATCCTGTCGGAGAAGAATTACCGCGGCAGCATCTTTCGGAACTACACCCGTCATTGCAACACAAAAAGGCACAAGAGAAACAAGACGCACAAGTCACTCTCTGGCTGTTGTGCTTCTTGTGCTTCTTTGCGGCCCTGGTTCACGACCACCTGAATCTTTCGCCGTCGCCCGGTCCCCACGGCACGCCGCGCATGTGATAACCGCCTTGCTCCCAAAACCCCGCCTGGTCCTGCTCGAGAAAGCGCACGCCTTTCACCCATTTCGCTGACTTCCACGCGTAGAGCTGCGGGATGATCAAACGTACCGGACCGCCGTGCTCCGGCTCGATCGGCTGGCCGTCGTGGGCCCACGCAAACAGAGAGTCTTCTTTCAGGAAATACTCGATGGGAACGTTGGTCGTCCAACCGTAGTCGTAAGCCAAAGCCAACACAAACTTCGCTTCGGGCTTGATGCCGGCGAGCTTCGCGATCTCGCGCGTCGAGACGCCGCTCCAAACATTATCGAGCCGCGACCAGCGGGTGACGCAGTGCATGTCGGCGTAAACGCGCACTGCCGGCAGTTGCATGAATTCATCGAGCGACCACTTGATCGGGTGCTCGACCAGTCCGTCAACTTCAAACGACCACGTTGCCAAATCGACGTTCGGCGTGCCGTGCGCATCGAGCACCGGCCACTTCTTCGTGCGCGACTGCCCGGGCGGCAAACGCTTCTCGCGATGCGTGTCGGGACTGATGATGATCTCGGGATCCTCGATCTCCTCGGGCTTGCGCGGGTCGGTCGTCTGGTACTTCGGGTCCACGAACATGCGGTCAAGAAAACTCATTTCTTACCGTGCCTTTCGGCCAGCGCCACCAGTTCTTCCGGCATCCACTTGCCGACGCCTTTCGCCACCGCTTCGCTGATGCCGACGCTGCGATCGTGCCAGTCGTCGCGCGTGCCTTCCGGGCCGCGTTCGCGTTCGTAGTTCTCGGTCTGTTCGAGGCTGAGCAGGATGCCGTTGATGACTTCTTTCCAGTCCTGCAGTTGAATGCCGCGGCGCACGATCGGCAGGCCCGCGGTCCAGTCTTCTTCCGGCGCGCGGGCGTCCTGTTCGGGAATCGTCAGGTTGTGCAGCGGCGGAAACGGGGCGCCGGAAAATTCCTGGAGCAGTTGATCTTTGAGCTTGCCTAACGTCCAGTCAGCGTGTTCGCGTCGCACAGCCTGCGCGCGACGAAAGATGTCTGCGACAGTCGGTTGTTCCATTTTCTACCTTGGCTTTCTGGCAAAGAGTACCGCGAATGCGACGACGACTGTTAGCGCGGTCGTGACGGCGGCGGAAAAGAGGCAAAACTGGCAGAAGGCGTGAATTACAAATGCCTGGAGATAGATGAGCCAGAGACTGATGAGAAACATCAGCAGCACGAGCGGCGTGAGCAACACGGCGGCGACGCGATAGCCAAACGCGGCGAGCGTCGCGAGACTGAAAACGCCGAAGTACGCGGCCGCGCCAATCATCGCCAGCGGCACCCCGGCCACCACCGCGTACTGACTGCTCAAAACTTCCGAGCAGCCGGCGACGATCGTGCAGCGAACACTCTTTCCGGTTACATGTTCAACGGTGAGGTAAAGGGCGTCAGCTAGACCTAGCAGTGAAAGGATCGCGGCGGTGACGTAAAGCCTCATCAGCGATTTCCACTGGCGGCGATCGCGCTCTGAATTACGACTCGCAGTTTCTCCGGCGGCAGCGACTCAAACGGCACTTCGCGGCCGTTGAGAAATACAGTCGGCGTGCCCTTCACGCCCATGGAATGACCGCGGGCTCCGTCGCGGGTAATTCGTTGCGCGACTTGCTCGCTGCCAAGGTCGCTCTTCCAACGCTCAACGTCCAACCCGATCTCTTTGGCGTAGCCCTCGAAAATCGGGCGCACGTCGAACTTATCTTTCCAATCGTTCTGGTGCTCGTAAAGCAGATCGTGCATCTGCCAGAACTTGTTTTGCAGACCCGCAGCTTCGGCTGCCGAAGCAGCTACCACCGAGTGCTGGTGATTTGGATAAAGCGGAAACTCGCGAAACGTGAATTGCAGTTTGTCGCCAAACTCGCTCTGCATCTGTTTGACGATCGGATGAAACAGGCCGCACGGCGGACACTGAAAATCACCAAACTCTTCGAGGCGCGCGGGTGCGTTTGGCGGACCCAGCGTGTGTGGCGGATCGGCTCCGGGAATGCCTGTCAGCGGCGGCGGCTGAGCGTTCGAAGGCGCTGACGAACTCGCTGGCTGGTTCGTGGCCGCGGTGCTCGATCCCGGCGTCGAGCGCGTGAAGTAGAGCGCGGAAGCGACGGCGGCGCCAAGCACGACGAGGATGATTATGAATGGTAGTGTTCGTTTCATCGGTTGAAAGCTTTCAAACGGCGGCTGCGAGCGTAGCCGCGAGGGAGCGAAAGATGTCGCGGCCATCGCTCGACCCGAGCAGGTCTTCACAGGCGCGTTCCGGGTGCGGCATCAGTCCCAGGACGTTGCGTTCCCGATTACAAATTCCGGCGATGTTATCACGCGAGCCATTCGGGTTTGCGGCGTCCGTAAGCGTGCCGTCCGTCTCGCAATAACGAAACACGATGCGGTCGTCGCGTTGCAGTTCGGCAAGTGTCGCGTCGTCGCAAACGTAGTTGCCCTCGGCGTGCGCGATCGGAATGCGCAGCACGGAACCGCGTGTCATTTCGTTCGTGAACGGACTGTCGGAAGTCTCGACGCGCACGTGAACGTGTTCGCAGATGAAGTGCAGCTCGCGATTCCGGATCAACGCGCCGGGCAGCAGTCCGGCTTCGCAAAGAATTTGAAAACCGTTGCAGATTCCGAGCACGAAGCGGCCGCTCTCGGCAAATTTCCTGACGGAGTTCATCACGGGTGAAAACCGCGCCAGCGCTCCGGCGCGCAGGTAATCGCCGTAGGAAAAGCCGCCGGGAATGATCACGGCGTCGTACGTGCTCAAATCCGTGTCGCGGTGCCAGATGAAGTCCACCGGCTGGCCCACGTGTTTCGAGATCACGTGGTAAGCGTCGTGGTCACAATTCGAACCGGGAAAAACAATTACTCCAAACTTCACGCTTCTATCTCCACGCGGTAATCTTCGATAATCGGGTTTGACAACACCTCGCGCGCCATTTTTTCCACCGACTCGCGGGCCCGCTGCGTGTCGACCGAGTCGTCGAGCGAGATCTCGAAATACTTGCCCTGCCGCACGTCTTCGATGCCGGAAAAGCCGAGCAGTTCGACCGAATGCTGGATGGCTTTGCCTTGCGGATCGAGCACGCCGGCCTTGAGGTTTACATAAACTTTGGCTTTCATCTGCGGCTTGTCTCAGGATGAATAAAACATTGCTTCAAAAGCGTTTATTGGTCTAATATCTCCGGCTTCAAAACGTCCAACAGGAGAAACTTATAATGCAAAACCCGCCGCCCGTCCAAACCCCCAAATCGAGTACGGGGCTGGATGAAAATGTCGCTGCGCTGTTGTCCTACGTCTTTGGTTGGGTCTCCGGACTGATTTTCTTTCTTATTGAAAAGGAGAGCCGGCTGGTTCGATTTCATGCGATGCAGTCGATCCTCTACAACGTTTTGATTGCCGTGCTCAGCATCGTGCTGTGGATCATCTCGTTCGTACTGTTTTTAATCGGCACGCAGCTTCCGGGGATTCTCTACACGCTCGTTAGCCTGCTCATGACGCTGCTCTGGATCGTCTTCTCGATCGGACTTTTGATCGCGTGGATCCTGTGCCTCGTCAAGGCGTTTCAGGGACAGTATTTCAAGCTGCCGATCATCGGCAACTTTGCCGAGAAGTTCTCCGCTAAGTAATCCCGACGCGTTTGAAGATCTGATCGACGTTTCGCAGGTAATGATCGAGCGAAAACGTGCGGTCGATCTCTGCCGCTGACAGCTTTGACGTGATTTCCGGATCGGCTTTTACGAGCTCGTGAAAGTCGCGGTTCTCGTCCCACACCCGCATTGCATTTCGCTGCACCCACTCGTACGCCGTCTCACGCGATACGCCTTTGTTCGTCAGCGCGAGCAGCAGTTGGCCGCTGAAAATCAGGCCGTGCGTCGCGTTCAGGTTCTCCAACATCCGCTCCGGATAAACGACCAGGCCGTCGATCAGTCCAATCGCTTTTTGCAGCATGTAATCCAGCGCGATGCTCGAGTCAGGCAGCACCACGCGCTCGGCCGACGAATGCGAGATGTCGCGCTCGTGCCACAGCGCGATGTTTTCGAGTCCGACGAGACTGTTGGCGCGCACGATTCGCGCCATGCCGCAGATGCGCTCCGAGATGATCGGATTGCGTTTGTGGGGCATCGCGCTTGAACCCTTTTGGCCTTTGGTGAAGCGTTCCTGCGCTTCGCGAACTTCGGTGCGCTGCCAGTGCCGCACGTTCAAGGCAAACTTCTCGAGTGACGAAGCGATCGTGGCAAGCGTACTGAGATATTCGGCGTAAATGTCGCGCTGGATCACCTGCGTCGAAATCGGCGCCGCTTTCAAACCAAGCCGCGCGCAGACTTTCTCTTCAACCGACGGATCGAGATGCGCAAACGCGCCGACCGCGCCGCTGATCTTTCCGACCGCAACTGCTTCCTTCGCGCGCAGCAGTCGCTCACGATTGCGGCGCATCTCGTCAAACCAGAGCGCGAACGTCAGACCAAACGACGTCGGTTCCGCGTGAATGCCGTGCGTGCGTCCGACCTGCGGCGTGTTTTTGAATTCCAGCGCGCGCCGCTTTAGAACATCGATCAGCGAATCGACTTTTTTCAACAGGATGTCAGCGGCGTCGCGCAGCAACAGCGCGTTCGCCGTGTCGACGACGTCTGACGAGGTAAGACCGTAGTGAACGAAGCGACTCGCCTCGCCAATCGACTCAGCGAGGTTGGTCGTGAAGGCGATAACGTCGTGGTTGGTCGTCTTTTCGATCTCGTTGATACGCTCGACGGAAAACTTCGCGCGCGCCTTGATCTGTTCCAACGCGTCGCGCGGAATCGTTCCGTTCTCGGCGTGCACTTCGCACACCGCGATCTCCACGTCCAGCCATTTCTGAAACTTGTTTTGCTCCGACCAGAGCGCGCCCATCTCGGGCAAGGTGTAGCGATCGATCATCTTTATTTGAGCGCCGTCGAGTTTACAAAATAACGCGCCAGCAGCCAGCTTCGGTTCTGCTCGACGAGCGTAAACGTTTCCATTGCTTCGCCGTTTTGAAACTGCGTTTGATACGACAGTATGTACACATGTCCCTTCAAAGGGCCACCCGAGTTCTGCTGTTCAGTTGCTGAATTGAGGGTGCGGCTTTGCACCCGGCCTAGTCGCGTGCGGAGAGTTTTGAACACTTCATTTGACCGCTCGAGCGTGACGTCCTGTTTCCACAAATCGGACGCCTCGTTATAAATCTGCTCGTACTGTTCGCCGGCAATCTGGTCGCTGACCGTGTTGACGACGTCTTGGACTTCCCTGGGAACGCGAGGCCGTTCGGCCCGCTCGGCACAGCCTGAGGCCACTGCCAAACAAAAGAGCACCGCCGCCGCTTTCACACCTCGATCCAGGGGGTCGGCTCCTTCGGATAAGAAAGACAAACTTCCGTGTCGCCAAAAAACAGCGGCGCCTTCTCCTGCAACGCGACCTCAGCGGTGATCTTCGCGAGGTACGGATTGTTTGCGCGCTGCGAAAGGTGCGCGAGCACGATGTACTTCGCCGTGCCGTCGAAGCCGTCTTTGATCCAATCCGCCAGGTCTTCATTCGACAAGTGTCCGAGTCGCGAAAGGATGCGCTGTTTCAGTTCCCACGGATAAGAATCGCAGGCCTTGAGCATGTCGCGGCTGTGGTTCGACTCGATGACGATCGCCGCGCAGTCGCGGAGCTGTTCGGTGACGAGCGTGGTGATGTGGCCGAAGTCCATGACGGTGGCAATCTTCACGCCGTGATGCATCGCGGTGAAGCCGAAGTTGTCGACGGCGTCGTGGGGAATCGTGAACGGATGGAAGTCGATCTCGCCGATGCGAAAGTCTCTGCTCGACTCGATCTCCTCGACGCGATCGCTGAGCGCCCTGGCCCGCCGGCGCGGCTCGTCGGTGTTCACCGTGAACCGTTCGCTGACGTAGGCGTCGAGTGTTTTCGCCGAGATGTACACGGGACAATCGACGGAGCCGAGCAGCACGCGCAAGCCGCCGGCGTGATCGCCGTGTTCGTGCGTGACGAGCACGCCGTCGAGTTGTTGTGCATCCTCGCCGACGAGCGCGAGCCGGCGGATGATCTCCTTCGCGCTCAGACCAGCATCCACCAGCACGCGGGTGTTGCCGGCAACGATCAAGACTGCATTACCAGTCGAGCCGCTGCCAAGAACCGTAAGTTTCATTGGCGGGAAACTATATCAGATTGATAAGCGTGAGCGATCGACTTTAAAGCCGTTGAGATTGCCGAGTGCGCCGAGGGCGATCGTTTCTGATTGGAAGTAATTGCGGGCGACGTCGCGCAACTGTTCGACGGTCGCCTTTCTGAGTTTCTCGATCACTTCATCAGGCGAGATGCGGCGGCCGTGAATGATCTCCTGTCTGGCGAGCGTGCTGGCGCGGGCGCTCGACGATTCGAGTCCGAGCAGGATCGACGAGATGGCCTGGTCCTTCGCGATGCGCAGCTCTTCTTCAGTCACGTTGTTTTGCACCACCTCGCGCAACTCTTCCAGTGCCAGCTCCAACACTTCATCAAGCTGCTCCGGCGACGTGCCCGCATAAACACTGAACACGCCGACGTCGGAAAACGCGCTGCCCGCAGCCCCGACTGAATAAGCGAGGCCACGCTCTTCACGAATCTTCTGCCACAACCGGCTCGACGTGCCGCCGCCGATGATCGACGCCAGCAAACTCGCCGCGTAACGATCTTCATTCAACGCCGACGGCCACGGGGTCGCGAGCACGAGATGTGCTTGTTCGAGCTCGTTCTTTTGTTCGATCAGGATCGGTGCCGCCGGACGGGGCCGGCCGCTGTCGAGCGTGTGTGGCCGGGCGGCGGTTCCGCTCTCGCAACCGTCGAACGCGCGACCGGCCAGTTCCAGCAGTCGTTTGTGATCGACGTTCCCCGCCGCGGCGATGACCAGGTTGCTGTAAGAGAACTCGCGTGCGTGAAAAGCGACGGTTGTTTTGTGATCGAAAGTCGGAACAGTTTCGCGTGTGCCTTCGATCGGGCGTCCGAGCGGCTGGTTGGGGAAATAGGCGGCGTTGAAGAGTTCGCCGAGCAGCTCGTCGGGCGTGTCCTCGACCATCTTCATCTCTTCGAGGATGACTTTTTGCTCCCGTTCGAGGTCTTCCTGTTCGAAACGCGGGTTTGAGACGAGGTCGGCCAGTAAATCCACCGCCTGCGGCAGCGCCGTGTCCGCAACCTTTGTGGTGAAGCCCGTCATCTCATGCGTCGTATAAGCATCGAGATGACCCCCGAGCCGGTCCGTTTCAACCGCGATATCGCGCGCCGAACGGTGCCTCGTGCCCTTGAAAACAGCGTGTTCGATAAAATGGCAGATGCCGTTGAGTTCCGGCGACTCGTGCCGCGAACCGCGGCGGACCCAGATGCCCGTGGTCACCGACCTGAGTCCCGGCATGTGCTCGGTCAGGACGGCTATGCCGTTCGGGAGTCTGGTCGTTTGGACGTCGTCGATCATTTGTGGAAACCAAAAAACAGGGCGAAACGCTCATCGCGGCTGACTAGGGGGCCTGCATCCTAGCACGGCAAAAAGTGGGCGGCAAATGACCGGATTAGGGGTAGGTTCTTGACAGTATTTAGGGGCTGAACGACAATGTTTCCCTATTTTTGCTGGTTCCGGTAAGTCTCCTCGGTGGAACCAGTTCGGCCTTTCAGCCCGAATCAGCGGCCAGTGGGACTTTCGTCGCGGAGGTCGTTATCGCATGAGAAGAGTTCTCAGTTTTAGCTTAACCCTGCTCGCACTCGTTTCCCTGTCGGCCGGCCCCATCCAGGCCGGGAGCTCCACCAAGACCGTCGCTACAATCTCGGGAATCGTCACTGACAACAAAGGTAACCCGCTCGCCGGGGCACTCGTCTCGCTGTTGCGAGAAGGCGCCGTCAAGCAGACCGTCAAACACACGCTCACCGATCGACAGGGAAAATTCATCGCGAAAGTCACGCCCGGCCGTTACGGAATCAAAGCGATCGCCACTGGTTTCAATGAAGTCGCTTTCGCCGCGGTGGACGTGCAGGCGTCGCAGGAACTCGTCTACAAGTTCAACCTGGAACCGGTTGGTTATGGCAACACGTTGCCGGAACGACGTCGCGATCGCGACGACGTGAAGTGGACGTTGCGCTCCGCGCAAACGCGACGTTCGATCTTCCAGGTGCAGGAAGGCGAAGACCCGACGGTCCGCGCCGTTGCCGATGCGGAAGCTGCGATGGAGACTGCGCCGGAAGTTAAAACGGAAGAGTCCAAGTCTCGCTCGCGTGTTCACGGCGTCATCGAAAATTACTTCGCGACCAACGGCTTCTCACCATACGTCGGCTTGAACTTCGCCGTCTCCGCGCCGATTTCGGATCAAGTCGAACTCATCTTCTCCGCTCAAACAGGATCAGAATCAGCTCCCGAACGCCTCGAAGCTACCACGCGCTTTCGCGTCGGCGACCGGCACAAAGTCGGCGTGACTGCCGCAGGTCTGCGCTATCAATCGCCCGTTTGGACGGCCCGTGCGGGCGAGCACGAAGATCTCGCCGGCCAGGTTTCGTTCCGCGCCGTCGATGAGTGGATCGTGCGTGACGGCATCGTGATCGTGATGGGGCTTGATTACTCGCGCTTCATCGGTGCGGGCGGCGCGCAGAGTCTCACGCCACGATTAGGAATTCAGTTTGACGCCAACGCGCGCACGCGGGTGAAAGCTGCTTTCGCATCGGGTGGAGATGAAGACGGGATTCAAAGCGTCGCCACTTTCGAAGACGAGCAGGTCGTGTTTCGTGGCCAGCCGTTGCGGCCGGTTGCTTTTGTTGACGGCCAGGCGGTGCTCGAACGCAGTCATCGGCTCGAGTTCGGCGTCGAGCGCGTGCTCGACAACAGTTCGAATGTTGAAGCGACTGCTTTCTTCGACACGACGACCGGACGCGGCGTCGGCTTGTTGAGCTTTCCTGCGACTGCGTTTTCCGGCCAGGCAGGCGACGCGTTTGCGAGTGTAGCGAACCAACAAGGATCGTCGCGCGGTGTGCGTGTGGTCTACACGCGACGCTTGAATCGCGTGTGGACGGCGTCGGCGGGTTACGCATTCGGACGCGGCCAGCGGCTGTCCCCCGAAGGTTTTTCGAGTCCGTCCGAGCTTTTCGAGAATGGTCTATTTCAAACGGCAGCCTTACAACTTGGCGCAGGTTTTCGCAGTGGTACGCAGGTGCGAACCGTCTTCCGCTTCTCTCCCGAGGCAACGGTCTTCGCGATCGATCCGTTTGCCGGACGCTTGGGCGTTTACGATCCCTCACTGAGCATTCAGGTCATGCAGGATCTGCCGAGCTTTGGCTTGCCCGTTCGCGCGGAAGCCATCCTCGACGCGAGGAACCTGCTCGATGCCCAGACGGCCACCGAGAACGGTGAGTTCATGACCTTCGTCGGCAACACGCGGCGGTCTGTTCGGGGCGGGATCTCCGTCAGATTTTAACCTTCCAAATTCTCGGAAAATTCCGAAAAGTTGGATTGAACTCAACAATTAACTCGTAGAAGCTCGGATTAAAACCGCGCTGATCACTGGGAACATTCCTTGCCTAAAACGCTCGGATCGCCTCGTGGACTTTTTCGGGCGTCGTTGAGGAAACAGTGAAAGGATCGGTACTCACAACCAAAACGTGGTTCCTGCTGATCGGAGCAGCCCTCCTGATCACTGCGGGCGTCCTCAACTTCGCGCAACGCTACCGCCAGGAAACGCCCGCGTGGGACGGTGTCGAGTGGGTCGACACTGCTCAAGGCGTCATCGCCAAAACCATCGAAAAAGGATCGGCGGCTGACCGCGCGTGGCTTCTGCCAGGCGATCGTCTGGTCGGCGTCGCGCTCGATCCGCGCGCGAAGCCGGAAGAAGTCGTGAAGGCGCGCGACGTGCAAATCTATCTCGACGTAGCGCGCGTCGGCGGGCAGCTGCACTATCGAATGCAGCGCCCGTCCTATCCGCCGGAAACCCAAAACTACTGGGCCGATCTCGATAACCTGGGCTCCATTCACAAATGGACGCCGCGCATCATCTACATCAACCTGATCGGGTTGGCTTATCTTTTCGTTGGGTTCTTCGTTCTGTTCAAGCAAGGTGGACGCGCGCCGTTTGTCCTGCACTTCGCGACGCTGTGCCTGGCGGCGTTCGTCTTTCACTTCTACACGGAGACGGGATCTTTTCGCGATCTCGACCTCGCGATCTCCTTTTTGAAGAACGCGGCGTTCATCATTTTCGCGCCGCTGTTTTTGCACTTCTGCGCGCTTTACCCGACGAAGCAACAACTTTTCAGCAAGAAACGCTGGCGCACGGTCCTGCTTTACGTTCCGGCGATCCTGTTGCTGGCGACAGCCGCGATTATTCATTTGCCGCTCGGCGCTTTTATTTACGTCAGCAGCGCGTTGCGCGCGGTTGGCATTCGCAGCAGCGGCGTTTCTGAATCGTTCCTCGACTTCTTTTATCGAATCGGCTTCTTTCACTTCACGGTCGGGTTGCTAGGCGGCCTCGGCTTATTGTTCAAGACCTATTTCACCGCGAAGAGCGCGTTGGTCCGGCAGCAGTTGAAGTGGGTTGTTTGGGGAACGGTCCTGTCGGTGGGCCCATTCATTCTGCTTTACGGCGTCGTCTACTTATTTGGTGCCTCGACCGATCGTTGGCTGACGGACATCGCGGTGTTGCCGTTGATCCTGCTGCCGTTCGCGTTTGGTTATTCCGTGCTGCGCTACCGGCTGATGGACGTGGAACTGGTCGTCCGCCGCGTGTTCGTTTACGCGCTGACGACCGTTGCGATCACGCTGCTGATCGGCGTGGTGGTCTACACCGGTGGTCTTTATGCTTTCGGTTCGGACCAGAGTTTCAGCTCGGGTGAGATCACGTTGCGCGTCGTGGCGGCGGTGGTGGCGATGGCGGCGATCGTGATGGTTGCTGCTCCCGTGAAGAATTTTCTCCAGGAACACGTCGACCGCTTGTTCTACGGCGAGCGTTACGACCTGCGCAATAGTTTGCTCGACTTTGGCCGCACGCTCTCGGCGACGACGGCGCTCGATCCGCTGCTCGATTCGCTCGTCAGCCGGTTACAGGAGGTGATGAATGTCGGACGCGTAGCGATCTTCGTCGAAGACAAGAACGCGCCGAACGGTTACATCATCGCGTGCTCGGTCGGACTTGACGCGCCCGTGGCGGTGCCGGCTGATTTTCGCGAGATGATCCGCGTGCGCTCCGCGGAAACCGGCGTGGTGCGCGCCGACGATCTCGACCTCGCTGCCGAATCGATTGTTTCCGCCAGACGAACGCTTCATTATTTCGTGCCGTGCGTGGTGCGTGGCCGCATGGTCGCGGTGATTGGGCTCGGCCGTTCCGTCGATGGCGCGCTGCTTTCGTCGGAAGACGTCGAGATCCTGCGAACGGTTTCCGGTTACGTCGCGGTCGCGATCGAAAACAGTTTGCTCTACAAGGATCAGCAAGCGCGCGCCAGCGAGCTGAAATTGTTGAAGGAGTTCAACGAGTCGATCATTGAATCGATAAACGTCGGCCTGTTGGCCGTGGATTTGGACGGCCGCGTGACGCGTCTCAACTCCGCGCTCGAACACATGCTCGATCTGCGTCGCGACGCATCGATCGGTCGGCGAGTTGAAGATCTCTTCTCCGAAGATTTTGCCGATACGTTGAAGCAGGTTTTAGGCAAGAACGGCTGGCGCTTGCAGGAGATCCGCAACATCTACAAGCTCCACACTGCGACGAGAACGAACCGCGCGCTGGTGCTGAACATCGCGCTCGCGCCGTTGCAGGACGTGCAGGGACAAACGGGCGCCCTCGTCGTGGTTGAAGACGTGACGACGCGCATCAGTCTCGAAGAGCAACTGCAGCAACGCGAGAAACTCTCGTCGATCGGTCTGCTCGCGGCGGGCGTCGCGCACGAAGTCAATACTCCGCTCACCGGCGTTTCGTCTTACACGCAGATGCTGCTCGGCATGCTGAACGACAACGATCCGAAGCGCGCGTTGTTGCAGAAGGTTCGCACGCAGGCTGAACGCGCCAGCGACATCGTCAACAACCTGCTCAACTTCTCGCGTACCGGAAGCGCCGAACAGTTTGCCGACGTGAACGTCGCGCGCGTGCTCGACGACACGTTGCAGTTGCTGGAGCCGCAGTTGCGGCGCAGCCAGATCGAGATCGTTCGTTCGTATGACACGGACGCGCCGGAGGTTTATGGCAACGCCGGCAAGCTGCAACAGGTGTTTACGAACCTGCTGCTGAATGCGCGCGACGCGATTCCCGATGGGGGACGCATCAAAGTTTCCACGAGCACCGCGGATGACGGTTCCGTCGTCGCGGAGATCTCCGACACCGGTATCGGCATCGCGCCGGAAAACGTCGCGAAGATTTACGATCCGTTCTACACGACGAAAGGTGTCGGGCAGGGCACCGGACTTGGCTTGGCGGTGACGTACGGCATCGTTCAGGAACACGCCGGCCGAATCAGCGTCGACAGCACGCCCGGCCACGGCACGACCTTCCGCATCACACTCCCCGCGGCTCGTTCGCGCGCGCGCCTCCAGGCCGTCGGCGACTGAGATCTTTTTATTTCGGGGTGCGAAAGGGCCTGCAAGTCAGGCCTTTTGTTTTATGGAGTAAAGTCGCTAAACTAGCGCGTTTTATGAAAACGGAAAAGCGCAACGCAAAAAAGGGTTCGGTGCTCGTCGTCGACGACGAGGAGATCATGCGTGAGGTGCTGGAGACGCTTCTCACCGCCGAAGGTTATCGCGTCGATCTTGCCAAGACCGGCGAAGAGGGCCTCGAAGCTTACGGCCGGCGCGCGTTCGACGTCGTTCTGCTCGATGTCTCGATGCCAGGCATCGGCGGACTGCGCGCGCTCGAAGAGTTTCTGAAGATGGATCCCGAGGCGGTCATCGTCATGATCACTGCCTACGCAACGTTCGACACGGCCATCGCGGCGTGGGAACGCGGCGCTTTCGGCTGCATTCGCAAGCCGTTTCAAAACGAGCAAATCATTGCGCAGATCGGCGCCGGCATTAAACGGCGACGCAAGGAAGAAGAGCGCCGCACGTTGCGACGCGCGATGAGCAAAGCCGTCGATCGCGGCGAGATCATCGGCCGCTCCGACGTGATGCAGGAAGTTTTCCGTCTCGTCGAGCAAGTCGCGCCCGCCCGTTCGACGGTCTTGATCACCGGCGAAAGCGGCACCGGTAAGGAACTGATCGCCAAAGCGATTCACGAAGCGAGCACGCGCGCCGGCCGCCCATTCGTCACCGTCAACAGTTCAAACATTCCTTCCGAGCTGCTGGAGTCGGAGTTATTTGGCCACACGCGCGGCGCGTTCACGGGCGCGGTCGCGGCGAAGAAAGGTCTGTTTGAAGTCGCCGACGGCGGTTCGATTTTTCTCGACGAGATCGGCGACATTCCACCGGAGACGCAGGTGCGCCTGCTGCGCGTCATTCAGGAACGCGAGTTCACGCCGCTCGGCGACACGGCGCCGCGTCGTGTCGACGTGCGCATCGTCGCCGCTACAAACATCGATCTGAAAGAAGCTGTGCGGCAGGGAAGTTTTCGCGAAGATCTTTACTACCGTCTCGCCGTCGTCCCGATCGAACTGCCGCCGCTGCGCGATCGCATCCAGGACATCCTGCCGCTCGCGCAGCACTTCATTCAAAAGTACAACGAAGAGAACGGACGTAACGTGTCGGATCAGCTCGCGCCGGAAGTCCTTGCCTTGCTCGAGTCGTACTCCTGGCCCGGCAACGTGCGCGAACTGGAAAACACGATCGAACGCGCGGTGGTGATCGCGCCCGGCAACGAAATCACCAAAGAGTGTTTACGCGCCGAGATCAGCGATCCGAAATCTGTTGCGTCAGGCCATCAGGACGGCGCGAGCAATGCCGCCGTCGGCGACATCGGCCGCGGGATCAATTTTTACGAAGAGGTGCGCCGCTTTGAAATCGATCTCATCCGGCGCGCGCTGGAACAGACTGGCGGGCATCAATCGCGGGCGGCGCGTTTGCTCGGCATGAACGCCACCACGCTTAACTCAAAGATCAAGACCTACAACATCAACCTGCGACCGTAAGTCCCGAACAGGACGGAGGACCATGAAACGACGCGAACTCGATGGTTGTCCAATCACCGGCGCCTTGCAGATGCTCGGTGATAAATGGACGATGCTGGTCGTGCGAGAGTTGGTCTCGGGTCCGAAGCGGACCATGGAATTGCTCAACAGTCTGTTTCCCATTAGCAGCCGCACGCTCGTTGGCCGCCTGCGCGACATGGAAAAAGACAACTTCGTCGAGCGCACGGACTTCGGCGGCAATCCACCGCACATCGAATACGCACTCACAAACCGCGGCCGGTTGCTGTTGCCGTTGCTCGAATCGCTCCGGCAGCTCGGCCAGACTTTGGGTTGTACAGATTGTCGCGAGAGAAAACTGCGCGTGGGAAGTTATTGTGAACCTTGTCCACTCAACGGTAACGGCATCGTGCTGCCGCCGCCTCAGATCGAACGTCCAGCCGTCTCTGCACAACGGCGTGAGAAAGACGACTCGATAGTCTTGCTTTGATTAGTCCTCTGCGATCGACACTTCCGCGTCGTTTGGAATCATGTGCCCGTCGGGCGTGATGATCGCGTGACGGTCCGGCGTGATGTGTTCGCCTTCGATCGTGACCTCCTCGCCCGTCGGCATCGGCACCGGCAAGTGGTCGAGAAAACGTTCGGCGTCGATGGCCGACATGCAACCGGTGCCGGCCGCCGTTACGGCCTGGCGATAAAACGAATCCTGCACGTCGCCGCAGGCAAAAACGCCGGGCACATTCGTCGCGGTTGAATGACCGGACGTCTTGAGGTACCCGATGTCGTCCATGTCCAACTGGCCCTTGAACAGGTCGGTGTTCGGTCTATGCCCGATCGCGACGAACACGCCCGAACACGGAAAATCGGACTCCTCGCCGTTGACCAGGTTCCGCAAGCGAACTGCGGTCACGCCGTCGTCCGGCGTCCCGAGAATCTCTTCGACCGTGGTGTTCCAGATAAACTCGATCTTCGGGTTGCGAAACGCCTTTTCCTGCATGATCTTCGACGCGCGCAACTTGTCGCGCCGATGGACGACGTAGACTTTCGCGGCGTAGCGCGTCAGGAAGGTCGCTTCTTCCATCGCAGTGTCGCCGCCGCCGACCACAACCAAAGTCCGGTTGCGAAACGCCGGCAGTGGTCCGTCGCACGTCGCGCACGCTGAGACGCCGTTGCCCCCAAATCCGTCAGGAACTTTCGCTTCGCCGGGGATCCCCAACCACTTCGCTGATGCGCCGGTGGCGATGATCAAAGTCTCGGTTGAGATGGTGGATCCATCCGCGAGGTAGAGTTGAAAAGGCCGCTCGCTGAGATCGACTTCGGTGATCCACGCTTCGAGAAACTCGGTGCCGAAACGCTCGGCCTGTTGGCGAAACTCTTCCATCAACTCCGGACCCTGAATGCCTTCCGAAAAGCCCGGATAATTCTCGACCTCCGTGGTGATCATTAGCTGGCCGCCGGGCGTGGTTTGCTTCGCCGAATCGGCTGGAGCGTCGATCAGCAGTGGTTTGAGACTGGCGCGCGCGGTGTAGATTGCGGCGGTCAGTCCGGCGGGACCTGAGCCAATGATAACAACGTCTCTTTTTCGCATTTGGTTGTCCATAGGAGGCACGTCAGTATAGCCTTTTCGGTTGGCCGTATAGTATAACTACGGGCAATGAGGTAGTCGAACTTGGTGGCTTGCGGGCATTTAGGCGCTGCGAGTCAGGTTGTTAGAAGATGAGCAGCCCAGCAAGCGGTTCGCCAACGATTGAAACGATTGCCGTGATTGGCGCCGGCACGATGGGCCATGGAATTGCCCAGGTTGCCGCGGCTGCGGGTTTTCGAGTGCTTCTCAACGACGTGGATCGCGAGGCGCTGGCGCGCGGCGTTCGCGCAATCGAAGCGAATCTCGCCAAAGGAATTCAACTCGGCAAGTTAACCGAAGACGATCGCGATCGGGCGTTGCAGTTCATTCACGGCACCACTCGCTTGGAAGAATGCGCCGCCGCGGATTTAATCGTGGAAGCGGCGCCGGAGAAGCTGGAGCTGAAACAAAACATACTGCGACAGCTCGAAACCGTTTCCGACCACTCATTCATTTTTGCGAGCAATACTTCGTCGTTGTCGATTACGGAAATAGCCGCCTCTTCGCAGCGGCCGGCCGCGGTTGTGGGCATGCACTTCTTCAACCCCGTCCACATCATGCGACTGGTGGAGATCGTCGTAGGCAAAGCGACAAGCGACGAAACCGTACAGACGGTTACGAACGCCGGCAGGAAAATGCGCAAAGAGCCGATCGTCGTGAAAGATGTTCCGGGTTTTGCTTCGAGCCGTTTGGGCGTGGCGCTCGGGCTCGAAGCGATGCGGATGCTCGAGCAGGGCGTGGCGAGTGCGCGCGATATTGATACCGCGATGGAACTCGGCTACAACCATCCGATGGGGCCGCTGAAGTTGACGGACCTCGTCGGGCTCGACGTGCGATTAAACATCGCCGAGTATCTTCATCGCGAACTCGACTCCGAGACGTTTCGACCGCCTGAAGTGTTGCGCCGCATGGTGAGCGAAGGGAAGTTGGGCAAGAAAACCGGGCAGGGATTTTACGACTGGACAAAGGAAGACGCGCGCCGCGCACAGTCTTCGTAAGCCGAGTTTAGTGTGACGATGAGCACGCCGTATCAAAACGAAGAAAGACGATTCGCGCTGCGCATGTCGCTGCGGCTGCCGATCGTTGTTTCCGGTCGCACCGAAGACGGTTCTGCGTGGAGCGAGCCGACGGAGACCGATGACATTTCGACTTCCGGCGCGCTGTTTCATCTGAATCAAAAAGTGGCGCGCGGCGAGCGTTTGTATTTGCGCGCGCACCGGCCTGACGGCACGCCGATCGAAGCGACTGCGCTCGTGGTGCGCGTCGCGCCGGCGATTTACGGCACGGCTCGCGTCGGCGTGCAGATCGCCGAACCGACTGAGAATTGGTTGCGCCTGTTTGTTTCGTGGGTCGCTGACGAACAGTCCGTCACGACCGATCCGGAAGGCCCACCGCCAGACCAGCCGCCCGAACAACCTAACCCGAGGTCCTGACTCTCAACATTTCGGAGTTTTCAATGTCGCAAACATACGAGACTTTGCTGCTCGAACGGCGCGATCGCGTCGCTGTCGTCACCATCAATCGTCCTGACAAACGAAACGCGCTGAACATCAAAACGCGCGAAGAAGGCGCTGCGTTGCTCGACGAGCTGCGCCACGACAGTTCGGTCGGCGTGGTCGTCTTCACGGGCGCGGGCGACAAGGCTTTCATCGCGGGCGCCGACATCGCTGAGTTTGCCGGACGCACTTCGATCACGCAGCGCGACGTGATGATGAGCCGCTCGCTGTTCACGGCCATCGATACGTTTCCGAAGCCCATCATCGCGATGGTGAATGGCTACTGTCTCGGCGGCGGTTGCGAGTTGGCGCTCGCGTGCGACATTCGCATCGCGAGCGAGACCGCTTCGTTTGGTCAGCCGGAAATCAACCTGGGGATTATTCCCGGCGGCGGCGGCACGCAGCGTTTGACGCGACTCGTCGGCGAAGGCAAAGCGATGGAAATGATTCTCACCGGCGAGATCATCGATGCGAAGACGGCATTGTCGATTGGTTTAGTGAATCACGTCGTGCCCGCGGATCAACTGCAAACTAAGACGATGGAGATTGCGAACCGCATCGCGGAGAAGAGCCCGATCGCCTTGCAGCTCGCGAAAGAAGCGGTGAAGCTGGCATCGCGTTCGAATCTCGACGAAGGCCTACGCCGCGAAGTGGACCTGTTTGCGCTTTGCTTTTCGACGGAGGACAAGGACGAGGGTGTCAGTGCGTTTCTCGAAAAGCGGAAAGCGGCGTTCAAGGGTAAGTAGCATTGATTGGACGTTGACGCTTTATTCCCAAATCCCCTTTTCCTCACTCACGCAATAACACCGTCAGGTTTCTCTGGATCTCTCCGGGATCGACAATCAGATCCGCTGAGTGCGGATCTTCGTTTTGTTTTTCTGCGTCACAGAGCTGGTAAAAATAATCCAGGTCCAGCGCGGACGACATCACGAAGTAGCAATTGTTAACGTAGTCAGTGCGGTGGCGTAGCTCGAGTACGCGGCCGCGTTCGGGCATGAAGAGCGAGTTTGCGAGCCCGGCGCCGTGGTTCGACACGAGGTAGCGAGTTTGCGATGCAAGCGCCACTTGTTGTTCGAACGTCAGCTCTTCGGCGCTCACGATCTCGAAGCCGTTGGCGGTGAAGATGGGAATGATCTCCTGTTCGTTGGCAACGTGGCGCTTTCCGGCAGCGCGGCGGCTGATGTAAACGCGCTTCTGCGTTTGTGACTTCGTGTTTCCAAACGCCGACAACAGGATTGACCGCACGCCGCGAATCGT
>Ga0081539_10003476_pt1 | contig 19246 bp, 13 predicted proteins | sample TabmetS4T2R2_FD_71023 | JGI IMG/M metagenome (GOLD analysis project Ga0081539, IMG submission 71023) | Tabebuia heterophylla rhizosphere microbial communities from the University of Puerto Rico - S4T2R2 | ecosystem: Host-associated > Plants > Roots > Rhizosphere ...
TACAGCGTCTCGCCGGGGTCGAGGAGGCGGTCGAGCGCCGCGGCGTCCGCGCGCTGGCCGGCCAGGCCCCGGTCCTTGCCGCCCTCGCGCGTGTACCTCACCCACGACACCCCCACGAGGAAGACGACGGCGGCGATGCCGCCGGCCGTCGCGACCTGCCGCAGCGTGGGCCGCGGCGCTCGCTCGACGAGGAACGCGGCGGCGCCGGCCACGCCGATCGCGGCGTACGGGAGGGCCGGGTACAGGTCCGGATAGCCCTCGAAGTCGATCAGCGAGAAGATCGAGACGAGCACGAGCGACGGGAGGACGACGCAGGCGAGCGGGTCGGCGATCGCCGCGCGTAGCCCGGGCCGGTCGCGGGCGATCCGTGCGGCCAGCAGCGCCGGCACGAGCGGCAGCCCGGCCCACACGAAGACCTGCATGACGCCGTACGTCTCGCCCAGCGTCCAGACGATGTCGTCGATCCGGCTCCCCAGCGTCGACGGCCCGCGCCGGAGGTCGGTGACCGGGAACACGAACGCCGCCTCGACGAGCTTCCCGAACGCGCCCTCGGCCAGGAAGTAGACGGCCGTGAGGATCACGGGGAGGGCCGCGCCCGCGAGCGCGTGCGTCAGCGCACGGCGCCGGCGGCCGGGGGCGGCCGCCAGCCCGGCGGCGATCACGACGAGCGCCGGGTAGACGAGCAGCGGCTGCCAGACCAGGAACCCCAGCGAGCCCACGAGCGCGGCCCAGAACCAGCGGCCGCGGACGGCGAGCGCCAGCGACCCGACCGCGAACAGCACACCGAACGTCTTGGCGTTCGGGCCGCCGCCCGCGTCGATGGCGAAGCCGCTGAAGGAGGCGAGCACCGCGGCGGCCGCGTAGCCCGCCAGCCGCGAGCGCCACAGCGCCCGCGCGAGCAGGTACGTGGCGCTCACCGCGGCGCACGCGCCCAGGAAGTAGGTCACGCGGATCGCGTCGAGGTCGTCGGCCCCGACCGCCCGGCCGGCCAGGACGCCCAAGCCGGCGAGCTGGGACGCCAGCGGCGTCTTGATGTCGAAGATGCTCGCGTAGAACGGCACGCCGTCGGCGAACTGCTGGCCGCCATAGGCGTAGATGGCCTCGTCGCGCCAGAGATGGGCGTGCAGCCCGAAGCGGCTGAACAGGGCCGCGGCGACGCCGAAGGACACGAGCGCGCCCACCGCGTCGCCGCGCAGGAGGTTGACGACCGCCGGCGCGCGCACGGTTCGAGGGTACCGTCGCCGGGTACAGAAACCCGGTGGTACGCTCGCGCGCCGTGAGGGGTCTCGTCGCCGCGTCGCTGGTCGCCGCACTGGCCGTCCTGCCGGGCTGCGGCGGCTCGCGCCAAGACGCCAACGAGCCCGAGGGCACGTTCACGCTCTCGGTCCTGAAGGCTTCGTTCCCCGCGCGGCAGTCGATGGCGCAGCAGTCCCGGCTGCACCTCCAGATCCGCAACACCGACGACAAGACGCTGCCCAACGTCGCGGTGACGATCGAGACCGACCCGGGCGTCAAGGGCGCCGCGCCGGCGGCGTTCGGGCAGGCGAGCCCCGACACCCGGCTGGCCTCCGCCGACCACCCGATCTGGATCGTCGACCGCCCGCCCGAGGGCGGCGAGAGCGCCTACACCAACACGTGGGTCCTCGGGCCGCTGTCCCCCGGCGCGACCAAGGACGCCGAGTGGCGGCTGACCGCGGTGCGGGCCGGCACCTACAAGATCCGCTACGCGGTGTCGCCGGGCCTGAACGGCAAGGCGAAGATCGCGAACGGCCAGAAGAACACCGGCACGTTCGACGTCACGATCTCCTCCGAGCCGGTGCCAGCGCGCGTGAACGGCAAGGGCGAGGTCGTGCGCGGGTCCGCCGGCGGGTGATCCGCCCGGCGCGGCCCGAGGACGACGCGTCACCGACCTAGCGTGGCAAACCCGGCGCGATGATCCGGTACGCCTTCAGGCCGAGGCCGAGGCGCTCGCGGTCCTCGGTCTGCATCGGGTCCAGGCCGCTGAGCTCCTTCACCCGCTCCAGGCGGTAGGCGACCGTGTGGCGGTGGGCATAGATCGCCGCCGCGGTCGCGTTCATGTTGCAGTTGTGCTCCAGGTAGGCCTCGAGCGTCTGGACGAGGTCGGTGCGGTACTGGTCGTCGTAGCGGACGATCGCCGCGACCGTGTCCTCGTAGAACGAGCGGACCTCCTCGGGGTGCGAGGCGAGCACGCGGAACAGCAGCCGGTAGGTGCCGGTCCCGATGTCCTCCTGGATCGGGCCCCCGAGGCCGTCGCCGCGCTGGAGCACCTCGAGCACGAGCTCGGCCTCCTGGATCGCCCGCCCGAGGTCCCCCGGGTCGGCGTAGAACGACGACAGCGCGACGACCCCGTGGCGCCCGAGCCGCCCGGCCAGCGCGCGGGCGGCGGCCAGCGTGGCGGCCTGGTCCGCGTCGCCGACCGCGGGCAGCAGCGCATAGATCCGCCCGGACACGCCACCTTCGACGTGCTGGGCGAGCGCGCCGGCGTACTCGGACGAGATCAGCGCGACCACGTGGCGCGGGCGCTCCGAGGTGAGCTCGGCGCACAGCACGACGGCGCCGCGCTCCACGTCGCAGCCGAGCCGGGCGGCCCGGCGGACGACGTCGGCCGGGTCGATCGCGTCCGGCCGCTCGCGCATCTCCTCCAGGAACGAGCCGCGGACGTTCTCCTCGACCTCCTCGCGCGCCTCCTCGACCGCGACCTCGGTGAGCGCGGCGACGGCGGCCAGGTGCAGGAACTCGACCGCCTCGGGCTCCGGCCGCCCGGGCTGGAGCAGCACGACGCCGCCGATGCGCTCGTCGCCCGACGCGATCGGCACCTCGGCGACGACGCCGGCCGGCACCGGCGCCATGCGGCCGCGGCCGTGCTCTCCGACGTAGCGGCGCACGGCGTCCAGCGCGGCCTCGCCGCCGGCCGACGCCACGGCGACGCCGAGGCGCGGCACCACGACCGCCACCGGGCCGCCGGCGGCGTCCGCCGCCAGGGACGCGACGGCCGCGAGGCCGTCCCCGGTGAGCACGGCGTCGAGCATCTGGAGGTGCACGGCACGCAGCCGCTCGACGAGCGACGTGGCGGCCGGCGGCGATATGTCCGGCCGCCCCGTCGACATCGTCCGGTTATGCCGTGGCCTGTGCGGCCACCTCGGGGTGGGCCTGGAGCGTCTCCTCGCCGGACTCGCCGGTCCGGATCCGGTACGCCTCCTCGACCGGCATCACGAACACCTTCCCGTCGCCGATCTGCCCCGTGCGGGCGTGCTTGAGGATGGCGTCGACCACGGTCTGCACGTCCTGCGTGGCCACGACGCACTCGAGCTTGACCTTCGGCCGCAGCCAGTTGGTCAGCTCGGCGCCGCGGTAGCGCTCCGTGATCCCCTTCTGGCGTCCCGACCCCTTGACCTCGGAGATCGACAGGGACGGGAACCCGAGGCTCAGGAGCTCCATCCGGATCGGCTCGAACGACTCGTGCCGGATGTACGCCTCGATCTTCTTCACGTGACCGGAACCTCCTTGGTGGTGGCGCCGCGAGGCGTCTCGCGTGCCGGCACGGCAAACGCGGGGCTGTAGCCGATGAGCTCGGGCGCCGGGATGAACTGCTCCGGATACCCGTACATGCCGTGCTCGGAGATGTCCAGTCCGGCTTCCTCCTCCTCGGGGCTCACGCGCAGGCCGATCGTCGCCTTGATCGCCGCGAACGTGGCGTACGAGAGCGCGAACACGAACGCGAAGACGGTGACGATGCCCAGCGCCTGCGTGAAGAGCTGGTGGAAGGAGCCGGTGTAGATGAGGCCCGCGTCGCCGACCGCGTTGAACTTGGCCAGCCCCGGCGACGTGAAGATGCCGCACGAGAGCGTGCCCCAGACGCCGCACAGGCCGTGCGCGGTGAGCGCGCCGACCGGGTCGTCGATCCGGCGGTCGATCCAGTAGACGCCGAGCGGGACGATGACGCCGGCGATGCCGCCGATGAGCGGCGCCGTCCAGGCCTCGACGTAGCCCGACGGGGCCGTGATCGCGACCAGCGCGCCGATCGCGCCGTTGCCGGCCATGCCGATGTCGACCGTGCCGGTCTTCCAGCGCGCCACGGCGACCGCGCCGAGCACGCCGGCCGCGGCGGCCAGCATCGTCACGAGCGCGACCTCCGGGAAGCGGCCGTCCATCGCGTTGAGCGTCGAGCCCGGGTTGAACCCGAACCAGCCGAGCCAGAGGATGAGCACGCCGAGGCCGAACAGCGGCATCGAGTGCCCGGGGATCGCCCGCGGCTGCCCGTCGGGGCCGTACTTGCCGCGCCGCGCGCCGAGCTGGAGCAGCACCGCGAAGGCGCCGGTCGCGCCGATCAGGTGCACCGCGGTCGAGCCGGCGAAGTCCTGCATGCCGAGGTTGCTCTGGAGCCAGCCGCCGCCGAACACCCAGTGCGAGGCGATCGGGTAGATCACCGACGCGAACACGATCGCGTAGATGACGTAGACGGCGAACTTGATCCGCTCGAGCGTCGTGCCCCACACGATCGCCAGCGAGACCGCGCAGAACGAGAACTGGAACAGCCACTTGCTCTCGATCGTCGCGTCCGAGAGCCCCATGATCCCGAACGCCTGCTGCGGATCCCCGTAGTCGCGCAGCAGGAAGCCGTGCGTGCCGAGGATGTCGCCGTTGCCGAACGCGAACGCGAACCCGATGGCCCAGTAGGCCAGGGCCGCGATCGAGAAGTTGGTCAGGATCTTCGCGACCACGGTGCCGGCGTTCTTCGCGCGCGAGAAGCCGATCTCCAGGAACGCGAAGCCGGCCTGCATGAAGATCACGAGCAGGGCGGCGACCACGACCCAGATCGAGTTGATCGCGACGCTGTCCGGCAGCACTCCGGCCGCGGCCGCGTCCTTCGTGTCCGCGAGCGCGCTCCCCGGCAGGGCCACAGAGGCGAGCGCCGCTCCGAGCAGCGCCGCGCCGGTCCTTCTCCGCATCAGTCCTCCTCTTCCGGATTCCATCCGTGGACATGGTCGGCCGGGGAGGGCGGAGGGTCATTGTCCCGGTGTCGAAGATTCCCGCCCGCGCTTTCTCCCTCGGGTCGAGAGTCGAACCAACGTGCGGGATCTTTGGACACGTGGACAACGACCCGACCTGAGGGCCTGTCTACGCTGGCTCGCGACCCAGGACCGTCCTAGGAGGAGGACGCACGACAACATGCCAACTCGTACACGCACGGCCAACGTGCACGCCGCCCAGTGGAGCCCCAACGGCGGCGCGCTCGGGCAGGCCGACCTGACCCAGCCCGGCGCGAACGTCTTCGGCGAGAACGTGTTCTCGACCGCGGTCCAGCGCCAGCGGCTCCCCAAGGCGATCTACCGCCAGCTCCAGGAGACCCTCGAGGCGGGCGAGCTGCTCGAGCCCGCGCTGGCCGACGCCGTGGCCACGGCCATGAAGGAATGGGCGATGGAGCGCGGCGCGACGCACTTCACGCACTGGTTCCAGCCGCTCACCGGCTCGACCGCCGAGAAGCACGACTCGTTCTACGCGCCGACCGGCGACGGCAACGCGATCGCCGAGTTCTCCGGCAAGGAGCTCATCCAGGGCGAGCCCGACGCCTCGTCGTTCCCGACCGGCGGCGTCCGGGCCACGTTCGAGGCCCGCGGCTACACGGCGTGGGACCCCACCTCGCCCGCCTTCATCCTCGAGAACCCGAACGGCGCGGTGCTCTGCATCCCGACGGCGTTCGCGTCCTGGACGGGCGAGGCGCTGGACCACAAGATCCCGCTGCTGCGGTCGATGGACGCGCTCTCCAACAGCGCGCTGCGCGCGCTGCGGCTGTTCGGCAACGACGAGGCCACGCGCGTGTTCACGACGGTCGGCCCCGAGCAGGAGTACTTCCTGATCGACGAGCGCTTCTACTTCGAGCGCCCCGACCTGATCACCACCGGCCGCACGCTGTTCGGCGCCAAGCCGCCGAAGGGCCACGAGCTCGACGACCACTACTTCGGGTCGATCCCCGAGCGCGTGCTCGCCTGCATGCTCGAGACCGAGCAGCAGCTCGCCAAGCTCGGCGTGCCGATCAAGACCCGCCACAACGAGGTCGCCCCGGCGCAGTACGAGGTCGCGCCGGTGTTCGAGAACTCCAACGTGGGCTGCGACCACCAGCAGCTGACGATGCAGGTCATGCAGAACGTCGCGCGCCGCTACGGGCTCGTCTGCCTCCTGCACGAGAAGCCGTTCGCGGGCGTCAACGGGTCCGGCAAGCACAACAACTGGTCGATGGGCACCGACACGGGCGACAACCTGCTCGAGCCGGGCGACACGCCGCACGAGAACCTCCAGTTCCTGTTCTTCTGCGCGGCGGTCATCGAGGCGGTCGACAAGCACCAGCAGCTGCTGCGCGCGTCGGTCGCCAACGCCGGCCAGGACCACCGGCTCGGGGCCAACGAGGCGCCGCCCGCGATCATCTCGATCTTCCTCGGCGCCGAGCTGGAGAAGATCTTCAACGCCATCGAGAGCGGCTCGGGCGACGCGGCGACCCCGCAGAGCTACCTCGAGCTCGGCGCGTCCGTGCTCCCGGCGCTGCCGATGCACGGCGGCGACCGCAACCGGACCTCGCCGTTCGCCTTCACGGGCAACAAGTTCGAGTTCCGGGCGCTCGGCTCGTCGATGTCGCTGGCGCTGCCGAACACGGTGCTCAACACGATCGTCGCGGAGTCCGTCGACACGCTCGCCGACGCGGTCGAGGCGGCCCAGAGCGGCGGCAAGTCGCTCGAGGAGGCCGTGCTCGAGGTCGTCAAGGGCGCGTACGCGGGCCACAAGCGGATCGTGTTCAGCGGCGACAACTACTCCGAGGACTGGCACGCCGAGGCCGAGCAGCGCGGGCTGGCGAACCTCCGCCAGTCGCCCGAGGCGCTGCCGTGGCTCGTCGAGCCGAGCACGGTGGAGGTGTTCTCCAAGTACGAGGTGCTGTCCGAGCGCGAGCTCGAGTCCCGCTACGAGGTGTTCGTCGAGCAGTACGTGACGACGGTGAACATCGAAGGCGAGACCGCGGCGTCGATCGCGCGCACGATGCTCCTGCCGGCCGCCGTGCAGTGGTTCGCCACGCTCGGCGCGGCGGGCGACTCGACGGGCGTCGGCAAGCTCAAGGCCGAGATCGGCGGGCTCGTCGACGAGTTCGTGGACGCGATCTTCGGGCTGGAGACCGCCAACCGCGACCACCCGAACGAGAGCCCGCTCGGCGAGGCCGAGTACGTCCAGACCAAGGTCCTGCCCGCCATGCAGGCCGTGCGCGACGTCGCGGACCGGCTCGAGCGGATCGTCCCGGACGACCTCTGGCCGCTCCCGAAGTACTCGGAGATCCTCTTCGTCAAGTAAGGACTCCGCCGGAGTCCTGGGTCAGCGGGGGCCTCGCCACAGGCGGGGCCCCCGCTCGTTAGCGTTCCGCGCATGCCGCTGACGCTCGAACAGGCCCAGACCGTCATCGACGCCGCGCACGAGACCGCGCGTGGCGAGGGGTTGCGCGTGACCGTCGCCGTGGTGGACGAGGGCGGGCTGCTCCAGGCGCTCGGCCGCATGGACGGGGCGCCGCCGCTGAGCGCGCAGATCGCCGAGGCGAAGGCGGTCGGCGCCGCGGTCTGGCACCGCGACGGCGATCAGCTCGCGGCCGTCCAGGCCGACCGCGCGGCGTTCTTCGCGACGGTCAGCTCCATGGTCCGCGTGCCGCTCGTGGCCGCCGACGGGTCGGTCGTGATCCGCGACGGCGAGAAGGTCCTGGGCGCGGTCGGCGTGAGCGGCGCCAAGCCCGAGCAGGACCGGGCGTGCGCCGACGCGGGTCTGGCCGCCGTGCTCGGCTGAAAAGCGAAGGGCCCGCTCGCCGAAGAAGCTCTCACCTGGGAGGGGGAGGAGGGGCGAAAGCGGGCGAACGAGCGGGCCCAGCCCCGTAATCGGCAGCCCCTGCCCCGGCCTTTAGGCGAGCATCTGGTCGCGGGAGAGGATGCGGGCCGGGTTCGCTTGCGCCACCGCGTGGCGGACGGCGGGGCCGAGCGCGCCGAGGTCCGGCGGGTCGGCGATCGGGCGGTCGGAGCCGAGCACGAGCCGGTCCACGCCGACGACGCGCAGCATGGCGTCGACGGCACGCGGGCCGTAGGAGGAGACGTCGAACCACGCGCGCTCGTCGTGGACGGCGCCGGCGGGGCCGCCGCGCGCGGCGAGCCGCTCGGCGTGCAGCGGCGCGCCGCCCGCGAGCATCGCCCACACGACCTTGAGCCGCGGGTGGGCCGCGCGCCCCCACTCCGCCCACGCGAGCCAGGCCGCCTGGATGCCGGCGATGTAGGCGGTCATCGCGGGCCACCAGGCCGGCGACGTGGGCCCGTCGGCCGGTCCGGGATGGACGAACAGGGGCGCCCGCCGGGCCTCGAGCCGCTCGAGCACCGGCCCGAGCCGGTCCAGCGCTTGCCGCCCGGCGAGCACGGAGGCCGGCAGACACAGGCCGGCGGCGCCGCCGTCGAGCACCGCGTCGACGTCGGCGGGGTCGGGCGCGGCCAGCGCGATCGAGCCCCACACGGCGAACGGCTCCCCCAGCGCGCGCACGCCCGCGTGGAACGCGTCGAGCAGCGGCTGCGCGTCGGGCAGGCTCTCGATCCCGAGCGGCGACGACGGCGCGATGAGGATGCGCTCGACGCCGTCGGCGCGTGCGAGCGCCGCCCGCGCCGCGGGATCGTGCGCCCGCGGCTCGAACGCCGCGCGGGCCTCGCCGGCCAGCTCGAGCTCCCACCCGCTCCCTCCGCGCCGCAGCCGCGGCGCCTGCGACCGCGCCGCCAGCAGCGCGAGCAGCGGCTCGGGCCACAGGTGCTGATGGACGTCGGTCGGCGGGGTCCCTGGATGAGAATACGTCATCTTGTCGATTACTTTGATCGAGAATTCTCCCGAACTGTGACAGTTCTCCTTAAGGGGGGACTGTCCCTCCTTAAGGGGGGACAGTCCCTACCTAGGGCAACCTACCTAGGGCAACCGTAAAGGGGTTCGACCCCGGGGCAACCTTGCCAAAGTTGTGTCAAGGTTGCGATACCATCTCGCGTCATGCGCGACTTCCTGGCCGCCGTGCGCGATCGCGTCGTCGTCTTCGACGGTGGCATGGGCGCGACGCTCGAGCAGTTCGACCTCTCGCTGGAGAACGACTACCAGCTCCCCGGGCGCTGCCACGAGGCGCTCGTCCTCAACCGGCCCGACGTCATCCAGGGCGTCCACGAGTCGATGGTCGAGGCCGGCGCCGAGGTCGTGGAGACCGACACCTTCCAGGGCTCGCGGATCAAGCTCGACGAGTGGGGCCTCGCCGACCACACGCTCGAGATCAACCGCCGTGCCGCCGAGATCGCGCGCCAGGCGGTCGGCGAGGACCGCTTCGTGGCCGGCTCGATCGGCCCGACCGGCCACCTGCCCGCCTCCGAGGACCCCACGCTCGGCCGGATCGGCTTCCGCGAGCTCGTGGCCGTCTTCGCCGAGCAGGCGCAGGGGCTGCTCGAGGGCGGCGTCGACCTGATCATCGTCGAGACCGCGCAGGACATCCTCGAGGTCAAGGCCGCGGTCTTCGGCGTGCGCGAGGCGTTCGCCGCCACCGGCCGCCGCACGCCGATCCAGACGTCCGTCAGCCTCCTGCCCAACGGCGGCAAGATGCTGCTGGGCACCGACATCAGCGCCGCCCTCACGACGCTCGAGGCGCTGAAGATCGACGTCATCGGCCTCAACTGCTCCACCGGCCCGGAGGACATGCGCGACGCGATCCGCTTCCTCGGCGAGTTCGCCCCCGTGCCGATCCACTGCATCCCCAACGCCGGCATCCCCCACCAGGGCCCGAACGGCGAGACGATCTTCCCGGAGACGCCCGACCAGATCGCGACCGTGCTCGGCGAGTTCGTCGAGCGCTACGGGGTGAACATCGTCGGCGGCTGCTGCGGCACGACGCCCGACCACGTCTACGCGCTCAAGCAGCGCGTCGACGGCCGCAACTCCTCCACCCGGCCGGCGCCCCGCCCGCCGCACGTGAGCTCGATGATCGCGGCCGAGCCGCTCGTGCAGGAGCCCCGCCCCACGCTCGTGGGCGAGCGCGTGAACTCGCAGGGCTCGCGCAAGGCCAAGGAGCTGCTGCTCGCCGAGGACTACGACGGCCTCCTCCAGGTCGCCGAGGACCAGGTCGAGGGCGGCGCCCACGTGCTCGACGTCTGCGTGGCGCTCACCGAGCGCCAGGACGAGGACGAGCAGATGCGCCAGGTCGTCAAGAAGATCTCGCTGACGCAGCCCGCGCCGGTCCAGGTCGACTCGACCGAGCCCGACGTGATCGAGCGCGCGCTCGACCAGATCCCCGGGCGCGCGATCGTGAACTCGGTCAACCTCGAGGCCGGCCGCGACAAGCTCGACAAGGTCGTCCCGATCGCGCTCGCCCACGGCGCCGCGCTGATCGCGCTGACGATCGACGAGGAGGGCATGGGCAAGACGCGCGAGCGCAAGCTCGCGATCGCCCGGCGCATCCGCGACCTCGTCTGCGGCGAGCACGGCATGGATCCCGAGCTGCTGATCTTCGACGCGCTGACCTTCACGCTCACCACCGGCGACGACGAGTGGAAGCCGTCGGCGATCGAGACGATCGAGGGCATCCGGGCGATCAAGGCCGAGCTGCCCGGCGTCAAGACCTCGCTCGGCGTCTCCAACGTGAGCTTCGGCATCGGCCTGACGGCCCGCTCGGTCCTGAACTCGGTGTTCCTGCACCACTGCGTCGAGGCCGGCCTGGACCTCGCGATGGTCAACCCGAACCACATCACGCCGTACGCGGAGATCCCGGCAAACGAGCGCGAGCTGGCCGACGATCTCGTCTTCAACCGCCGCGACGACGCGCTCGAGCGCTTCATCGCCCACTTCGAGGGCAAGGCGGAGGAGAGCGCCGAGGCCGCCGATCCGACGGCCGGGATGGAACCCGAGGAGGCCCTGCACTGGCACATCCTGCGCCGCAAGAAGGAGGGCGTGGAGGCCCAGATCGACGCAAGCGTCGAGAAGATCGGCGCGGTCCCGACCCTCAACGACGTGCTGCTCCCCGCCATGAAGGAGGTCGGCGACAAGTTCGGCGCCGGCGAGCTGATCCTGCCCTTCGTGCTCCAGAGCGCCGAGGTCATGAAGAAGGCCGTGGCGCAGCTCGAGAAGTACCTCGACAAGCTCGAGGGCTACACGAAGGGCACCGTCGTCCTGGCGACCGTGTTCGGCGACGTGCACGACATCGGCAAGTCGCTCGTCAACACGATCCTCACCAACAACGGCTACAAGGTCGTCGACCTCGGCAAGCAGGTCCCGATCGGCACGATCCTGGACGCGGCGCAGGAGCACGACGCCACGGCGATCGGCCTCAGCGCGCTGCTCGTCTCGACCTCCAAGCAGATGCCGCTCGCCGTCCAGGAGCTGCACGAGCGCGGCCTGCGGTTCCCCGTGCTCGTCGGCGGCGCGGCGATCAACCGCGACTTCGGGCGCCGCATCCTGTACCCCAAGGGCCAGGAGTCCGACGAGGTCTACGACCCCGGCGTCTTCTACTGCAAGGACGCCTTCGCCGGCCTGGGCGTGATGGACCAGCTCGTGGAGCCGGACAAGCGCACCGCCCTGGTCGAGAAGACCCGCGACGAGGCCCGCAAGCTGCGCGAGAAGGGCCCCGAGCCGGAGCTCGGCCCGACCGACGACGAGTCCGTGCGCTCCGCCGCCCGCACCGACGTGCCGGTCCCGGAGCCCCCGTTCTGGGGCGTCCAGGAGATCCCGGTCGACCTCGACGACGTCTTCCCGCACCTCGACACCCACGTGCTGTTCAAGCTGCACTGGGGCGGCCGCGGCAAGAAGGGCGAGGAGTGGCGGCAGCTCGTCGACGAGGAGTTCCAGCCGCGCCTGGAGCGCATGTGGCGCGAGCAGGACTACCTCCAGCCGCGCGCGCTGCTCGGCTACTTCCCCTGCAACGCCGCGGGCAACTCGCTCGAGCTCTACGACCCCGACGACCCCGAGCGCGTGCTCGAGACGCTCGTGTTCCCGCGCCAGCCCGGGCACGACCGCATCTGCCTGAGCGACTTCTACCGGCCCAAGGACAGCGGCGAGCGCGACGTGGTCGCGATCCAGGCGGTCACCGCGGGCCCGCAGGTCACCGAGCTGATGGCCGAGCTCGAGCAGCGCGGCGAGTTCGCCGAGCAGCTCTACACGCACGGGCTCGGCGTGCAGACCGCCGAGGGCATGGCCGAGTGGCTGCACGCGCGGGTGCGCGCCGACCTGGGCATCCCGCCCGACCAGGGCCGCCGCTGGTCGTGGGGCTATCCCGCGTGCCCGGACCAGTCCGAGCACACCAAGGTCTTCCGGCTGCTCGGCGCCGAGCGGATCGGCCTGGCGCTCTCGGGCGGGTACGCGGTCGAGCCCGAGCAGTCGACGGTGGCGATCGTCGCCCACCACCCGCAGGCCGTCTACTTCGGCATGAAGTCCGGCTTCATCCCGAAGGACAAGGCGCCCGACGAGCTCATCAAGGGCACGGAGAAGGATCCCAGCCGCGGCGCCGCGGTGCCGTCCTGAGTTAGTCTGAGGCGTGCTCCGCACGCCGGTCTGCGACCTGCTCGGCATCGACATCCCGATCGTCGGCGCCCCGTTCGGGCCGTGGGAGCAGGTGGACCTCGCGGCGGCGATCTGCGAGGCGGGCGCGCTGGGCAGCGTCGGCACGGCGCTGCGCGGCCCGGACGAGCTGCGGACGCAGTGGGAGCGCCTGCGCGCGCTGACCGACCGGCCGTTCGCGATCAACCACACGGTGCGGCCGTTCGACGAGGAGGCGTTCGCCGCCACGCTCGCGTTCCGGCCGGCCGCGATCTCGTTCCACCTCGGCGTGGCCGCCGACCTCGTCGCCCGCGCGCACGAGACCGGGATCCTCTGGATCCAGCAGGTGATGAGCCGCGCGCAGGCCGAGGAGGCGCTCGCCGCGGGCGCCGACGTGATCGTCGCCCAGGGCGGCGAGGCGGGCGGCAACGGCGGCTGGGTGTCGACGATGGTCCTCGTCCCCCAGGTCGTCGACCTGGCCGGGGACGTGCCGGTCGTGGCCGCCGGCGGCATCGCCGACGGGCGCGGGCTCGCCGCCGCGCTGGCGCTCGGCGCCCAGGGCGTATGCATGGGCACCCGCTTCCTGGCCGCCACGGAGATGCGGATCGCCGACGAGTGGAAGCGGCGCATCGTCGACGCCGACGCGCTCGACGCGGTCAAGGTGGCCAACAGCGAGCGCGTGATGCCGCCGTTCAACCGCCCCGGCGGCCCGGCCGAGCCGCGCGCGCTGTCCACGCCGCTGATCGCGCAGCTGCGCGACCACCCCGAGTGGGTCGACCCGGCGGTGACCGGCGCGCGGCTGCGCGAGGCCCTGCTGGCCGGCCGCGGCCACGAGTACCTGCCGTTCGCGGGCCAGTCGGTGGGCCTCATCGACGACGTCCTGCCCGCGGCGGAGATCGTCCGCCGCGTGGTCGCCGAGGCCGAACGCGCGCTGGCCTAAGCCCGGATCCAGGCTAAGCCTCGGCCTCGCGCGGCACGGGGCCGAGCGAGACGGGCGCCGTGTGCAGCGCGCGCAGGCGCACCTCGCGCCAGGACAGGCCCTCCTTGACCAGCGCGGGGCCGCCCAGGACGACGGCGGTCGCGATCTCGACCGCCTGGAGGATGATCCCGAAGCCCAGCGCGTGCGCGGCGTCGACGCCGTAGGCGCCGGTCAGGACCGCGAGGCAGGCGGCCTGGAAGACCCCGAGGTTCGACGGGGTGACCGGCAGCACGGCCGTCACGTTGACGGCGAACAGCACGGCGGCGGCCGCGCCCATGTCCAGGTGCAGCCCGAGCGCCTCGAGCAGCACGTAGCAGGCGACGCACTGGAGCGCCCAGGCGCCGAGCTGCATGAGCGTCGCCTGGGCGCCGAGCTTGGGCGAGCGGAACACGGCCAGGCCCGACCGCACGCGCGCGAGGGACTCGCGCGCCTGGGTCATCCAGCGGTGCATCCGCGTCGACCGCGAGGGCAGGCCCGAGCGCACGAGCGCCGGCGCCAGCAGCACCGCGCAGAGCACGGCGAACGGCGCGACCGCGTACCACACGAGCGCCTGCTGGCGACCCGCGAACAGCCCGATCGTCGTGAACATCACAGCGCCGAGGATCACGAGCGCGAGCACGTTGAGCAATGTCTGCGAGATCAGCGTGCCGAGCACGGCGGGCAGCCGGTCGCGCGGCCGGCCGAGGCGGCGGGCCACGATCAGCGCGCGCGACGGCTCGCCGAGCCGCGCCGGCAGCGTCGCCGACATCAGCACGCCGATCATCGTGCCCTGCATCGCGTCGACGAGCCGCGGCATCGCGTCCGGCACCGCGGCGCGCAGGATCGCGTGCCAGGAGACGGCGCGCGCGAGCATCGACGCGCACATCAGCCCGAGGCCGAGCAGCACCCAGGCGGGCTGCGACTGCACGAGCGCGCTGGCGATCGGCTTCATGCCGATGCGGTCGAGCGCGAGCAGCGTGCCGACGGCGGCGCCGGCCGCGGCGGCGGCGAAGGCCGTGCCGCGGACGATCCGCAGCGCGCGGCGGCCGCTGCTCGCGGGCACGGGATCCAGCGACGCGAGGCGGCGCGCGGGCACCCGCGGGCGCCCGTCGGCCGGCTTGACGCCGATCCGCACCGCCGCCCGGGCAGGGGCCGTGGCGGGCGCCGCGACCGCGCGCGCGTCGTCGTACGCGGCGACGACCTGCTCGGTCACGTGCGGCCACGCGTAGCGCTCGGCCGTGCGCGCCGCGTTCGCACCGAGGCGCGCGGCGCGCTCGTGGTCGAGCGCGAGGTCGCGCAGCGTCTCGGCCAGGCGCGTCGCGTCGCCGCGCGGGACGAGCAGCCCGTCGGACCCGTCGGTGACGACGTCGCGGTAGCCGGCGATGTCCGAGGCCACGACCGGGCGGCCGGCGGCGAACGCCTCCGTGAGCACCATGCCGAAGGACTCGCCGCCGAGCGACGGCGCGGCCAGCACGTCGGCGTCGACCAGCGCGGCGTGGCGGGCGTCGTCGTCGACGCGGCCCAGCGCCGTGACGCCGGAGCCGTCGACGAGCAGCGGCGCGATCTCCTCGGCCGTCGACCCGACGATCGTGAGCTCAGCGGGCACCTGCCCGCGCAGCGCCTCGAACGCGCGCAGGAGGATCGGCAGGCCCTTGCGCTCGACGGCCTGGCCGACGAAGACGATCCGCAACGGCTCGCCGGGGCGGCGGCGGCGCGGAGCCGGCACGCCGCCGGCCGGCAGGTCCACGCCGTTCGGGACGATCCGGTAGCGGCCGCCGTAGAAGCGCTGGGCGGTCCAGGCCGCCGCCTGGGAGACGGCGACGCGGACGTGAAGGTGGTTGAGCTTGCGGCGGGCGCCGGTCAGCACCGCGATCTTGTGCGGGGGAACCGCCTCCGAGTAGCAGTGGAACGTGCCGACGAGCGGCGCGTCGATGCTGGTCAGCGCGTCCCAGGCGACGACGGGCGCGACCGGCTCGTGCAGGTGCACCACGTCCGGCGCGAAGGCGCGCAGCTCGCGGCGCAGGGCCGAGACCGCGTACGGCGTGAACGAGAGGTTCGAGACGGCGCCGTTGGAGGGCCAGCCGATGGTGCCGGCGAGCGGCACCAGCCACTCGGGCGCCTCGCGCCGCTGCGGGCGGGCGCCGCGGTGCAACGCCGCGGCCTTGCGCGTATCGCGGTCGAACGGCGCGAACACGCGGATCTCGTGCCCCGCAGCCGTGAGCCCCGCAGCGAGCGCCTCGATGTGGCGCGTCACGCCGCCGGGGTACGTCCACGAGTACGGGGAAAGCAGGGCAGCCCGCATCCCACGCAATGGTAGGGGGGCCGGCCGACACGCTCGGTTCGGGTACCTCCCCCATGTTCCTATTCTTTGTGAAGCCACGATGCCCGACCGCCACTTCGTCAAGTACACGTTCCTCAAGGCCGACCCGGCCTGGCGGCGCCTCGACGACGCCGAGCGGGCCCAGCACAAGCGCGAGTTCCTCGCCGCCTGCGAGGACTTCGCGAGCGAGCGGCTGCTGCGGGCGTTCTCGCTCGTGGGCACGCGCGGCGACGCCGACATGATGCTGCTCTCGCAGGCCACGAACCTCGAGCGCATCCACGAGTTCCACGTCGTGCTCGCGCAGAGCGGCCTGATGAAGTGGTGCGAGACGCCGTACTCGTACCTCGCGATGACCAAGCCGTCGGAGTACTCCGACGAGTCCCGCCTCCAGGTCCGTCCGGCGCACTCGAAGTACCTGTTCGTCTACCCGTTCGTCAAGACGCGCGAGTGGTACCGCCTGGCCCCCGACGAGCGCTGGCGGATCATGCAGGAGCACATCGCGATCGGGCGCCAGTACCCGCAGGTCGACCTCAACACGAGCTACTCGTTCGGGCTCGACGACCAGGAGTTCGTGGTCGCCTTCGAGACCGACGAGCCGGCCGCGTTCCTGGATCTCGTGCAGCGGCTGCGCACGACGGAGGCGTCCGCCTTCACCAAGCGCGACACCCCGACGTTCACGTGCGTGGCCTGCTCGGTCGAGCGCGCGCTCAACGCGCTCGACGGCACGCCGCTGAACGTCGAGGTCGCCCTGTGACGACGGCGCTCAAGGCCGACTTCGACGAGGTCCGCGACATCACCGTGATCGGCGCCGGGCCGGTCGGGCTCACGACGGCGTTCTGGGCCGGCATGCGCCAGGCGTCCTCCCGCGTCATCGACTCGCTGCCCGAGCTCGGCGGGCAGCTCACGACGCTCTATCCCGAGAAGTGGATCTTCGACGTGCCCGGGCATCCGAAGGTGCTCGCGCGGGACCTCGTGGGCATGCTCAAGACCCAGGCGCTCGACCAGTTCGACGTGCCGGTGCACCTGGAGACGACCGCCCACACGATCTCGTGGGACGACGAGTGCGTCACGCTGCACACCGACCGCGGCGACCTGCGCTCGCGCACGGTGATCGTGGCCGGCGGCCACGGGGCGTTCGAGCCGAAGAAGCTGCCGGTGTCCGACGTCGACATGGCGCCCTGGGAGGGCCGCGGCGCGCATTACATCGTCGGCGAGAAGGCAGTCTTCGAGGGCAAGCGGGTGGTCATCGTCGGCGGCGGCGACTCGGCCTTCGACTGGGTCGTCAACCTCGTCGACACCGCCGCGCGGGTGACGCTCGTGCACCGTCGCGAGGGCTTCCGCGCCCACGAGGCGACCGTCGCCGAGGTGATGCGGCACGTCGACGCCGGCCGCGTCGACCTGCGCGTCCCGTACGTGATCAAGGGCATCGCGGGCAACGGGAAGATCGAGGGCGTCGAGCTGCACCACGCCGGCGAGGACGGCCTCGTCGAGTCGATGGAGTGCGACGCCGTGCTGCTCCAGCTCGGGTTCTCGACCAAGCTCGGGCCGCTGAAGGACTGGGGCTTCGAGCTCGAGAAGGGCGCGATCGTCGTCGACGGCGTGATGGCCACGAACCTCGACCGCGTGTGGGCCTGTGGCGACATCACGACGTTCGCCGGCAAGCTCAAGCTGATCGCCACCGGGTTCGCCGAGTCGGCCATCGCCGTCGCCCAGGCCGTCCACCACATCCGGCCGGACATGAAGCTCCAGCCGGCCTACTCGACCAACACCGGCGTCCCCGGCGGCGAGCCCGGCCAGCCCTAGCGGCGCCTGTCGCGGCGGCGCTCGCGCTCCTTCTCGAGCGCTTCGAGGTCGGGCGAGGGGCCGTAGAGCGCCCAGCCGTTCTTGATCAGCACGACGAGCGGGAACAGCGCGACCCAGATCGGCCAGAAGGAGCCGTCGGCGCCGGAGAACGCCCAGACCAGCGTGCAGATGAGGAAGGGGACGAACGCGGCTCCGGTCTGCTGGATCAGGTCGCCGCGCAGCTTCCGCCGGCGCTCGGCCAGCTCGGCGCGGGCCGGGTCCGGCGTGCCGGCGAGCGCGGGCAGGTCGGAGCGGAGCGTGCGCAGCTCGCCCTGCGTGCGGGCCTTGTAGACCGCGTCGAGCCGCTCGCTCAGCTCCTCCTCGCTGAGGCGCCCGGCCGCGAAGTGCGCCCGGATCTCCGCCGCCGCCCGCTCGCGCTCCTCGTCCGACGCCCGCAGGTCGCTCACGCGGTGGATGTTGCCACCCAGCCGTCAGGACCGTCGACCGGTCGCAGGTCGCCGGCGGCGGCGAGGTCGGGCGGGAGCGGCTGCGCGTGCACGACGGCGAGCGCGCGGGTCGAGCGCGTGAGCGCGGTGTAGAGCCCGCCGCGGCCGCCGTCGGGGCGCTCGGCGAGGATCGCGCCCGGCTCGACGACGATCGCGGCGTCGAACTCGAGGCCCTTGATGGCGGCGAGGTCGACGAGGTTGACGCCCGAGGACAGGCGCTCCTCGACCTCGCGTGCGTGGCCGCCGAACGCGGGGGTCACGGCGTCGTGCAGCGCCGCCGGGACGATCACGCCGACGCTCCCGACGTCGGCCTCCATGCGGGCGGCCAGCGCGGCCGCGACGTCGCCGACCCGGTCGGTGAGCACCGAAACCGCCGGCCACCGCGCCGTCCGCACGCCCTGCGGCAGCGCGGCCTCGGGGTGCAGCGTGGCCGCGATCCGCAGGAAGTCGTCGGGCACGCGGTAGGAGACGAGCAGCTCGTCGATCTCGAGGCGCTCGACGCCGGCCTCGCCCAGCACCCGCTCCCACGTGCTCAGCCGCGCCTCGGCGGTGCGCTGCGCGATGTCGCCGAGCACGGTGAGCGACTGCCGGCGCGCGCGGCGCACGATCATGCGCAGCTCCATCGGCGAGAGGTTCTGCGCCTCGTCGACGACGACGTGCCCGAACGTGCGCAGCTCCGGGTCGATCAGCGCGCGCGCCTCGTCGAGCAGGGCGAACTCGCTGTGGGTCATCGCGGCGCGCGTCTGGGCGGGCGACGACGCGAGCAGCAGGTCGATCTCCGCGGCCGACAGCAGGTCCCCCGCCGCGGCCGTCAGCCGCCGGCGGTTCTTGAACAGCGATGCCACCAGCGCGTCCGGCGTCTGGCGCGGCCAGCAGCGGTTCGCGAGCCGCTGGTACTCCTTCGTCTGTCGCACCGCGGAGGCGACCGCCTCCGGCGCGGCCGCCCGACCGCCGCGCGCCCGCTCCATGACCTGCGTGACGAGCCGGTCCGCCAGCCGGTCGCGGAACCGCTCGCGGCCGGCCTGGTAGGTCGGCCGCCCCTGCGCCTCGGCGATCACGTCGGTCACGTCCTCGGGCGTCGCCTCGACCTGCACCCGCGCCACCGTC
>Ga0081539_10003477_pt1 | contig 19242 bp, 23 predicted proteins | sample TabmetS4T2R2_FD_71023 | JGI IMG/M metagenome (GOLD analysis project Ga0081539, IMG submission 71023) | Tabebuia heterophylla rhizosphere microbial communities from the University of Puerto Rico - S4T2R2 | ecosystem: Host-associated > Plants > Roots > Rhizosphere ...
GCTCGCGGTACGAGCGAACCTCGCCCATGTGCGTCGTGAACGTCTCCTCGTGGGAGAGCGCGAGGACGTAGCGACGGTCGCCGCGCCCGGTCACCTTGAACACCTCGGGCGAGGCGTAGCGCCCCGTCCGCTCCCACAGCTCCGCGGGCGTGAGCACCGGGGCCAGCATCTCCTGGCCCCCGATCGCGTCCATCTCCTCGCGGATGATCTGGACGACCTTCTGGTGCACGCGCCACCCGAGCGGCAGGAAGGTGTACAGGCCCGCACCCACCTGGCGAAGGAAGGCACCGCGGACGAGCAGCTTGTGCGAGATCGCCTCGGCCTCGGCAGGGTCCTCGCGCAAGGTCGGCATGAACAACTGAGACGCGCGCGTTGCCACCTGGGACGACAGCCTAGTCGAGCGGGATCTGGGAGGCCTCGGCCATTGCGAGCGCCGCAGGCTTCGCCATCTTCAGACGCTTCGGGCGATGCATCCCGCCCTCGATCCACGCGTCGATCTCGTGGAAGAGCTCGTCGACGAGGATGTCGGACGAGACCTTCTTCAACACCCGGCCGTGCGCGTAGACGAACCCGACGTCGCGCCCGCCGGCGATTCCGAAGTCCGCGTCGCCCGCCTCGCCGGGGCCGTTGACGGCGCAGCCCATCACCGCCACCTCGAACGCCTGCGGGTACGCCTTCAGGCGCGTCTCGACCTTCGCCGCGAGCTTCTCGACGCCGACGTTGTCGCGGCCGCAGGACGGGCACGCGATCATCACCGGGCCGCGCTCGCGGAGCCCGAGCGCCTTGAGGATCTCCCACGCGACCTCGACCTCCTTGACCGGGTCGGCGGTCAGCGACACGCGCAGGGTGTCGCCGATGCCGTCCGCGAGCAGCGAGCCGATGCCGACGGCGGACTTGATCGCCCCGGTGAAGGGCGTCCCCGCCTCGGTGACGCCGAGGTGGATCGGGTAGGGCACCTTGGCGGCGAGCAGCCGGTAGGCGCGGATCATCGTCGGCACGTGCGTCGCCTTGACGCTGATCTTGAACTCGCGGTAGTCGAGCTGCTCGAGCAGACGGACCTCCTCGAGCGCCGCCTCGACCAGCGCCTCGGCCTGGTCGCGTTGCGCGAGCTCCTGCAGATGCTTCGGGAGTGAGCCGGAGTTGGCGCCGATCCGCATCGGGATCCGCGCGCGCTTCGCGGCGTGGACGACCTCCGCGACCCTGTCCGGCCCGCCGATGTTGCCCGGGTTGATTCGAACGGCCGCGACGCCCGCGTCGATCGCCTTCAGCGCCAGCGAGGCGTTGAAGTGGATGTCGGCGATCACGGGGATCGGGCTGAAGCGGACGATCCGGCGCAGCGCTTCGGCATCCTCGGTCTTCGGGACGGCGCAGCGCACGAGCTCGCAGCCGGCCGAGGCGAGCGCGGCGATCTGCGCGGTCGTCGCCTCCACGTCGCGCGTCGGGGTCAAGGTCATCGACTGGACGACGACCGGTGCGCCGCCGCCGACGGCGACGTTCCCGACCCGGATCTGGCGCTCGGAGGCCATCTCAGGCCCCAGGGTAGCTAGCCGCCCCCGATCCTCCCCACGTCGTTCGAGAGCCCGATGAAGAAGAGCATCAGGACGAGCGCGATCCCGACCGCGGAGACCCGCTCGTAGATCTCGCGCGGCACGGCGCGGCCGCGAATCGCCTCGAGGATCGAGAAGAAGATGTGGCCGCCGTCGAGCGGCAAGAGCGGCAGCAGGTTGAGGAGGGCCAGCGAGAGGCTGATCAGCCCGAGCACCCAGAAGTAGTCCTGCCAGCCCTGCTTCACCGCCTGCGACGACGTCTGCGTGATCCCGACGGGGCTCGAGATCTGCTCCCGGCCCTGCCGGTGGACGAGGTTGCCCAGCGAGGCGCCGATCTGCTTCGTGACCTCGCCGGTGAGCTTGACCGAGCGCCAGGTCGCGTCCGCGACGCTCACCTTCGGCTGCCTGCGGGCGGCGACGGGCGGGAGCGTCAACGTGCGCCCGCCGCGCTCGATCGTCAGCGTCAAGGGCCGGCCGTTCGAGGCGCGGATGGTGCGCGCGACCTGCTCCGGGGCGACGCGGCGACCGTCGACGCCCACGATCCGGTCGCCCGCCCGAAGGCCCGCGCGCTCCGCCGGCTGGCCGGGGACGACCTGGGCGACGGTGTTGACGACGCGGTCGTCCTTCGTGATCCCGAAGACGAAGCCGAGCCGATAACCCCCGCTGGTCGTCACGAAGAGGACGGCGAAGAGCACGATCGCGAGGACGAGGTTCGTCCCGGGTCCGGCGAATATCACGGCGACGCGCTTCCAGGCGGGTGCGCGCCAGTACGCGTCGTTGGACAGCGCGTCGCGGACGTCCGTCAACGGCTCGGTCGGCTTGCCGGCCTGGCGAAGCGCCTGCTCGAGGTCGTCCAGCGCGGTGTTCGCCTCTGCCCAGCGTTGCTCGCCGAGGAGTCGCTTGACGCGCTCGAGCGGACCGACGAGCTCCGGCGCCTCGCGCACCGACCGCTCGAGGCGAAGCTCGAGGTCGACCGCGGCGGGCCGGTGCATCCCCGGGATCTTCACGTAGCCGCCGAGCGGGATCGTCCCGATGCCGTACTCGATCCCGCCGCGCCGCACCTTCGCGATCGCGGGCGGAAAGCCGATGTAGAACTTGCGCGGCCGCATCCGCAGCGCGAGCGCGGTGAAGAAGTGTCCCGCCTCGTGGATCAGGATCAGGAACCCCAGCCCGACGATGCCGATCAGGAAGCTCATGCCACCGGCACCAGCTCACGCGCGCGGCGGTCGGCCTCGACGAGCTCGTCGAGGTCGCGCGCCGGCGCACCGTCGACGCGCGCGAGCACGTCCTCGACCGCTGCCGCGATGTCGAGGAACGCGATCCGCCCGTCGAGGAAGGCCTGCACCGCGACCTCGTTTGCGGCGTTGAAGGCGCACGGGAACGTGCCGCCGCGCTCGCCGGCTTCACGCGCGAGCGCCGGCAGCGGGAACGTCTCGAAGTCCGGCGCGTGGAACTCGAGCGTGAGCCCGGACGCCAGGTCGAGCTGCGTGATCGCGGTCGCGGCCCGGTTCGGGTACGTGAGCGCGAACGAGATCGGCACGCGCATGTCGGGATACCCGAGGTGAGCGAGCGATGCGCCGTCGCGGAACCGCACGAGCGCGTGGACGATCGACGTCGGGTGGACGACCAGTTCGATCCGGTCGTACGGCAGGTCGAAGAGGAAGTGCGCCTCGAGCAGCTCGAGCCCCTTGTTGCCGAGCGTCGCCGAGTCGATCGTGATCTTCGGCCCCATGTTCCACGTCGGATGCGCGAGCGCGTCCTCGGGCGTGACGTCCTCGAGCTCTGTGCGCGTGCGGCCGCGGAACGGGCCCCCGCTCGCGGTCAGGACGAGTCCGGCGATCGACTCGGCCGAGCGGCCTTCGAGGCACTGGAACGCCGCTGAGTGCTCGCTGTCCACCGGCAGGAGGAGTCCGCCCCCGCGTCGCCATGCGGCCACGGCGAGCTCGCCTCCCGCCACGAGCGACTCCTTGTTGGCGAGCGCGAGCGTCACCCCGTGCTCGAGCGCCCACATCGTCGCGCGGATGCCGGCGAACCCGACGACGGCGTTGAGCACGACGTCGGCGTCCGCACGCTCGAGGAGCTCGACCGGGTCGCCGCCGACCTGCGTCAGCGGCGCGAGGCCGTCGATCGGCGTCGAGCCGGACTGCGCCGCGACGAGCTCGAGCTCCTGGTTCGCCCCGACGACGTCGAGCGCCTGACGGCCGATCGAGCCGGTGACTCCGAGGATCGCGACGCGTTTCACGCTCTCATAGTGGCTGACAGCCACTAAGTCAGCACGGCCACGGTGAAGAATGCCGCCGGGACGGCGAAGAGGAAGGCGTCGATCCTGTCGAGGACGCCACCGTGGCCGGCGAGGAGCCGCCCCGAATCCTTCACCTGCATGTCGCGCTTGAGCGCCGACTCGAAGAGGTCGCCGAGGGCGGCGGCGACCGCGACGACGGCGCCGAGCACGACCGCCTCCCAGATGGCCAGAAACGTGTCCCGGTCGTCGTAGAGGCAGAAGAACGACGCCGCGATCGCGGCCAGGGTGCCGGCAACGAAGCCTTCCCAGGTCTTGGCCGGCGAGAGCGCCGGCGAGAACTTGTGGCGGCCGACGAGCCGCCCGACGAGGTACGCCGCCGTGTCATCGGCCCAGACGGCGATCACGACGGTGAACGCGAGCAGGCGCCCGTGATCGGACAGGTCGCGCAGGAGGAGCAGCGAGCCGAGCCCGAAGCCGATCCACGCCGCGCCGAGGACGGTGCCGCTGATCGAGACGGTCGCCGGCGCGCGCGTGTGCGCGACGAGGAAGAGGAGGAACGCGAGCAGGAACGTCGCGAGGAAGCCGGCGAGCAGCCATTCGATGCCGCCGACCTGCGCGCCGATCAGCGCGGCGACGACGCCGCCGTAGCCCGCGAGCACCAGCGGCCGCAGACCGCGTGTCATCCCGTAGAACTCGTGCAGCGCGACAAGCGACGCCGCGAGCGCGAGCGCGAACAGCCACCAGCCGCCGACGTACAGGACCGCGAAAACGACGGGAATGCCTGCGGCGGCGACCAGGAGCCGCGAGACGATGTTGGGCACTAGCGTCCGCCGAAGCGGCGCCGTCTGCGGGCGTACTCGGCGAGCGCCGCGCGGAGATCGTCCTCGCCGAAGTCGGGCCAGAGCGTGTCCGTGAAGACGAGCTCGGCGTACGCGAGCTGCCAGAGCAGGAAGTTCGAGATCCGCAGCTCGCCGGAGGTGCGGATCAACAGGTCGACGTCCGGCAGCTCGGGCGCGTACAGGCGGCTCGCGAGCGCGGCCTCGTCCACCTCGGCGGGCGCGACGCCGTCCTCCACGATCCGTCGCGCAGCGTCGACGAGCTCGGCGCGGCCGCCGTAGTCGAACGCGATCCAGAGGTCGAGGCGCGTGTTCGTCGCGGTCTCGCTCTCGAGGTTCGCCATGCGCTCGCGGAGCCACTCGGGCGCCCGGTCGCGACGCCCGATGAAGCGAACGCGCACGCCCTGCTTGCAGAGGTCGGGCAGCTCCCGCTCGATCGTCTCGCCGAAGATCTCGATGATGTCCTCGACCTCGCCTTCCGGCCGTGACCAGTTCTCTGTCGAGAAGGCGTAGATCGTCAGCGACTCGACGCCGAGGTCGATCGCCGCCTCGACGGTGCGGCGCACGGCGCGCGTGCCCGCGCGGTGACCCTCCGCGATCGGAAGCCCGCGGCCGCGCGCCCAGCGCGCATTGCCGTCGAGGATCACGGCGACGTTCCGAGCGAGGACTTCGCCCGGACTCTCCACCCGAACCTCCGTCTCAGGAGCGCCCACGAGCCACGAGGAAGCCTGAGCCGAGCTCAGACCTCCATGATCTCCGCTTCTTTGTGCTTCAGCAGCTCGTCGATGTGCTTCGTGTGGTCGTCGGTGAGCTTCTGCACCTCGGTCTCGGCGCGGCGCTCGTCGTCGTCGCCGACCTCGCCCTTCTTCGTCAGCTCTTGCAGGTGGCGCAGGACGTCGCGCCGCACCTCGCGCACTGCGACGCGATGCTCCTCCGCCATGTTCCGGACGACCTTGACGAGCTCCTTCCGCCGCTCCTCCGTGAGCTGCGGAATCGGTAGCCGAATCATCCGGCCGTCGTTGGAGGGCGTCAGCCCGAGGTCCGACTCCTGGATCGACTTCTCGATCGACTTGATCGAGCTCGGGTCGAACGGCTGCACCGTCAGCATGCGCGGCTCCGGGACGTTGATCGTCGCGAGCTGCTTGAGCGGGGTCGGCGTGCCGTAGTAGTCGACGTTGATCCGGTCGAGCAGCGCCGCCGACGCGCGGCCGGTGCGCACGGTGTTGAACTCGTTGCGGGCGTGCTCGACGGACTTGTCCATCCGTCGCTGCGCGTCCGCGGTCAGCTCTTCGATCGTCGCCATTCAGGTCATCCTCCGCTCGAGATGATCGTGCCCACGCGCTCGCCGTCGACGACGCGCGCCACGTTGCCGGGGTCCATCCCGAACACGTAGATCGGGATGTCGTTGTCCATGCAGAGCGAGAGCGCGGTCGTGTCCATCACCTTCAGCCCGCGCTCGATCGCCTCCAGGTGCGTCAGCTCGGGGAGGAAGCGCGCGTTCGCGTCCTTGTCGGGATCGCCGTCGTACACGCCCCCGACGCCGTGCTTGCCCATCAGGATCGCCTCGGCGCCGATCTCGAGCGCGCGCAGGGCCGCCGCCGTGTCGGTGGTGAAGAACGGATTACCGGTGCCGGCCGCGAAGAGGACGATCCGGCGTTTCTCGAGGTGGCGGATCGCGCGCCGCCGGATGTACGGCTCGGCGACCTGCTGCACCTCGATCGCCGACTGCACGCGCGTCTGCGCACCGGCGCGCTCGAGTGCATCCTGCAGCGTCAGCGAGTTGAGGATCGTCGCCAGCATCCCCGCGTAGTCCGCGGTCGCACGGTCCATCCCCTCGGCCGCAGCCGCCATCCCGCGGTAGATGTTGCCCGCGCCGACGACGATCGCGATCTCCACCCCGCGCCCGTGGACGCCGACGATCTCGTCGGCGATCGCCTTCACCGTCGCGTGATCCATCCCGTACTCGCGGTCGCCCATCAGCGCCTCGCCGGACAGCTTCAGCAGCACGCGGCGGAATGCGGGCCGCGCGCTCGGCTCGACGGATGTCGCTTCGGGAAGCGTCATCCGCGAAGGTCGAAGCGCTCGAACTCGAGCACCTCGGCGCCTTCGAGGACCTGTGCGACGGTCTTGGACGTGTCGTGGATCCACGTCGAATCCAGCAGCACGCGCTCCGCGAAGAACCGTTTCCCGAGCATGCCCTCGACGATCTTCTCACGCGCCTGCTCCGGCTTCGACTGCACCTCGTCCGAGTTCGCGAAGATCTCGCGCTCGGACGCGACCACGTCTTCCGGGACGTCGTCGCGCGCGATCCACTGGACCGCCGTGGACGCGATCTGCATGGAGATGCCGCGGGCGAGCTCCTCCGAGCCGTTGCGGAGCTGGACGAGCGCACCGAGCTTGTTCGCCGGCGGGTGGACGTAGCCGTTGACGACCCCGCCGTCGACCTTCTCGAAGCGCGCGGCGCCGGCGACGACGATGTTCTCGCCGAGCTTCGCGATCAGCTCCTGCCGCTCCTCGTCGAGCCGCGCTGCGGCTTCCGTTCCCTCCGCATCGACGAGGTCGAGCACCTTCTTCGCGAAGGCCTGGAACTCGTCGTTCTTCGAGACCGGCTCGGTCTCGCAGCCGACGGCGACCATCGTCCCGTGCGTGTCGGAGATGCGGTAGCCGACCAGCCCTTCGGTGGTCTCGCGGCCGGCACGCTTCGCGGCCTGCGCCATCCCCCGCTCGCGGAGGAGCTTGCGTGCGGCCTCGATGTCGCCGCCCGCTTCCTCGAGCGCGCGCTTGCAGTCCATCATTCCCGCGCCGGTCTGGTCGCGGAGCTCCTTCACCAGTGAGGCCGAGATGGTGACGCTCATGTCGTCGGCACCTCCTCGGCCTGGGGCTCCGGGCTTGTCTGGCCCTCCGGCTGTGCCGCCTCCGGCTGCTGCGGGGCCTCCGGCTCGACCGTCGTCTCCGCCTGGGACAGCACCTCGTGCTCGGCCGGCGTCTCGTCGGTCGGCTGCGCGACGGCCGCCTCGTCGCGCTCGGGCTCAGTGCCGGCCTGCGCCCGAAGCTCCTGCGGCGTGACCTTCTGGCGTCCGGCCTCGATCCCGTCGGCGATCACGCGCGCGATCAAGGAGCACGAGCGAATCGCGTCGTCGTTGCCTGGGACGACGTAGTCGGCCTCGTCCGGATCGCAGTTCGTGTCGACGAGGGCGATGACGGGCATCCCGAGCCGGCGCGCCTCACGCACCGCGAGCTGCTCCTTGCGGAGGTCGATGATGAAGGCTGCGTCGGGCTGCCGCTTGAGGTCGGCGACGCCGCCGAGGTTTTCCTCGAGCTTCCTCAGCTCGGCCACCGTGTCGATGCGCTCCTTCGGCGGCAGCAGGTCGAGCTGGCCGTCCGCTTCCTGTTGGCGCAGCTCGTGGAGGCGCTGGATGCGATCCGAGATCGTGCGCCAGTTTGTGAGCAGACCGCCGAGCCAACGGTGGTTGACGTACGGCATGCCGACGCGCTTCGCCTGCTCCTCGATCGCGTCCTGCGCCTGCTTCTTCGTCCCGACGAACAGGATCGTCCCGTTCCGCTCGGCGAGGTTGCGGGCGAAGGCGTGCGCCTCGTCCAAAAGGTCTTGCGTCTGGCGGAGGTCGATGATGTAGATGCCGCCGCGCTCGCCGAAGATGTAGCGCTTCATCTTCGGGTTCCAGCGGCGTGTCTGGTGGCCGAAGTGGACTCCGGCTTCCAGGAGGTCTCGCATCTCGGCTGCGGACACGGCTCGAAAGCCTCCTTCGTGGTTGGGGTTCGATTCGCCGGCGGGGCCCGGTGGAACCGGCCGTAACGGCCGGCACCCCCACGCGGTCGGAGCCGCCGGGTAGACGGGACAGAAGCGGTGGGAAGTGTAGCCGGGGCGCGACGCCGACGGTTCTGGCCATGCCCCAGGGACTGTCCCTGGGACAGGGCATTTCAGGCCGCCCTGGCCCGCTCCAGTGCCCGCTCCAGGTCGTCCGGCAGCCGCGAGGTGACGTCCAGCCGCTCGCCCGTCAGCGGGTGGTCGAACGCCAGCCGCGCGGCGTGGAGGAACTGCCGCTCGAGGCCGAGGTCGCCCGGGACGCCGTAGAGCGGATCGCCGCTGACGGGAAGGTCGATCGCCGCCAGGTGGACGCGGATCTGGTGGGTCCGGCCGGTCTCGAGCCGGACGCGGAGCAGCGCGTGACCTCGGAGCGACTCGACCAGCTCGAAGTGCGTGACCGCATCGCGCGGAGTGTCCGTGTCCAGCGAGTGCCGCAGGGGATCGCTCCGGTCGCGGCCGATCGGCGCCTCGATCGTGCCCCGCCGCGAGCGCGGGCGGCCCTTGACCAGCGCGACGTACTCGCGCTCGAGCCCATGCTCGCGGACGAGCTCCTGCAGCCGCTCGTACGCCTCCTCGCTCTTCGCCACGACCAGCAAGCCGGACGTGTCGCGGTCGAGGCGGTGGACGATGCCGCGCCGCGCCTCCTCCCCGCCCGCGGCGACTCCGACGAGGCCGTGCACGAGCGTGCCGCCCGCATGCCCCGGCGCCGGGTGCACGACCACCCCCGCCGGCTTGTCGACGACAAGCAGGTGCTCGTCCTCCCAGGCGCTGCGCAACGGGACCGACTCGTCGCGCTCGAGCGGCGCGGGAGCGGGCGGCGGCTCGAAGGCGACCTGCTCCCCGCCCTCGAGCCGCCACGACTTCGGCCGTCGTTCCCCGTCGACGAGGACGCCGGCCGCGATTACGCGCTCCGCGACGGCCCGCGAGCCGACGTGGTCGGCGATGAAGCGGTCGAGGCGTGCGCCGGCCGCGCCGTCAGGGACGCGGACGGTGCGCACGGTCCGCGAGGACGAGCACCGCGAGCAGGATCGCGACGCCGACGACGATGAAGCTGTCGGCGAGGTTGAACGCGGGCCACCACCGCAGGTCGAGGAAGTCGGTGACGTGGCCGAGACGGACGCGGTCGACGAGGTTCGACACGCTGCCGCCGATCACGAGACCGAGCGCGACCGGGAGCACGGGATGGCGTGCGCCCGAGCGCGCGAAAAAGACGAGCATCCACGCGATCGCGATTCCCGTCAGCAGGATCACGATCGCCGTCGCGCTCGCGAAGAGCCCGAACGCGATGCCGGAGTTCTGCACGTGGTGGATCGAGAACGGGCCGACGATGTCCACCTCCTCGTCCAGCGCGAGCTTGGACGAGACGATGTGCTTCGTCAGCTGGTCGGCCGCGATCGCCGCGACGGCGACGGACACGAGCGCGATCCATTCCGCCCAACCGGCCGCAAGCGAACGCCGCGCAGTCGAGAACGGCGTCAGTCCATCGGTGGCGGAGCCGACGCGCACATCGAGCCGGCGCGTCGCCGGAGCCGGCTTCGTCAACGGCGCTCGGCCTCGCGCTGGTGGTCGATGCAGAGCGTCGCCCACGGACGCGCCTCGAGCCGCTCGGCGGGAATCTCCTTCGCGCAGACCTCGCAGGTCCCGTACGAGCCCTCGTCGATGCGTGCAAGCGCGCGGTCGATCTGCTTCAGCACGTGCTCCGCGTTCTCCTCGAGCGTGTAGTCGATCTCGCGGTCGAGCGTCGGCGTCGCCGCCTCGGCGAGATGGTTGTCGACGCCGCCGATGATCTCCTCGGTCTCGTCCTCCAGCGTGCCGGGATTCTCGGTGTGGAGGTACTCGATCGCGGCCTCGACGCGCCGCCGCTCGGCGGTCAAGGTCTCCCGGAAGCGATTCGTGTCGATGCTCATTCGCGCTCCCTTCCCCCGGCCGCGCAAAGCAGTCGCTCGATCCTGAGCCAGAGCCGTGTCCTTACCGCCGCACCCACGGGCGGAAGCGTACCGCTACGCCGCCTTGGCCTCCTCGGCCTCGTCGTCGCCGTTCGTGCCCTCGCCGAGCGTTGCCAGCGCGGCCTCGAGGAGCGAGCGGACACGCCGCGCCTCGCCGCGGAGGTGCTCGAGGCTCGCCGTTGCCTCGCGCGTGATCCGCCGTGCCTCGGCGTGGGCTTCGGCGAGGGCGAGGTCGGCCTCGCGCTTGGCCTGCTCCTTCAGCTCCTGCGCGGCGCGCTCGGCCGAGACGAGCGTCTTCCGCAGCAACGTCTCCAGCTCGCGATGGCGGACGAGGTCGTCCTCGAGATGCTCGACCTTGTCCGCGAGGTCGGCGCGGTCGCGCCACACGTTCTCGAAGCTCACGACGACGTCGTCGAGCAGCTTGTCGACGGCTGCGCGGCTGTAGCCGAACAGGGCGCGACCGAGCGAGATGTGCCGGAGCTCAACCGGTGTCAGTGACATGCGGGTCCTCCCCTCAGTGCGCGAGCTCGAGCAGAGCCTGCGCGACGCGATCGACGAGGATGAGCACGATCACGGCGAGCATCGGCGAGAGGTCGAGCGGCCCGATCGGAGGAACGATCCGCCGGAACAGCCGCAGGTACGGATCGCAGACGTCGTAGAGGAACCGCTGGATCCGGTTCAGCAACGGCGAGTACGGCAGCCTGATCCAGCTCGAGATGATGAAGAGCAGGATCAGGAGCGTGTAGACGCCGATGAAGACGTCGACGAAGCTCTCGATGCGGTCGATGGTGTCGCCGAGCAGCACCCATGTGCCCATCAGGGTTGCGTTCGCCGCGGACGACATGGTTCCTAGGGCATGTGCTGGAGGGGCACTAGGCCTGGTTGAAGAAGCCGCCGCGCTCCAGCAGGCGCGCTCGCTCCTCGGCCGAGACCTCGACGTTGCGGGGCGTCAGCAGGAAGACCTTGTCCGCGACGCGCTGCATGCCCCCGTCGAGGGCGTACGTGAGGCCGCTCGCGAAGTCGATCAGGCGCTTCGAGAGATCCGCGTCGGAGCTCTGCAGGTTGAGGATGACCGGAATGGACTCCTTGAACTTGTCGGCGATCTGCTGTGCGTCGTTGAAGCTGCGGGGCACGACGAGGTGGACGGTCGCGGGCGCCGCCGTCGAGCCCGTCGGCAGCGCTTCGACGCCGCGGAGCCGCGGCCGCACCACTTGCGTCCGGTCGTTGGTCGCGTCCGTCCAGTCGTCGAAGTCGCGCTCGCGGCGCCTCGGCGCGAGCCGGCGGACGTTCGGCCGCTCCTGGTAGGCGCGCTCGAGCTCCTGCTCCGCTGCGTAGTCGTCGTCCCACTCGTCCTCCTCGGCGATGCCGAAGTAGACGAGCGTCCGGTTCCACAGGTCCGCGAACCCCATCGGACTCGAAATGTTACTCCCGGTACAGGATCGAGCCCACGCGCACAAGGGTTGCGCCCTCGTCGGCGGCGACGCGGTAGTCCTGCGACGTGCCCATCGACAGCTCGCGCAGGGCGTGCACCTCGGCCAGCTCGCGCAGACGCCGGAAGTACGGCCGCGACTCCTCCGGGTCGTCGGTCGCCGGCGGCATCGTCATCAGTCCGCGCGCGTCGGGGTAGAGCCGGAGGAAGTCCTCCAGCTCGTCCGGTGGGATCCCCGACTTCGTGTCCTCGCCGCTCAGGTTGACCTCGACGAGCGCCGGGATCGTCAGCCGCCGCGCGGCCGATTCGGAGGCGAGCGAGTGGCAGAGCTCGCACGTCTCGTTCACCGCCTTCGCCTTCCGCGACTGGAGGTGTCCGATGAAATGCCAGCGGAAGGCGTCGCCGTAGCGTCCGTGCTTGGCCTCGAGGTCCTGCGCGCGGTTCTCGCCGACGACCTCGATGCCGGCATCCGCCAGCGCCTGCATGTCGTCCAGCGAGACGTACTTCGTGGCGGCGACGACCGTCACCCCGTCCCCGACCTCGCCCTTGATCCGCTCGTAGTTCTCGCGGACCCGCTCAGGCGACAAGGGCGAGCACTCCCTGCCCGCCGCGCGGCGTGCCGTCCCGGCGATACGAGAAGAACAGCTCCGGGTTGCAGACCGTGCAGAGGTCGAAGCGGTGGATGTCCGAGACCCCCGCCTCGCGCAGCGCGAGCTCCGTGGCGCGCCACAGGTCGAGATTCCGGCCGCGGATCACGCTGGGGCCGAAGCGGTCCCGGTAGCGGTGCAGGATCTCGTCGCCGACCTCGTAGCAGCAGGGGCCGGCCGCCGGCCCGATCGCGGCGCGGACCCGGTCACCGAGCGTGCGCACGCCCTCCGCGACGATCCCGCCGAGCAGGCCGATCCGTCCCGCGTGCAGCACGGCGACCGCGGGCGTGCCGTCCTCGCGCGCCAGCGCGACGGGGACGCAGTCGGCGGCGAGGGCGAGCAGCGGCAGGCCCGGCTCGTCCGTCCACAGACCGTCGCCGGCTTCGCCCCGTGCCCCGGGGCGGCCGCGGTTCACGCGGCTCGAGTGCACCTGATAGTTCATCGCGAGGCGCGTGGCGTCTGCACCCGCGTACTCGCAGAGCCGCCGTCGGTTCTCCTCGACGTGGTCGGGATCGTCACCCAGCTTCTTGCCGAGGTTCAGCGTCGCGTAGGGCGGCTCGCTGACGCCGCCGTTCCGCGTCGAGAAGACAATGCGGTACGGGCCCGGCGGCTCCCACTCGAAGTGGGTCATGCGAGCAGCTCCTCGGCCCTGCGCAGGAGGTAGTCGCGCTCGTTCCGCCGGGGATCCTCGACGACCTCGTCGAGCAGCGTCTCGAGCGCGCGGCCGAGCGCCGGTCCCTCGCTGTAGCCGATTCCGAGCAGGTCGCCGCCGTCGACGGCGAGATCGGCGAGGCGATGCGGCTGCTCCCGTTCTTGCTCGAGCAGCCGCGCCAGCCGCTCGACCGCGTCGTGCTCCTCCTGCGGCACGCTCTTCGCGCGTAGGTCCGCGCCCTTGTGCTCGACGAGGTCGCGCGCGAGCTCGTCGCCGTGCTTGCGGAGGAAGCGTCGCGCGAACAGCTCGTCGACGTCGTCGAGCGCGAAGGAATGGGCCGCGACGAGGTCCATCACGTGCCGGCGGAGGCGCCCGGGATAGCGCAGGCGCGAGAGGACGTCGCCGGCGATGCGCGTGCCGAGGCGCGCGTGGTTCTCCCCCGTCTCGTCCGCCTCCGGCTTGCCGAGGTCGTGGAAGAGCGCGCCCAGGCGGACGGCGAGGGACGCGCGCGCGTCGGCCGCCAGCTGGACGGTGCAGAAGATGTGCTCGTCGAGCGTTCTGTCCTGTCGTTCGCTCTGCTGGTCGTAGTCGATCGTGCGGCCGAACTCGGGGATCAGCGCAACGAGCACGCCCGTGTCGCGTGCGATGCGCAGCGCCTTCGCCGGACGCGCGCCGAGCAGCAGCTTCGAGAGCTCGCCCGTGCCGTCCACGTGGAGGCCGCCGCCGATCCGCTCACCCGAGACGAGCCGGATCGAGATCGCCTCGTCCGCCATCTGCTGCAACGTGCGCTCGTCCGGGGCGAGGTCGAGCTGCGACACCAGGCGCAGACCGCGGACGATCCGGAGCGGATCCTCCGCGAACGAGCGCTCCGAGACGGTGCGGAGGACGCGCTCCTGCAAGTCGTCCTGGCCGCCGAACGGGTCGACGAGCTCGCCGCTGTCGAGGCGACGCGCGATCGCGTTGACGGTGAAGTCGCGACGCGCCATGTCGTCCTCGACGGACGCGTCGGGATCGACGACGATCTCGAAGTCGTGGCGGCCCGGGCCCGTCGAGCGCTCGCGGCGCGGCGGCGCGAACTCGATCCCCTTCGGCGCGAGCTCGCGGACGGCCGCGTCCTTGGGCCAGAGGCGGACCCCGACCAGCTGGCGGGCGACCTCGAGGTCCTCGACCCTGCCGTGGGGCGCGAGCGCCGTCTTCAACCCGGCGTGGTCGACGCGCGGCACGAGGAAGTCGGCGTCCTTCGACTCGAGGCCGAGGAGCTCGTCGCGGACGGCGCCGCCGACGAGGTAGGCGTCGAGCCGCAACGCGCGGACGAAGTCCTCCAGCTTTCGCTGCACGCCGGGATCTTGGCGTCAGGCGAGCGCGATCGCCTCGATCTCGACGATGGCGCCGCTCGGCAGCGCCGCGACCTCGACCGTCGAGCGCGCCGGCGGGCGATCGCCGACGTGCTTCGCGTACACCTCGTTCATCCCCTGGAAATCGCCGAGGTCGGCGAGAAAGACCGTGGTCTTGACGAGGCGGTCGAGCCCGCTCCCCGCTTCCTCGAGGATCGCCCGGAGGTTCGCGAACACCTGCTCGGTCTGCTCCTGGATCGAGCCCGAGATCTCCGTGTCGCCGGGCTTGAGCCCGAGCTGGCCCGCGACGTAGACGAATCCGCCCGCGCGGATCGCCTGCGAGTACGGCGCTCCCTGGAAGGGCGCGGGCGCGGCCTCCGTCCTGATGACCTCCTTCTCCGCCGTCGTCTACTCCTCGCGTCTCCGAGGCCTGCAGGCCTGAGCGAGCGCGACCCCGAACGCCTTGAAGATCGCCTCGAGGACGTGATGCGTGTCGGAGCCGTCGATCAGCCGCACATGCAGCGTCAGCGACGCGCCGTCGACGACCTCGCGCAGGAACGCGGCTACGAGGTCGGTCGACATCCCGCCGAGCCGAGCGCGCGTGAGGTCGACGTTGGAGACGAGCAGCGGCTCGTCGGCGGTGTCGAGCGCGACGTGCGCCAGCGCTTCCGCCGAGGGCACGACGGCGGAACCGTGCCCGCGGACGCCTTGCGCGCGCAGCGGCGCCGACAACGCGCGGCCGAACGCGCGGCCCGCGGCCTGGACCTCCGCCTCCGCCCCGCCGGGCGCGACCTCGAGCGCCAGGTCGAACGACGCGTACTCGGCGAGCAGCTCGAGCAGCCGGTCGAGCACCGAGACGCCGGTGCCGACGTTGGCGTTGCCCCGGCCCGCGATCGTGACGCGCACCTGCGTGCGCGTGTCGCCCGTGCGTTCCGCGGTACTCATCGGCGGCAGCCTAGCGAGGCGGGAAGCGCCGGCGGCTAAGCCGCGTGAAAACCTGTCGCCTGCGGCGCCGCGAGCGCGCTTTCGCGCTTTCAAAGATGGGCCGATCGGCCCATTACACGGCCCGGGGCCGACGATACGGTCACGTATGCGGATGAGGCAGGTCAAGGCGCTCGCGGCCTGCGCCGTCCTCGCTCTCGCGGTGACCGCTGCGGCCAATTCGGCTTCCCTCCGGGGATCCGGTCCGTCCGCGCGCGCCTGGCCGGGCGGCGAGGCGACGATCGGCTACCGGACTCCGGCCGCCCTCCGTGCCGCGCTCCGACGATTCCCCGCACGGGTCGTCACGGACATTCGGGCGCTCCACGCTGCGCGCGTCCGCCCAGCGGAAGACGCAGCCCGATTCGCCGCCGAGGTTGCACGCCTGCCCGGCATCACCTTCGTCGAGCGCCTCGCGACGCGCACGCAGTCGATCGACCCGGCGCTCCTGCTCCAGGCCGGTCGCACCGTGCCGTGGGAGTGGCAGTACAGCATCACGGGCGCCGACGCCGTCCAGCCGTGGGTGCAGCGGGCGGCGGCGGAGATCACGATCGCCGTCGTCGACACCGGGGCCGACCTTGCTGCGCCCGACCTCGCGGCGAAGCAGCCCATCGGATTCAACGAACGCACCAGCTCGAGCGACGTGCGCGACACGATCGGCCACGGAACGTTCGTTGCGGCGCTCGCCGCAGGGTCGGTGACGAACGACGACGGGATCGCGGGCTTCGGCGGCGACGCGAAGTTGCTGGTGGTCAAGGCCGGCGCGGGTGACGGCTCCTTCACCGACCTCGACGAGGCGAACGCGGTCGTCTACGCGGTCGACCGCGGCGCGCGGATCATCAACCTCAGCCTCGGCGGCCCGACGACCTCGGTGACCGAGCGGCGCGCGATCGACTACGCGGCCGAGCACGGCGTCCTCGTCGTCGCGGCGGCCGGCAACGAGTACTGGGACGGAAATCCCGTGGAGTATCCCGCGGCGCTCCTGCAACCCGTCGGGTCGCGCGGCGTCGGCGGGCGCGGCCTCGCTGTCGGGGCGTCGAACCTGTCCGGCGGACGCGCGCCCTTCTCGAACGTCGGCAGCTACATCTCGCTGCTCGCCCCCGGCGAGAACGTCTTTTCGGCCGTGAGCAGCGCGTCCTCGCCGCTGCGGTTTCCGCGGGTGACCCTGCCGGGAGCCTCGGGGCAGTACGGCTTCGCGAGCGGAACGTCGTTCTCCGCCCCGGAGGTCGCCGGCGCGGCCGCGCTCGTCTGGGCGGCGAACCCGCTGCTCGACGCGCAGGGCGTTGCGGAGATCATCAAGGCGACCGCGAGCAACGGCGGCACCTGGACGCCGGAGCTGGGCTGGGGGGTCCTCGACGTCTCCGCGGCGGTCTCGCGCGCGGCGGGCACGCCGGCCGCACGCACGGCAAACGCGACTGTCTCGGTGAAGGCGAGCGTCGTCCGGAAGCGCGCGACCGTCACGGCGACGTTGCGCTCGTCCGCACCGGCGATCGGAACGGGGGCGCGTGTCGTCGCCCTCGAGCTCTGGGACGGAAGCGCCTGGCGCGCGACGACGAGCCGTGCGACGAGCGCGGCCGGCACGGCGGTCTTCCGGCTCACCCTTCGCCCCGGCACGCAGAGCGTTCGCGTCCGCTGGGGAGGCGCCGCCGATCTCTCGGGAGCGGTCTCGGCGCCCGTGAAGCTGCGAGCTGCCTAGCTCGAGACGCGCTCGATGCGCGCACCGAGGGCGCGCAGGCGCTCGTCGATCCGCTCGTAGCCCTTGTCGATCTGGTAGACGGCGCCGATCGTCGATTCGCCGTCGGCGCACAGGCTCGCGATCAACATCGCCATCCCCGCCCGGATGTCTGGGCTCTCCATCCGCTGGCCGCGCAGCCGCGCCGGGCCGGTGACGACGGCGCGGTGCGGGTCACAGAGGATGATCCGCGCACCCATCGAGACCAGCTTGTCCGTGAAGAACAGGCGGTTCTCGAACATCTTCTCGAAGAGGAGCAGCGTCCCGCGTGCCTGCGTGGCGACGGTCAACGCGACCGACGTGCAGTCGGACGGGAACGCAGGCCACGGACCGTCCTCGATCTTCGGGATGTGCCCCCCGAGGTCGTCCTCGACCTCGAGGATTTGGCCGGGCGGGACGCGAACCGAGTCCTCGCCGAGCTCGACGCGGACGCCGAGTCGGGCGAACGTCGGCAGTACGGACACGAGATCAGCGGGGTTGACGTCCTCGATCGTCACATCGCCGCCAGTAACTGCCGCGAGCCCGATGAAGCTCGTCACCTCGACGTGATCCGGGCCGATGCGCCACCGGCCGCCCTGCAGGCGCTCGACGCCGTCGATGCGCAGAACGTTCGACTCGATCCCGTCGATCCGCGCGCCGAGCGAGCAGAGGAAGCGGCAGAGATCCTGCACGTGCGGCTCGCACGCCGCGTTGCCGATCACGGTCGTGCCCGGCGTGAGCACCGCGGCCATGACGACGTTCTCGGTCGCCATCACGCTCGCCTCGTCCAGGAAGATCTCGGCGCCGCGGAGGCCGCCGGCGCGCATGTCGTAGCCGCCGTTGAGCTCGATCTCGGCGCCGAGCGCGCGGAGCGCGTGGATGTGCGGGTCGAGCCGGCGCCGGCCGATCACGTCGCCGCCCGGCGGCGGCACGAGCACGCTCCCGCAGCGGACCAGCAGCGGGCCGGCGAGCAGGAACGAGGCCCGCATCCGGCTGCAGAGCTCGACGTCGAGCTGTGACTTGCGGATGTCGGCCGCCTGGACACGCACGTCGTTCGGCCCGATCCAGTCCACGTCGGCACCGAGGTCGGCCAGCAGCGCCAGCATCGTGTCGACGTCGCGGATGCGGGGAACGTTGACCAGCTCCACCGCCTCGTCGGTCAGGACGCAGGCGGCGAGGATGGGCAGGACGCCGTTCTTGTTCCCGGCTGCGCGAACGGTCCCGCCGAGGGGAACGCCGCCCTCGATGACGAACGACTCGCTCAGCGCCTCGGGTGCGAGGGTCTGCGACACCGCGGTACCCTAGCGAGCCGTGAATCCGACGCGGGAGCAGGCATGGGAGACGCTGACTCGATACACGAAGAGCGAGTCGCTCCTGCGCCACGCGCTCGCCGTCGAGGCCTCGACGCGGTCGTACGCGCGGAAGTTCGGTGAGGACGAGGAGCTCTGGGGCGTCGTCGCCCTCCTGCACGACTTCGACTACGAGATCCACCCGACGCTCGACCAGCACCCGCAGGACGGCGCGGCGATCCTTCGCGAGGAGGGCTACCCGGAAGTCGTCGTCGAGGGCGTCCTCTCGCACGCCGAGCACCTCGGCCTGCCGCGGGACACGTTGCTGAAGAAGGCGCTCTTCGCCTGCGACGAGCTCTCCGGCTTCGTCCACGCCTGCGGCCTCGTGCGGCCGACCGGCCTCGACGGGCTCGAGCCGAAGTCCGTTCGGAAGAAGCTCAAGCAGCCGTCGTTCGCCTCGGGCGTCAACCGAGACGAGGTCCAGCAGGGCGCGGAGCTCCTCGAGCTCGAGCTCGACGACCACATCCGCAACGTGATCGCCGCCCTGCAGCCGATCGCGGGCGAGCTCGGGCTGCGGACGGCGTAGCGGCTCGCTTCGCTCGCGCTTCGAGCGAAGTGCTTTGCACTTCGCTCGACGAAAACCGGCGCATGCGCGCTTCGCGCGCGTGGCCAATTGGTGGCGCTCTGAGGCTCAGCGCTCCGTCAGCGTTGGCGGCGGCGCGGCGAAGCCGCGCCTACACCGACGTCGGCTTTCCGATCTCGTCGCGTACTCCAGCGCTTGTTGCGTTCACCAGGCTCGCGGACG
>Ga0081539_10003478_pt1 | contig 19239 bp, 14 predicted proteins | sample TabmetS4T2R2_FD_71023 | JGI IMG/M metagenome (GOLD analysis project Ga0081539, IMG submission 71023) | Tabebuia heterophylla rhizosphere microbial communities from the University of Puerto Rico - S4T2R2 | ecosystem: Host-associated > Plants > Roots > Rhizosphere ...
CAGTGCGGCTGTCGCGGTAATGCACTGGGTTGCCCATCAGCTTACCGTCTCGGTCAAGCAGCGCGCAATCCACGCCCCAGGCGTCTACGCCGATCCCCGCCGCGCCCGTGCTCCCCTGATCAATCCCCGTGCTGATTTCGCGCCACAGGCTCAGCACATCCCAGTGCAGCGTCCCGCTCGCCTGCACGGGAATATTCGCAAAACGGCGCACTTCTTCCAGGCGCAGCGTGTCACCGTCAAAATTGACCCGTGCCACCCGCCCGGATTCCGCCCCTAAATCAATCGCAATAACGTCAACCATTAAATCTTTTCCGTAAATGCATTGCAGGCTAATCAGAGCTAGCCTAGATCAGAGCACGTTACGCCAATTCCTGCCACTCCTATGCAAACAGGAGTGTAAATGCTTTTCGTAGGGGCACGACGTGTCGCGCCCATTTATCTATCCATCCAAACGCGGATTTTTTCCGGTAGGGGCGACCTGGCAGGTCGCCCCTACATTTTCACCTCTCTGCGTCTTGCTTTCTCCTTTGCGCCTTTGCGTTACGCTTTTACCGTGCATACGCTGCCGGAACGCCCCCATCCACTGTCAGCAAACCGCCCGTTGTCTTGGCACTACGCGGACTCGCCAAAAACGCAATCGCTTCGGCTAGGTCTTCCGGCAGGATTTCCACCTTCAGCGTGTTGCGCTTGCGGTAGAAATCGTTCAGGTCGTCCACTTCGATGCCGTACTGCTGTGCCCGTGCTTCCTTCCAGTTGCTATCCCAAATGCTGCTGCCCTGAATCACCGCATCCGGCAGCACCGAATTGACGCGAATACCAAACGCACCGCCCTCTTCTGCCAGGCAGCGCGCCAAGTGGACTTCGCCCGCTTTCGTCGCACTATAGGCGGCTGCACCCTTACCCGCCGCGAGGCTGTTCTTGCTGCCCACGAACACCAGCGTCCCACCGATGCCCTGCGCTTTCATCACCTTGAAAGCTTCGCGCGCCACCAGGAAATAGCCCGTGAGCAAAATATCCACCTGCCGCTGCCAGTCGCGCAGCGTCGTCTCTTCAATCGGCGCGCCGCCTGCGATGCCCGCATTATTCACCACCACGTCGACGCCGCCATAGGTCATCACCGCCTGCCGGAAAGCGTTCTGCACCGCTTCTTCGCTGGTCACATCCATCTTGGTGAAGATCGCGCGCCCTTTGCCATGCCGCTTTTGCAGGTCAGCCGCCACCGCTTCGCCGCCCTCGGCGTTGATGTCCGCGATCACCACATGCGCCCCGTCCTGTGCCAGTCGGTACGCCGTCGCCCGCCCAATTCCGCTTGCCGCGCCCGTGATCAGCACGACTTTCCCTGCGAAATCACGGTCAGGCGGCGCGAGTTTCAGCTTGTACAATTCCAGCGGCCAGTATTCGATGTCGTAGGCTTCTTTCGCCGTCAGGCTGTTGAATCCGCCAATCGCCTCGCTTGCGCGGATCACCGAAATCGCCCGGTGGTAAAGTTGGCGGCTCACGTCGGCGTTGGTGATGTCCTTGCCCGTCGTCACCATCCCTACACCGGGGATCAGGATCACGCGCGGCGCGGCGTCGCGCAACTCGTCGCCTTCGACCTTGTTCTCTTCAAAATACTGTTCGTAGCCCGTTTCGTAGTCCGCCACGCCCTGCTTGATCGCCTCTTTCAGCGCCACGACCCCCTGCTCCGGCGTCCAGTTCACGTACAGCGGTTGACGTTTCACATGCACCAGATGATCCGGACACGCTGCCCCAAGCTGGCTCACTTCCGGCGTGCGTTCGCTCCCGATCATGTCCAGTACTTCGGCGCTGTCGTCGTACTGCAAAATCGCGTGCCGCCGCTTCGAGACGGCTCCGCGAATTACGGGCAGCACTTCCCCGACGATCTCCGCGCGGTTCTCAGCAGGCGAAACCGCCAGTGCGCCGAACACGCGCTTGCCCTGCTTCTGCGTGTTCAGGTAATCTTCCGCTTCCTGAATGATGCGAATCGCGTTGTTGTAGCTCTCTTTCGCGTTGTCGCCCCACGTCACCAGACCGTGCTTGCCCATCACTACGCACTCGATGCCGGGGTTCTCAATCACCTTCTGCCCGATCCACTTGCTCAGCGTAAAGCCGGGGCGGATGTAGGGCACATACGCCATCCGGTCGCCGTACACGTCGCGCGCGGCTTTCTCGCCGTCCGGCGCGCAGGCGATGCTGATCACCGCGTCCGGGTGCGTATGGTAAACATGCTTGGCGGGTACGAAGGCGTGCAGCAGCGTCTCGATGCTCTGGCGCGGGCGTCCCGGCTCGAATACCGTCCGCTCCAGGTACGCAACCATTTCCTCGTCGGTCATGGCTTCTCTTTGGAACAAAGGACGGATGTCTTCCATCCGCAGCAGCGCAAACTGGCTCGCCTTGATCGTCAGCACGTCCGAGCCAGACGCCTTCACCGCCAGCACTTCGACTTCCCGCCCCATATGGTCAGGCATCATCAGCTTGGCACTGGTGTTGCCGCCGTAAATGTTCACCACCGCCCGGTCTTGTCCTAGCAGGTTAGTGGCATAAACCAGCCCGTCGAGGTCGGGCAGTTTCGCGGCGTCCGCATCATTCCACAGATTTTTTGGCATTTACTCTACCTGAATTAAAAAGCGCACTCAAAGAACGTATCTAAAAAGGTCGTTCTTGCTTTTTGTAGGGGCACGACATGTCATGCCCTATCATCGGGCCGTCTGACGACGGCTTTTTTATCTGAAAGCCGGTAGTCGAAGGCGCGTTAGTTGTTGCAAATGAGCCTCCGGCGACGCCCGTCAGATAGCTTTGTAAACACCTTCAATAAGCCTATCCAACATCGACTTTCATTTGCTTTCATTTCATATCATTTTAGCCGCCGCCTAACCATCTGTCAAAAGATTTGGCGAAATGCCCAAATCGACCAAATCTGTCAAGAAATTGCCCAAAAGCCTCCTTATTTCGCGCCATTTTCGTACTGTTTTGGCACTCATTTGGTACCGGTTTCGCGCCGATTTGAGCGCGCAAAGTAATGCCAACTTCTGAAAACAGTTACTTCTGTCGCACCGCCACTACATCTACGCGCACGCCTTTATTTCGGAACGTATCGACCAGTTCTTTCGGAGCGTCCTGGCTCGTAATAATGTGCCCGTTCCCAGAAGCTATGAAGGTATACGGGGCGACCTGCCCCCATTTACTCCCGTCCGCCACCACCACCGGGTGAACACAGCGCGCCACCATCGCCTGCTTGATCATGACTTCTTCAGCGTCTACATCGCTTATACCGCCCTGCTCCGAAATGCCGCGCGCCCCAAAAAACCCGATATTCACGTTCACATCCGGCAGTCCTTCTGGGCTGCCCACAATCGAAATCGAGTCCCGCCGCAGGTGTCCTCCCGGCAGCAGCACATTCACCTGAGGGCTGTCCAGAAAGCTCTGCGCCGTAAAAAGGCTGTTGGTCACAACCGTGATCTTCTTAAACCGCTTCAGAAATGGCACCAGCCCATACGCCGTTGTGCTGCAATCCAGCGCGACCGTAAAGCCCTCCTTGACTAGCGCCGCTGCCGCTGCCGCTATCGCGGCTTTTTCGCGCTGCCTCTTCCCCAGCCGCACATGAAACGACATTTCCGGCAGGGGCTGCTTCTGCTCGCGCAGCACCGCCCCACCATACGTCCGCTCCAGTAGCCCTGCCTGTTCGAGCGCCTTCAAGTCCTGCCGAATCGTCACCGTGCTCACGTTCAGCGCCTCGCTCATCGTCTTGACCGACACCCGCCCCCCATCGGCAAGCTGCCGCATAATGTAGCGACGACGCTCTTCAACAAACAGCGCATCAGTCAGTTCAGGCATGTTGACAGGGCTTTCCAAAACTCATACACTGACGGGAAACGTAACCAAATGAAAGTTATTTACGCTCATATTCTATACTACATATGGAGAAAAATGGACGCAACCGCTTATTCCCTTCTTACAGATCGTCTCTCTGCGCGCAGCATCAATGTCGAGCAAGTCAAGACCAAACTAAAGCAGCAGCACATCGAAACCCCTTCGTGGGGGTACGGTAACAGCGGTACGCGCTTTAAAACGTTCCCCTGGGCAGGCGCAGCGCGCAACATCCACGAAAAGCTGGCGGATGCCGGCTATATCCACCGCCTGACCGGAGTTGCGCCGACGGTTGCCATCCACATCCCCTGGGACAAAACCGAGGACTGGGTCGCGCTGAAACAGTACGCGGCGAAGCAAGGCGTCGGCATCGGCGCGGTCAACCCGAATCTGTTTCAGGATGAAAACTACAAGCTCGGCAGCATCACTCACCCTAGCGCCGCCGTCCGCGAGGAAGCGTTAGCGCACATGATCGAGTGCTGTGAGATTATGGGCAAAACCGGCAGCGGCATCCTGAGCCTGTGGTTTGCGGACGGCACCAACTACGCCGGGCAGGATAACATCCGTGAGCGCAAACACCGCATGGAAGCCGCGTTGGCGGAAACCTACAAATATCTGCCTGCTGGCTCGCGGATGTTGATCGAATACAAATTCTTCGAGCCAGCCTTCTACCACACCGACCTTGCCGACTGGGGAATGGCGTATGCCACTACGCTCAAGCTGGGCGAACAGGCACAGGTGCTGGTCGATACCGGGCATCACGCGCAGGGCACAAATATCGCCCACATTGTCGCCTTCCTACTGGACGAAGAACGGCTCGGCGGTTTTCATTTCAACGCGCGCCGCTATGCGGACGACGACCTGATCGTCGGCTCGAACAATCCGCAGGAATTGTTTGAAATATTTGTCGAACTGGTCGAAGCAGGCGACCGCGCCAAAAACGTCGCCTACATGATCGACCAGTCGCACAACATCGAGCCGAAGCTGGAAGCGATGCTGCAAAGCGTGCTCAACTGCCAGACGGCTTACGCCAAAGCTCTGATCGTGGATTACGCGACACTGCGCCAGCGCCAGACAGAAGGTGACGTGCTCGGCGCACATCGTGTTATGCTGGATGCGTTTGAGACCGACGTGCGTCCGCTGCTGGAGCAGGTACGCATTGAAAACGGCATTGCACCAGACCCAATTGCCGCCTATCTTTCTGACGGTTATGTCAAGCGGGTGGCAGAGGAGCGCGGCAAAGCGTCGGATGCAGGAGGCGGGTTCCCTACCTGACCAATGGTTGCTTACGTTCGTTGCGAATCCAAATCAGCTTGTAGCTGCTCAGTGCCATCCAGTATTACTTAGCTAACTTTCGTTAAATTATAAAATGGGAGCGCTCGCAGGCAGGAAACTCCTACACCGTGCGGAGAGGCGAAAACAGGGCATGGCGCACCGTGCCCCCCTATCCATCAAGAGGATATTATCATACTGGATATGTTCAGATATTTTACCCATAACAGCCTCTAAAAACTCATTGTGAGCCACAAAAATTACATCGCCGCATTGCCATATATGGCGTTTTTCTACACTTCACGTGGACTACTCATAGCGAGGCGTGTTGAGATGGTTAAAATATAGCCATTCAATCAATAGGAGCACTTGTGAGCGACGACATCCTTCAGCAGCAAATTGCCTACTACCGCGCTCGCGCAGGCGAGTACGACGAATGGTTTTACCGCCTAAACCGTTATGATCGCGGTGAGGCGCTCAATCAGCAGTGGTTTGATGAAGTCGCCATTGTTTTGCAGGCGGTCAAAGGATTGAGACACGTCCCAGATGTGCTGGAACTCGCCTGCGGCACCGGCATTTGGACACAGGAGCTTGCCTCACTTGCCGATAACGTCACTGCGGTGGATGCTTCCGACGAAGTGATTGCGATCAACCGCGAGAAGCTAAACGCGCCGAACGTCCAATATCAACAGGCTGATCTGTTCACGTGGGAACCAGAGCGTCAGTATAACTTGGTCTTCTTCTCATTCTGGCTTTCGCATGTGTCACCAGAACGGCTCGACAGCTTTCTATCAGTGGTCAACCGCGCGACAAAACCCGGCGGGCGAATTTTCATGATCGACTCGCGCCCCGACGAGGCTTCAACCGCAAAGGACAATCCACTGCGGGACGACGAGCATATTTATCGTACCCGCAAGCTGAACGATGGCAGCACCTATACCATCGTCAAGGTCTTCTACGAGCCGACTGAATCAAAACATAAGCTCGCCAACGCTGGGTTCAATGCTGCTGTGCGAACCACCGACCATTATTTCATTTATGCCAACGCCGTAAAGGAGAGTTAGCCTCATGCAGTATCGTGATTTTGGACGCACGGGATGGAAAGTTTCAGAAATCAGCTTCGGTGCTTGGGCGATTGGCTCGGCATGGGGCGAAGTCAACGACAGCGAATCGTTGGCGGCACTGCATAAAGCGATTGATTTGGGTATCAACCTGATTGACACTGCCGACGTGTACGGAGACGGACACAGCGAGCAGTTGATCGCACGCTTACGCAAGGAACGCAGCGAGCCATTTTACGTCGTAACCAAAGCCGGGCGGCGGCTACCCAAGCAAACATCGGATGGCTACACCAAAGAAAACCTGACACAGTGGATCGAGCGCAGTCTGAAAAACCTGGAAGTAGAGACGCTCGACCTGGTGCAACTGCACTGTCCCCCCACCGAAACTTATTACCGCCCTGAAGTGTTCGCCGCACTGGACGACCTAGTGAAGGCGGGCAAAATTCAGTTCTACGGCGTTAGCGTCGAGACGGTCGAAGAAGGGCTTAAGGCGATTGAGTACCCGAATGTTCAATCGGTGCAGATTATTTTCAACGCTTTTCGCCTGCGCCCCAGCGAACGCTTTTTCCCGGAAGCGCAGCGCCGAAAAGTCGGTATTCTCGCACGGGTGCCGCTCGCAAGCGGCTTGCTGACCGGGAAAATGACACGGGAAACGATATTTGCCTCCGACGACCACCGCAACTTCAATCGTCACGGCGAGTCGTTCAATGTTGGAGAAACTTTCTCCGGCGTTGATTACGAGACTGGGTTAGAAGCAGTCGAGGCGATTCGAAAACTCGTGCCGGACGGCGCGACGATGGCGCAGTTCGCTCTACGCTGGATTCTGATGTTCGATGCTGTCTCTTGCGCCATCCCCGGCGCAAAGCGCCCCTCTCAGGTAGAAGACAACGTCCGCGCTGCTGAACTGCCACCGCTCAGCGAGGCGCAAATGCAGGAAATCGCACGCATCTACGATTCGCTCATCCGCGAACAGGTACACCAGCGCTGGTAGGGTTAGTTGGGTAGATTAACAAGGGAACTCATAGGCTTCCTTTTATTGAACGTTAGCTGCTTACATTCGCATTTGGCGAAACCGGGAGCACCCCTTGACGCGGGCAGGAATTGTAACTGCTGCCGAGAATGACCTCGAAATCGACTGTGCGGTTCGGGTCAGGTTCGATCAGCACATTCTCGGCGGCAACATTGAGAATTTGCGCGAGTTCAGTCAAGCTGCTGCCCTTGCTGCGCCCCGTGTGGTCAATAATCACGGTCGCTGGATAATCTGCATTGTCAGCAGCGCCGTCTGCCGTAGCGAGGAAACCTTCGTTGACGAGCCGCTCGGCTGCGACCCGATCCCATGTGTCGTTTGGCGTTCCATTACGAACGCTGACGATCGCGCCTTCTTCCAACAACTGATTGCTGGTCGGCGGCGTGTAAAAATCCTGAAGTAGCTGGTGCATTGTATCGTAGACAGGCAGTTGGACATTGCTCCCGTCCGGCGGTTGCCAGGGAGTTGTGTGGTAAGTGCGCGCCAACTCGAAGGTTTCAATGCTGCTAGGTTCAATACTAAGGGCGAGCGGCACCAAGCCAAGCACGTCTTCTAAAGTCAGATTAGTCTGGAGATACTGACTGCCCTCGTTCCAGAGCGGCAGAATGTTGTTGAGCAGCCCAGTCGCACGTGCCTTGCGCCAGATAGCGCGTAACACCTGCTGCTGGCGCGCCCCACGATCAAAGTCGGTCGTACTATGGCGGGAACGTGCGTACCAAAGCGCCTGCGCGCCATTCATCGAGTAGTAGCCGACCGGAACAACAAAATAGTCTTCCTCAGTGGACGGATACGCCCCGTCTGGAAGTTCACTTTCGAGCAGCGGCAAATCCTCAATGGCGCAGTCGACTGCGAGATCGATGCCGCCAACTGCATCAACGATTGCTTTAAAGCCCGTCAGGTTGACCATCGCATAATAGTGGACGTTGATTCCGAAGTTGTAGAGCAGCGTCTGCCGCAGCAAGCCGAAGCCACCGTCGATCCAACCGCCCTGCTCACCGTGAATGTAGGCGAGGTTCAGGCGCTGCATGGTCCAACCCGGAATATACACATACATATCACGCGGCAGGCTGAGCATGGCGACGGTGCCCGTCGTGCGGTTGATCGACACGATGATCATGGTGTCGGTGCGCAGGAAATTATCTTCGGTGATCTCTCCGTCGTTGCCAAGCAGCAGAATGTTCATCAGATCATTGCCGTAGCGATCCAGTGTGGGCACAGGCGATGGCACCAGCGTGCCGCCCTGTTCGCTTCCAACTGGCACTTCGCCATACATATACAGCGTCGGCAAGGGGCGGGGCGTGAAGTTCGCAGGTGTTGGAGGCGGAAGTGTTGCGTCGGCAGGTGCGGGTGTTGCGGGCGGAGGCGTTGGCCCTGGCGCAAGCGGTGTGTTGGTTTCAAACTGGCGGACGAAATCGTCACGACGATACGCCGCCAGCACAAAGTTATTGTTGGGAAGGTTGGCAGCTTGCGTCGGCTGTGCTAAGTCGAGGGCTGTTGCTGTGCCTGCGTAAAGCGGCTGGCGCTGAGCTGCGGTGTTCTGTTCACTCACGCGCTGGGCAAGTCCCCGCGCCACCTGGTACCCCATCCACAAAATCCCGATAATGAGCAGGAGCGCAATTAAGCGAAACGCGACAAATCCGAGCAGGCGGCGCAAGCGTGATCTTTTTTCCACAAGCATCTCTCCGTAAAAAATCGGGGTAAATATAGCTTATCCCGGTAGGAGAAACGATGCTCAGCGGAAGATCACCGGGATAGCGCAGGATTGCGTGAGGCTGCCGTTCGCGTCCAGAACTGAGAGGCGAATATAGTGCAGCCCATTATCGAACAGATCGCTATTGATCTGGGCAAGCACGCCCCCGACAACTGGTTCGTCGGAGCGGCTGTACGCTGTGAAAGTTTCGGACGAATCAGGGCGAATGTCAATCCGGTAAGTGCCGCCAGTCGGCAGCGTTGCCGCGCCAACCAGGTTGAATACGCCTATCACCGAGTCACCTGAAACCGGCGCAATAATACGCACCCCTGGTACCGTACAGGCTTCAGCAGGCAGCAGTGTTCCCGTCGGGAAGAATGGAACGCTGGTCATCACGGGGGCTGTCGGAGCATTCGGAACGCTGATCCTCAATCCAGGGGTAATATTCTGGTCTTCAAAGAGGCAGTTCCCAGCAATCAAGTCCTCAACCGAGCTTCCGACTGCTTCTGCAATCGCATAGAGCGTATCTCCACCCTGAACTGTATACGTCACCCAACCTTCAGGCGGAACGCAGGCGGTTACCGCCGTCGGCAGCTCAAGCACAACCGCAGTCGGCAGAATGAAAGGTGTCTCAGTCGCCATTGCAGTGAAGGTCACGGTTGGCGTTGGCGTGTTGGTGGCAGTCGGCGTATCGGTCGGGGTAGCCGTTGCCGTCAGTGTCGCCGTATGGGTTGGTGTGTTCGTCGCAGTTGGCAATGGCGTATTTGTATGCGTTGCTGTAAACGTCGAAGTTGGGGTTTCCGTCGGCGTTTCGGTTGGTGTAAATGTAGCAGTAAAGGTTGCGGTGGCAGTCGGCGACGGCGTTACTGTATTGGTCGCCGTCGGTACAGGTGTATCTGTATTCGTCGCCGTCGGTACAGGTGTATCTGTATTCGTTGCTGTAAAGGTGGCGGTCGGCAGCGGCGTCCGCGTATTGGTAGCTGTGAATGTCGCCGTTGGCACAGGCGTATCCGTCTCGGTTGCCGTAAAAGTCGCCGTCGGCATTGGTGTCCTCGTTGCCGTCGGTGTTTCGGTTGGAACCTCCGTTAGTGTATTGGTCGCCGTTGACAGTGGCGTTCGTGTGCTGGTTGCCGTAAACGTGGCGGTTGGTTCCGGCGTGCTGGTGGAAGTTGGGGTTTCCGTCGGTATATCCGTCGCTGTAAATATTGCCGTCGGTACATCTGTCGGCGTTTCAGAAGCGGTTGGCACTAGGGTGGCAGTCTTCGTAGCCGCTGGTGTTTCGGTTGGAACGTCTGTCGGCGTATTGGTTGCTGTTGGCAGCGGCGTTCGCGTGTTGGTGGCTGTGAATGTCGCGGTCGGCTCCGGGGCATCCGTATTGGTTGCGGTAAATGTCGCCGTCGGCACTTCTGTCAGAGTATTAGTGGCGGTCGGTAGCGGCGTCTGCGTCTTTGTGGCTATTGCAGTATTTGTTTCTGTCGCAGTCGCCGTTTCGGTTGGAACCTCCGTTGGTGTATCAGTCGCCGTTGGTGTCGATGTAGCGGTATTCATCACTGTTGAGGTGGCGGTTGGCGCTAAGGTTGCAGTGGACACATGCGTTCTCGTATTGGTTGCCGTAAACGTCGCGGCAGGTTCAGGCGTCGCCGTATTTGTGGCGGTCGCAGTATTGGTTTGCGTCGGCTGCACCTCGGTTGCTGTGCTGGTTGACGTATTTGTTTCCGTTGGCAGCACTTCTGTCGGAGTTGCCGAATTTGTGGCACTCGGTGGAACAGCAGTAGCGGTGGCTGTATTCGTCGCGGTATTGGTTTCGGTCGGTGGCGCTTCCGTCGCCGTCTGAGTCGCAGTTGCCGTATCTGTTTCCGTTGGTGGGACAGATGTTGCAGTTGTGGTGCTCGTTAGCGTCGCGGTCGGCGTATTGGTTTCTGTCGGCGGCACTTCGGTTGCTGTCGCAGTGTTCGTCGCGCTGGGCGGGACAGATGTCGATGTGTTTGTGCGCGTAGCCGTATTAGTTGCACTGGGTGGAACTTCTGTCGCCGTTCTTGTCGCGGTACTCGTATTCGTTGGCGGTATTTCTGTTGGTGTATTCGTTCGGGTAGCCGTACTGGTTGCGCTGGGCGGCACTTCTGTCGGAGTTGCGGTATTTGTAGAACTCGGCGGAACAGGTGTCGGCGTATTCGTTGCCGTAGGTGGTACGTTTGTCGCGGTTCTGGTTGGCGTTGCCGTCGAAGTATTCGTCTCAGTCGGAGACACTTCTGTCGCCGTGCGAGTTGCAGTTGCCGTATGCGTTTCAGTCGTTGGGACTTCAGTGGCAGTCGCGGTATTGGTCAGGCTCGGCGGAACTGATGTTGCAGTTGCCGTGTTTGTCTCGGTTGGCGGCACTTCTGTGGCGGTCGAGGTTGGCGTATGCGTTTCAGTTGCAGGCATATCCGTCGCCGTCGCGATGTTGGTAACTGTTACGGTTGCTGTATTTGTTTCAGTAGCAGTGAAGGTTGCAGTTGGCGTAAGCGTATCTGTCGCAACGGAAGCTACTGCAAGTGTTGGCGGTACGTTCGTGTTGGTGCGCGTGAACGTTGGTAGAAGCGATGTATTGGTAGAAGTCGAAATCACTATCGTCGGCAGTTCAGTCGGCGTATTCGACGGCACTGTGGTCGAAGTCGGTGGAACGGTTAGCGATGGCGCTGATGTGCTCGTTGGGATCGTCACAGCAGTTGCCGTTGCAGACGGTAGCGTAACGCTTGTAGGTGTCGAGGATGGTGATACTTCACTGGTTGATGTTGCGGTCGGGCTTGCGGTCATCGTCGAAGATGGGGATAACACTGCAACACTTGTCCCCGGCGTCCGAGAAGGCTCAAGTACCGATCCAGAAGGCGGCGTGTTGGAAAGTGATAGCACAATTGCGAACATCAATGCAAACGCCAATACGCCGACAACGGCGATAGCGACGATCACTTCATTGCCGATGTCGCGCCGCATTTACGTCTCCAGTTCCGGTACCATTTCCAAAGGCAGCGTAAAATGGAATACGCTGCCAACCCCTGGTCGCGTCTCTAACCAAATTTCTCCGCCGTGCGCTTCGACTAGCGCCTTTGCAATTGCCAAACCCACGCCGGTATCGCCAAGCCCCTGAATGAGCGGATTTTCAGCTTTATACTTGCGAGCAAAGACACGCACTTGGTCGTCTGCCGCAATGCCCCCGCCCCGGTCCTCAATCGAAACGATCACGGTATCCCGCATTTGTCCATCACGTGCTGGTTGCCGCTGCGCTGTGACATATATGGCGCTGCCAGTCGGTGATGCAAGGTAAGCATTGGTCAAAAGCTGCCCGACAATCTGACTAATACTATCGCGGTCAGCGCGGATAGCGGGAATATCGTCGTCAAGGTTGAGGTGAACCGTCAACCCCTTTTCGCGCAGTTGGCTACTGGCACTGGTGATCGCATCCTCGATCAAGCCGACCACATCGACGGGTTCAGGCGTCAGTGTGAAACGTCCTGCATCGAGAAAACTGATACGAGTCAGGTCTTCGAGCATCGAAGTCAGGCGTGCGATGTTCGCAGCGACCCGCTGCAAAAACTTGCGCTGCATCTCACCGAGAATACCAGCCGATTCATTGAGCATTAAGTCGACATAACCGACAATCGAGGTCATTGGTGTACGCAGTTCCTGCACCATACCGAGGATCAATTCGGGATTATCCGGTCGGTAAATGACTTGCGGCGGGGTCAGCGCACGTTTTTTTAGCACTTCGAGACGATCATCGGCAGCAGCCAGCGCATTCTGTGCCTCATTTAACTCACGTTCCAGCTCACTGCGCTGTGCAGTCAGTTCCTCGATGATAGCTGTGAGCGATTCGGGATTATCTTCGGTGTGCTGCGCCAGTTGTAACGGGTCGCTGCTGGCAGATGCCAGCACTTGATCCCGCTCAGTTTCAACTGCTTTGAGGCGAAGCGCAAGCCGATCTCGCTCCGCGACCATTTGAGTACGCTCGGCGTGAAGCTCTTGTATCTGCGCGCGGAGCGCTTTTTCATCCTCGTATAGCTCGGTAAGTTCCTGTTCGTAACCTGCCAATTCTGCCAGAATACGCGCCTGCTGGTCGCGGAGGAGTTCCTGTTCCTGGCGCGCTTTGTCGCGCTGTTTAATCGCAGCTTCGCGGTCAGAAGCAAGGTGTGCAACTTCTGCTTGGAGCGTTTGCAACTGCTTATCGCGTTCCTTTTCGTGGGCGATTGCGTCTTCAAACTTAGTACGTTCCGCAAGCAGAATATCTCGTTCGCGTTGGTAGACTTCGCTGCGGGTTTGATAAGCTGCTCGCTGCTCGAATAGCTGCTGAATCAACTGAGTGACCCCCGCTGCCCCTTCTTCGATGCCGAGCGCGCGCAGTTGCAACTGGATGTCGTTCAGCTTGCTATCGAGTTCCTCGCGTTCGACTTCGAGGCGCGTCTTGTCCTCGCTCATCCCCGCCAGCATATTCTGAAGCAGTTCCGGCGTCAGTTCGGCGGTACGCATTTCGCTAACCTGCGTTTGCAGGCGATCACGCTGTTCGAGCAGTTCATCCTTTTCGCGCCGCAACGCCTCGATTATGCTCTTGAGCATCGCCTCGCCATCGCTCGAAACCGCACCGAGCAGCGTCGTTTCCGCTTCACGGAGGCGCGCTGCCAATCGGTCACGTTCTTCGATCAACCGTTGCTGCTCTTCATTGAGCGCGACGACCTGCTGCGATATCGACTGGTTTTCGTCGCTGCCTTCCAGAGATGCAGCAACGCGACTGCGTTCGTAGTCGAGTTCGATTTTCAACCCCGTGATTTGCTGGGAAAGTTGAAGAATCTGGTCGCGCGCGCCTTCTAGTTCCGCGCTAACTTCCTGCCAGACTTCCACCATCTGGCTGTCATGAGCATCCTCTACCAATGCCCCTTGTCGCAGAGCTTCGATAACAACATCTTCGGGGCGCTCGGCGCGCGCAGCGTGGCTGAGTGCCAGCAGCCGCGTCGAAATGATGCCAATGCCTCGCAGTAGCTCTTTTTCCGCGTCACTCAGTTCGCGCCCTGAATACGGCATCCCGACGACGAGAACTGCTAGTAAGTCATTCTCCGTCACCAGCGGTTGAAAATAGGTTGGACCTATCGGCTCAATATCGAGGCGTGAGTACAGGTCATGTAGCTCTTCGACGTTCCGGTCAGTATAGAGCGGGCGCTGCTGGCGACGTTCAATCGCATTGACCAGCGTCGGCTGGTCATCCAAATTGAGCGAAAGACTCGTCATGGCGCGATCCATGACTTTATCGATACCCCAGGTAATGTCCGCGTAGCTGGCAGCTTGTACTGTAAGCAGCGCGCCGATGTCCGTTTTCAGCGCGCTCACTGTCGCACGTACAATTTGTTCAGGGATGGTGTCAAGCGTGGCATTTTCGAGAATCATGCCAAGCGCTCTCATAAGCTGTGCTGATTCTCGTTCCGGCGGAGCCGCCACCTGTACTGCAACAGGCATACTGTCTGACTGTTCCTGCTGAGGCGCTTCCAGCAATGGAACATCAGCTACAACATCATAGCCTCTAATCACCATACGATAAATCAGCGCGGTCAGAATGAACAGCGAAGCGAGAAAACTCAGACGAATCGCACCTGCATAGTCACCGAGGATCGTGCCCTGGGCAATTTGTGCTAGCGTCGCCGCGTAGCCAATCAGCAGAACGCCAAAATAAACCAGCTTGAGCGGTGCATCCGTGATATAACGGAAATAGATCAGCGTCAGCATCGCGCCAAGTACTGTAAGCAGCGCAGAAATAAAGGTCCAGGCGACGCCAAAAACGCTAAGATTAAAATCCGAACGCGCATAAACCCCTGCCCACTGAACAGCCGTGACAAGATAACCAAGCATCACCAACGCGAGCAGCCCCGTTAAAATCCGGTTCGGGGTGCGTCCCCAGCCATCGTAGTCAGCCGTAATGAACGCCCACGCAAGTAGGAGCAGTGTGCCGACCTGAACGACACGTTCCAGCGGCGGTAGAATCGCATCTGCGGACTGCCGCGAAATCAAGGCAACCATTGCACCAACCATCAGCAGCGCCCAGCAAACAATTGCGCCTGCCGTTGCCACGGTATAACGCTGCGGCGCGTGCCCATTACGACGACGCAAACGCTGCCCTAGCGCCATAAAAAACGCTACCTGGACAATGCCAATTACCGCGAGGTAATACAACAAATCACCAGGGGGGCGAACAAACAGGTTGGTGAAATCCACTGAAGTTTGTGGCAAGTTGTGAACCTGTAACAAAAATAAACCTTCTTATGAATGAGTATAGCATAATCAGGAATTTTATGCGTGAATTCTTGTGACAATTTATGAATATTTTCAAACAATTGGTCAACCAATAGATGTTACATCATCCCAAAACAAGTTTTGACAATGCTCAGTAAAGTCTCTTAAGCATTTGAAGTGATTATCCTGCACCTTCTAGCTGTACGGTTGACGCTAAGGGTAGCTTTCGCTACACTGATGACGACTTTTATCGGTTGGACGCTGCATGACCCGTGCAAAGTGGCGTATTGCTGCCGCAATCAAACATTTTCCCGTTCTGCTGACCATCCTTCACACCCTTGTGCGCCTGACTCGACCGCGCTTTACGGCAGGTGTGACTGGCGTGTTATTTAATTCGCTCGGAGAAGTGCTGATCGTCGAACACGTTTACCATCATTCCCCACAATGGGGTTTTCCAGGTGGTTATGTGGATCGTGGCGAAGACCCACATGAAGCACTCGCCCGCGAAATACGTGAAGAGCTTGACATGCACGTTGAGGTTGGGCGAGTGCTGCTGGTCGAACGCGCCGATCACGCACACATCGACATTGCTTACCTCTGTCATTCAAGTGAAACTGTAGGTAAGTTATCCTCCGAATTATTGGATTATCGCTGGGTATTCCCAGATCAACTACCTGAAATAAGACGGTTTCAACGCAAAGCCATCTCTGAGGCATTAACTTTAACGGATGTAAATGTATGACTACGTGCTTAGCGGGAGTTGGGTGAAGGAGAGTTGGGGTATTGATCGGTTCCCCTGACTGAGAAATTGAATCTTCGCTCGACCTGGGGTGAGTTGGCTGCGCTGGCGACAGCGTAAGGGCGTGCAGACAAAAATCGTTTATTCATTGATTACCTGCCTCACTAACGCCTTCAAATTTCTCGCCCTATCTAAAATGTATTGATGCTCTTCTGCTGTAATTTTTCTTTCTTGTCCACTGGCTTCTGCGTTGATCATCTCCAGAAGTATCCACTCATTTTGAAAAGCGTCTTTCCAACTTCCTGAAATCTCTTCCAAATGACCTAAAAGAAATGAGAGCGTGGCAACGACTTCTCTTAAACTCACCTGATTGATTAAGAACGCATCAATCACTAGCTCCATTCGATTAAGTCGTCTCAAATCATGATCGCTAATTTGCTTCATTTCTGTGCCATCTTCTACGCTGAATGAGACTAATTATTGCAGAGGTGCTGCCATACTTCCCTTCCTTCGAGGCATGACAGCGCCTTTTATCGTATCACTGAATACTTCTCTTGAGTTCGCTATTTCCGAATTGCTTTATGACCTCGCGCCGTGTGGTAAAATGGGGCGGTCGAGGCAGAACCTCACGGTGGCTTTATAGGTAGTTTAGGAATGGTATGACAACGAGTTTAAGTGGACTAGGAACGCGTCGGAAAGCGCGCCGCCGAATGCCGATCATCCCGGTCTTTTCCTGGCTGTTCATCTTTTTGGCGCTCGGTTTGCTTATGCTGGAGTTAATTCGCTTCAGCCAGCAGGTGGAACGCTATCCAGCGGACGTGATAGTTGCAGGGCTGGATGTAGGTGGAATGACCACCGCTGATGCCGCCAACCAGCTTGAGCAGGTATATGCCAGCCCGATCACGCTGTGGTACGACAACAGCCCTATTCTGCTCGACCCGGCAGCCGTCGGTTTCCGTACTAACCGCGAAGCGATGCTCGCCGCAGCGCGCACAGGCGGCGCACAGGATACATCATTCTGGTCACGCTTCTTCAACTATTTATCAGGGCAGCAGGCAGAAAAAATTACGAATGTCGAGCTTTCGGCAGATTACCAGCAGAATTTGCTCGAACAATTCGTACAGGATATTGCGGTTCGCTATGATCGCCCTCCTGGCGATGCTGGTTATGATGTGCAAACTCTCACTTTCCGCCCCGGAGATGCTGGTTACACGCTGGATGTACCGCGCGCTATCAACCTGATTGATACTGCGCTGAAGAGTCCAACCAACCGCCAGGTTACGCTACCGCTTGAAGGTGCGGACGGCTCAGGCATTGGCATCAGTGTCCTGCAAGGGATGATCATTGACTATCTTGATTCGCAAGGCTTCATATACGATGGGCAAACCACCGTTGCCTCTGTCTTCGTCATGGACTTGAAGACCGGTGAAGAAGTAAATATCAACAGCGACGTTGCTTTCTCGGCAGCCAGCACGGTGAAAGTCTCGATTTTGATTGACTATTTCCGTCATCTGTTGTTCTCGCCTAACGCTGATGAAGCGTTCCTGATGATTCAGTCGTTGTTATGCAGTAACAACAGCTCGTCAAACCTGATCATGCAGATCATCGGCAACAACGACATTTTCGCCGGGCTAGCCAACGTCACCAACACTGACCAGTATTTGGGTGCGACGAACACCTTTATCACCGCCCCATTCGATTTAGGTGATGGCGTTGTTATGGGGTCAATTCCCGCGCCTAGCACGTCGCCAAACCCGAACTTCAATACAGGTGCTGATCCATTCAACCAGACGACAACCGAAGACCTCGGCACGCTCTTCACCATGATTTACGACTGCGCCAATTTTGGTTCTGGGCTGATGGCAGCGTACCCGAATGGCGATTTCACCCAGCAGGAATGCCAACAAATGCTGGAAATCATGAGCGCCAACGACTTGGGGCGCTTGTTACAAGGGGGCATCCCGCCAGGAACAAGGATTTCGCACAAGAACGGCTGGCTAGAGAATGTTCACGGTGATGCCGGGATCGTCTTCCCCGCCAACGGCAACGATTACATCATCGCCGTGTTTGTTTGGCGCAATACCGATTTCTTCAGCTTTGAAGAAGCCTGGCCCCTTATCGAAGGCGTTTCGCGCGCAACGTGGAATTACTTCAATTCTGAAGCGCCGCTGATTGCACCACGCGCAGACCTGCCAGCAACGGCACAGGAATGCGCTGTCTTCGCCCCGCCCTATGGTCAAGTCAACCTAAGCGACATCAACGCCTGGCGAAATACGCCGCAGGCAGAAACAACCGAGCAAGCTGGATAAACAAGTTAAATTTTAAACGCTGCCTATAAGGGGCAGAAATTACTTCGCTTTCGAGGCAAAATAGCTACGGGCTTGATCTGGCGTATCCGTGATTGTAAACACAAGGTCAAGCCCAATCATTTGCACCACTTCACGGACGCGCGGCACCAATCCGACCAGCACCAGGTCGCCTTTCAGATCACGAACGCGCTGCCAGACGCTCACCAACATTTTTAAGCCCGCGCTTGAAACATACTCAACGCCCGCCATGTTGAGGATAAGCGAGCGATGCCCCAGTTCCAACTGGTTGCTGAGTGCCGATACCAGATGCCTGCTTTGTGTGTCATCCAATCGTCCGCTTGGCGTGACCACCCACACCTTGTCTGAGAGCGCCTGCATCTCAATTGTTCGGGCTATCGAACGTTCATGATTAGGCGTTTGGGCAGCCTGGTTGAGCTTTTTGACCATCACTAAATGATTACGTCCGTCCTTGTACGAATAGCTAACTTTGTCCATCAGCTTTTTGATAAAAAAAATGCCCCATCCCCCTGTCCCGCGCTCGCTCAAGGGTGCATGTGTATCAGGATCGGGGCGAAGCAGCGGGTCAAAAGGCGGGCTATCGTCCATGATCGTGATCGTCAATGCTTGCTGGTCACTCTGACAGGAAACATCGATTATACAGTCGCTACAATTTGATCCGTAACCGTGTTCGATGATGTTTGTGCAGGCTTCGTCTACTGCCAAATAACAGTGATGAATAGCGCGCTCATCTAATCCAAGTTCTCGCGCCTGAGAGGCTACAAAATCACACACGACCCACACGTTTTCCAGAACGCCTGCAATACGCAATTGACGTTCCCCGACACCCATGTGCTGTCCTATTCCTCAGTAGCTACCAACAGCAGCCGTTTGTGTCAGGAATATCTGGAAGATTGTATCCAACCCAGACATTTCCAGAACATCCTGCACACGCGACGACGGCTGCGCGAGACGCAAGTCTCCCCCCTCTTCCTGAATTCTGCGATACGCTGTGACAAGTTCACGCA
>Ga0081539_10003479_pt1 | contig 19239 bp, 20 predicted proteins | sample TabmetS4T2R2_FD_71023 | JGI IMG/M metagenome (GOLD analysis project Ga0081539, IMG submission 71023) | Tabebuia heterophylla rhizosphere microbial communities from the University of Puerto Rico - S4T2R2 | ecosystem: Host-associated > Plants > Roots > Rhizosphere ...
CGCCCGCAAGCTTTGAGTCTTTGCCGGGAGCGCGCCATTCCAGGGCCGCTTTCGCCGGTTCAACACCGCATGAGCGGCACTGGAGTGCCGCGCTCCCGGCAATGAGATTACTCGGCAGCCTTGGCGACGGCGGGCTTGTGGAGCGCCGGCGCGGCGTATTTCCGATCGTGCGTCAGGGACGGCACCATCTTGCGCGCCTCGGCGATCCTGGCGGCGTCGACCTCGGCGATGACGAAGCCCGCCTTCTCACCGCCGGCGTCGGCCAGGACCTCGCCCCACGGCGCCACGGCGATCGAATGGCCGTAGGTCTTGCGGTTCGACCCCTTGTGCGTGCCGACCTGGGCCGGCGCGAACACGAAGCAGCCGGTCTCGATCGCCCGCGCGCGCATCAGCGTGTGCCAGTGAGCCTGGCCGGTCGGCACCGTGAACGACGAGGGGATCGACAGCATCGTGGCGCCGGCGTGCGCCAGGTCGCGATAGAGATAGGGGAAGCGCAGGTCGTAGCAGATCGTCATGCCCAGGAAGCCCCAAGGCGTCTCGGCCAGCACCGATCGCTCGCCCGGCCTGAAGGTCGACGATTCGCGATAGCTCTCGCCGCCGGCCAGCTGGACGTCGAACATATGGATCTTGTCGTAGCTCGCGACGATGCCTCCACCTGCATCGATCAGGTAGGAGCGGTTGCGGATCTGCTCCTCGCCCGGCACGCGGACATGGATCGACCCCAGCAGGAACCACGCGCCGGTCTCGCGCGCGCTGGCGCGCGCCGCGGCCAGCATGGCGTGGCTTTCCTCGGTCTCGGCCTTGGCCAGCGTCTCGGCGCGGTTGGCGCCGATCAGGCCGGTGTTCTCTGGCGTCATGATGAAGTCGGCGCCGGCGTCGCGGGCCAACCGCGCCTGCTCGCGCACGAAGGCCACGTTCTCGGCCATGTCGTTGCTGACGTTGGTCTGGATCAGGCCGGCCTTGAACGCGCTGCTCATTGCTCGCCCCTCAGCCCGGCTGCGCCAGCAGCGGATCGAGCTTGCCCGCCTGCTCGAGCGCCGCGAGCTCGTCGGAGCCGCCGATATGCTGGCCGTTGATGAAGATCTGCGGCACTGTCGAACGCTTGGAGCGCTCGCGCATTTCGGTCCGCTTCTTCTCATCCATCATCACGTCCATTTCCTCGTAAGCGGCGCCCTTCCTGTCGAGCAGGCCCTTGGCCCGTGCGCAGTAGCCGCAGAACGGCGTGGTGTAGATTTCGATCTTGGCCATGAACAAACCTCTTTGCCGGACTATACCGCCGGCCGCACGACCCGCGCCAGCGTCAGCACGTCAACGTGCCGCGCGCCGCCGCGCTGCAAAATGCGCACACAGGCCTCGACCGTGGCGCCCGTTGTCAGGACATCGTCGATCAACAGAACGGATTTTCCCGCGACCAGCACCGCCCAGCGCGGATTGAGGTCGAAGGCCTGGCGCACGTTGTCGTGGCGCTGCTTGGCCAGAAGCCCGTTCTGCGAGCCGGTCCAGCGCCGGCGCCGGATCAGGTCGGGGACCAGCCGCGCCCGCGTCGACGGCGCCGCGGCAACGGCAATGCGCGCGAGCAGCTGCGCCTGGTTGTAGCGCCGTGTGAACAGCCGGCGCCAATGCAGCGGCACCGGCGCGACAAGGTCGGCGTCGGCCAGAAGGTCGGCGCCGGCGCGCGCCATCCAGGCGCCGCAGGCGCGGGCGATGTCGGTGCGATCGCCGTGCTTGAACGGCAGCACCAGCTTGCGGCTCTTGTCGTCGTAGACCAGGGCCGCGCGCGCCCTGCGGTAACGCGGTGGCCGCGCCGCGCAGGCGCCGCACAGCGCGCCCGCGTCGACCTGCTGGACGAAGGGATAGGCACAGCGCGCGCAATAGGGCGGCGCGATGAAGGCGAAGCCCGGCCAGCAGGCCGCGCACAGGCCGCCCGGCGTCTCGACGATTTCGTTGCAGCTGAGGCAGAGCGGCGGCAGCACGGCGTTCAGCATCGTGCGGCCGGCATGCGCCCAGAAACGCCCCAAGAAAGCGGCAGGACTGGTGGACAACATCGCTGGCATTGGGCGGGCCAAATGCGCCCACAGGATGGCGGCCGCGCCGCTTTCGCCCTACATAAAGCGTGTGACAATAGGAATGTGATGGGCCTCGACCCTCTGCTGGTTTTCGACCGCGCCGTGCTGCGCCAACGGCGCGAGCGCGCGGCCCGCGATTGGCAGCTGCGCGCCTTCCTGAAGCGCGAGATCGCGAGCCGCCTGGTCGAGCGTCTCGACGACGTGCGCCGGACGTTCGCGTGCGCTCTCGATCTCGGCTCGCATGGCGATGAGTTCGCCGCGGCGCTGGCCGACCGCAAGACCGTCGACTGGCTGGTGCGCGCCGATCTCGGCCACGGCTTCGCCCGGCTGGCGCGTGGCCCCGCCGTCGTGGCCGACGAGGAATTCCTGCCGTTTGCGCCCCAAAGCTTCGACCTGGTCGTGAGCGCCATGGACCTGCACTGGGTCAACGACCTGCCCGGCACCCTGGTGCAGATCCAGCGCATCCTGCGGCCCGACGGGCTGCTGCTCGGCGCGATGCTGGGCGGCGCCACGCTGTGGCAGCTGCGCCAGGCCCTGACCGCGGCCGAAAGCGAAGTCGAAGGCGGCTTGAGCCCGCGCGTCTCGCCCTTCGCCGATTTGCGCGACGCGGCGGGCCTGCTGCAGCGCGCAGGCTTCGCGCTGCCGGTGGCCGACAGCGAGACCGTCGACGTCGAGTACGACAATGCGCTCGCCCTGATGCGCGACCTCGGCGCCATGGGCGAAAGCAACCTGGTGGTCGAGCGCCGCCGCGGCCTCGCGCGACGCGCCACTCTGCTGCGCGCCGCCGAGATCTACGGTGAGCGTTTCGCGCTGCCGTCCGGCCGCGTCGCGGCGAGCTTCGAGGTGCTGTTCCTGCACGGCTGGGCGCCGCACGATTCGCAGCCCAAGCCGCTGCGCCCGGGCAGCGCGGCGCAGCGGCTGGCCGATGCGCTCGGCACCGCCGAGCAGAGCGCCGGCGAAAAAGCGGGACGAGGCTAGATCGTGCGGCTGTCGTTCAGCGACGTGCTGTCGGAGAGTTTTGGCTTCTTCTTCGCCAATCTCCGGCTGTTCTTCGACCTCGTCACCATTCCCTGGATCATCTCCATCGCCATCCGGATGATCGGCGCCTTGCTGTCGATCGACTCGCCGTTGGGAGCGCTGGTCGAGAAGGCGATCGACGTCGTGCCGACGACGATGTTCGTCGTGGCCTGGCAGCGGCTCGTGCTGCTCGGCCCGCATCGCATCGACCGGCTCCCGGGGATGGGCTGGTCGTCGCGCGAAAGCGCCTGGCTTGGGCATCTGCTCAAGGTGGCCGGCATGACCTTCGTGCTGATGGCCATCTTCATGTTCACCGTCGGTCCGATGGATCCGCGTACTCTCCAAGCTGGCGCCGCCATCGATCCGGACATGGCCCGGCGCTATGCGCTGGCCGGTCCGCTCGCCTTCGGCTTCATCGTGTCGATGCTGCTGGCGTTGCGCGTGAGCTTCGGGCTCGCCGCCACCGCCGTCGACGTTCCCTTTTCGCCGCGCTTTTCCTGGGCACACAGCCGGGGAAATGCCTGGCCGATCATCGGCGCGTTGTTCGTGGTCTATTTCGGCGGCGCTTTCGTCACCGCGGTGATTGCGCTTCTGACACATGCCGTGATGCGCGGCCTGCTCCAGGCGGACGAGGCCGCGACGGTGGTGAGCTTTACGGTGGCGATCCTGGCGTCCTACGCCGTGATCGCGCTGACCGCGACGGTACAGGCGGTCATCTTCCGCCGCCTGCTCGCCTGGCGCGAAGGCGTCGGGCTGCCGTCGCTCTCCGAGTCATAGAAGGTCGCGCAGCAGGCCGATCAGCGGCAGGTCGGCCGGTGGCATCGGATAGCGCGAGAGCTCGACCGGCATGACCCACTTCAGGGCCTGGCCTTCATGCGGGTGCGGTATGCCGTTCCATTTGCGGCAGGCGAAGACCGGCATCAGCAGATGGAACGTCTCATAGCCGTGGCTGGCGAAGGCGATCGGGGCCAGGCAGCTCGTCGCCGTCTCGATGCCGAGCTCCTCGCTGAGCTCGCGCACCAGCGCTTCCTCGGGCGTCTCGCCGGGGTCGACCTTGCCGCCGGGAAACTCCCACAGCCCCGCCATCGGCTTGCCCTCGGGGCGCTGGGCGATCAGCACGCGGCCATCGACATCGACCAGCGCCACCGCGGCGACCAGGACCAACGGCCGGTCGCCGAGCGGCGGCGGGCCGCCCGGGCATTCCACGTCGAAGGCCATGTTCAATAACGGGGGCTCAAGAACGATAGCTGCCGTTGATGTCGATGTAGCCGTGCGTCAGATCGCAGGTCCAGACCGTGGCGCGGCCGCGGCCGATGCCGAGATCGATGTCGATCACGATGTCGGTGCCCTTGATGTGCTTGGCGACCGGCGTCTCGTCGTAGTTGGGCACGACCTGGCCGCCGTCGGTGATCTTCACCCCGCCGATCGAGATCTTGAGCTTGTCGCGGTCCGCCCGCTCACCCGACTTGCCGACGGCCATGACGATGCGGCCCCAGTTGGCGTCCTCGCCGGCGATCGCCGTCTTGACCAGCGGCGAATTGGCGACCGAGAGCCCGATCTTGCGCGCGGCGCCGTTGGACGAGGCGCCGCCGACATTGATGGTGACGAACTTGGTGGCGCCCTCGCCGTCGCGCGCCAGCAGCTGGGCGAGGTCGATCAGCACCTCGTCGAGCGCGCGCTTGAAGTCGACCAGCACCGGATCGTCAGCCTCCTCGATCGGCGCATGGCGGGCGGCACCCGTCGCGACCATCAGCAGCGTGTCGCTGGTCGAGGTGTCGCCGTCGACGGTGACGCAGTTCAGCGACTTGTCGGCGGCGTCGGCCACCAGCTTCTGCAGCACGGCGCCCGGCACCTTGGCGTCGGTGAAGACGAAGGCCAGCATGGTCGCCATGTCGGGCGCGATCATGCCCGACCCCTTGAGGAAGCCGTTGATGGTGACGGTGCGCTCGCCGATCTTGGCCTGGCGCGTGGCGAGCTTGGGGAAGGTGTCCGTCGTCATGATGGCGCCGGCGGCGGCGGACCAGGCGTCCTCGCGCGCCGACTTGATCAGCCCCGGCACGACGGCGGCGATCTTCTCCCAGTCGAGCGGCTGGCCGATCACGCCGGTCGAGGCCATGAACACTTCGTTGCGCGGGCAGCCCAGCGCCTGGGCGATCGCGCGCGTGCTCTCCTCGACCGCCTTGTCGCCCAGCTTGCCGGTGAAGGCGTTGGCGTTGCCGGCATTGACGACGATGGCGCGCACCTTGCCGCGGGCGAGATTCTTGCGGCACCAGTCGACCGGCGCCGACGAGCACTTCGAGCGCGTCAGCACGCCCGCAATCGTGGCGCCGGCCGGCACCACCGCCAACATGACGTCATCGCGGTCCTTGTAGCGCACGCCCGACTGGGCCGCGGCGAGCTTCACGCCCGCGATGCGCGGCAATGTCGGCGTCGTTTTAGGTGCCAGCGGTGACTGGGCGTGCTTGACGGCCATTGGACTCCCCATGCGGATGGCCGGGCAGGGCCCGGTCAGTCCGAAGGGCGGAGCCTACACCAGAAACGCACATAAAAGTGAGTGTTTGCTTGGCGACCTTACTTTTGCGGGGCCGGAGCGGCGGCCGGCGGCGTCGCCGGGCGGTTGGCCGGCGCGGCCGGCTGAGCGGGCTTGGCCGCCGGAGCCTGGTCGGGCTTGCTGCCGTCCATGGCGAACTTCTCGATCTTGGCGCCCGAGCGCATCTGGTCGAGCTGCGCGGTCACCGCCTCGCGCGCCATCTCTTCGCGCAGCTGGTCGGCCATCTCCTCGAAGGCAGGCGGCGGCGCCTTGCGGCGGTCCTCGACCTTGATGATGTGGTAGCCGAACTGGCTCTTGACCGGCGTCTCGGTCAGGTCGCCCTTCTTCAGGTTGAAGGCGGCGTCGGCGAACTCCTTCACCATGTCCGACTTCTTGAACCAGCCGAGATCGCCGCCCTCGGCGCCGGAGGCTTTGTCGGTCGACTTTTCCTTGGCGAGTTTGTCGAAGGCGGCGCCCTTCTTGAGCTCGGCGATCAGGGCCTTGGCCTCATCCTCGGTCGAAACCAGGATGTGGCGGGCGTGCACTTCCTCCTCGGCCGGCATCTGCTGCAGCCGTTCCTCATAGCGCTTCTGCAGCTTCTCGGCCGTGACCTGGCGGGCGATCTCACGCTGGATCCAGAAATCCTGCAGCACCTGGTCCTCGACGAAGGCCATGCGCTTCTTGAAGGCCGGATCGTCGTTCACCTTGTTCTTCTTGCCTTCCTGGACGACCAGCTTGCTGTCGATCATCCGGTCGAGCAGCGCCGGGAACACCGCCTGCAGGGGCATGTTGCGATATTGTTGCGGCAGCGACTGCTGCGCGACCTCGAGCTCCGACAGTCGGATCGGCTGGCCGTTCACCGTGGCGACCACGGGATCCTTGAGCGCCGGCGCCGGCTGAGCGGCCTGAGCCGGCGGCTTGGCCGGGGTCGCGGGCGCCGCGGCAGGCGGCTTGGGCTGGGGTTGGGCCTGGGCCGGCGGATTGGCAGGCTGCTGGGCCGACACGGGAGCCGCGATGGCAGCCGCTGCGCAACACAGGACGAACACGCGCAGGGGGCGCAAGCGATGGCTCATGACATGCTCCGAAACTTGATGTGCATCCGTTTACACAGGCCCGCTTCGGACCTGCAAGCTCTCCACCCCCGGCAGGCGACTTGATCGCGGTGGATTGCGGCACTTTTTCGTGAGGAGGGTGTCGGCGATGCGGCGCTCTCCTTCTCCCATCGCCCCTTCTTCCTCCTCCCCCGTCATACGGGCCGGGAGGGGGAAGGCTCCCGTCTCGCTGTCCGATCCGGTCGAGATCATGATCTTCGTCTTCTCGGAATCGCGCATGAGGCTTTCCCCCTCCCGTCCTCCCCCGTAAGACGGGGAGGTGATCCTCAGACGGTGGTTCTGTAAACCGGCCACCGCGTTGACACTCCGAGGGCTGCTCTCTATCTCTGACCGGGACGGCGGGCCGCAGTGCCCGCCTAAGTCTTTAAAATATCGAGGTTTTCATGCTGGGGGCGCTGGCCCGAAGCCTGTTCGGCACAGCCAACGATCGCATCGTCAAAGGCTTCGACAGGCCGGTGGCGAAGATCAACGCACTCGAGCCGGAGCTTGCCAAGCTCAGCGACGAGCAGCTGCGTGCCAAGACGACGGAATTCCGTGAGCGCTTGGCCAAGGGCGAGACCCTGGACGACCTCCTCGAAGAAGCCTTCGCCGTGGTGCGCGAAGCGGCCAAGCGCACGCTCGGCCAGCGCCACTTCGATGTGCAGCTCAAGGGCGGCATGGTCCTGCATGGCGGCAAGATCGCCGAGATGAAGACCGGCGAAGGCAAGACGCTGGTCGCCACCCTGCCGGTCTATCTCAACGCCCTCGAAGGCAAGGGCGTGCACGTCGTCACCGTGAACGACTACCTGGCCAAGCGCGATTCCGAGTGGATGGGCCAGATCTACCAGTTCCTCGGCCTCACCGTCGGCGTGATCGTGCATGAGCTCGACGACGAGCAGCGCAAGGCGGCCTATGCCTGCGACGTCACCTACGGCACCAACAACGAGCTCGGCTTCGACTACCTGCGCGACAACATGAAGTTCCGCCTCGACGCCATGGTCCAGCGGCCCTTCAACTACGCCATCGTCGACGAGGTCGATTCGATCCTGATCGACGAGGCGCGCACGCCGCTCATCATCTCGGGCCCGGCCGAGGACTCCTCCGAGCTCTACCGCCGCGCCGACACGGTGATCCCGCGGCTCAAGGCCGACGCCTACGAGAAGGACGAGAAGAACCGCACCGTCGTGCTGACCGACGCCGGAGTCGAGGCGGTCGAGGACATCCTGCGCAGCGACGGGATGCTGCCGGAAGGCATCAGCCTTTACGCGCCGAACCAGGTCACCGTCCTGCACCACGTCACCCAGGCGCTGCGCGCCCACAAGCTCTTCACGCGCGACGTCGACTACATCGTCAAGGACGGCCAGGTCGTCATCATCGACGAGTTCACCGGTCGTATGATGTCGGGCCGGCGCTACTCCGAGGGCCTGCACCAGGCGCTGGAGGCCAAGGAGCACGTCGAGATCCAGCGCGAGAACCAGACGCTGGCCTCGATCACCTTCCAGAATCTCTTCCGCATGTATCCTAAGCTCGCCGGCATGACCGGCACGGCCATGACGGAAGCCTCCGAATTCGGCGAGATCTACCGGCTCGAGGTCGTCGAGATCCCGACCAACGTCGCCGTTGCGCGCAAGGACGCCGACGACGAGATCTACCGCACGCTCGCCGACAAGACGCGCGCCATCGTCAAGCTCATCCAGGACTGCCGCGAGCGCAAGCAGCCGATGCTGGTCGGCACGGTGTCGATCGAGAAGTCGGAGGCGCTGTCGGAGGAGCTGAAGAAGGCCAAGATCCCTCACAACGTGCTGAACGCCCGCTACCACGAGCAGGAGGCGATGATCGTGGCCCAGGCTGGCCGGCCGGGCGCCATCACCATCGCCACCAACATGGCGGGCCGCGGCACCGACATCCAGTTGGGCGGCAATGCCGACATGCTCCTGCGCCAGGCGGCGGCCGAGATCGCCGCCAAGGTTCCCGACGAAGCGCAGCGCAAGGTCGAGGTCGAGCGCATGGCGCAACAGATCAAGGCCGAGGTCGAGCGCGACCGCGAGGTCGTGCGCGGCGCCGGCGGCCTTTACGTGGTCGGCACCGAGCGCCACGAGAGCCGGCGCATCGACAACCAGCTGCGCGGCCGCTCGGGCCGCCAGGGCGATCCCGGCGCCTCGAAGTTCTTCCTGTCGCTCGAAGACGACCTGATGCGCATCTTCGGCAACAACAAGGTGCTCGACTGGGTCCAGAAGAAGGGCATGGCCGACGACGAGGCGCTGACCCATCGCTGGCTCAACAAGGCGCTGGAGACGGCACAGGGCAAGGTCGAGGCGCGCAACTTCGAGATCCGCAAGAACCTGCTGCGCTTCGACGACGTCATGAACAGCCAGCGCAAGGAGATCTACAAGGAGCGCATCGAGCTGATGGCGACCGAGGACGTCTCGGACACCATTGCCGGCATGCGCCGCGACGTGATCGATACCCTGGTCGCCCGCACCATTCCCGAGGGCCAGTACGCCGAGCAGTGGAAGATCGGCGAGCTCAAGGAAGAGGTGCAACGCATCTTCGGGCTCGACCTGCCAATCGACGCCTGGGCCAAGGAAGAAGGCATCGCCGACGAGGAGATCAAGACCCGGCTGAACGACCAGGTCGACCGGCTGTTCGCCCAGCGGGCGGCGCAATACGGGACCGACGTCTGGCGTCAGGTCGAGAAGAGCGTGCTGATGCAGCTCTTCGACCAGAGCTGGAAGGAGCATCTGCTCCATCTCGACCACCTGCGCCAGGGCATCGGCCTGCGCGCCTATGGCCAGAAGGATCCGCTGAACGAGTACAAGCGCGAGGCGTTCAATCTCTTCAACGACCTCCTGACCGGCCTGCGCGAGCAGGTGGTGGGCCTGCTGGCGACCTTGCAGCTGCGCATGGAGCAGCCGCCGATGCCGGAGATGCCGACCAACATGCACGAGGTCCACGAGGATCCGCGGCTCGCCAGCCAGATGAGCGACGATCCCAACTTCGATCCGGCCGATCCCGACGGCGGCGGCGCCGCCACGTTGCACCGGCCGCGGCCGGCGGCGCGCGGACCCAAGGATCCCAACGATCCCGCGACCTGGGGCAAGGTCTCGCGCAACGCGACCTGCCCCTGCGGGTCAGGCAAGAAGTTCAAGCACTGCCACGGGCGGGTCTGAGATCGGTGTTTGTCAAAGCCTTCCGCGTAACGCTCTCGGCAGCGCTTTGAGGGCGCCGTCCGCCAGTTGCGGCGGGAAGCACTACCGGGTCGCGTTCAGTCGGTCTCTCGCCTCGCGAATGCCGCGGGCAAGCGCCTTGGAATAGAGTTCCTGAGCCTTGGCAACATCGCCGCGTGTGCCGAGGGTCCCCCAAGCCAACAAGACGGCCGGGTCATAGGTTTCGGCCAGCTGGAAGAGCGCTCGCGCACTGCCCAGATCGGCAGCGCGTTCGAGCACTGTCCGGGCGATGCCGATATTGCCCTGCTCCAGGAGCAGGCCAGCGCGCTTCATCAGGTGTATCGATTCGGGACTGCCGGGTTGCTCCGCGACTGTCGTCGTGTCCTTCGCCGTCGCACGCGTCAGGTCGAGCACCGGCGGAAGCCTCGTCTCGCCGCCGGGGGCTGACGCGTTGTCCTGACCTGCCGCTGCACCGGGATGTGCGGCCGCTGCTGGCGTCTCCGCCGGCTTGTCGCCTGTCGCGCTCGGCGTCGGCTCTGCCGCCTGGGGCGGGAGATTCGTCGTCTGGTGAGCCGCTGGCCTCGCGTCCTGGCGCGACGCCAGCTGTTCCTCGAGCGCCCCGCTGCGCTCGCGCTCCTGGGCCAGCAGCTCCTGGTATGCTTTTGCCTCGCCTTGCGCCTTGTACAGGGCGCCGAGCAGCTCCGTCAGCTCCTGGTCGTTTGCCCGTTGCATGGCCAGTTCGCCGCTGGCGGCGGACCGATCGAGGCCGGGCACCTTGATTTGCCCGAACGCAAGAGCAGCCACCACGAATCCGCCGATCCAGAAGACCAGCAGGGTGAACGGGCGCCGCCAGTGGTCGCCGGCGCGAGGCCGGCTTGGTCGCTCAGCCTGCTCTCGTGCCCGAAGGGCGTCTTCGAGTTTCTCGCGCTGAGCCGCGAGCCGCCTTTGACGTCCGTGGTGCTTGTCGTATTGCCGGCGCCGGTCGGGATCGCTCAGGACTTCGTACGCCTCCGTGATGAGCTGGAATTTCCCGCTGTCATCCTGGGAAGCGGACGTGGCCGCGTCTGGATGATATCGCTTCGCCAGCGCCAGGTACGCCGCCCGAATGACCTCGTCTTCGGCCTCAGGCACGACGTTGAGCCGCACGTAGAAGTCAGGTGTCACCGGACGGTTCCAGCTTCCAGCAAGTGCGTGCCGTGGCTCCGATGTCGATGCCTCGCCTGCATCGGCATCTTTCGAGTCAGCTACACCGCACGTTGCGCCTCGGAGAAGACTTGCCTCTAAGGCTTTTGGGCAAATCACTCAACGTTGCATGCATGCATATCTCGATGCGCGTAGGTTGAGTGTAGCGCACGCACCTCGACGGTAAGCGTGCTGCCGCGTCCGCCGCGCTCGATTGACCGTGATACTGTTACACTATAACGTTTCTTCCATACCTGTGTCAGTGGGAGGGCGACCGATGTTGCGCGTACGTGGTTTGATATCGGTCAGCAGCCTGTTCGCCGGCATGGCCTCGGCTTCAGCACAGACGGAGCCTGCACCGTCGGCGCCCACCGGCACCCTGCCTGGCATCACCGTGACCGCGACCAAGATGGACGAGGAACGCAGCGCCATCCTGCCGAGCCTCGGCGCCACCAAATACGACTTCAGCCGCACCGCCATCCAGAACACCCCGCAGGGCCAGAACGCGCCGCTGAACCAAGTCCTGCTGCGTGCGCCCGGCGTGGTGCAGGACGGCTTCGGCCAGATCCATGTTCGCGGCGACCACGGCAGCCTGCAGTACCGGCTCGACGGCGTGCAGCTGCCGGAAGGGCTGGCGCTGTTCAGCCAGGTCCTGTCGCCGCGGTTCGCCAATTCCCTCTCGCTGCTCACAGGCGCCCTGCCGGCCCAGTACGGCCTGCGCACCGCCGGCGTCGTCGATATCGGCGTCAAGTCCGGAACGACCAACCCCGGCGCCGACCTCTCGTTCATGGGCGGCTCCTACAACTGGGTGCAGCCGTCGGGGGAGTATGGCGGCCGCAGCGGCAACATCGACTATTACGCCGCCGGCCAGTATCTCAGTAACAACATCGGCATCGAAAACCCGTTCTCGGCGTGGACGCCGATCCACGACCAGACCTCCCAGTGGTACGCGCTCGGCAAGGTCACGGGCATCGTCGACGAGAACACGCGGCTCAGCTTCATCGGCGGCGGCGTCAACGCGAGCTACCAGATTCCCAACAACATCAACCAGGTTCCCAACTTCACGGTGTTCGGCAATTCGACCTGGGACAGCTCGATTCTCGACCAGCGCCAGTGGGAGAGCACCTACTTCGGCATCGCCTCGCTGCAGAAGACCTACCAGGAGGTCAACATGCAGCTCTCGGGCTTCGCGCGCTACTCGCAGCTCAACTACCAGCCCGACGCGATCGGCGACCTCCTGTACAACGGCATCGCGCCGTGGGCGCAGCGCACCAGCTTCGCGATCGGCGCGCAAGGCGATGCGAGTTGGAAGGTCACGCCCAAGCACACGCTGCGCGGCGGCTTCCTCATCCAGCGCGAGCGCGTCACGAGCTTTGCGCAGGCCAATACCCTGCCGCTGGTGCCCGATCCGTCCGACCCGGACGCGCCCGCCATTCCGGGCGACACGCCGGTCGGCCTCACCGACAGCTCCGATCTCACCGGCTGGACCTACAGCGCCTACCTGCAGGACGAATGGAAGGTGCTGCCGACGCTGACCGTGAATGCCGGTTTGCGCTTCGATGCCATCACCAGTCCCCTCAACGAGTATCAGTTCAGCCCGCGCGTCAACATCGTCTGGGAACCTACGCCGGAAATCAGCCTGCGCGCCGGATACGCCCGCTACTTCGTTCCCGTCCCGTTGAACCAGGTTTCCGTCGCCTCGCTCGCGTCGCGCGCCGGCACGGTTGTCGCCCCCGAGGTCATCACCAACGATCCGGCTCGCGCTGAGCGCTCCGACAACATCGATGTCGGCCTGACCGTGAAGCCGGTCGATGGCCTCACCGTCGGTTTCAGCGGCTTCTATAAGTGGGCCGAGAACTACATCGACAAGGGCCAGTTCGGCGCGCCGATCTTCCAGACCGCCTTCAACTACTCGAACGCCCAGGTGCGCGGTTTCGAGCTGTTCGCCAACTACGACAAGGGCCCGTGGTCCCTCTACGCCAACCTCGCCTGGTCGCAGGTGAACTCGATCAACATCACCTCGTCCCAGTTCAACTTCGAGCAGGCGGAGCTCGCCTACATCGCCAACAACTGGATCTTTGCCGACCACAACCAGAGCTGGACCGGCTCGGCGGGCGCTGCCTACGTGTTCAACATGGAGACCGACTGGGCGACCCGGGTCTCGGCCGACTTCCTCTACGGCAACGGCCTGCGCCAGACGATCGTGACGCCGAACGACACCGCGCTGCCCGGCTATGCCACGCTCAACCTCTCGGTGACGCAGCGCCTGCCGATCAGCGGCAGCAAGGGCACCAACGTGCGTTTCGACGCCATCAACGTCACGGACGGCCAGTACCAGCTGCGCACCGGAACCGGCGTCGGTGTCGGCGCGCCGCAATTCGGCATGCGGCGGGCGTTTTTCGTGACGCTGTCGCAAAAATTCTGACCCGAGAACGACATGATCTGAGCCGGCCGGACGTGATAAACGCTCGGTATGCTCGATGACACCCTCCCCCATGTCGTGCCGCTGAAGGGCGGCTCCAATTTCCGTGACCTTGGCGGCTATCGCACGGCGGACGGACGCGTCGTGCGCCGCAGCACCGTCTACCGCTCGGCCCATCTCGGCGCCTTGACGGACGAGGACCGTTCAGCGCTGAGCCGGCTCGGCGTGCGCACCATCGTCGACCTGCGCGGCGTCAGCGAAGCGGCCGAGACGCCGCATCTGATCGACGGCGTCGACTGCCGCGTCGTCGGCGCCCATATCGAGCCGCAGCTCGGCGACAAGATCCGCGTCGCCGTGGCCGACGGCTCGGCGACGCCGCATCTCATGATGCAGTACCTGACGGATCACTATCGCGACTATCCGCGACGCTGCGCGCCGGGCTTCCGGACCTTGTTTGCGACCGTGAGCGACGGCGCGCACCGACCGCTGGTGTTCCATTGCACCGCCGGCAAGGACCGCACGGGTTTCGCCTCGGCCCTTCTGCTCACCCTCCTGGGCGTGCCGTGGGACACGGTGATGGACGATTATCTGCGCACCAACGACCTGTGGACCGGTCATATCGGCCGCTATCCCGAGCTCGACATCGACACGCGCGCCGCCATCGTCGAGGCGCGCACGCCCTATCTCGAAGCAGCCTTCGACGTCGTGCGCCAGGATTTCGGCGGCCCCGAGGTGTTTGCCGAGAAGGCGCTCGGCCTCGACGCCAAGGCGCGCGAGCGGCTCCGGGCAGATTTGCTGGAGGGATGAGTTCCGCGCTACGCCTGTCGCATGAGCGACATGCGTTACGAAACTCCCGAGCCCTTCAAGGTCGACATTCCCGAGCGCGCGCTGATCGATCTCGATGAGCGGCTGCGCCGCTGGCGTGCGCCCATTGCCATTGCCGACAACGGCTCGTGGGCCTCCGGCACCGATCCCGACTTTCTAGCCGAGCTGGTCGACTACTGGCGCCACGGCTACGACTGGAATCGCTGCCAGGAGGCGATCAACCGCTGGCCCAACTACCTGGTCGATATCGGCCCGCAGCGCCTGCATTTCATCCGCGAGCCCGGCACCGAGGTCGAGGGCGCGCCGCGGCCGATGCCGCTGGTGATCACTCACGGCTGGCCAGGCTCGATCGTGGAGTTCCTGCACATCATCGACGCACTCGCCCATCCCGAGAACCACGGCGGCGATCCGCTCGACGCCTTCGACGTCATCGTTCCGTCGCTGCCCGGCTACGGCTTCTCCGGCCCGCCGATCCGCGAGGACGGCAGCACGGGGCCGATCGGGCCGCGTGCCATTGCCGGCCTGTGGCACAAGCTGGTGCACGAGACGTTGAACTACCGTCGACCCTATGGGGTGCAGGGCGGTGACTGGGGCGCCGTGGTGTCGTCGTGGGCTGCCTTCGACCATCCGCTGAAAGACGAGAAGGACGACTGGAAGTCGGGCGTGGTCGGCCTGCACCTCAACATGGTCGGTCTCAGGCCCGGCATCGACCTGCGCAAGGCCGAGCTCAGCGCTGACGAAAAGGCCTGGCTCGCGAAGTTCCAGAGCGAGCGCGACGACAAGATCGGCTACCAGCGCATCCAGGCGACCCGGCCGCAGACCCTGGGCGTGGCGCTTACCGATTCGCCGGTTGGCCTGGCGGCCTGGATCGTCGAGAAGTTCCAGGCGTGGAGCGACTGCGACGGCAATCCGCTGAAGCGCTTCTCCATGGACCTGCTGCTCGACAACGTCATGGTCTACTGGCTGACCGGCACCGCCGGCACCGCGACGTGGCTCTATCGCGGCTTCGCCCAGCAGGACAGTAGCGGCCTGCCGGAGGGCCGGCGGATCGAGACGCCGACCGGCTTCGCCGCCTTTCCGGCCGACCTCATCGCGCCGCCGCCCAGGGAATGGATCGAGCGCTGCTTCAACCTGCGCCGACACACTGTGATGCCCAAGGGCGGCCACTTCGCGGCGCTCGAGGAGCCCGGGCTGCTGGTCGACGACATCCGCACCTTCTTCCGGCCGCTGCGCTTCGGGGCGGCGAACGACTAATGCTTTTGTAGTACTTGCGTGCGGAAGTATATCGCACTATATCTGCCGCATGTCCGATACCTCCCTCGCGGCCATCCTGCGGCTCCTGCGCGCGCAGTCCTTCGTCGAATCGCGGATCGATCCCGGCCTGGGCGCGGTCCACGGCCTGGCGCTGCGCGAGTTCATGTTCCTGGTGCAGCTCGACCAGGCGCCCGCCAACCGCCTGCGCCGTGTCGACCTCGCCGCCCGCCTGAACGTCAGCCAGTCGACCGTCACCCGGCTCGCCCTGCCGCTGGAGAAGCTGGGCTTCGTGAAGCGCGAGGCCGATCCGCGCGACGCCCGCGTGGGCTACGTCGTGCTGACCAAAGCCGGCCGCCAGCGCGTCGCCGAGGCGCGGGCCACGCTCGAGCGCAGTGCCGCCGGCATCTTCCGCGACCGCTGGAACGACAAGGAGATCGCCACGCTGGCGAGCCTGCTCGGCCGCTTCACGGCGGCGCTGCCCGGCGACGTGACCTGACCTCGAGCAGCAGCGCGCAGGCATCGAGGCAGGCCGCCCGCGATTCGGGCCACCACGGGCCGGGCTTGTCCTGCGCCAGCCTGAACATCGCCGCCCCATGGACCAGGCTGCGGATGGCGAGCGCCGTCGGCCGCACGTCGCGCTCGGGCACGCCGGCCTGGCGGATATAGCCTTCGAAGATCGCGAACTGTGCCGCCTGCACCGCGGGCTCGACGCGATCGCGAAAGCCGTAGCCGAACAGGAGTTCGTAGTCGCGCGGATGCTCGTCCGCGAAGGCCAGCATGCGGCCGCAGGCGTCGATCACGCTTCTGGACTTCGCCAGGGCCGCCACGAAGTGCTCGTGCGCCCGCTCGCGCACTGCCCGCAGGATCGCCGCGCGGTCGGCGAAATGCGCATAGACGCTGGGCGTCGTGGTCTTGGCGCGGCGCGCCACGTCGCGGATGGTGACGGCCAGGTCGCCATCCTTGCGCCACAGCGCATGGGTGGCCTCGACGATACGGGACGGCAGGGTCGGATCGGCTTGGCGGGGCATGTTGACTCTTACTTATACGGCGTATAACTTATACATTGTATAGATAATAGCCATGGGTTGCGGCCATGACCATCCCCGAACGCCTGACCGGCCCGGCGATCCTCGCCCTGGCCTTCGCCGCCAACGCGGCCCACAACCACACCGCTCTCGGCGGGACGCTGGGACATATCCCGGGCGTCTATCCGATCGTCTTCTTCATCGGCATCGGCGTCGTCCTGCCCGCCCTCGGCCTCGGCCGCACCGTGCGCCGCGAGCCGATGGCGGCTCGTCCGCTCGGCGTCGCCCTGGGCTGGCGCGATGCGATCGCAGCCCTTGCCGCCCTCGTCGTCGGCTCTGCCCTGGTCGCCAAGCCGCTTGGCTTCATCGTTACCCAGTCCGGCGGGATCGAGCGTGTCGCGACCCTCTTCGCTCAGCTCCTGATCGCCAGCACGGCCGAGGTCATGCTGTTCCTCGGTGCGGTTGGCATGGGCCTCAGCGCGTTGCTGGGCGGCCGTCACGACTGGCGCTTCGGGCTTCTGCTCGTCGTTGTCGCGAGCCTGCTGTTCGGCGTCTTCCACTTCACCTATCCCGCGCCGTGGAACGCACTCGACACCGCGGTCACGGTCGGCATGGTGTGGATCGCCGTGTCGACGCTGTTCGTCATCACGCGCAGCCTGGTGGCCGCGGTGATCCTCGACAACATGATGGCGACCGTGGGCTTCGCCACGCGCGACCTCACGCTGCCGTTGTCGCCGGCGATGGGCCTGCTGCTCGAGATCCTGGCGATCGCGGCGTTCGTCGCCGCCTTCGCCTGGGCGCGGCGCGGTACTACTGCAGCGTCGCCGTCGCCTGTGCCGCGATAGTGCCCTTGGGCGTCACGGTCCACAGCTCGGCGCCGTTGCCGTCGTTGGTCGGCCGGCCGACGACATCGAACGGCGCATCGTCGAACAGCGGCGCCCGCGCGCGCACGGCGAAGGTCCTGATCTTGCGGCCCGGCATGGAATCGCGCAGCAGGTCGAACAGGCACTGCTGGGCGAACGGCCCATGCACCACCAGGCCGGGATAGCCCTCGACCTCCATGCAGTAGGGCTTGTCGTAGTGGATGCGATGCGGGTTGAAGGTGATCGCCGAGTAGCGGAACAGCATCACCGAGCTCGGCGTGATCGTGCGCCGCCACGGCACGTCGCTCGGCGCGGCATCGCGCACCGGCACGCCGGCCTTGTCGCCCGCCTTCACTTCCTCGCGGAACACCGTGTTGGCGGCCTCGGTCAGCGCCAGCCCGCGCGGCGTGAAGATGCGCCGGGTCTGGGTGGTGACGATCAGGTTGCCGGTGCTGCCCTGGCGCAGCTGGATATCCGAAAACTCGATCTCGCGGCGCAGCCTGTCGCCCACCCGGATGTCGCCGTCGAAGGTGAAGGTCGAGCCGGCATACATGCGTCGTGGCATCGGGATCTCGGGCAGCACGCCGCCGGTGAAGGCCGCACCGTCCTTCCCGAGCTGCGCCGGCCGCGCATAAGAGTGCAGGTAAAGGAGATGCCAGCCCGGCGCGATCGGCTCGCCCTCGGCCGGCACCTTGTCGGGGCGGTCGAAGGTCGCGATCATCGCCTTGATCGGCGCCTGGGTGACGACGTCCTCATCCTCGATCTTGCGGCCGAGCTGCTTCTTCAACGGTTCGATGTCGATGGTCATGGCGCTTCCCCTGGGCTTCGCCGCAGCGTAACCAATCCCGCGATGATTCGCGCTGCCTCTCGGAGAGAAATCGCCCTCTTGCCGCAGATCGAAAACGCGGCCGACGAGCGCTATGCCCGCGTCGGCCTGCAGCTGATCGTGGACATGCCGTCGGCCAGCATCGCCTCACTCGAGCAGGGCCGGCGCGCCGGTCGGCTGTGGGTTGCGACCTCGCCGCTCAACCGCGTCGTGGGCTTCGCTCTGATGAAGTTTCCGGGCGGCACGGCGTGGCTCGACCAGCTCTCGGTGCTGGATCGCTGGCAGAGGCACGGCTTCGGCGCTGCCCTGATCGATTGCGCCGCGCGACGAGCGCGCGCGCTCGGACACGACACGATCTATCTCTCGACCTATCTCGGCGTACCGTGGAATGCGCCCTTCTATGGACGACGCGGCTTCTCTTCGGTGCCGCGCGGCGCCTGGCCACCCGCCTTGCGTCGGCAGTTCCTGAGCGAGACCAGCCACGGCCATCCGCCGTGGCGGCGCACGATCATGCAGCGGCGCGTCTAGCTCTCTTGGGCTTCGGCGCGGTCACGTTCCGCCACGCCATGGTGAGCGCGCTGCGCAAGGTGCGGGCGTCGACTTCGGCGAGGCGAACCGACGTCGCTCCGCGCAGGCCCCAGGTGCCCTTGATCGGCGTGAACATCGCAGGCTCGGCCGCGACCAGCATCTGCTGCTGCTCGGGTGCGAGCTTCACCATGCCCCAGCCCTTGTCGGGATAGCCCAGGGTGGCGAACACCTTGCCGCCGGCGCGGAAGTCGGCGTGGCCGCCATGCGCTCCCTCGACGGCGCCATCGAGCGACAATGCGATTTTGGCGAAGGCCGCCGGCGTCATTCGGCGGCGACGGCCAGGCCCATCTGCTCGCAGGTCGGCGCCACGTCCGAGACGGTGGCGCGGCGCATGTCGCGGGCAAAGCGTTGGTCGTCGAACTCCATGCCGCGATGCATGGTGC
>Ga0081539_10003480_pt1 | contig 19232 bp, 14 predicted proteins | sample TabmetS4T2R2_FD_71023 | JGI IMG/M metagenome (GOLD analysis project Ga0081539, IMG submission 71023) | Tabebuia heterophylla rhizosphere microbial communities from the University of Puerto Rico - S4T2R2 | ecosystem: Host-associated > Plants > Roots > Rhizosphere ...
AAGATCGGTTTTTCGCCGAAAGAGATGTTCCTGCTCTGCAACGGATCTGCCTATCCAAGCGCTCCGATTCCGCAGACCTTTATTTTCGACCGGCAAGGTCGCTTGGTCGACAGCGTCAGGGGATTGCGCCCCAATTTCCGCGATTGGGTCCAGGGTGCGGTCCAACACGCCTTGAGTAATTCCTGATTGAGGGCCAAGATGGGTGTGCAAGCTTTTGCTTTCTGAAATTTCTTAACCTGTGTTATAAAAAGCCCTTGTTTCCGGACTGGCCCCGATCAGGCTCCTCGCCCAGCGATTCTCACACTACCTCGCAGGTATCTATCTAAGGAGTGCTGAAGAAACACTTAATTTCATTGACATCTCTAATGAGCGACTTTGGAGGCAAACACGTAGTATGGATAACCGTCAACGAAGAACCTCTCTTTTCTTCGTCTTACTGATCGGCGCGCTGATCAGTGTCGTGGGCGTTAGGGCTCAGCAGAAGAAGCCATCTCAGCCACAGCCGGAGAGCGATAAGACCGAGAAATCACAGCCGGTACAGGATCAAAAATCACAGCCGACACAGGATCAAGATGATGAGCCGGTGGCTGTGACCGAAAAAGCTGCGCCGGCGAAAACGACGCCGGTCAAGGTCATTAATGATGACCAGTATGGCAATTTCAGATTTCCGACCATTAATAACAAGGGTGAAATCGCATTTATCGGAATTTACAAATCGTCCAAAAATAAGCAGGGATACGGCCAGGCGGTCTTCATCCGCCTCTCTGACGGCACCTGGAAAGTGGTTTCCGAAGGAGAGAAGGCGAGCAACTTATCCGAATCGGTCTATCGATATGGATTGCCGGCGTTCAATGACAGCGGCGATCTGACCTTTGTCGCCAGTTATGGGGCAGGGGAGATCAAACCCGCGGTTCGTCTCGATCCCAACGATCCAGCCGCGCACGCGGGCGGAGCGGTGAAAAATCTGGGGCTTTTTCTCAGAAACGCAAATGGGTTGAAGTCGCTGGTCAAACTCGGCGATGAAGTCCCGAACATGCCATCGACCTTCTCGATGATCAATAATCCATCGACCAACAATAAAGGGACCAGCGCTTTCATCGGAACATACAGCGACCCCGATGGGCGTGGACTTTTCTTCGTCGAAGAAGGAAAACTTCGCCTCATCGTGCGGAGCGGCCAGCGGCTTTCGGCTACTGAAGAGGGGACTTTCTCTGAACATTATTTCCCGACGCAGATCAACGAGCGGAATGAAGTTGCTTTTTTTGCGCGGTTGAGTGATAAGAGCGGGATCTTTCTGGCCCGGCCCAGCGGTCTTGAGACAATCGCCATTATTGGCAAACCTTCGCCGGTTAAAGGCGGTAATTATATTGGATTCGGCAATCGGCCGCCGGCCATCAACGACAAGGGCGAGGTCGCCTTTGTGGGTTTCTATGAGGGAGCCGAGCCGGGCCGCGGGCTCTTTCTGAAAGGCGCGGGCGCTGCTCAGATCATCGCCAAGAGCGGAGATCCGGTTCCCGGCTCAACCAATAACTTCACGGATTTTTATTCGCCGGCGATCAATGCGCGGGGCGACATCGCTTTCATCGCGTCTTTCGGCGGCCGCAACCGCGGGATCTTCATCAAGACGGCGAAGGGAATTGAGACGATCGCGGTCACCGAGCAGCCGGTCCCCGGCGGGGGGAAAGACGAGGGCTTCAACAATTTCACCCGGCCTGCGATCAACGATCGCGGCGAGGTCGTCTTTTACGCGCAATCGAGAAGCCCCACGACCGGCGTTGATTTGGGAATCTACTTGAGGGATGAGAAGGGAGTATTAAAGACTGTGGTCAAACGCGGTGAAAAGATTCCTAAATAGTTCCGAGGCGCCTGCGGAAGACGCGAAAGAGACGGAAGACGCGAAATGTTTATCTGGAAATATTTCGCGTCTTCCGTCTCTTTGGCATGTTTCAGCCGGCCGCCGCAGTTTCCGATGGGGTGGATCTTGTGCATAGTCAATCAAGCGGTTAAAATTGCGTATCAATTAATGAAATCAATTCATCAACAACCGCCGAATGAAAAATTGATAGCAAACGATAGGCTGAAACGACTATTATTTCTCTATCATTTTTCCGCTCCCAGAGTAATGGTGACGAGGCGGTTGGCTCGCGAGGAGTAGCCAAACCGAATGGATAATCAGCAGAAACCAGCTGTCAACATTGAAGATGAAATGCGACGTAGCTATCTCGATTACGCTATGTCGGTCATTATTGGACGAGCGCTTCCCGATGTTCGTGATGGTCTGAAGCCCGTCCATCGTCGAATTCTGTATGCGATGAACGAGAAGGGATTGCTTCCGGGCAAGCCCTACAAGAAATCGGCCAACGTCGTCGGTGACGTGCTGGGCGCGTATCACCCGCATGGCGATGCGGCCGTCTATGATTCGATGGTCCGCATGGCGCAAGATTTCTCATTGCGTTATCCGCTCATCGACGGTCAGGGCAATTGGGGCAGCGTTGATGGGGACAGCGCCGCCGCCTACCGCTATACCGAGGCGCGTCTCACGCGGATCGCGACGGAGATGCTGGAGGACATCGAAAAAGAGACCGTTAAATTCGTCCCCAACTATGACGAATCCAGGCAAGAACCGACGGTCTTGCCGACGCGGGTTCCGAACCTCCTGATCAATGGCTCTGACGGTATTGCCGTCGGCATGGCGACGAAGATTCCGCCCCACAATCTGGGAGAGATCATTGAGGCCACCGTCCATCTGATTCAACATCCGACCGTCAAGGTCGCGGACCTGATGAAGTTTATTCCCGGGCCGGATTTTCCGACGGGCGGTTTCATCTATGGCCGCGAGGGGATCAAACAAGCTTATGAGACCGGGCGTGGCGTCATGCAGCTGCGCGCGCGCGCGGCGATCGACAAGATCGGGCGCGGGGCTCAGGAGCGTGATGCGATCGTCATCACGGAGATTCCTTTCCAGGTCAATAAATCTAAATTGATCGAGCAGATCGCCGATCTGGTCAATGAGAAAAGGGTCGAGGGGATTTCCGAGATTCGCGATGAGACGGACCGCGAGAGCGCCGCGCAAAAGAAAGTGCGGATCGTCATCGAGCTCAAGCGCGACGCCGTCCCGCAGATCATTCTCAATAAGCTGTATAAGATGACGCAGATGCAGATTTCATTCGGCGTCATCAATCTGGCGATCGTCAACGGCCAGCCGAAGATTCTCAACCTGGCCGAGACGCTCAATGAGTTCATCGCCTTCCGGCGCGAAGTCGTGCGCAACCGCACGATGTATGAGCTCAAGAAGGCCAAGATGCGCGCGCACATCTTGGAGGGCTTGAAGAAGGCCATCGATATCATCGACGAGATCATCAAGCTCATTCGCGCGTCGAAATCGACCGAAGACGCCAAGCTCGGATTGGTCAACAAGTTCAAGTTCTCGGAGATCCAGGCCCAGGCGATCCTCGATATGCAGTTGCGCCGTCTGGCCGCCCTCGAACGCCAGAAGATCATCGACGAGTATGAAGAGGTGATCAAACTGATCGCCGAACTCGAAGAGATCCTCGCCAACGAGCGTGCGCTTCGCAGCGTCATCATCAAAGAGCTGCGCGCGGTGCAGAAAGATTATGCCGACGAGCGCCGGACCCAGATCGTCGATAGCGGCGTCGAGTTGACGCTTGAGGATTTGATCGCCGATGAAGACGTCGTCATCACCCTCACTCATTCCGGCTATGTGAAGCGGACGCCGTTGACCGCCTATCGCTCACAACGGCGCGGCGGCACCGGCCGCAAGGGGATGAGCACGCGCGCCGAGGACGTGGTCTCGCACCTCTTCATCGCTTCGACGCACAGCTATCTCATGGTCTTCACGACCTCAGGGATGGTCTATAAACTGAGAGTCCACGAAATCCCGGATGCGACTGCCGCCGGGCGCGGCAAGGCGATCGTCAATTTGATTAATCTGCCGAGCAGCGAAAAGATCGCGGGGGTCATTCCGGTCCGGTCTTTCGCCGAAGGCCAATACGCCGTCATGGTGACGCGGCAGGGCGTGATCAAGAAGACGGAATTATCGGAGTTCGCCAATATCCGCTCCAACGGCATCATCGCGATGGGCGTCGATGAAGGTGACGAACTGATGTCGGTCGAGTTGACCGACGGCAAAAAGAAGATCTTTCTCGCGACCAACGACGGGATGGCGATCTGTTTCGAAGAAGAGGAAGTCCGCGACATGGGGCGCCAGGCCCGTGGCGTCCGCGGCATCACGTTGCGAGAGGGTGATTATGTCGTGAGCGTCGTCGCCGTGGTCGGCGATGAGCAGATGCTGACCGTGACCAGCAACGGGTTCGGCAAACAGACCACCCTCGGCGAGTATCGCATCACCGGACGCGGCGGCAAGGGCGTCATCAACATCAAGACGACCGATAAGAACGGCAAGGTCGTCGGCGTCATGCCGGTGACGAAAGAGAGCGAGCTATTGATTATCACTTCACAAGGGAAACTGATTCGGCTCGAGGCCGAGCAGATTCGCGCCACCGGGCGCAGCGCTCAGGGCGTCAAGCTGATCGACACCTCGAGCGGTGATCTGGTCGCCGGCGCGTCATTGATCGAGCAACAGACCGTCGTCACGGCCGAAGAGACCGAAGAGGCGGAGAAGTAGCGCCGGCTCAAGCAGCGAAAGGCAAAAAGCAAAAGGAAGAACAGAATTGCGGAGTATGAATAGTTTGAGATTTTTTCAACCTCCGTTGACCGGAGCGGCTCATCATCGGCGATTTCACCTTTGTCTCTTGCTCTTAATCTTTTGCCTGCTCATCTTCCCCTCCTCCTGCTCTCGCCGCGCGTTGCTGGACCAGGCGCAAGCTGCCTGGGACGGCGGCGATTATGCGGGGTCGGCAGATCGTTATGAGCAGTTTCTTAAAGATAATCCCCAGAGCGACCGGGCCGCATTTGCGCGGTTCCGCGTCGCCACCATCTGTCATCGCGATCTCAAACAGTATGATCGTGCGATTCAGCATTACCTGCATTTGATTGAAGACTTTCCGAAGTCGCCGGACGTCTTTCAGGCCCGAATGCGCTTGGCTGAATGCTATGCTGTGATGAAAAAACCTCGTGAAGCGATCAGCGAGTATGAGAATGTCTTACCCATGACCGTTGATGAAAAAGAGAAGCGTCGCATCCGTCTCAACATCGCAGAACTCTATTACGAGATGAACGACCTCGGGCAGGCCGTCGCCGAATATCAAAAGGTGACGACCAATGGGGCCTATGATGAAGTCAACGAACGAGCTTATATTCGCATCGGGGGCATTCGGTATCTGCGGGATGAGTACGAAGACGCCATCCCGGCTTATCAGGCTGTGGCGCAGAACACTAAAGACCCAAATATTCGCCGTGTCGCACGGTTCGGACTGGCGGATTGCTATGAACGCATGTCACAGTATGACCTGGCGGTCAAGACGCTCGAAGAGACTGAGCCCGATCCGAAATCGCCGGGCTCCATTCAACAGCGCATCGCGACAATTCGTGAACAACAGAGCCAACGCAATCTAACCGCGCCGTCGATGGGATGGCCGAAAAAGAAAGGATGAAGGATGAAAGGTGAAGGGTGACGGGGTGCGGACGGGGAGAGGACGTCAGAGTTGGAGCGGCAGATCTTAAAACGCATTTGATCCGGCCGCTCTTTTCTCTCGCTCTCTTCGCATCTCACTCTCCGGCTCTCCTTCATCTCTCAGACGTGGAGCGTGTATGCCTATATTTAAAGGTCGCCGTCCGATGAAGAAAAAGCCGATGGGGGCAGGGCCAGGGTCAGGAGGAGGTGGCGGTAAGCCGGGGCCAGGCAAAAAAGGAAGAAAAAAGAAACGCCCCCCGAAGCGCGTTAAAAAAAAGAAGGTCGTCAAACAACAGCAACCCAATATTGAAAATACCGGGATGGAGTCTCTCTATCTCAAAGAGTTGATCGATTCCGAAAAGATCGTGGTCGTCGTCCTGGTCAACGGAGAACAACTGCGCGGCTACGTTCGCTATTACGACCGGAATATCTTCAGCATCGGTCCGGCTGACGGAGGCCCGAAAATCTTTATCCATAAATCGGGCGTCCGCTACCTCTACGAAGAATAACCGCCAAACAATTGAGTCTCTCGTCAAAGCCGCATCCGGAATGGACAGATGCGGCTTTGACGTCCTCTCTAATTATTCGCCATTATTGATTTTTTGAAATTTTTTATTGACCCTCTGCGACAATCAGCGTAGAGTAATTTGGTCGGTCGGCTTTCTCCTTATCGGCAATCTACCGAAAGCTCCGAGATGCGGTCCAATTGATCAATCGGTCAATTGATCAATTGCTTAACGTGATAGATTGCTTATCCCCTTGAGAGTAAAGCATCCACGCATGAAATGTCTCCCCACTGAGTCATTTCGCGAGCATTATTAATGCTTCGCGTAATACTGACGAAATAGACAGAGCGACGAAAAGGATGGATTTTCGTTGATGCTATTCGTTTCGTCTTCTTCTCTTATTTCTTCATCGCTGTCCAATTATCTGAGAGCCTTGACGGGATCGCGTTTCTGACGCCTCGTTCAAGATCTCTTAAAAGTGCGGCAATGGCTGCGGCCGATCATGGCAGGAACGCGCCGGTGATTGGTCGGAGGCGACATGTGGAAGGGAGAGAAGCGGCAGATTGAAGGAGAAGTGATGGTAGCCGGATCAAGAATTTTGATCGCAATCTTATCTCTTGTATTGATCTTTGATGTCGCCGTGATTTTGCCCGCAGCCAGTGGAGCCTCGGTCTTTGAACTGCGCCGGCCCTTTGAAACGGCGGTTGCCAACAGCGCTTTCAATGTCGAGAGTCTGCTTTCGGACGGCGAAGTGATCGAGACTCCGGAGGGAGCGACGATCTATCTTTCAATGGGTGGGGTCGGGCACATCTTGCTGGCGAGCGGCACTCGCGTCAAGTTGGCGGCCGTTTCCGTCGCGCCGGGTCTCAATCGTGAGGATCTCAACTCTCTGTTGGCCGTTGAAGTGATGAGCGGGGACCTCATCGTCAAGCTGCAACCTCATTCGGGCGCCCTGGTACAGGCCGCCGGATCGACATTCGCCGCCTCCCGCGGTGCCGCTTTCCACGCCAACGTCCGAGACGGAAAAGCAATCTTTGATGCCTCGGAGAATGTGGCCTCGCGGTATGGTAACTGGGCAGTCAAAGTTCCCCGTGATCTGTTGCGGGGAGAGCCAAGGGGGGAAGGCGAAGCAGACGCTGAATTCAAAGCGCCGGGGAGGCCGGGCCGTCAATTGCTTGAGTCTCTGCGGCTCGATTTGATGGATAAAGTGCGGCCGATCGGCGCCGTTCAATCGTTAGGCGCTTTCACCATCAATTCACAACTGACGCGCAACGGCAGTCTGTTGTGGGGCAATGAATTGATCCAAGCGCCGCCCGAGGCGAGCGTCAGCGCTGCGCTCAATAACATCGGTCAGGTCACTCTGCATGGTGGTTCGCGGGGCCGGCTCATGGCGGCGATGATCAACGGCGATCCACAACGCCGCATGTTGGCCGCTTCATTGGAGAGCGGCGCTATGAGCGTCAAATTGCAAGCCGGAGTCCCGGCTTTTGTGCAGTCGAAGAGTTCGACTTTTGTCGCCGCCCGCGGTTCGCATTTCCGCGTCCGGGTGATCGATGGAAGCCCGGTCATCGATACGTCCGGGAGCGATGTGCTGGCGATCGGCGAATGGCGGCTAACCATCCCCTCATCTCTCTCCGGCGTCAATTCCGACAAGGGACAAACGGGAGACCCAAATCCTCCGCGCCGATACCTGGTGCGCCCGGTCGGGCTGACATCAAACATGGTCATGCGCGCCCGGGCCACACGGCAGATTCAAGTTTTGGTCACCGATGAGAGCGACCGGCCGATCCCAAGTCTTCCGGTGATCTTCCTCCTCGAATCGACCGGCGGCCAGAATGTCGGAACGCTCAGCGACGCGGCCGTCTCTCCAGCAGGGGCAAAAGTCTTCACCAATGCCAACGGCATCGCCTCCGTCACTTTCAGAGCCGGCGACCAGGCGGCTTCCGGCATGATCAGCGCCACTGTCGAAGGCACGGATGCGGCCTGGATGGGACATCTCAGCCTGCTCAAAGTTGTTCCCGGATTTTGGTCTCCACGCAACGCGATCCCGATCTTCGCCACTCTGGCGGCGGGTGTTGCCATCGGAGTGACCAAGGCCGTCACCAAAGATGACAGGTGAACAATGTTACTTGAACACTCCGACTTTGAGGTGCGAACTCCGTTTCGCTGAAGCGAAGATGCGATGGGTGGCCTTCTGAAAATCGGCTTCTGTCGCATGATAAATATCCACGAACTTTTGCGGGTTGCGGTCAACCAACGGAAACCAACTGCTCTGCACCTGGACCATGATCCGATGGCCCGGTTTGAAGGTATGGAACACATCGTTCAAATCGAATTTGACCTCGCTCGGATTGTTGGGGGCGAAGGGCTCAGGCTTTGAAAAGCTGTTGCGGAACTTGCCGCGCATCACTTCCGCTCGCACCAGCATCTGAAACCCGCCCATCTTCACGTTCGGTCCGAGCGGCGAATTGTTCGGCGCGTCGTCGGGATAGACGTCGATCAGCTTGACGATAAAATCCGCATCGGTGCCCGTCGTCGCGACAAAAAGATCGGCAACGATCGGACCCGCCAACGTCACTTCTTCAGTCAAGGGTTCGCTCTTGTAACTCAACACATCGGGCCTCTCTGAGGCGAATCGCTGGTCTTCAATCATATAACCGGTCCCGCGATCATTGCTGATCCCGCCGGTGTAGGGAACCGGTTTACCTGGGTCGCTGACATATTCGGTGAAAGCATCTGGAGCCTCTTTCGGTTGATCGAACGAGAGCCCCCCGTTTTTATGAAAATAGAGATTGCGGGTTTGCAGATTCTTCGGCGGCCATTGCTCGAACGATCTCCATTCATTTCCGCCGGTACGAAAGACTATCGCCTCGGGCAATTTCAATTCGCCTTTGTCTTTGAGGTGATAATTGAAGAACGGAAATTCCGCGTTTTCGCGAAACCATTCCCCGGTCTTGGAATCGAAACGAATATTACCGAGCGATTCACCGGTGCCGCGCGACCATCCGCCGTGTGACCACGGCCCCATGATCAGCAGATTGCTGGTCTTCGGATTGTTCTTTTCAATGGTCTGATAAATGTTCAAAGCTCCATACAAATCTTCAGCGTCGAACCATCCGCCGACGACCAGCACCGCCGGAGTAACCTTTTTTAAATGCGGAAGCAGGTTGCGCGCCTGCCAGAATTCGTCGTATGTCCCATGTTTCATGACGTTATTGACGTATTCGTTCTCGCCTTTGAAGTACTTCATCGTGCTCGCCACGGTTCCCAGTTTGAGAAAATAGTCATAGGCACTGGGCGTCCCGAAATCGAAACTCTTGAACTGGTTCTTGGTCGGCTGCGGGCGCGGCATTCCAAAGAAGGTATTGAATTCGAAGCAGTCGAAGAGAAATAACGCGCCCTTGTGGTGATCGTCGTCGCCGATGAACCAATCGGCGATCGGCGCTTGTGGCGAGGCCGCTTTGAGCGCGGGATGCGAATCCATCAAGGCGGTCGCCGCGTAGAAACCCGGATAAGAGATCCCCCACATCCCGACCCGGCCGTTGTTGTTCGGAATGTTCTTGATCAGCCAATCGATCGTATCGAAAGTGTCGCTCGATTCATCGATATCTTGTTTGCTCTTCTTGTTCGGAATCTGCGGGCGCACGTCTTCAAATTCGCCCTCGGACATAAACGTCCCGCGCACATCTTGATAAACAAAGATATAGCCTTCTTGCATAAATAACGGCGACGGGCCGAGCGGCGCCCGATAAGCATCGCCATATGGCCCGGCGCCGTATGGCGTGCGCTGCATAAGAATCGGGTATTTCTGCGAAGTATCTTGAGGAGCATAGACGACGGTGTAGAGTTTCTTGCCGTCGCGCATGGCGATCTGATGTTCCGATTTGACGTAATGTTCTTTGACATTGAACTGGGTCATCTGCCGGGCTTGCGGCAGCAGGTTGGGCAGCGCGAAGCTCAGGGTGAGGGCGCAGACGAAGAAGTAAAGCGCCAGCCGCTTTGTTAACTTCATTGGAGATTTCTCCTCGGGAATCGGTTTTCAGTTTTCAGTTGCAGGACCGAAAGCTGAAATTGGTTGACAAAAATGCAGGTTGTGGTGACTTCCACTAAATGTTAGACTCCCAGCCTGCCAATCGATTTCAACAAAACATTATAGAGGATATGATGAATGAAGGTCCGATTAACTCTGCCTCGGGTGGTCGTTCCGTGAAATCTACGCGACGGATGATCGCCTGGATCTTGCTCCTTCTCATCGTCGTTGTGACTCTGACGATAGTCTTCATTCCGGTCTGGCTCATTATGCCTTTCAAAATGCAGACTGCGCGAGGGATCTCACTGTCTTACGCCTTGAAGAGCTGGTCGCCGTCCTTGACCCTGGGGGCGCTGATTATTTCGCTCGCGCTCTGTATCTGGTTGTCGCGCGGCGCACGCTGGTATGGATGGGTGGCATTGATGATCACCCTCCTCCCACTCTTCGTTGTTGCCTGGTTCGCGCGGCAGAACCATTTCGAATGGATGTTCAATCCATTACCCAAACCGGAATATGCGAAAGTCTCCCAGGCCGATTTCATCAAAGACAACGAGATGGTCATGAGCGTCGTCATCAATGGCGAGGCCGTCGCGTATCCGGTGCGTCAAATGGCCTATCACCATGTCGTGCAAGATCAGGTCGGCGGTCTCCAGGTTGTCACAACTTACTGAACGCTCTGTCACACCGGTCTGGTGTGGGAAACGACAGTCAAGGGGCGGCCGCTGAGGTTTTATCTCGCAGGCATCAACAACCAGAATTTCATTATGCGCGATGCCGAGACCGGTTCGTGGTGGCAACAGGTCACCGGTGAAGCGATCCAGGGGCCGCTCAAGGGCACGAAACTCAAACCCGTCCTTCACGACGAGTTGACTTTCGGCGTCTGGAAACAAGAACAGCCGCGTGGCCGCGTCTTGAAACCTGATCATCGCGTCGCTTCAAGTTATGAAGCGGAGAATTGGGAAGAACAATATGCGAAATTTCCGGTGGTCGTGCCCGTCGATTCCGCCGATCGACTTTCACCGCGCGCCTTGATCATCGGCATCGAGATCGGCGGCCACGCAAAGGCATATCCGTTTACGGCTCTGGAACGACAGAGCCCAATCCTCGACGAACTTGGCAAGACTCCCTTGCTCATTGTCCTCGGCGAGGACAGAAAGTCGGTGCGGGCTTTCGATCGCTCTGTCGATGGCCGCACCCTGGAATTTTTCGTCAAACCCGACACCCGGCCACTTCAACTGATCGATGCCGAAACCGGCACGGCCTGGGATTTCACGGGCAAGGCGGGAAGCGGACAACTGGCAGGCAAGCAGTTGAAACAAATAACTTTGCTTAAAGATTATTGGTTCGATTGGAAAATCTATCATCCGCAGACCACCATCTATTTGCTCGGCGAACGCGAGGCGATCCGGTAGGGAAGAGAGAAGCGACTGGAATTGAAATATAAGTACTTGAGATTCTAGGGTTTAATAAAGAGGTAACCGAAAACTGGAGGATCACGTCTATAGCACTGCTCACTGAGAAAAGCACCCAATGGTGTTCTTCAAAGGGGTATCCTCCTGTAGAGCCGCTCGGATTGGACGAGTCCGAGCGGCCATTTTTAATTAATCCCTATTCGGTCTTGACATGGCATGCAATTCTAGTTACAGCGTAAATTACCGCATTAGTTTTCGAAATTGGCCGCGATAGCTATAGGAAAGGTATATCTCATATGAAGAGAGCTTATTGGTATTACCGCTCATTTAGACTTTTATGCTATATCGCGATGTTGCCATTAGCAATAATTTTTAGCACAACTGATATACAGCTACTTACTCTTCGACTTGGCTTTACTCGCCGCGCCGAAAAGGCCGCAATCTAGAGCGTCTTTTTCAAGCTGCCAGAAGATGGTATTCTTTCAGTGATGGGGCGAGATCCTCAGCATTTCAATTCAAGATCTCTTGTGAGTGGCTTGAGAGGAGGGGCGAATTCGAATTTGGGGTATAACCCTTCTCTGACAATTTTATTATAGCAAAGTCTCGCTCCTAATGCAGGTTTTAGCCCCCCAAAAAACACGATCAAAAACTTGCCTGGATTTTCCCACCGTAGATGATGTCAGAGGCTGACTTCAGAGGTGAAGAAGGCCGCTCTCCGCATAAAGAGAGATCTCGATGAAAGAAGATTCGATGGGCCGTGGCGCCTGCGGGCGAGTATTCCATCCGGTTCATCTCAACACAAAGGAGGAAGCGCATGAGCAGTTTTGCGGACACCTTGCAATCAGACACTCCATGTCCCAACGACGGGGATCAGCCAAGCGATAAGCCGGCGCGGCGCGATGCGACAGATGGAGGTGGCCTGCTCGGCCGCATTCTGAACACTCCAGGCCTTGAGCAGGTCATCCCCAGATTACAGCCTGATCTGCTTCACCGAGTCATTCAGACCTGCGGACTTGAGGATTGCGGCGAACTCGTGGCGCTGGCAACGCCGGAGCAGTTGGCGCGCATTTTTGATCTCGACTTATGGCGCGCCGCGAAGGCCGGCAGGGACGAGCGGTTCGACGCCGATCGTTTCGGAGTATGGATCGAAGTGCTGGTGGAAACCGGCGCCGCTGCCGCCGCGCAGAAGCTCGCGGAGATGGACGCCGACCTCGTGATCGCCGGACTTGCGCAGCACGCGCTCGTTTACGACCGCGCGGCGGTTACGCCCTTTGAGACGACTGACGGAGAACTGGTCACCTTCTACGAGGACGCGGTTCGCGTCTTTGATAATGGGCTTACTTTCGAAACCGGAGGCTACTTGCTCTTGGCCAAGCGCGCAGACTCCTGGGAGGCGATTGTCGAGGTCCTGACGGCCCTCAACACATGGCATCCCGGCTACTTCAATCAGGTCATGCAGGGCTGCCGCGCGCTCTCAAACTCCGGGCGCGAGATCGATGGGTTGGACGACCTGCTCTCCGAGGGGGATCAGGCCATGCTCGATCTGTCGGTCGATCGTGAACAACGCCGGGAGAAACAGGGATACGTGACGCCCGCGCAGTCCCGCGCGTTCCTCCAGATGTCACGAGAGTTGCGGCTCGGAAGCGACGCCATGCCGCCCGCCAACCCGCTCGCTCGCGCATATTTCCGGGACATCGGCGAGACGAGAGCGGATGCCAACAGCGCGTCAAGCGAACCCAAGCTTCTGGCGGCCGGATCAGATGCGGCGAATGATCCGCCCCTCCTTGATGATTCCGCAGAGGCGGTCGCCACGGTCTTCGAGATCCTTTCCGATGCCGGGTTACTCACACAGCCGCCTCGAGCCTTGCTTGGCGGATCAGAGGCCCCTGCCTCACGTCTCGGCCAGATCCGAGCGTGCCTGGAGTTCGCGTTCGACCAGAACCATGCCGCCTATTCGGCAAGGAACGAGGAACTCGCTTATCTTGCGAACACGCTCATGGCCGGATGTTCCATTCAGGGGCGACCCTTTACGGCGCAGGAGGCGTCGGATGCAGCCATGGCGATCTGCAACCTTGGTTTGGAAAACTGGCCACTCCACTGGCTCCCGGCGAACGCGACGGCGCCGCCCATCTCCTTCCTCATCGATCACGACCTTGTCAGCGTCTTCCAGGTCGGGTGGACAGTCCTTCATTGCGAAGTCGGCATGTATGCTGCGGAACAACTGATCGGAGTCCTGGACCGTATGCAGTGTGATGACCGCGAGATTCAGGCGGATCTGGATGTGCTGCGCATCAAGCTGGCGAAACATTGGCAGGCCGGCGAGCCATGGCGTGCCCGTGACGCGCTGGATGTGATTGCGACCCTGGATCTGCCGGCGTGGGCCGCCCTGCTCGCGTTGATTGACGAGTGCCCGGCCCTGCACGCGGGATTGTCCGCGTCGCAGGACTCGCGCCTGCTCTCTGTCAGCGCCACTGACTTCGAGTTCATCTCAGAGAACAACCAGATCGCGTCCATCCGCGAATTCATGCAGTCGCTGCCCGAAACACTGAGCCGCTGACCGGCCGGCGGTGTCGCGATTCTCAGTAGTCTGTAAACCAAGTTATTTAGGCTTTAGTGCGCGGAGCGCGCGACAGAGCATTTTGCGTCGGCGCGTAGCGACGAGGAGTTTGAGCATTTCGTCATCCGATTCAAATGTCCAAACGTCAGCGCGCGCTCCCACACTATAATCTAAATAATTTAGTTTACAGAGTACTGGCATTAATGGTCAAAAAATCCTTCTTACTTTCTCTCTTCCACCTTCACCGTTCCTGCCATTTCTTGACCGCCCTTATTACCGTGGAGGGGGCAATAGTAAGGATAGATTCCGGGCCGTTCGTATTTATGCGCGAAGCGCCCGCCTGCTTCGAGGATGTCGGATTCGAACGAGCCGTCATCGGCGGCGAGGGAATGTTGTCCCTTCTCGTCGATCCATTCGACCGTAGTTCCGGCCGTAATCGTGATCTCTTTCGGCTCAAAGCTGAAGTTGACGATCTTGACGGTGACGCGGGCTGCGTCGAGGTTAGGTTGTGAAGCGGCTGGAACCGGCTGCGGTTGAGCCGGGGCTCCATACCAGTAGTAATATGTTCCGATTCCAAAGAGCAGCACGATCCACCAGAGGATCAATTCCGTTCGCATCCACACTTTGTATTTTTTGATCTTCAATGCCTCGGGCAAGAGCTTGGTCGCGGCTACGAGGACAAGGTAGATCCCAAACAATTCGGCCAGCATTCCCAATCCGGCATGAGTTGTTGCGACCCCATAGTAGAGGCGATGTAGTTTCTCGGGAATTTGCGGCTGAACCTGGCGGTTGAAGACCGGAAGCATGATCATCACGATTAATACCAGGTTGAGCGCGATCACCGCGGACTGGCAGTACATATGGGCGCGAAATTTTTGCCGGCGCGCCAGCCGCCAACCGGCCAGCAGCGCCAGGCCCATCAAAAGCTGCAAGACCAGATTGAGGTCGGCTTGAAATGTCCCACCCGTCCCAAGAAACCCATTCATTGGGGAGCCTCCTTTACCACACACTAATGCTCATCCAAAATTATTGAATCTCTAACCACAGCCTCTTACGCGGGAGGGCTGAGAATTAGATTTATCAACAACTAATCATCTTTGAAAATGGCGAGTGCTTGCGCGGTTGTTTAACCGTGTTGTATCATTCTGACGCCTTTACCAGAAATTTGCGCCTGCCAGGAAAATTGCGGGCATTGGTTAAACGGTCGCCAAAGGGCCACTAAGCTTTTGAAGGAGCCTCTTAGATGTCTATTCGCAGCAAACTGACGCTGGTCACACTCTCGGCTTTCATCGCCATCTATTCGATCGTCGGTGGCATGCTCTCTAAATCCAACAATCCACTGGTAAGGGCGATCGCCCAGCCGGGGCCGTATCCGCAACTTCGTATATTTGAAGAGGTTGTGCGCCATATTGTGAATGATTACGTTGAGAAACCCGACCTTGAGAAAGTGCGCATCGGCGCATTGCGCGGGTTGACTGACGGACTCGATGCCTACAGCGCCTATTTATTGCCTCCGCAGGTCAAAGAGTATCAGGCCAATCGGGAAAAAGGCGATATGACGGGAATGGTCATCGGCCAATACTCCGGGTTCGCTTATGTGATCGCGGTCGTGCCCAGTTCTCCGGCGGATAAAGCCGGCATCAGGGTTGGCGACGTGATCGAATATATCGACGGCCATGCGACCCGCGACCTCGATCTTTATGATGTGAAATCACTGTTGTCGGGGACTCCCGGTTCAAATGTCGAGCTGACATTGATTAATCGTAAGACCGAGAAGATCAAGGTGACGCGCGGGAACGTCCCGGCGGTATCGCCTGAAGATCGTTTGATTGAGTCTCAGATTGGTTATGTCAAGGTTCCGATCCTGACCAAAGGCCAATCCGAAGCCGTCGCGACGGCGGTCAAGGATGTGCTGAAGAAAGGGGCGAAATCGATCGTCCTCGATCTGCGCGGCTCTGCCGGAGGCGATCTGAAAGAGGGCGTGGCGATCGCCGATTTCTTCATCAAATCAGGGACGATCGCCAAGTCGATCGGGCGCAAAGAGAAGATCCTCGCGACCTATGAAGCCAAGGCCGATAATGATCTGACGGAGATTCCGGTGGCGGTCATCATCGATCGGACGACGGCGGGGGCTTCGGAAGTTGTCGCGGCTGCAATCATGGAAAATCAGCGGGGTGAAGTCATCGGCGAACGAACCTTGTTCGGAATGGGATCGGAGCAGGAGCTCTTTCCGCTCGATGACGGCTCGGCTTTATTATTGACGACTGCTCGTTACGCGGCGCCTTCAGGCAAGATTTTTATGACCGACGGTGTGACTCCGAGCGTTGAAGTCAAGCGTGCTGATCTAGCCGACGTTGCGACGGGCGATGATAACGATGACAATAATCGGCCGCAGAGTCAGCAGCGGACGCCTACTCCACAAGCGCAGGGCGGAAATACGCCTCCGGTGGTTGTCGCGCCGAAACCTTCTGAAGATCTAATGCTGAAGAAAGCAGTCGAAGTTCTATCCAGCGGCGGAAAAGTCAAACGCCGCGCTGCATAGTCGCATTCTCCTCCTCTTCAATTGCTTTAAGCGGGATTTGCTGAAATTGAGCGAATCCCGCATTTTCTTTTGAGGCAGTCGATAGAGATGAGGGAAACCTCTTCAATCTGAATCCTGGTCACCACTCGATGACAAGTCTTCCAGTGCAACCGATCTATCTGCTTGCCGATAGCCAACTCCTGTTCTGGCGGAGCAAAGATGCGCTCTTTCTCGATTCGATCAGGGAGTTGATCGTCCACGAGGCGCCTCGCGCTTCATACGTGGGAGCTTCCAACGGCGACGACCCGGCATACTATTCGATCTTTGAAGCGGCGATGGAAGGAATCGGAATTCGAGATTGTCGAATGATCCTCTCGTCATTCTCGACCGATGATCGCCGTTTTATCGAGGACTCTCACCTCATTTTACTGGCGGGAGGCGATGTTGAGCGGGGATGGAATGTCTTGACCGAGGTCGGCTTACGCCAACTCATCATCGAGAAATACTACCAGGGAACCGTCTTAATCGGAGTCTCGGCCGGTGCCGTCCAACTGGGGTTATTTGGCCTGGTGGAGGTCGAAGCGTCATCCAGTCAGTTGATCGATACCTTTAAGCTGGTCCCTTTCATGATCGGCGCTCATGATGAAGCGCAGGAATGGAAGACCCTCAGAGAGACCATTCAAATGCTGGATGGTTCTGCGAAGGGGATCGGGATCCCGACTGGCGGAGGTTTGATCTATTATCCTGATCAGAGCATCGAGGCGATTCGATACCCGTTGTCCGAATTCTCAATCAGAGACGGCGTCCTGAACCAAAGTCTACTGACTCCGATCAGCTTCCTCTAAGCCGGACGGCAATATCACCGGCCAGATCAATTTCTACAGCGGAATATTTCCGTGTTTACGCGGCGGGTTCGAATCGCGTTTGTTCTCCAGCAATTTCAGCGCTCGAATCAGTTTCTGCCGGGTAAATTTCGGTTCGATCACTTCATCGATAAATCCGCGTTCGGCCGCAACATAGGGAGAAGCGAATTTGTCCTGATACTCTTCGATCTTCTCGCGCCGAGCCGCGTCGGGATCGGCGGCATTGGCAATTTCGCGGCGATAAAGGATTCCCACCGCGCCTTCGGCGCCCATCACTGCAATCTCAGCCGTCGGGTAGGCGAAGTTGATGTCGGTCCGGATGTGTTTGGATCCCATGACGCAATACGCGCCGCCGTATGCTTTGCGTGTGACAACGGTAATCTTCGGGACGGTCGCCTCGGCAAAAGCATAGAGCAGTTTGGCGCCGTGGCGGATGATCCCGCCGTATTCCTGGTTGACGCCCGGCAGGAATCCCGGCACGTCCTCAAAAGTAATGATGGGAATATTGAAGCAGTCGCAGAACCGGACGAAACGCGCGCCTTTGACGCTGGCGTCGATGTCGAGGACGCCCGCCAGGTATGCCGGCTGATTGGCCACGATGCCGACCGGCTGTCCGTTCAAACGCGCGAAGCCGACCACAATATTGCGAGCGTAATGTTGTTGGATCTCAAAGAAGAGACCGTTATCGACGACGCCCTCGATGATGCGGCGGATATCATAGGGCTTATTCGATTCGACCGGGATGATGGTATTGAGCGATTCGTCCAGACGATCAATCGGATCGTCGCAGGCGATCCGCGGCGGGTCTTCCATATTGTTCGAAGGCATGAACGACAGTAACTCACGGATCAACCGCAGACAGTCTTCTTCATTTTCGACCGCGAAATGCGCGACGCCGCTCGTCTGATTGTGAGTCATGGCGCCGCCGAGTTCTTCTTTCGTGACCTCTTCGTGAGTGACCGTCTTGATGACGTCAGGGCCGGTGATGAACATATAGCTCGTGTTTTTGACCATGACGGTGAAATCGGTGATGGCCGGCGAATAGACGGCTCCACCTGCGCACGGCCCCATGATCGCGGAGATTTGGGGCACCACTCCGGAGGCCAGGGTATTACGCAGAAAGATGTCCGCATAGCCGCCGAGCGACGCCACTCCCTCTTGAATCCTCGCGCCGCCGGAATCATTCAGGCCAATGATCGGAGCTCCGACCTTCATGGCGAGGTCCATAATCTTGCAGACCTTCTGCGCATTGGTCTCTGAGAGCGAGCCGCCAAAGACCGTGAAGTCCTGTGCGAAGACGAAGACCTCGCGTCCGTTGATCAGGCCATGCCCGGTGACGAAACCGTCGCCCGGATATTGCTGTGACTCCATCCCGAAATCCAGGCAGCGATGCGTCTTCAGTTTGTCGAACTCTTCGAAAGTCCCATCGTCGAGCAGAAACTCAACGCGCTCGCGCGCCGTCATCTTGCCTTCGGAGTGCTGGCGGTTGATTCTCTCTTCGCCGCCGCCCGCCTCGGCTGCGGTATTCTTCTCTTGGAGGAGTCTTAATTTGTTTTCGATCATGAATTAACTTGAGAACTCGGACAATGTTTAAGGAACCAGATCTTAACTGAAGGCCGCCACGATATGAGGCGTCAGAATCATAAGTCGATCATGTAAAAACTCAAGCAGCATTCCAAATCCGAACCAGAGCGGGAAGAAGTCCCAGCGGATCAAGCCGTGCAGGTTGTAACGGCAGTGGGCATAGTTC
>Ga0081539_10003481_pt1 | contig 19229 bp, 15 predicted proteins | sample TabmetS4T2R2_FD_71023 | JGI IMG/M metagenome (GOLD analysis project Ga0081539, IMG submission 71023) | Tabebuia heterophylla rhizosphere microbial communities from the University of Puerto Rico - S4T2R2 | ecosystem: Host-associated > Plants > Roots > Rhizosphere ...
GGCCTCTCCGGCGAACAGCGTCGCCTCGCCGGCCGCTGGTTCGACGCTATCCTTGCCCATGGCGTGGTCTCCGCCGGCGCGCCAACGCCGGTCATGGCTTGTGGAACAAGCCAGAGACTACGCCGCCTCCATTTCCCACCACATCCGCGACGGCACCCCCTTCCCGGCCAGATACGTCTAGGCCTGCCATCCCTGACCGGATCACAGATGTGCCGCTTGTCATTCTTCGCTGAAAGCGACAGCCCGAGACTTATTGAGTGACGGCACCATAACGAAAGTGAGCAGGAGGGCCGCGCAGGCCAGCATCCCCCCGCTGATTGGCCGCGTCAGCAGAACCGTCGGATTGCCTTGGGACACCAGTAGCGCGCGGCGCAGAAAATCCTCCATCATAGGTCCGAGAATGAATGCAAGCAGCAATGGGGCGGGCTCCGCGTCCAGCTTCCGGAACACATATCCAAGCAAGCCGAACAGGGCCATCATATAGACATCGAAGGTGGTGTTGTTGAGGCTGAAGGCACCGATAGCGCAGAACACCATGATCGCAGGATACAGGAAGTGATAGGGAATTGAGATCATCCGAACCCAGATGCCGATCAGCGGCAGGTTCAGAATGACCAGCATTAGGTTACCGACCCACATGGAGACGATAAGGCCCCAGAAGAGGTTCGGCTGCTCCGTCAGGACGGTCGGCCCAGGCTGGATGCCCTGCATGATCATCGCGCCGATCATCAGCGCCATCACGGGGTTTGACGGCAGGCCGAGGGTCAGCATGGGGATGAAGGAGGTCTGGGCCCCGGCGTTGTTGGCCGCCTCGGGCGCGGCGACGCCCTGGATGGCGCCGTTCCCGAACTCGCCGGGGTTCCGCGCGATCTTCTTCTCGAGCGCGTAGGCGCCGAAGGAGGCGAGCATGGCGCCGCCGCCCGGGAGGATGCCGAGCAGCGAGCCGAGCGCCGTACCGCGCAAGATGGGCCCGGTGATGCGCTTCCAGTCCTCGCGCGTCGGGAGGAGGCTGGAAAGGCTTTTCACCAGACTCTCGCGCCGCGACTCGTGTTCGAGGTTGGCGATGATCTCGCCGATGCCGAACAGGCCCATGGCGAGGGGCACGAACCCGACCCCGTCGGCAAGCTCCGGGATCTCGAATGTGTAGCGACTGGTGCCCGAGTTCAGGTCCGTGCCGACCATGCCCAGCATGAGCCCCAACAAGATCATGCCGATCGCGTGGAGCAAGGAGCCGTGCGCCAGCACGATCGAGGCGATCAGCCCCAGCACCATCAGCGAGAAATACTCGGCGGCACCGAACTGCAGGGCGAGCTCGGCGAGCGGCGGGGCGAAGAACGCGATGATGACGGTGGCGATGGTGCCGGCGATGAAGGAGCCGATCGCGGCCACCGCCAGTGCAAGCCCAGCCTTGCCCTGGCGCGCCATCTTGTAGCCGTCGAGGGCGGTGACGACGGAGGTCGCCTCACCGGGCAGGTTCATCAGGATCGCGGTGGTCGAGCCGCCATATTGGGCGCCGTAGAAGATGCCGGCCAGCATGATCAGGGCCGAGACCGGCGGCAGGCCGAGGGTGATCGGCAGCAACATGGCGATCGTCGCGGTCGGCCCGACGCCGGGCAGCACGCCGATCGCGGTTCCGAGCAGCACGCCGACGAGGCAATAGGCAAGGTTGCCGATGCTGAGCGCGGTCTGCGCGCCGAGGAGGAGACTCTCGAGGACGTCCATGGGCGCGCCGATCTCAGCCGCCGAGCCAGGCGGGTGCCAGGGTCTGGAACCAGCTGCCCACCAGCGGCATCGGGAGCCCCAGCCCCTTCACGAAGACGAGGGCGCAGAATGTGACCAGGACAAGGAGGCCGAGCACCGCCATCCATTCCAGGCGGAAGTTCTCGCTGGCCGCCGCGCCCACCAGCACGAGGGCCACCAGGGCGACCACCAGTCCGGCGGTCTCCAGCAGCAGCCCGAAGGCGACCGCCGAACCGAGCACCAGGGCGATCTGCTTCCAGGCGAATCCGCCGATTCCCTCTCCCTCCGCGGTGACGGAACGAATGAGGGCGATGGCGCCGAAGAGGACAAGCAGGCCGGCGACGACCATCGGGAAGTAGCCAGGGCCCATCCTGGCCCCCGAGCCGAACGGATAGTTGCGGCCGATCAGCAGGCCCGCCGAGCCTGCGGCCAGATAGATCAGGCCGATGCAGAAATCCTTCGGAGCTCGGATGAGCAGGCGCATGACGTGTTCCTGTCCGGCGAGACGCGATGTGAGCATTGGGGGCGGCGACGCTTCGCGCGCGGGAGCGGCGCTGGAGCGAGGCGCGGCGTCCCCGGGGGGAACCAGCGCGCCCTTCGAGCTCCCTTCCCTAGTCGAACGAGATCCGCTCGCGCCGCGCCACGTCGCCGAGTACTTGCTGGTCGTGGGTCACGGTCCTCGCCAGCTCCTCGGGGGAGCCCGCCCATGGGGTGAAGCCGACCGCGTTCATCCGCTCGCGGATCTCAGGCTCCGACAGCACCTGCGCGATCTCGGCATTGATGCGGTCAACGATGGGGCGCGGCGTGCCACGCGGCGCGAACAGGGCGATCCAGGCCTTCAGCTCCAGCTCAGGCGGTCCGCCCGCCTCCGCCATGGTCGGCACGTCCGGGAAGCTGGGGTGGCGCGTCGGGGCGGCGATGGCCAGGTATCGGATCCGCTGGGCCCGATACATCGGACCGGTGGTGGACGCCGTGCCGAAGGCCCAGTCGATCTCCCCGTTCGCAACCGACACGAAGACCTGCGGCGTCTCCCGGACCGGCACATGGGTCATCGTCACGCCGGTTGCGCCCTCCAGCATCGCCCCGCCGAGGTGCATGTGGCTCGCGACTCCCGACGAGCCGTAGGTCAGGCTGCCATTCCTGGCCCTGGCCGCCATGAGCAGGTCGGGCAGGTTCCGCCAGCTCGAATTCGCCGGCACGACGAGAAAGAAATGCGTCTGGTAGAGCGGCGCGACGGGCTCGAAATCCCGCACCGGATCGAAGGGCAGCCGGCGGAAGACGAAGGGCTGGAGCGCGAAGAGCAGGTTGTCGCCCTGGATGAGCGTGTAGCCGTCCGGTGCGGCCCTCTTCACGGCCTCCGCGGCGGTCCAGCCATTCGCGCCCGCGCGGTTCTCGATGGTCACGGGCTGGCCCCAGCGCTGGGTCAGCCTTTCCCCGACCTGGCGCATCACGGCATCCGGCCCGGTGCCGGCGGGGTAAGGGAGGACGACCCTGACCGGCCGCGTGGGGAAGTTCTGTGCCGTGACGAGGCCAATCCAGCCGAGCGCCGCCGCGATGGCCGCCACGGCGACAACTTTCAACACCTTCATTCCTGGACCTCCTGCGGATTATTGGTCTTGGACGCTCGGCTCGTCCGGGGCACCGCGTCTCTGCTGCCTCAAGCCTCAAGCCTCAAGCGAATGCCGTGCCCGACTCATCGGGCAGACGGTTCATGGCCCGTCCTGAAGTGCCGAGATCGGGGTCCGACATCGGCGTGGCGGTCTTCGCAACTCGGTTCGACGTCCATGCTGTTGTGCGCGACCACGCTATACGTCCCGCCAGCGCGGCCGGACAATGTGGCAGCGCGCGGCCATATAACCCGCCGTTATCAGCCTGACGGCTTGCGCTGCGACGACCGAAGCTGCCCCGCATGGAGTTCTCGGCGCTCGCGACGGGACGCGATGTCGCGCCCCCCGAGTTGAGGCGATCCCAGCGTGAACCGCCTTCGGCGTCCCGAACGCGCGTCAATTGATCCTGATGCCGCGTCCGATGTCCCGCCACTTCGCCAGCTCGGCATCGAGATACTGTCGGAATTCGTCTGGCGACCACATGACGGGCGGGTCGCTGAAGAGCGTTCCAGTCACCTCTGCGATCACTTCAGGCCGCGCGGAGATGCGATTGAGGGTGGCGTTCAACGTCCGGACGATTTCGGGCGGCATGCCGCTCGGTCCGACGATAGCGCCGAATGTGTAGGCATCGACGCCCCTCAGCATCGGGTTTTCGCTCTCACCGAAGCTTGGCACCTCAGGCAGGAACGGAGCCCGGCGGGATCCCGTGACAGCGAGGGCTCTCAGACGACCGTCCCTGACGAACGGCACGGCGGTCTGGGCGATGAGCATGCCTGTCTGGACCGTCCCGGTCGAAATCCCGATCACCGCCTCCGGGTCCGACCTGAACGGGACATGGACCATGGCGACGTCGGTCGCTCGCATCAGGAGCTCGAACAGCACGTGGTTCGCTGCGCCGATTCCCGCAGAGGCAAAGTTCACGCGGCCTGGGTTGGCCCGTGCGTAGCCGATGAGATCCTCCAGCGTCGCACCGGGAAAATCAGGACTCACGGTCAAGACGGCTTGGGACTTGACCAGCATGGCAACGGGGGAAAAGTCCCTCAGAGGATCGTAGCCGAGATCGCTGCGGATCGAGGGCGTGGTTATGAGGGAGCTCGCCGATGCGGTGAACAAGGTGTATCCGTCGGGCGCGGCACCCAGGACCGGCCTGATTGCCAGGAGTTGGAACGCGCCGGGCCTGTTCTCCACGACAACCGGTACGTTCAGCTCCTGCTGCAGATGCCGCCCGTAGAGGCGAGCGATGCTATCGACGCCTGCTCCGGGCCCGAATCCCACGAATATGCGTATGGGTCGGTTCGGATATTGCTGGGCTTGCGCCGCAGCACTGCCCATGACGAAAGCGAAGACGGCAAGCAGGCCCGCAGATATCCTGTAGCGCATGGATGTTTCCCCGCTCCGGTCGTTTCGTTCATCCCGTCGCGGTGCTCGCGTCGGGACGTGATGGCCGCTGTCCCAGGCCCCGCCGGCAGGTCACGCGCAGCAGCAGGCCACGACTCAAACGTTGAGGTAGACGGTCTTGGTGTAGAGATAGGTGTCGAGGTGGGCGCGGCCGCCCTTGGCGCCGTAGCCGCTCATCTTGGTGCCGCCGAAGCCGACCAGGGGATCGATCAGGCCGTAGCAGTTGACCCACATCACACCGGTGTGGATGCCCTTCACGACCTTCATCGCGGTGGAGATGTCGCGCGTCCAGACCGCGCCGCCCAGCCCGTACTCGGTCTGATTGCCCAGCGCGATCGCCTCCTCCGTCGTGTCGAAGGGGATGACGGACATCACCGGGCCGAAGATCTCCTCCTGGGCGATCCTCATCCTGTTGTCGACCTCGGCGAACACCGTCGGCGTCAGGAAATGGCCGTTCGCGAGCGCGCCGCCGATGCGCTCGCCGCCGCAGACGAGGCGAGCCCCCTCCTCCGCGCCGATCCGGATGTAGGACACGACCCGGTCGAGCTGCCGTCCCGAGATCAGCGGCCCCAGCTCGGCCCGGGGATCGAGACTGCGGCCGATCCGAAGGGACCCGGCGAACTCGGCCACCCGGGCGCAGAATTCGGGGACAACCGGGCGCTGGACGAAGACGCGCGTTCCGGCGAAGCAGATCTGGCCCGAATTCGCGAACACCCCCATGGCGGCGCCGGGCACCGCCTTGTCGAGGTCCGCATCCGCGAAGACGATGTCGGGCGACTTGCCGCCGAGCTCCAATTGCAGCTTCTTGATGTTGACCGCGGAGGCCGCGATGATCTTGCGGCCGGTCTCGGTCGAGCCGGTGAAGGCGACGCGGTCCACGTCCGGATGGCGCGCCAGCGCCTCGCCGGCCACGCCGCCATGGCCCGTCACGACATTGAGCACGCCGGGCGGCACGCCGACCTCATGCAGCAGCTCGGCCACGCGCAGCACGCTCAAGGAGGCGTCCTCGGCCGGCTTCAGCACCGCGGTGCAGCCGCTGGCCAGCACGGCGCCGAGCAGCCACCACTGGCTTCCGAGCGGCCCGTTCCACGGGATGATGCCGCCCACGACGCCGACCGGCGCCTTGAGGGTCATGGTCCTGACGTCGCCGGCCAGGCCGTTCGGCAGCGTCTCGCCGGCGATGCTGGCGGCCTGGGACGCGAAGAAGAGAATCATCCGCAGCACGGCCGGTTTGCTGGCGCGCGAGCGCGAGATCGGCGCGCCCATGTCCACCGACTCGATCTGCGCCAGCTCCTCGAAATTCCGGTCGATGGCCTCGTGCGCCCGATAGAGCAGCGCCTGACGCTCATAGGGCGTCCAGCGGCTCCAGGGACCCTGGAAGGCGGCGCGCGCGGCGCGGACCGCGCGGTCCACGTCCGCCCCGTCAGCCACCGCGAGCCGGCCGATCACCTCTCCGGTGGAGGGATTCGTCGTCTCGAATGTCGCCCCGGACGCGGCGGGACTGTCGCGCCCATCGATGAGCAACCCGTAGCGGTCGCGTGACAGGAAGCGGGCCGCTGCGGCGTCGAGCGGCGTGTCGGTGGTGTGCTGGTCCATCGGGTATCCCATCGCGTCTCGCGGCCAGGCGGCCGCCCGCCAGCAAGCCGGCGCGTGTCACATGAGGAAGACGCCCTTCCCGCCGCTCTGCCGGTTGAAGGCCTGGTACGCCTCTGCGGCCTGGTCCAGGCGCCAGCGGTCGGTGAACAGCGCGTCGAGGTCGATGCCGCGATCGACGATGAATTCGGCACAGGCACGCTGGGCCTGGATGGACATGGTCCAGGAGGTCAGGATCCGCAGCTGGGTCCGGAGCAGCGCGGCCAGGGACAGCGTGAGATCGCTGCCGAGGCCGACCAGGCACACCGTACCCCAGGAGGCGACGGAACGGAGGGCATCGCGTCCGGCCGCCGCCGCTCCCGCCGTTTCCAGCACCATCGAGGCGCCCTTGCCGTGGGTGAGATCGCGGATGGCCGAAGGGACATCGGTCTGCCGCGAGTCGATGACATGGTCGGCGCCGAAGGCCTTGGCCTTGGCCAGCCGGCTCTCGTCGATGTCGAGGGCGATGACGCGCGCGCCCTGGGCCTTCGCGAGGAGCGTCGCCGACAGGCCGACCGGCCCCTGCCCGAAGATCGCGACCGTATCGCGTCCGGTGAGGCCCATCCGCTCGAACGCGCCCCAGGCGGTGCCGGTCCCGCAGGAGATCGCGGCGCCGGCGGCGAAGCTCAGCCGCTCGTCGAGCGGCACCAGCGTGTCGGCGGGCACCTTCATGTAGGGGGCGTGGGCGCCGTGTGCGTCGGTGCCGTAGACCGTCACGGGCACGGTGCGGCACATCTGCGGCCAACCCGAGCGGCAGTGCTCGCAATCGGTGCAGCCGTGATAGTGGTGCTGCATGACCCGCGCGCCGATGCGGGCGTATGGGCTGACCACACCCGGACCGACCGCCACCACCACGCCACAAGGCTCATGTCCCGCAATCACCTGGGGCGGCGGGTTCTCCGGCGGCCGGCGATAGAAATGCAGATCGCTGCCGCACATGCCCGACGCCTTGATCTCGAGCACCGCCTCGCCGGGACCGGGCGTGGGATCCGGCACGGAAACCAGCTCGAGCGTGCAATTCCCTTTGAACGTGACGCCGCGCATTCGATGGTCCCGCTGCTCCAGTGGTCACTCCGGAAGCCGCTCCGTGGCAGCTGCCAGAGCACCGATTGCCCTGAATGATCCGCGTGAATGAGGTGCTCGCGACTGGCGCAGCGCAACCCACGCACCGTTTGTGCCCTTCGCTGCAAGGCCGCCATCCGGATTGTGCTGCGTCTGCGTGCCGACCTGTTCCCTCCCGCGCAGATCAGCGCGCGCGATCTTCAGGTCGCTCGCAGCTCTCCCCTGCATCTAACGAGCACGCCTTCGCGCCAACAAGCGCTCCTGCAAAAGGGCTATTACCAAGAGTTATCGCCTCCGCCGCAGGCAGGCGCGGATCTCGCAGCCTTGCATGGCGGCGAGCCCCCCGGAGCGCATCCGCGAGGGTCACCTTCGGGGTGTTGCGGTCACGACCGAGCGGCGCGCCATGAACCTGGCCGACGCCCCGACCATGACCGAGCTCGGCGCGGCACGGATGCATGTGGAATCGCGTATCGCTCGACGCTTGCAAATTGAACTAACCAGACCGTACATATCCAGCCGGGGTGGCTGGACGGCCCCAAAGGGGGAAATATCCATGACCGACTTGTCGATCCCGCCTGCGCGTGGGCAGGAAAGAGCGTCGCTTCACGGCAGCCTTGGGCAGCAGATCCGACACGCCGCGATCGGATTGTTCGTGGCCCTGGCGCTCGCCTCCGGCAGCTCGCCGACGGCGGCCCAGACCTCGCCCGTCCAGACTTGCCAACTCGGCGAGTTGCGGCTCGAGAGCGGGGCAGTCATCCCGAACTTCCGGATGACCTACATCACCCACGGCACGCTGAACGCCGATCGCAGCAACGCCATCCTCTCGATCCACGGCCTGCGCGGCAACCGCGATGCGCAGAGCTTCCTCGCCGGGCCCGGCCGGGCGCTCGACACCGACCGCTACTTCGTCATCCAGCCGGACACGCTCGGCGTCGCCTCGACGGACCCGAACGCCACTACCTCGCCGACGCGGTCGGGCATGAACATGAACTTCCCGCGCTTCAGCATCCGCGACATGGTGCATGCCGAATACAGGATGCTGACCGAGTGCCTGAACCTCCGTCGCGTGGTCGCGGTGACCGGCATCTCGATGGGCGGCATCGGCGCCCTGCAGTGGGCCGTCAGCTACCCGGACTTCATGGACGCGGTGATCCCGATCGTGCCGCAGGCGAACGCGACCCGGCAGACCAACTTCATCTGGGAGGCGGCGCGGCAGGCCATCATGCTTGATCCGAAGTGGCGGGACGGCAACTACCCGGCGAACGACCCGCCGCGGCGCGGCATCGGCGTCGGGATCAACGTCCAGAACGCCTTCGGATTTTCCGCCGAATCCTTCGCCGAGATGTTCCGGGACCGCGCCGCCGTCGACCGCTTCTACGCCACGACGACCGAGCAGCTCGGCAACACCACCGATGCGCGCGACTGGATCTATCGAACCTGGGCCATCGTGGACCACGACATCGCGAAGACGCCGCCCTTCAATGGCGAACTGCGCGCGGCCGCACGATCAATCCGCGCACGCCTGCTGTTGATGCCGAACTGCTTCGACCAGCTGCTGACGCCGGGCGAGAGCGGCGTGATGGAGGTCGCCGCGCATGCGCCGGAGGCGAAGATCGTCGATCTCGACGACATCGCCGGCCATAGCGGCAACTCGACGCCGCGCAGCGTCGCCATTGTCACGGCGGAGGTCCGCGACCTGCTGCAGCGCATCGCGGAAGGCCGCGCGGGCTTCAACGGTCCGCGCGTACCGCGGCACTGGAACCGGGAAGACCGCTGCCCCCGCTAGGCTGCCTGGCCATCCCGAGCACCACCTCGCGATACCACATTCGCGTCATGCCGACCGGTGCGACCAGGCACCCGCGACAGCGCGGTGATCACCGGGTCCCCATGCGGCGCAACGGCCGGCCGGCGCCGTCCTGCCGATCCCGGCGCGCCGCCTGATCACGGCCCAGATGGTCTCGGGCCGAGCCGGCATGTCCACATGCCGGATGCCGAGCGGCGCGAGCGCATCCAGGATGGCGCTCATCACCGCGGGCAGCGAGCCGGCGCAGCCGGCCTCGCCACACCCTTTCACGCCAAGGCGGTTCGTGGTTGCCGGCGCGGGGAGGCTGTGGAATTCGATCACCGGCATGTCGGAGGCCCGCGGCACCGCGTAATCCATGAAGGTGCCCGTCAGCAGCTGCCCCTCCTCCGAGTAGCCGACGCTCTCCATCAGCGCCTGGCCGATGCCCTGCGCGATCCCGCCATGCACCTGGCCTTGCACCATCAGGGGATTCACGATCACGCCGAAGTCGTTCACCGCGACATAGCGAAGCATGCTGACTTGGCCCGTCTCGGGGTCGATCTCCACCTCGGCGACATGACAGCCATTGGGATAGGCCATCGGCGCCGCGCCGAAAACATGAGAGACGTCGAGGCGGTTCTGCAGGTTCTCCGGCAGGCGCGGCGCCGCCCGCAGCGCCTCGGCGAGCTTCAGCAGGGATATCGAGCGATCGGTGCCGGCGACCACGAAATTGCCGGCTTCGAACTCGATGTCGGCGGCCGCCGCCTCGAGGAAGTGCGACGCAAGCAACCGCCCCTTCTCGACCACTTGCTCGGCGGCCTCGATGATCGCCGAGCCGGAGGCCATGAGGGAGCGGGAGCCGCCGCTGCCGCCGCCGGCGATCAGCTGCTCGGAGTCACCCTGCAGCAGTCGCACACGTTCCATGGGGATGCCGAGCTGGTCGTGCAGGATCTGCGCGAAGGGCGTGCGATGCCCCTGCCCATAGTCCATCGTACCGGTGATGATCGTCACGCCGCCATCGTCGTCGAAGCGGATGCCGCCCATCTCCCTTTCCGGCACGCCGGTGCATTCGAGATAGTTGCCGATGCCGATGCCGCGCAGCATTCCGCGCCGCCCGCTCTCGGCGCGCCGCTCGGGGAAGCCCAGCCAGTCCGCTGCGGCCAGCGCCTGGTCGAGGATCGCCGGGAAGTCGCCGCTGTCGTAGAGCGACTCAGATGCGCTCCGAAATGGCAGTTCCGCCGGCTGCACGTGGTTGCGCCGTCGCAGCTCGATCCTGTCGATGCCGGTCTGCTGCGCCGCCGCCTCGATGAGGCGCTCCATGAAGTAGTTCGCCTCGGGCCGGCCGGCCCCGCGGTAGGGCGCGATGGGGGCGGTGTTGGTGACATAGGCGCGAGAGACGGTTTCGATCAGCGGCGTCCGGTAATTCGAGGGAAGGTTCCGGACGAAATTGTTGGCCGCCATGTGCGGCCCGAAGGGCGTCAGGTATGCGCCGAGATTGGCCTCCGAGGACAGGCGCACGGCCAGGAACCGTCCCTCCGCATCGAGCGCCAGCTCCGCATCCACCTCGTGGTCGCGACCCTGCGCGTCGGCGAGGAAGGAGCCGCTGCGATCGTTGGTCCACTTCACCGGCCGGCCGAGCACGCGCGCCGCATGCAGCACGCAGGCATATTCCGGGAACGGGCTCGACTTCATGCCGAAGGAGCCGCCGACACGCTCCGTCAGCACGCGCACGCGCTCGACCGGGACGCGCATCAGCGCGGCGATGCCGGCGCGCATCCCGAACACGCCCTGGCAGCCCAGGCGCAGCACATACCGTTCCGCATCGGCTTCCCATTCCCCGATGGCGCTGCGCGGCTCCATCGCGCAGACGACGATCCGGTTGCTGGTGAGCGTCACGCGCACGACATGCGCCGCGGCGGCGAAGGCGCCTGCCACTTGCTCCGCATCGCCGAAATAGTGCTCGAGGACGAGATTGGCCGGCGCCTCGTCGTAGAGCTGGGGCGCGCCGGGCGCCGCTGCTGCCGCGCAGTCCGTCACCGCGTCGAGCGGCATGATATCGAGCTCGACGGCCTCGGTCGCGTCCCGCGCGGCATGGCGCGTCTCGGCGACCACGAAGGCCACCGGATCGCCGACGAAGCGCACCTTGTCCATCGCGAGAACCGGGCGGACCACCTTGCGCATCGGCGTGCCGTCGCGGTTGCGCAGCGGCAGCGAGCAGCCGAGCGTGCCATAATCTCCCATGTCCGCGCCGGAGAAGACGGCCACGACGCCCGGCATCGCCGCCGCCGTCTCGGTGCCGATGGCGTTGATGACACCGTGGCCATAGGGGCTGCGCACCATCGCGCACCACAGCTGGCCGGGGCGCTCGATATCGTCGGTGTACACGCCTTCGCCCCGGAGCAGCGCCGGATCCTCGAGCCGAGGAAACGGCTGACCGACGCTGAAGCGCGGCGGGACGGCGGAGGGGTTGGTGTCGGGCATGGGGCGTCTCTGCGAATGAAGGTCTGCGGGTCCTGGCCAGCGCGGCGATCGCCTCGGCACCGTCAAGCGCTTGGCGCGATCCGACTCACGATCGCGACCGCGGCGGCGCCGTTGATGGCCGCCATCGCAGCGGGCACCGGGAGGGTGCGGAAGCGCAAGTGCGGTATGGCGTTGGGCAACAAGCGCTCACCGGTCGGGGCGAAGTTCGCCGCGCGGACGACCTCGCATGCTTGGCCGCCCGAATGCCTTGGCGGCGCGATGATGACACGCGCCCCGGCATCCAACCCGCGCGCGATTCATCCGACGCCACGAACGGCACGCGGACTGGCGGGATGACGCCGGCACGCCATGCGGGCTTGGCCCGGCGTATCCGGCGGAAGGCAGTTGCGTTCCAGGTCAATGTGGAGGGAATCGAAGCTAGCCCTCTGCGCGATTCCCGCGATCGCAACGCCACGCGTCAGCCGCGCAGTCTTCGAGATGGCCAACACGTCGCGCGCCGGCCTCGCCTTGATGCCATTGCCGAGATGCATTGCGGACGAGGTCGCGGGGCGATGAGAGCACGGCCTGCCTTTCCTGGGCGCGGCCATCAAGACTCCTCGGCGTTCCTTCGTCGGATCGCCTGCTATCTCCGGCCGTTTCCACTCCCTATTTCATCTCGCGGCGGCGAAGCGTTCAATCGGGGAAGTTGCGGGCGATAGCCTCTGGTTATCTCGCACCCCAGGCCAGTGCGTGGGCGTTCCCATCGCCGGGGCGCGAAGGGACCGTCGCGATTGTCGCCTTCCGATGCGCCGCCGCCCGTAACCGCCGTCGCGATCCGGTGGTTTGGGGCGCGTCGCTCGCCTCCGGTCCCGCTGAGCCCATGGCAGACCACGACGGCGATAACGGGCAGTTATCGCCGCTCGGCGGCGTGTATTGTCCCGGCGGGACTGCTCCGCTTCTCTTATGGGCCAACATGGAGCACGGCCCGCACAGCGCCTTCGCGTTCGCCGCCGGCGATCACCGCCACCGAAGCCGCGAAAGTCCGCCGCATCGTCATGCCCAAGTTCGGAAGGATCATGTGCATGACCTTGCTTGGTGACACGCGTTGCCGCCGGGAGAGGAGACGCGGCGCGCCACGGCCAGGTGCGGGAGACCGCTGGCCGCCTCCCATCGCAAGCAAGTTCAAGGAAGGTCCAACTTGATCACATCGCAGAGCGAAAGGGACGGAAGCAAGGAAGTCCTGGAGGCGCAGGTCGGCTATGTCGGGCTCGGCAACATGGGCGCCCCTTTGGCGCGACGCCTGCAACAGCGGCTGCAAGAGACCACCCCGCTCCATGTCCATGACCTGAGCGAGACGGCGCTCGAAGGGCTCCGCGCGCTGGGCGCGCGGCCGCACCGAAGCCCCGCCGAGCTTGCGCGGCATTGCGACACCATCCTCCTCTGCCTGCCGACCACCGAGCACGTCCGGGCAGCGATCTTCGGCGCCGACGGCATCGCGGCAACCGCGCGGCCCGGCACCTTGATCGTGGACCAGACGACCGGCGATCCCGTCGCCAGCCGCGCCCTGGCGCAGGAGTTGCAGCGGGCCAAGCTGGAGATGATCGACGCGCCCGTCAGCGGCGGGCCCGAGGGCGCCAACGCCGGCACGATCGCGATCCTCGTCGGAGCGACAGAGTCACAGTTCGCCCGCATCGCGCCGGTGCTGCGCGCGATCAGCCCGAACGTCTTCCATGCCGGCGAATTCGGCTGCGGCTATGTCGCGAAGCTCGCCAACAACCTGCTCTTCGCCGCGACGCGGCTGATGACGCTGGAAGCCGTTGCGCTGGCCGCGAAGAACGGCGTGCCGCCACGCAAGATGGTCGAGATCATGATGGCCGGCTCGTCGCGGAACTTCTTCCTCGAGCACGCCATGGTCCCCCGCATCCTGAGCGGCAGCCTCGACGGCGGCTTCAGCCTGAAGCTGCTGCACAAGGATGTCCGGATCGCCACGCAGCTCGGCCTGAACTCGGAGGTGCCGATGCTGCTCGGCAATCTCGTGCGTGAGTTCTATCAGATATGCATCGCCGAGGTCGGCGCCGATGCACCGGCGAATGCGGCCGCTCTGGTGATGGACCGGCTGGCCGGCACCGACATCGTCCCAGGCAAGAACAACGGCCATCGCTCGACGATCGGCAAGGCAGGAGGCTAGGCGCGCGTGGCGCAAGACGAATCGAACACGATGCATCCGGTCCTCAGCTACCCGATGCTCCAAGGCATGACCTATCCCCGGCTCGACGGCCTCGTCCGCCCCATCAAGGACGAGGCAGAGCTTCTTGCCCTGCCGGCTGCGGCGCGCGCCGGCGTGCGCGTGCTGATGACGAGCGCGACGCGCGGCTGCAGCGCCGCGGTCGCCGAGGCGCTGCCGGCCCTGCGTCTCGTCGTCTCCCAGGGCGCCGGCCAGGACCGCATCGATCTCCCCGTCCTGGCTGCGCTCGGGGTCCGGGTGCGGAGTGTCGGCGAGGCGCTGACCGAGGACGTCGCGGACCTCGCCATGGCGCTCGCCCAGATGTGCTCGCGCCGCCTCGTGCGCGCCGATGCCTTCGCCCGCGGTGGCGCGTGGCGGTCCGGACGCTTCGAGGTCGGACACAGCCTGTTCGGCGCCGTCATGGGGATTGCCGGGTTGAGCGGCAGGATCGGGCAGGCGATCGCGCGGCGCGCCCAGGCCGCCGGGATGAAGCTCGCCGGCCTCCGACGCGCTTCGAACCAGGGTCTGGGCGCCTCCTTGCACGATGATCTCCGGGCGCTGGCCGCGGCGAGCGACGTCCTCGTGCTGGCGGTCCCCGGCGTGCCGGAACTGCGTCACATGGTGGGAGCGGAAGAACTCCGCGCGCTCGGGCCTGCCGGGCGCCTCGTGAATGTCGGCCGCGGCGACCTGGTGGACACCGATGCGCTCATCGCCGCCCTCGAGAAGGGCGAGATCTTCGGCGCCGGGCTCGACGTGCTCGAGGGCGAGCCCGTCGTGCCGCAGCGCCTCGCCGACCAGCCGAATGTCGTGCTGACGCCGCATATCGGTGCGGCAACCTGGGGCGCGCGGGCGCGAGGGGCGCGCATCGCGGAGGACGAGGTGTTGGCGGCGCTCGGCTGAAGGTGCTGCGTACCGGAATGTCAGGCGGGAGATGAGGACAGTGGCGGACCACGCAATCATGCGGCGCAGGATTCTGCTGGGCTCCGGCGCCGCGTTTGCACTGGCCCGCCATGCCGCCGCGCAGGCCCCGTATCCGTCCCGCCCGGTGCGGCTCGTCGTCGCGAATCCGGCCGGCGGCAGCGGCGACGCGATCACCCGCATCATCGGCGAGCGTCTGGCGGCGGAACTGGGCACGCAGGTGATCGTCGAGAACCGCCCCGGCGGCGCGACGACGATCGGCACGAACTTCGTCGCCAGGTCCGAGCCGGATGGCTACACGCTGCTCAGCCTCACCGGGTCCGGCGTCGTGCAGACGGTGCTCCGCAGGCGGCTGCCTTACGACCTGATGCGGGATTTCGCGCCCATCATCGGCGTGGGCTCGATCCCGCTGGTGCTGGTCGTGGCAGCCGGCAGCGATATCTCCTCCTTGGATCACCTGAAGGCTGCGGCGCGGTCGGCGAACGGGATCACCTACGGATCCGGGGGAGCCGGCACGATCGGGCATATCTCGGCCGTCCGGCTGCTCGAGGACATCGGCGGCAGCGGCACCCATGTCCCCTTCCGCGGCAATGCCGAGGTGCTGCAGGCCATGGCGGGCGGGCATGTGCAGTTCATGTTCGCTTCCGTGGCGGAAGTGCCGCCGCTGGTCGCCGCGGGCCTGCTGCGAGCGCTGGCGGTCACCTCCTCGGCCCGTGAAGCCTCGCTTCCCGACGTGCCGACGACGCGCGAGATCGGATTGGCGGGGTTCGAGCCCACGACCTGGTATGGCTTCCTGGCGCCCGCGCGCACGCCGCCGCAGATCATTGCCCGGCTGCACGACGCCTTCTCCCGATCGCTGTCGGATCCGACGGTCCAGGAGAAGCTGAGAGGCCTGAGTTTCACCGTCGAGCTGCGGAGGCCGGACGCGCTGGCCCGGTACATGCGCGAGGAGGCCGAGCTCTGGGGCAAGGTCGTGCGCGACAACAATCTCAGCGAGGCCGACTGAGGCTGCGCGCCCATTCTCGCTCGCCCCGCCCGAATCCCGAATACGGAGGGCAGGGGTCGCGAGGCAGCAGGGCGGAAGGGGGCTTGCGCACCAGACCGGAGCGCAATCCACAGAGGGCAACGCCCGGAGCGGGCAACGACCGAGAGATGGAGCACTCTGCCATGAGGCATTACGGGCACTTCTACATCGACGGCTCCTGGGTGGAGCCTCGCGATGCGCGACGGCATGAGATCATCAATCCGGCCACCGAACGTCCCTTCGCCTCCGTCAGCCTGGGCAGCGTGGCGGATGTGGACCGGGCCGTTCGCGCCGCGCGTGCCGCGTTCGAAGAGTTCGGCGCCACCTCCAAGGCGGAGCGGCTCGCGCTGCTCGATCGCATCATCCAGGTCTATGCGTCCCGGCAGGCCGAGCTGGCCGCCACCCTGACCGAGGAGATGGGGTCCCCGGTCAAGGCCACCGTGCAGGCGACCGGCCCCCTCGAGCAGTTCCGTCAGGCGAGAAGGACGCTCGCGGAGTACGATTTCGAACGGCCCCTCGGAGCGACGCTCGTGCGGCGCGAGGCGATCGGCGTGTGCGGCCTGATCACGCCGTGGAACTGGCCGGTGCAGTCACCCTGCACGAAGCTCGCCTATGCCCTGGCGGCGGGATGCACCATCATCCTCAAGCCCAGCGAGCACTCTCCGGTGAGCGTCATCCTGCTCACCGAGATCCTGCACGAGGCCGGCGTGCCGAACGGCGTGTTCAATCTCGTCAACGGTGACGGCGCCGGCGTCGGCGCGTCGATCAGCGCGCATCCGGATATCGACCTCGTGTCCTTCACCGGCTCGACGCGCGCGGGAATTCTCGTGGCCGCCGCGGCGGCCCCCACCGTCAAGCGCGTTGCCCAGGAGCTCGGCGGCAAGTCCGCCAACATCATCCTGCCGGATGCGGACCTCGCCGCCGCCGCGCGCTGGAGCATCGGGCGGGGCTTCTTCAATTCCGGCCAATCCTGCCACGCGCCCAGCCGGATTCTCGTCCATCGGGATCAGCTTCGGCAGGCCGCGGAACTCCTGGTGGAGGAAGCGCAGAGACTGAAAGTCGGGGATCCGAAGGATCCCGCGACCGATCTGGGGCCGGTCGTCAACAAGGCGCAGTTCGAGCGGATCCAGCGCTACATCCAGGCCGGCATGGACGAAGGAGCGCGGCTTGCCGTCGGCGGCCTGGGCCGTCCCGAGGGGTTGGACGTGGGCTACTTCGTTCGGCCCACCGTCTTCGTGGACGTCGCGCCCGAGATGACCATCGCCCGCGAGGAGATCTTCGGCCCGGTGTTGTCGGTGACGCCCTACGCGACCGAGGAAGAGGCCATCCGGATCGCGAACGCCTCGTCCTATGGCCTGGGCGGCTACGTCTTCGCCGGCTCCCGCGACAAGGGCCTGGCCGTGGCGCGGCAGATCCGCGCCGGACGGATCGCGATCAATGGCGCGGCCGCGGAGTCGGCGGCGCCGATGGGCGGATACAAGCAGTCCGGCAACGGGCGCGAGATGGGCGTGTTCGGCTTGGAGGAGTATCTCGAAACCAAGGCGATCTTCGGCGCAGCGGCGTGATGGCCCTTCCCGGAACCACTGCGATGGCGCCGGGATGTCGCCGCAAGCTGTTGCGATCGGAGGCCAGTGGCCCGACGGCGGTCAACGACATGCCGGGCCGGGAGACCTGCGCCCGCCGCGTTGGCCGCTCACCCCCGGTGGCGCAGCGCCTCGACCAGTAGGGCGAAGGCCGGCGAGGCCTGGCGACGGCTGGGATAGTAAAGGTGGTAGCCGGGGAAGGGCGGGCTCCAATCTTCGAGCACCCACACAAGGCGCCCGGCAGCGAGGTGGGGCCGCGCCAGATCCTCGGGAACATAGGCGAGCCCGAACCCGCCCAACGCGGCATCGAGGGCATGAATGGCGCTGCTGAAGACGAGCTGTCCCTCGACGCGGACGCGGAGCTCGCGCCCGCCCTTCTCGAACTCCCAGGGCGTAGAGCTCGCCGCGGGTAGGCAGACGCAGGTTGATGCAGTTGTGCGAGGTGAGGTCTTGCGCGTGGTGGGCGGCGCGCGCCGCGCGAAGCAGGAGGGGGCGCCCACCACCGCGAAGCGGACCTCGGGCCCGATGGGCACGAAGATCATGTCCCTTTCCACCTGCTCGCCGAAGCGGACCCCGGCGTCGTAGCGTTCGGCCACGATGTTGGTCAGCACACCGTCGGTCGAGATCTCGACCTGGATTTCCGGATAGCCCGGCAGGAACTTCGCGAGCTTCGGCCAGAGGATCGTCTCGGCCGCGTGCTCGCCCGCCGTGATGCGGATCATGCCGGCGGGCTTCTCGCGCAACTCGTTGAGCGCGGACAGCCCGGCTTCGATCTGCTCGAAGGCCGGACCGACGGCCCGCAGCAGCCGCTCGCCGGCCTCGGTGGTCGCGACGCTGCGCGTGGTGCGGGTCAGCAGGCGCAGCCCGAGCCGCGCCTCGAGCCCGCGAAGAGTCTGGCTCAGCGCCGATTGCGAGACGCCGAGCTGGGCAGCGGCGCGAGTGAAGCTGCGCTCCTGCGCCACGGCAAGGAAGGCAGCGAGGTCGTTGAGGTCCGTCCGGGGCATTGAGAAGGCCTGCTTATAGGCTCTTGCAGTTCCAAGTGCCTAGTCTCCGCCGCGACACCCCTTACGTCTGAGCCGGCCCGCGCTCTCGGCGGGCGGTGGGAAGAGGCCGATGCAGATCCAGTGCGCGGGCGCATCGTCGGCGCATGCCGCGCGAAAGGCTTCGCGCCACGCATTGTCGCGGAAGTCGCGACGTCCCTCTCGGTGCTCGGGCTCGTTGCGGCGGGGACGGGGATCGGACTGGTGATCAGGCCGCTCCGCGCGGTGGCGCGAGCGGGGATCGTGTTTCGGCCGCTGCACGCGCCCGGCCTCGATCTGCCCTTCGGGCTGGGGTATCGCAGCGCCGACCAGCCGGCGCTGTTGCCGAAGCTGCGCAATGCCGTTTCGCGCGCCTGGCCGGGCACAAGCCTGCTCTTGCGCGCGCCGCGGTAGCATACGTCCGCACGGAAGGGCCAGCGCGTGGCGACGCGGGGCACCGGGCCCGTGGCGGTGTTCAGGGAACTGCGTCGCTGTGTTTGCGTTCCCCTGTCGTGTCGACGGTAACCCGCGGTCAGGCCCCTCTCCCGCCGCTCTGCAGCTGCTGCCCAGCTCTGTTCCACTCCCCCGGCTTCAATGAAAATCGACAGCTGATGCAGCGCTCGGCCGGCCACCTCGTGGCATCCCGCCAACACTGTATCGCGACACCGCGAGATCTGCCTCCTTCTGCCGTGCTTATCGAGGCAGGGCGGCGGCCTTGGCCAGGATCCGGTCCGGCTCGCATGTCCTGTCCTGCGAGGCCCAGGCGATGAATTGGTCGG
>Ga0081539_10003482_pt1 | contig 19228 bp, 19 predicted proteins | sample TabmetS4T2R2_FD_71023 | JGI IMG/M metagenome (GOLD analysis project Ga0081539, IMG submission 71023) | Tabebuia heterophylla rhizosphere microbial communities from the University of Puerto Rico - S4T2R2 | ecosystem: Host-associated > Plants > Roots > Rhizosphere ...
CTGCTGGTCATCTTTATTGTTTACGGCTTTACCGTCGAAGCTGCGCACCGTCACTGCCGCGTTTTGCCGTCAAGATCCAGCGTCGCTACGCAGGTCGATAACGAACAAAGCCAGAACCTCACCGGCAACAAGTCTGGCTGCAACGACTGCCTCATCTGCCAACTGCACCAAAACTTCACCACCACGCTAATCGCGCTGCGGCCGAACGATCCGCCCGCGCGCATTCCACAGCGAGTCACGACCGTCGTTGCCGAAGATCTGCTCTCACAGATCATCAGCCCGGTCGCCGGTCGAGCACCACCGCAAGCCTCCTAGAACCGCCCGCTCTTCGTCTGGTGGTTTTCACCGGACGAAGGATTCACGCGGACGCAGTAGCCATCTCTCCAAACGGGGACGTGTGTTGCCGCGGTCGCTTTGCTTCATTGGGAATTCTGGAGGCTTGGAAATGTTTAGAGATCTAATCAGAAGTGCAATTATCTGCGGACTTTTGCTGCCGCTTGCTTCAACTGTTTCCGCGCAGGCGCGAATCGGCAGCGTTCAAGGCGTCGTCAAAGACCCAACCGGCGCACTCGTGCCGAACGCCAAAGTAACCATCGTTCAACCCGTCACCGGTTACCGGCAATCAACCAACACCGACGCGCAAGGCGCGTTCAAGCTCGTCAACATACCGTTCAATACTTACAAGGTGCAGGCTGAGGCCGCGGGTTTTCAGCCAGTCGAGCAGTCGATTGACCTCGAGAGTACGGTGCCAGTGAACGTTGAGCTCTCGCTCTCACTCGAACAAACAACCGCAGCCGTCACGATCACAGAGGGCGGCGCCGCAATGCTGGAGTCCGATCGGACATCGTCTGATACTGACATCGCGCAAACCGTTCTTGAACGACCAGTGGGCGCCGCTCCTTCGCGCGCCATCGAGTCGATCGTCGCTTCAACGCCGGGATTCGTGACTGACGACAACGGTCGCATGCACCCGCGGGGTTCTGAATCGCAGGTGCAGTACGTGATCGACGGCGTGCCCGTGACCGACAACATGTCGGCGATCTTTTCGACCAGTCTCGACGCGCGTACGCTCCGCACCGTCGAAGTGCTGACGGGCGGCATCCCCGCCGAATTCGGTGACAAGCTCGCGGGCGTTATCAACGTCAACACTCGTTCGGGCCTCGAAGGACCAACGCAGGGCGGAATCTCATTTTCCGGCGGCAGCTTCTCCACGGGCGAAGCAGCCGCCGATTTTTCGACGCACACCAAAAAACTCGGCTTCCTGACAAACCTCTCCGCGAGCACCTCGCAGCGCTATCTCGATCCACCGACGCTCGACAACTTTCATAACTTCGGGCGCACCGGCAAGGCTTTCTTCCGGCTCGATTATCAGTTCGACGCCAACAACACGCTGCGCGGCGTCTTCAATTTCGGCGGCTCAAACTTCCAGGTGCCCAACAGAGTCGCACAGGAACTCGCCGGGCAGGACCAGAAACAACGCCTGCGCGACAACTCGCAAAACATCAGTTTCCAACACATCTTCTCGCCCAACTCCGTCGCCCAGTTGTCGTTCTTTCATCGACAGAGCAACGCGCAGTTGTTCAGCAATCCGCTGTCGATACCCGTAGTCGCCAATCAGGAGCGCACGCTGCAAAACTGGGGCGGCATCGGATCGCTGGCGCTCACGCGCGGCAGTCACAACATTAAGCTCGGCGGCCAGTTCACGATCACACCGGTCGAGGAACACTTCAATTTCTATCCGACAACCCCGTTTCCGGATCTCGTCGATGAACAGGGAAACGTCTTTCCAAATCCGGTAAACAACTTCAACGCCGCGCACCCGTTTCTTTTCGATCAAGCCAAAACGGGACGCACGCTCAGCGCTTACGTTCAGGACCGGTTTACGGCTTTCAAAAACCTCACGCTCGACCTCGGCGTGCGTTACGACAACTACAAACTGCTGATTCACGAGCAGGCGCTGAGCCCGCGTGTCGGCGTCGCCTATTTCATCCCCAAGACGAAGACCACGCTGCGCGCTTCGTACAACCGCCTGTTCCAGCCGCCGCCGGCGGAAAACCTGTTGCTTGCCAGTTCGGCCGCAGCAGCCGCGTTGTCGCCGATCGCCGTCTTGCAGGGAGTTACCACCGTGCAACCTATCGAACCCGACAAGGAGCACGCGTTTGAAGCGGGCGCGCAGCAGTTGCTCACACAGAAGTTTCGACTCAACCTGACCGTCTATCAAAAACGGATCGAAAACTTCTCGGACAAAGACCAGTTCTTCGAGACCGGCATCATCTTTCCAATCGCGATCTCGTCAGGGCGCGTCACCGGTGAAGAACTGCGACTCGAGTCGACTGACATTCACGGTTTCCACGGCTTCGTCTCGTACGCGAATGCGCGAGCGTTCGGCGTGACGCCGATTCGCGGCGGACTTTTCCTCGGCGAAGACCCGCAGGACTTGTTTGTGCCGGGCCTGAAATTCGCCAACGATCACGATCAACGCAACGAAGGGCAGTTTCAGGTCAGCTACACGCATCATCCTTCTGGAATCTACGCGATTTTCAACGGTCGCTACGATTCGGGGGTGCCGGTAGACGTCGAACCGGGAACTACGCTCGCTGAGTTCGTGGCCGAAGGCTTCGATCCGAGATTGTTCGACAAGATCGATTTTCAACGCGGCCGGGTTCGTCCGCGAACGATCCTGGATTTCTCGGTCGGTGCGGACCTGATGCAGAAGGAGCGCGTGTCCATGAATCTGCAGTTCGACATTCAAAACCTGACCAACGAGCTGTTTCTTTACAACTTCCAGTCGGTTTTTAGCGGCACGCACGTGGGTTACCCGCGGCTATTCAGCGGCAAACTGAGTCTCCGGTTCAAATAAGCGGGAACCATCTTGAAAAACCAGACGTATCCCACGCCGTAAGGTAACTGGGTCGGTAGCGCAGGCGGCTCGCTCGGACGGTGCGCTTCTCAAGGCGAGTCACCTGCGCTCCAATTGTTTGACACTGCCGGAAGCCGTTCCTAGAATACGGCTTGCTTCGCCCAGTTAATTCCGCTCCTGGCCCTGTAACCCGAGGATTTAGCCATGAGTCTCGTCAAAATTGTCGTCATCACGATCATCGTGATTCTCAGCATTCTCCTCTTCGGTCGTTTTTTCGTCTAACCGAACGGTCGGTGCTGTCCCGCGCCTTAATGTGGCCGGGACTCTGTCTACTCGCTTTCCTGCTCGCCGGCTCCCAAACACCAATCAGCGCCCAACAAACCGAAAATGACGACGAGGTCGTCCGGGTCAACACCGACCTGCTCCTCTTCCCGATTCGCATCCGCGACAAGAAAGGTTTGGCCGTCGCCGGGCTGACTGAACAGGACTTAGCGTTGAAAGACCAGGATCAGGTCACGACGGGCGTCTACTTTTCACCGGGCGCCGATCGCGTCGCCATGCTCTTTGCGCTGGACCAGTCGGGCAGCTTGCGCGAGATCATTTCGCAGCAACAGGACGCGGCGCTCGCGCTCTTCTCGCGTTTCAGCGATCGTTCGAGCGTCGCAGTGCTTCGTTTCTCTGACAAACCTTCGCTGGCGACGCCGTTCACGAAGGACGCAGACGCGGCCCGAGCCGCATTCCGTTTCGGCATCGAACGCGACCGTCGTACGGCCATCTTCGACGCCGCCGCCGAAGCCGTGCGCGCGTTCGACAAGCTGCCTCCCGTTCGCGCCGAACGACGCATCATCGTGCTGATTAGCGATGGGCTCGACAACAGCAGCAAAACAAAAGCCGACAGCGTGATCGACGCTGCGCTGGAACGACGCGTCTCCCTCTACGTGATTCATCTGCCACTCTTCGAGCCGCGTAACGGACATCTCGCCGTGCGTCCGGCGAGTAAAGGTTTTCGCGAACTCGCGGAGAAGACCGGCGGTAAATATTTTCTCGTGGGTGACGTGAAGTCGGCGCTGCAACCGCGGGCGCAGGATCTCACGCCGATTTTTCAGGCCATCGAAGAGGATTTGAAAAGTCAGTATCTTCTGGGTTTCTATATAGCCGAATCGTCGCGCGACAATCGCCAGCATGTTTTCTCGGTAAGTTTGAAGCCGGAAGGGATCGCATACTCAGTCGGACGGCTGGGATTTTCACGCTCTCATAAATTCATGGTTAACCTGGCTCCTAAATGAAACTTATCAAACGCGCGCTAATCAGTGTTTCCGACAAAACCGGTATCGTCGACTTCGCTCGCGAGCTCGAGAGCCTCGGCGTCGAGATCATCAGCACGGGCGGCACGGCCAAGGCACTGCGCGAAGCCGGCATCGAGGTGCGCGACATTTCCGACGTCACGGGCTTTCCGGAAATGATGGACGGCCGCGTGAAGACGCTGCATCCGCGTGTTCACGGCGGGCTGCTGGCGTTGCGCGACAATCCCGACCATGTTGCTGCGATGCAGCAACATGGGATCGAGCCGATCGATATGGTCGTGGTGAATCTGTATCCGTTTGCCGAGACGATCAGCCGCGAAGGCGTCACGCGCGAAGAAGCGATCGAACAGATCGACATTGGTGGTCCGGCAATGATTCGTTCCGCCGCGAAGAACGCAGCGTCCGTCGCTGTGGTCGTCGATCCGACTCAATATCCGCCTTTAATCGAAGAACTCCACCAAAACGCCGGCTCCATTTCAATCCCCACTCTTCAGCGCCTCGCTACGGACGCCTTTCGCCAAACAGCGCAATACGACGCGCTGGTGAGCTCTTATCTCGGCGGCGACAATGATGAGCAGTTTCCTCAACAGATAACCTCAACGCTCACCAAGCTCTCGGATCTGCGCTACGGCGAGAACCCGCATCAACGCGCCGCACTTTACAGAACATCATCCACCGCGGGACTCGCCAACGCCGCAATTCTTTCCGGCAAAGAAATGTCATTCAACAACTACGTCGACGCCGACGCCGCGTGGCAACTCGTCAACGACTTTCGCGACACCGCCTGCGCCATCATCAAACACACGAACCCCGCCGGCGTCGGACTCGCAGAAACAACCGCCGAGGCGTACACGAAAGCGCTCGCAACGGATCCCGTTTCAGCCTTCGGCGGCATCGTCGCTTTCAATCGCCGCGTCGACGTTCAAGCCGCACAGGAAGTCACGAAGATCTTTACGGAAGTCGTGATCGCGCCCGACTACGACGCCGCCGCGCTCGAGTTGCTGCAAACGAAAAAGAACCTGCGCGTGATCCGCCTGATTCAAAGTGCACAAAAAGACGGGCTCGAGCTTCGCCAGATCTCCGGCGGCATGCTGGTCCAAACCAAAGACGTTCACGAGCTGCGCCGAGATGATTTGAAAGTCGCCACCAAACGATCACCCACCGACGACGAGATCCGCGCGCTGCTCTTCGCCTGGACCGTTTGCAAGCACACGAAATCAAACGCCATCGTCTACGCGCGCGCCGATCAAACAGTCGGCGTCGGCGCCGGACAGATGTCGCGCGTCGACTCAGTCAAGATCGGCGCGATGCGCGCCCAACTTCCGGTCGCGGGCTCCGTGCTCGCGTCCGACGCTTTCTTCCCCTTTCGCGACGGTCTCGACGAGGCCGCGCGCCACGGCATCACCGCCGTGATCCAACCCGGCGGCTCAGTGCGCGACGACGAGGTCATCGCCGCGGCCGACGAACACGGATTGGCGATGGTCTTTGCAGGTGTGAGGCATTTCAAACACTGATATTATGAGCACCAACATGGCTGACAACGAGAATTCAATCCGCTGCCGTTACTGCGGACAACGCAATCAAATCCGTACTGACGCCGGCGACGCACGCTGCGGCCGCTGCCGCTTGCCGCTCTCCGACGCGCCGCACAAGAAATTCGCGCGGCTCGACAAGGAGCAGTACATCCATCCCGACGACCGTCGCGCGCTCGCTGCGTTGCGCGCGATTCCGGGAATCGACTCCGCCCTCAAGAAACTGCTGGCGGTCACCGGCGAATCAGCCATCCGCGTCATCTTCACCGCCAGCGCGGTGAAGGTCACGCCCACGCAGTGTCCTGACCTTTATGCCAAGTTGCAGATTGCCTGTACGACGCTCGGCGTCGACATGCCGGAACTGTTCGTGCAACAGAATCCCGTCGTCAACGCGTTCACCGGCGGCGTCGAACGCCCGGTGATCGTTTTGTACTCCCAATTGATCGAGCGCCTGAACGACGAAGAAGTGCTCGCGGTCGTCGCCCACGAGGTCGGACACATCCACTCGGAACACGTCCTTTACCTGACCGCCGCGCGGCTCATCGAATTTCTCGCAAAGACTGCCGTGCTCGCCTCGCCGCTGGCGTTCATCGTCAAGGAAATCCTGACGATGAGCATGCGCGCGGCCCTGCTCGCCTGGGCGCGACGCGCCGAACTCTCCTGCGATCGCGCGGCGTTGCTCGTGACGCAGGACGCCAACGTGATCGGCCGCACGATGATGAAACTCAGCGGCGGCACCTTCGCTTCGCGCGTCGATTACGATCAGTTTCTGGCGCAGGCGCGCGATTTCCAGAAGAACTACGACGAGAAGGCGCTCGATCGCTTCTGGGCCGACGTGATCACTTCCGGTTTGAGCCATCCGTTTCCCGTCTGGCGCGTTTCGGAAATCCTGCGTTGGGTAGAAAGCGGCGAATACAAAGCTCTCATGACTTCACCCGAAAGCGCGGCAGCCTGAGGCCGCCGGCAAACATCTGATGCTGCAAAACAAAAACGGACTCATTTTCGGCGTGGCCAACAAGCGCTCGATTGCCTGGGCCACCGCGCAGGCGATGCACGAAGCGGGCGCGCGGCTCGCTTTCACTTATCAAGGCGAACGGTTGAAGGAGAACGTCGAAGGCCTGACGAAAGACGCGATGCCCGACGCGTTGCTGCTTTCGTGCGACGTGACGAAGCAGGAAGAAGTCGATGAAACGTTTCGCAAAGTCGGCGAAGAGTTTGGCCGGCTCGATTTCCTCATCCACAGCATCGCCTTTGCTCCGCGCGAAGCGCTCGGTGGCGAGTATCTCGACACGAGCCGCGAAGCGTTTCTGACCGCGCTCGAGATCAGCGCGTATTCACTGCCGCAACTCGCACGCGCCGCGGCGCCGTTGATGACGGACGGCGGCAGCATCGTGACGATGACTTACTACGGCGCCGAGAAAGTGGTCGCCGGTTACAACGTGATGGGCGTCGCCAAAGCCGCGCTCGAAGCGAGCACGCGTTATCTCGCGAAGGATCTGGGCCCGCGCAACATCCGCATCAACGCCATCAGCGCCGGCCCAATTCAAACTCTCTCCGCACGCGGCGTTTCCGATTTCAGCTCGATGTTGAAGCACCACGCAGAACGGGCGCCGCTCGGCCGCAACGTGGAGCCGCGCGAAGTGGGCGACACGGCCGTGTTTCTCTGCAGCTCGATGGCTTCCGGCATCACCGGCGAAGTGATTTACGTCGATTGCGGCTACAGCATCATGGGCATCTGAACGAAGATGGAAACAGAGGAAAAACAACCAGCGCAAAAAGCGCCCGGTTCCACGCAGGACGAGCAACTGCTCGAGAGTCCGCGACCCGACGAGTTTACGCACACCGATCCGTGGCGCGTGTTTCGCATCATGGGTGAGTTTGTCGAAGGCTTCGACGAACTCGCAACGCTCACGCGGGGCGTTTCCATTTTCGGTTCGGCGCGTTCGAAACCCGGCGATCCCGATTACCAGGCAGCACAGGAAACCGCGGCGCTGCTCGCGGCAGAAGGTTACGCAGTCATCACCGGTGGTGGACCGGGAATCATGGAAGCCGCAAACCGCGGGGCGTTCGAAGCCGGTGGTCTTTCGATCGGCTGCAACATCGAGCTGCCGTTCGAACAACGGCCGAACGCCTATCAAACGCGCAGCCTGAAATTCAAGTACTTCTTCGTGCGCAAGATGATGTTCGTGAAGTACAGTCTCGCCTTCATCATCTTTCCCGGCGGCTTCGGCACCTTCGACGAACTGTTCGAAGCGCTCACGTTGATTCAAACGAAGAAGATCCGAAACTTTCCGGTCGTGCTTTTCGACAGCAAGTACTGGCGCGGTTTACTCGACTGGTTTCAACAGCAGGTGTTGCCCGGTGGGAAGATCGCCGACAACGACATGCGGATCTTCCACCTGACTGACTCGCCACAGCAAGTGATCGAGATCCTCAATCGCAGCCAGAGTTCACTGCACGAGATGGACAAACTCGTTTCCGACGATATTCGCCTGCCGAGTTAAGCTTCGAGACTGGCCGTGAGCCACTGGAAGTAGGGAGTGGAAACCGCCACAACAGGAATAGCAACGATCTCCGGCGTTTCGTAACTGTGCAACGCGCGCACTTCTCTTTCCAGATCCGGAAACTTCGCGGCCGTCGTTTTCGCGATTAACAGAATCTCCGACTGCCGCTCGATCTTCCCCTGCCAGCGATAGACTGATTCCATCTCCGGCAAAATCTGAACGCACGCGGCGAGATGCGCGCCGATGAGTAGATCGGCGAGACGCGTCGCCTCCTCGCCATTCGACGCGGTGAGGAAAACTACGATTGGATCATTACCTGACATTACTGCTCTTCGTCATATTCTTCTTCGTCGACTCCACCACCGGTCAGCGGCGTCGTGTCCTCACCGAAGAACGCTTCGTAAAGTTCTGCTGCACGATCGGCGTCTCGTTCGTCTACGAAGATCTCAGCGCCTTCAGAGGTCGCTGACAGCAGCGGCGAAAACGCGTCGGCGCCGCCGGACTTCACCACCGAACGAATCTCATTTTGCGCGAAAATGTCGTTGATCATTTCGGCCTCGGCCGGCGAGCCGAGTTTGAAGAGCGAGACGAAACGCGCCTCGCTGCTGTCGCGGCCGGTGTTCTCGGGCGTCAGGCGATCGACCAGCTTGGTGTCGTCGTCGGGACAGCGAGTGATGCCCGGTTCGTATTCAGCTTCACAGGTGGGACAAAACATTTCGGCAATTCCCTCTCGATTTAAACTTTCACCGCAAACGGTATCTCATCAAAATGTGTCATTCGTTTGAAGGCGTGAAAACGATCGTTGATCTCCGTGTGCGTGAGACGCCGCACACGATCCGTGCCAAACTCCTCGACGTTGAACGACGCCATCACCGAACCGAAGATCATCGCCCGTCGCATTGCGCCTTCGTCGAGCCGCTCCTGACTCGCCAGATAACCCATGAAGCCGCCGGCAAACGTGTCGCCCGCGCCGGTCGGATCGAACACCGATTCCAACGGATACGCCGGAATCGCGAAGTAACTGTCACGCGTAAACAACGCCGCGCCGTACTCGCCGCGCTTGATGATCAGCGCTTTTGGTCCCCAACGCAGAATCTCGCGCGCCGCTTTGATCAGGTTCGGGATGTCCGTGAGTTGGCGTGCTTCGGCGTCGTTGATGATGACCACGTCGACCACGCTGATCGTTTTGAGCAACGATTCGCGCGTGTGCTCGATCCAGAGGTTCATCGTGTCGAGCGCGACGAGCTCCGCATCAGGCATCTGTTCGCGCACGCCACGTTGTAAATCCGGTTGGATGTTGCCGAGAAACAGCAGACGCGAACGTTTCGACTCTTCCGAAAGCTTTGGCTGAAACTCGGCGAAAACATTCAGATCGGTAAAGAGGGTGTGCGCGACGTTGAGGTCGTAATCGTAACGACCGCCCCAGCGAAAGGTTTTGCCGTCCTCGATGCGCTCGAGATCGCGCGTCCCGATGCCACGTTCTGCAAAGACGGCGCCGTCAGTAAAATCGCCGCCGACCACGCCGACGATACTGACGTCCGTAAAGAAGCTGGCGGAAATGGAAAAGTGCGAGGCAGAGCCGCCGAGCATCTTCTCGCACTTACCGAAAGGGGTTTCAACTGAGTCGTAGGCAACTGAACCAACAACCAAGAGTGACATTAGGGTTTGGCCTCGAGCGCGCTTAACGATTCGCGCGCCTCCTTTGCGTATGGACTATCCGGATGGTCCTTGATCAGCTTATTCAGGTAATCGCGGCCCATCTCGCGAAACTGCTCGGACGTCAGCGTGCGCTTCTCGCCGTTGTCGAACGTTATGTAAAGATCCGGGCTCTGCTTACCTTTTTTCTCCGCCAGCCAGAGACTGCTTTGCCCGGCCATCAGCAGCACTTCTTCGATACGAGCGAAGTTGGGATTGCCGGCAATGATCTCTTCGCAGCGTTTGAGCGCGGCGACGTAAGCTTTCTTCAGCTTGAAGTAGTTACGCGCGACTTCGAGATTGTGCAGCGAATCGCGTTCGAGATCCGGATCGCGCAGCGTTGACGGATCGGGTCCACTGCGCACGCCCTGCGCGAGCGTTGCCGGCGCGACGACGAACAGCGCCGCCACCATAACCACTGCCAAGACAAATCTAAGTTTCATAACTTACCTCGTTAACGCCGGTACTTACCGACGATGGCTTCCAGCTTCTTTGTGGTCGCTTCGGGCCAGAGATTGGGCGCGGTGAAGATCGCGTGCCCCAACGCCGAGCCGCACTTGCAACCGCGCTCATTCGTCTGCAACCGCTTCACTGCTTCGCGCAAAATAATCTGCGCGTTGCGCACGTTCTTGTTGAGATATTCAACGACCGTTTCGACACTCACCGCGTCGTGTCCGGGATGCCAGCAGTCGTAATCCGTCACCAGCGCGAGCGTCGCGTAACAAATCTCGGCCTCGCGCGCCAGCTTCGCTTCCTGCAGGTTCGTCATGCCGATGATGTCCATGCCCCACGAGCGGTAGACATTCGATTCGGCCACACTCGAAAACGCCGGGCCTTCCATGCACAAATACGTGCCGCCGCGATGCGTCTTCACGTCCGCCACACCACACGCTTGCTCCAACACGTCGCCCAGCGCCGAACAAACCGGATGCGCAAATGAAACGTGCGCCACGATACCCTCGCCAAAAAACGTCGACTCGCGCACCCGCCCGCGCGTGCGGTCGAAAAACTGATCGGGGATCACCATATCGAGCGGAGCATATTTCTCCTGCAATGATCCCACCGCCGACGCGGACAGGATCCGCTCGACGCCCAGCAGTTTCATCGCGTAGATGTTTGCGCGAAACGGAACTTCCGTCGGCGTGAAGCGATGTCCCACGCCGTGACGGGGCAAAAACGCGACGCGTTCGCCTTCGAGCGTGCCCACGACAAACGCATCGGAAGGATCGCCGAACGGTGTCGCGACCCGGACTTCTTCAACGCCCGTCAACTCCGGCATCTGATACAGCCCGCTGCCGCCGATGATGCCAAAGCGTACTTTCGGAAGCTCACTCATGCAGACTCTTTTCCTCCGCGCGAACCGGAACAGCCACAAATTCCTTCTCACCTTCGGACAACCGGCAAACCGGTTCATCCGGATCGTGATAGAACAAACACAGCCAATTATTGCGCGCCGCTTCCGGTATCAATCGCTTCTTCGCGGCCAGGGTCTCAACCGGATAAAGATCGTAGCCCATGATCCACGGCAGCCGCAGATGGGCGCGCATCGGCACCAGATCCGCAAAGCCAAACAGCGTCGTGCCGCCGCGTTTCAGCCGCCAGCACTGCATCGACCGATTGTGCCCGGCAACTGTTTCCATCGTTAACCCGGGCACAACTTCATACGCCGCTTCTTTTGGTTCCAACTGGCCCAAGGCGACGAGCGGCCGCCAATTGTCGGGCAGATAACTGGCGCGATCGCGCTCGGTCGTATCCTCGGCGTGCTCCAACTCCGCCCGCGAAACGAAGTAGCGCGCGTTCGGAAACGTCGTGACGACGTTACCGTTCGCGTCGAGCTTCGTGTTGCCGCCGGCGTGATCGAAATGCAGGTGCGTGTTCACCACGATCGTTACTTCGTCAGCGGAAACACCTGTTTGCTCAAACAACGTGTCCGCGATTGGACGCGCGCGATCGATGCCGTACATCGTGGCGAGCTTTGCCGGCCACTTGTCGCCGATGCCAGTTTCAATCAGCACCTTTTCTGAGCCGGTATCGACGAACAAACAGTTCATGTTCATGCGAATGCGGTTCTCGTCGTCCGGCGGGCACACGCGCGACCACAAATTACGAGGGACCACGCCGAACATGGCCCCTCCATCAAGACGAAATTCTGCGTCCTGAATTACGTGTACTGCGTAGTCGCCTAACTGCATGTTCATCGGGCAGGGCCACAGACCCCGCGACTACTTCTGCGGCTTGGGCTTCGACGGCGACGGCTTTCCTTCGGGCGGGGCCGCTGCCGGTGGCGGCTCAAAGCCCGGCGGCAAGCCCTGTATTTGCGGCGGTTGCTCGGGTGGCTTAACGGTGTAGTTTTCCGGCACCTTCACGTGCGAACGCGCGACGATCTCGTCGAGGATCTTCTTGGCTTTCTCCTGTTCGAGCGCGGCCTTCGCCTTCTCGCGCGAGCTCTGCGGCGGCCCAAACGGACTGCCGCCTGGGTCGCTAAACAGAATGTGCCGGGCGTGCAGCATCTCCTGCGGTTTGCCGTCTTTCGTCTCCGTCTTTCGTTCTTCGAGCTTGATGATGTGGAAGCCGTACGGGCTCTGCACGACGCCGCTGACCTCACCGGGCTTCAACGCCTGCGCCGCCTTTTCAAACTCGGCGACCATTTGGCCGGTGCCGAACCAACCGAGATCGCCGCCTTTGTCTTTCGAGCCGGGATCGGTGGAAAACTCTTTCGCGAGCTTGGCGAAGTCTTCGCCGTTGCGCACCCGCTGCAAAACTTCCTCCGCCTTCGCACGCTGTTTCTTGTCGCTGTCCAGCTCCGGATGCTGCTCGAGGTACTTCGTGACTTCGTCTTCACTCGCCTTCATCTTCGCCTGCAAGTTGTCGACCGCGTACTTCTGCGCCAGCACGCGCGCGTGTTGCAACGTCAGTTGCACTCTGACTTCCGGCTTTTTGTCGTAGCCCTGTTGCACGGCCTTTTGCTCGGCAATGTAAATCCGGCCCAGCCGCTGCTTCAGGTTGTCGAGCTGTTCCTTCGGCAGCTCCTGCGCGGCGAATTGCGGATCCTGCTTCTTCGCATCCGCGATCAGCTGATCGAACCGCTGCTGGTAGATCGGCTGCTTGAACAGCTCATTGACTTCGTTGTCGCTGATGCTCGGTCCGTTTTCGCCTTGCTGCTGGAAGTAGTACTGCGCGATGACGCTGGCCCGCTGAAACTCGAGCTGCCGCTTCATCTCCGGCGCTTTGTCGACGCCATGAGCTTCTGCTTCTTCGGCCACCGCCAGCAGCCGCCGCACATCCTGCGCAAAGTCTTTGCGGGCCGCCTCATCGGTAGCCAGGCGCGCGCGCATCTGCGCGGGTTGATCCTCGGCGATGAGGGACATGTCTTCCGCGGTTAACTCAACGGGTCCGACCCTGCGGGCCTTGACCTGCCAGAAGATCAAACCGGCGGAAAAAAGTATGGCGATAGCGGCGGCGATGAGAGCCTTTCGTGTCGAATTCAAACTCGTATCCTTTCCTAAAACAACTATGTGTGCTGCACCAGTTCGAGCAGCACTCCATTCGTAGACGACGGATGAACAAAAGCAACCAAACACCCGCGTGCTCCCACGCGTGGGATTTCGTCGATCAGCCGGGCGCCTTTATTTTTCAATTCCGTGAGCGACGCTTTGATGTCGCGAACCTCGATCGCGATGTGATGAATGCCGGGACCGCGTTTCGCGAGAAACTTTCCGACGGCCGATTCGGCACTCAGCGGTTCGAGCAGTTCGACGTGCGTGTCGCCGACCGGCAGCATGCAGACCCTGACGCCTTGTTCCGCGACCTCCTCGGTCGAATCGGGTTCCAACCCCAGTGCGTCGCGCCAGACGGCGAGGCCTTCGGCAAGCGTGGGCGTGGCAATTCCGATGTGGTCAACCTTCATTGTCGGAGCTAATTAATTCCTCAACCGCAGAATAAGGGTCGCGGCGGCGGGTTGCAACTTCGTCCGCGAGCCGTTCAAGCATAGCAACCGAGGAATCTGATGCCAAAACCCGCGCCAGGAGTCGCTCGCGCAACAACTCGACAATGCGCCAGCGGGCAATGGCGTGGCGGCGCTCGCTGGTCGCGGTCGCGCTCAACTGTGTTTGCCGAAAACGGTCGATTGCGGCTGCGAGTCCATCGATTCCCTGGTTCTCGGTGGCCACGGTTTTGACGATGGGCGGGTCCCAGCCGTCGCTGCGCGAGGTCAACGAGAGCAGCGCTTCCAGCTCCTTTTCGGTCGTGTAAACTCCGTCGCGGTCGGCTTTGTTGATGACGAAGATGTCGCCGATTTCCATGATGCCGGCCTTGATCGCCTGGATGTCGTCGCCCATCCCGGGCACCAGCACCACGATCGAAACGTCGGCGGCCTTCACGATCTCGACCTCGTCCTGTCCGACGCCGACGGTCTCGACAATCACTCGCTCGTAACCAGCCGCGTCGAGAATCGCGACGGCGTCGACGGTTGCGCGCGCCAGGCCCCCGAGATTTCCACGGGTGGCCATCGAACGGATGAAGACGCCTTCGTCGAGTCCGAGCGTCTGCATGCGAATTCGATCCCCGAGAATCGCGCCGCCCGAAAACGGGCTCGAGGGATCGACGGCGACGATGCCGACGCGCTCGCCACGTTGCCGGTACAGCAGCGCCAGCTTATCGACCAGTGAAGACTTTCCCGCGCCGGGCGATCCGGTGATGCCGATGACGAGCGCGCCGCGCGAGAGCTGATAGATCTCCTTCATCAACGCGGCCGAGTCGTTCGAACCGTCTTCGATTTTTGAGATGGCACGCGCGACGGCAGCCGGCTCTCCACTGCTCACCCGTTCAGTAAGACTGTTGGTACTCAAACCTGCTTCAACACCTCGCGGGCGATGATGATCCGTTGAATCTCGGAAGTGCCTTCGCCAATCGTGCAGAGCTTCGAATCGCGCCAGTATTTCTCGGGCGGGTAATCTTTCGTGTAACCGTAACCGCCGTGAATCTGAATCGCCTCTTCACAAACGTTCACGCTGACTTCCGACGCAAACAGCTTCGCCATCGACGACTCTTTCGTCGTCTTCTTGCCTTCATCCTTCATCCACGCGGCGCGGTACATCAGCATCCGAGCCGCGTCGATCTTCGTAGCCATGTCGGCGAGTTTGAATTGAATCGCCTGAAACTCCGCGATCGGCTTGCCAAACTGCTGCCGTTCCTGCGCGTAACGCAGTGCGGACTCGAACGCGCCCTGCGCGATGCCGACGGCCAGCGCCGCGATCGAGATGCGGCCGCCGTCGAGTATCTCCATCGCGTTCACGAAGCCTTGTCCTTCTTCACCGAGCAGTTGTGCGTCAGGCACGAGACAGTCTTCAAAGACGACGCTCGCAGTTTCGGACGCGCGCAAACCGAGCTTGTTCTCTTTCTTCGACGGCGAAAAACCTTTCATCCCCTTTTCAAAGATGAATGCGGAAATTCCTTTGCTGCGTTTTGCTTTGTCGGTGACGGCCATCGCCACGCACGTATCGGCGTGAATCGCGTGGGTGATGAAGTTTTTTGAGCCGTTGACGACCCAGCCGCCGTCGGCTCGCACGGCGGTTGATTTCGTTCCCGAAGCGTCGGAACCAGCGCTCGGCTCGGTAAGCCCCCAGGCGCCGAGGTATTCGCCGCTGGCGAGCGGCACGAGATACTTTCGTCGTTGTTCTTCCGTGCCGTAGCGGTAAATGTGATTCGAACAGAGCGAGTTGTGCGCGGCCACTGAAATTCCGACCGAGCCGTCGACCCGCGAAAGCTCCTCGATGATCGTCGCGTACTCGACGTAACCCATGCCCGCGCCGCCGTACTCTTCCGGGAAAATGACGCCCATCAACCCGAGTTCCGCCAGCTTCGGCTTCAATTCGATGGGAAAGTGCTGGCTCTCGTCCCACTCCAGCACGTGAGGCGCAATCTCCGACTCCGCGAATTCACGGACGCTGAACTTCACCTGTTGTTGTTCTTCTGTTAACTCAAAATGCATATCGTCACATCCGTTTTCCCTTGTTCTGCGGCTTCGTCAAACGCGCGGCTTCGGCGGGCGACAGCAAGCGCCACGCGCCTGGTTTGAGATGCTCGTCCGTCAAAAATCCGATGCGTACACGCCTCAACTTCAACACAGAATGACCGATTAACTCAAACATGCGCCGCACCTGTTGATTGCGGCCCTGGTGCAGCAGCACCTCGTACCAGGCGTTCGTTTGCGTCTCGCCGAGCTTCTTGATCTTCGCGGGTGCGGTTCGTGTGCCGTCCTCGAGCGTGACTCCGCGGCGCAGGCGTTCGATCGCCGCGTCGCCGGGCACGCCTTTGACTTTGACTTCGTAAACCTTCTCGACGCGATTGCGCGCGGCGGTCACGTAGTTGGTGAAGTCGCCGTCGTTCGTCAGCAGCAGCAAGCCTTCCGTGTTGAAATCGAGCCGGCCGACGGGATGCACCCGCCCGAGCGATGGCGGCAACAGCTCCGTCACGAGCGGACGCCCTTCCGGATCGGACACGCTCGACAGGTAGCCGCGCGGTTTATTCAGCAGCACGTAGATCTTGTCACGCGCTTGAAGTTGAGGGTTGATCAGCTTGCCGTTGACTTTGATGTGGTCGCGTTGGGGATCGGCTTTCGTGCCCAGCTCTTTGACGACGGCGCCGTTAACGGTTACACGGCCGGCGATGATGAGTTCCTCCGCGTGCCGGCGCGAGGCGATGCCCGCCGTGGCGATGAGTTTTTGTAGCCGCTGCTCCATGAGTCAGGAAATCGGTTTGCACAATCCCTAAGATCCCCCACTGAGATCGTGAAAGTCTTCGACGCTCGGCAACTCCGACAAGTCTTTCAAGCCAAACTGTAACAGGAAGTCCTTCGAAGTGCCGTACATCATCGGCCGTCCGACAGTTTCTTTACGTCCCTTGGCGACGATCAGCTTTTTGTCGAGCAAAGTTTTGATTGCGGAGGGTGATTGCACGCCGCGGATTTCGAGAATCTCGGGAACGGTGATCGGTTGGCGATAAGCGATCACCGCCAGCGTTTCCAGCGAAGCGATTGTAAGCTTGGCGCTCGGCCGCGTTTTCAAAAAGGCGCGGACGTGTTCGTGATACTCGGGCCGCGTGGCGAACTGCCAACCGCCGGCAACCTCGCGCAGTTGCAGACCGCTCTGGCGGGCGTTGAATTCCTGGACGAGCTTCGACAGGGACTCTTCGACGATTGCTTTGTCGAGCCTTAACACTTCCGCCAGGGTTCTGGCACTCAGCGGCTCTTCGGAGACAAAGATCAGCGCCTCTATAACCGCGGATCGTTCCGTCTCACTCTGCGGCGACGCGAGCGCATCGTCGTCAGGAGTCTCTGCGTCCATCGCGTCCGCCGACTCCTCTTCGGCGACCAAAGCCGCGAGTTCACGGCTGGCTTCTTCATTCAAAGCCGCCTCGTCCGCGCTTTCGGTAAGTTCAGGATCCGTTTTCTGTTCGTCGTTCATCTGTCCTTTATCCCCGGCCCACGTCGTTACGCGGTTAATCCCGCTCAGTCGAAACTATGTTCCCGGCACTACTCTGACGCGCGGGCAACGATGTCGCCAAACGTCTCGCGCTGAAATAGTTTGACCTCCGTCGTGCGCACCAGTTCCAACACCGACAAAAACGCCAGCACCAACTCGCGGCGCGATCGCGCGCGCTCGAAAAACACGCGCAGGTTGAGATCGCCCGCCGACAGCACCATGTTGCGCAAGCGCTCCAACATCTCGGCCATCGTGATCTCCTCGCGCTCGATCTCCAGCAGCTTCTCTTCCTTGTGGCGCGCGAGAATGTCCTGAAACACTTTCAAAAGATCAAACAGCCCCACCGAGACTTCGGGGTTGTTCTTGTCGGTCTCCAGCTCGGCGCGTTTGAACACTGCCTGCTCGACCGTCGCACGTGACCACAGCATTTCCGCCGCCGCTTTGTACTTCTGATATTCGAGCAGTTGGTTCACCAGATCCGTGCGCGGATCTTCTTCCTCTTCCGCGGGCGCCTGCGGATCGCGCGGCAACAGCATCTTCGTCTTCAGCTCGATCAGCGTCGCTGCCATCACCAGGAAATCTCCGGCGACGGCGATGTCCAGCTCCTGCATCACGCGCAGGTAACGAAGATACTCATCGGTGATGCGCGCGACCGGAATGTCGTAGATGCTGACGTGCTCCTGCCTGATGAGGTGCAACAGCAGATCGAGCGGTCCTTCAAACTCACCGAGCAGGATCTTGAGATCGTCTGTGACCTCGTCCGGCACGATCTGCGGCACCGCGCCCGCGACTTTCAGCGGCGTCACGGCGTCTTCCCGTGTCACGGTCTCTTCACGCGTCACGGCCACTTCACTTGTCTCGACCACTACTTCGGGAGCTTCTTCACTCATCAATGACGCCTCGTAACCCCGCTCAATCCCGTTCGCTCAAACACCTGTTGCAGGGTGGCGCGGGCGATCCGGCTGGCCTTTTCGCGGCCTTCGTCGAGAACCCTGTTTAGTTCCTCGTCACTGATCTCGCGCACGCGACGCTGAATCGGCTCGAGAAATTCGATGGTTGCATCCGCCAAATCTCCCTTCAACTGTGCGTATCCTTTGCCGGCAAAGTGCTCCTCAACTTCCGTCTCGCTCTTACCCGTGATCAGGTGGTAGATCTCCAGCAGGTTATTGATCGCCGGGCGCGACTCGTCGAACCGAATCTCCGTCCCGGAATCCGTGACGGCGCGTTTGAACTTACGCCGCACCGTGTCAGCATCGTCCATCAACATGATGCGGCTGTTCGGATCGTCGTCTGACTTCGACATCTTCTTCAAAGGATTCGAGAGCGACTGGATCTTCGCGCCGGTCTTCGGAATGTAGGCGTCAGGCACGCGAAACGTTTCGCCGTAGTCGCGGTTGAAACGAATCGCGAGATCGCGAGTAAGTTCGAGGTGCTGTTTTTGATCGTGACCGACCGGAACGAGATCCGTTTGGTAAAGCAAAATATCCGACGCCATCAAGACGGGATAATCGAGCAGTCCGGCCGTGACGTTCTCGCCCTGGCGCTTCGCCTTGTCCTTGTATTGCGTCATGCGCTCCAGCTCACCGACGCGAACGACGCAGTTCAAAACCCAGGTGAGCTCGGCGTGCTCAGGCACGTCTGACTGAATAAAGATCGTCGAGACCCGGGGTTCAATGCCGACGGCCAGGTAGATGCGCGTCAGGTTGCGAGTGCTTTCCGCCAGCACTTTCGGATCGTGAGAGATCGTGATCGCGTGCAGGTTCACGATACAGAAAAAGCTCTCGTATTGGTGTTGTAACGCAACCCAGTTCTTTAACGCGCCGAGATAGTTTCCGATGTGGACGTTGCCGGT
>Ga0081539_10003483_pt1 | contig 19226 bp, 15 predicted proteins | sample TabmetS4T2R2_FD_71023 | JGI IMG/M metagenome (GOLD analysis project Ga0081539, IMG submission 71023) | Tabebuia heterophylla rhizosphere microbial communities from the University of Puerto Rico - S4T2R2 | ecosystem: Host-associated > Plants > Roots > Rhizosphere ...
AGGTCGGACGTGGGCTTGCCGGAGAGGTCGGCGATCACGCGCACGAACCCGCGGCCGACCTGCTCCGCGACGTCGCCGTCGATCTGGTCGCCGTAGAGGCCGCGAACGTCGTAGGCCTTGAAGATCTCGGTGGGAACGGGCATCGCGGGTGGAGCCTAGACTGGACGCCATGGCCGGGCATTCCAAGTGGGCAGGGATCAAGCACAAGAAGGCGATCGTCGACGCGCGCAGGGGCAAGCTCTTCACGAAGCTCGCGCGGGCCATCACGGTGGCCGCGAAGGAGGGCGGAGGCGACGTCGACGGCAATCCCGCGCTCGCCCTGGCCGTCCAGAAGGCGAAGGACGCCTCGATGCCCAAGGACAACATCGAGCGCGCCATCGCCAAGGGCACGGGCGCCGGAGCGGACGCGGCGGCGCTCGAGACGGTGCTGTACGAGGGATACGGGCCGGGCGGCGTCGCGCTGCTCGTCGAGGCCGTGACCGACAACCGCAACCGGACCGGCTCCGAGGTCCGCCACCTGCTCGGCAAGCACGGCGGGAGCCTGGGCGAGCCCGGCTCGGTCGCCTACCTCTTCGACAAGCGGGGCGTCGTGGTCGTCGACGGCTCCACCTACGACGAGGACGACCTCATGCCGGCGATCGAGGCGGGCGCGGAGGACGTGAGCGTCGACGAGGACGTCTTCGAGGTCCTCACCGCCCCTGCCGACCTCACCGCGGTCCGCGGCGCCCTCGACGAGGCGGGCGTCGAGATCCAGTCGGCCGACGTCGCGTGGGTGCCCAAGAGCCGCGTCCCGCTCGACGAGGACACGGCCCGCAGGGTCCTGCGGCTCATCGACGCGCTGGAGGACAACGACGACGTCGACGCGGTCAACGCGAACTTCGACGTCGACGCCGAGGTCCTCGAGCGCGTGATGGCGAACGCGTAGGGAGGACGTCCGGGCCGGGGCGCAGAATCCCCCCGGCATGCGCGTCCTCGGCATCGATCCCGGCACCGCGAACACCGGCTACGGCGTGGTCGGCTCCGGCTCCCGCCGGCTCGAGGCGCTGGCCGCCGGCGTCATCGAGACCTCCCCGCGGACGCCGCTGGAGCGCCGGCTCGCCGAGATCCACGCGCGCGTGACCGAGCTCATCGACGAGCACGAGCCGGACGCCGTGGCGATCGAGGAGCTCTACTTCGGCACGAACGCACGGTCGGCGTTCGCGGTCGGGCAGGCGCGCGGCGTCGTGCTGCTCGCCGCGGGCCAGCGGGCGATCCCGTGTGCGGCGTACACGCCCCAGCAGGTCAAGGGCGCCGTCTGCGGGTCCGGGCGGGCCGACAAGGAGCAGGTCGCGCGCATGGTCCGCGCGCTGCTGCGTCTCACGGAGGTCCCGAAGGCCGACCACACCTCCGATGCGCTCGCGATCGCGGTCTGCCACCTCAACCGCGCGCCGCTGCAGAGGGCGCTGGCGTCATGATCAGCATGGTCCGCGGCGAGGTCGCGGTGCGCCGGCCCGATCACGTGGTGGTCCTCGCCGCGGGCGTCGGCTACCGCCTCGCGGTGTCGTCGGAGACGCTGCGGCGCGTGCCGGCGGTCGGCAAGGACGTGACGCTGCACGCCCACCTCGTCGTGCGTGAGGACGCGCTCGCGCTCTACGGCTTCGCCACCGAGGAGGAGCGCGATCTGTTCCTCCTGCTCATCGGGGTGCAGTCGGTGGGTCCCAAGGTCGCGCTCGCGGTCCTTTCGGGAGCCACGCCCCGCGAGCTCGTGCAGGCGCTTGCGGCGGGGGACACCGCGCGGCTTCAGGCCGCGCCCGGCATCGGCAAGCGCACCGCCGAGCGGATCGTGGCCGAGCTGCGTCCCAAGCTGGGGGCGGACACCGAGATCGTCATCACCCGGGCCGAGGTCGCCGACGCGCGCACGCTGGCGCGCGACGGGCTGCTCGAGCTCGGCTACACGCCCCAGGAGGTCGATCGTCTGCTCGACGGGGCCACCGGCGAGCGGCCTGAGGATCTCATCGCCCATGCCCTCAAGGCGGCGCGCGGATGAACCAGCGCCTGCAGATGCCCGAGGCCACCGAGGAGGATCTCGACCTCTCGCTGCGCCCGCGGCGGCTGGAGGAGTTCGTCGGCCAGCGCGCCGTCAAGAGCCAGCTGGCCGTCTCGCTCGAGGCGGCGCTGGCGCGTGGCGAGGCGCTCGACCACGTCCTGCTCGCCGGGCCGCCCGGCCTGGGCAAGACCTCGCTGGCGCAGATCATCGCCGCGGAGCTGGACGTCGAGTTCGTGCAGACCGCCGGCCCGGCGCTCGAACGCAAGGGGGACATCGCGGCCCTCCTCACCGCGCTCACGCCGAACTGCGTCTTCTTCGTCGACGAGCTGCACCGCCTGCCGCGCGCGCTGGAGGAGACGTTCTATCCGGCGATGGAGGACCGCAGGCTGCCGATCACCATCGGCCAGGGCGCCGGAGCGCAGGTCGTGACGCTCGACCTGGTCCCGTTCACGCTCGTCGGCGCAACGACGCGAACGGGCCTGCTGACCACGCCGCTGCGCGACCGGTTCGGCATCCAGCACCGACTCGATCCCTACGACCCCGCGGATCTGGAGACCATCGTCCTGCGCTCCGCCCGCATCCTCGGCGCGGCGATCGAGCAGCCTGGCGCGCGGGCGATCGCCGAGCGTTCCCGCGGCACGCCCCGCGTCGCCAACCGGCTGCTCAAGCGCGTCCGGGACTTCGCGCAGGTCCGCGGGACCGGCATGATCGACGTCGCGGCAGCCGACGCCGCGCTCGAGCTCCTGGAGATCGACCACGAGGGTCTCGACCGCCACGACCGCGAGCTGCTCGAGGCCGTCTGCACGTCGTTCGCGGGCGGGCCGGTCGGGCTCTCGACGCTCGCCGCCGCCGTCGGCGAGGAGGCGGACACCATCGAGGACGTCCTGGAGCCCTACCTGCTACAGCGCGGGTTCCTCCAGCGCACGCCGCGCGGGCGCTGCGCGACGGCGCGCGCGTACGCGCACCTCGGGCTCCCGGAGCCTTCGCCCGACGGCGAACGACTGTTCTAGCCTTGCGGTACCGATGACTCACCTGTTCATCTGCCCGAACTGCGGCAACCGCACGACAGCCAGCGAGCGCAACGCCGGCTTCCGGCGCCAGGCGCGCGGCTGCTCGAAGTGCGGCTTCGCCTTCCTGTTCGAGCTGCTCGACGACTACTACCCGGCGCCCAACGCGGCGTTCTTCGTGTGCGACCAGCAAGGGCGCGTGATCGGCTGCGGCCGCGGTTCCTTCGAGCTCACAGGGCTCGACGACGAGCGCGTCATCGGCCGCCCCGCGTCCGACGTCCTCGGCCTGCAGTTCTCGGACGGGACCGACCACGTCAGCACCGTCCTGGAGTGGGGCGTGCGCGCGCTGGGCAAGCCCGTGAAGGTCCACGCCGAGGGCGATCTGCCGGCACAGGCCACCGCCGACCTCTTTCCCGCCTACGACGACGACGGGGGTCTGCTGCTCATCCTGACCCCGTCGAAGTAACCTCAGAGATCACGCGACCGTCCCGTCGCCCCTCATGAGCGATCGCCGCCGCAACATCTTCGTCCTGCTGCTCGTGGCCGGCCTGATCGTCGCCTCGGTCGCCGTGCTGTTCGCGAAGCCGACGCGGCTCGGGCTGGATCTGCGCGGCGGCGTCGAGCTCGTCTACCAGGCCGAGCCGACGCCCCAGCAGCCCGTCGTGAACCAGGAGGCGCTCGATCGCGCGATCGACGTCATGCGCGAGCGCGTCGACCGCCTGGGCGTCGCAGAGCCCGACATCCAGCGCAGCGGCAACAACCAGATCTCCGTCGCGCTGCCCGACGTCCAGAACGCCGAGAAGGCCGAGCAGCAGGTCGGCCAGGTCGCCCAGCTGTTCTTCTACGACTGGGAGCCCAACGTGCTCGGGCCCGGCTGCAAGCCCGCGCCGACCGACTTCGACGTCACGGGCGGCCCCTCGGCCGGCACGGCGGGGGCGCTCTCGCAGTACGACGCGGTCAAGCGCGCCGCCGACTGCCCCACGCGCAGCGGCACGTTCACCACGGACCGCGACACCTACTACCTGCTCAACAAGAAGACCGAGCGCGTGGTCTCCGGGCCGCAGGACACGCGCGCCGAGCTGTTCGAGAACCGCGCGCAGAAGACGCCCGGGCCCAACGAGGAGGTCGCCGTCGTCAAGCCCGGCACGCTCGTCGTGCAGGCGCAGCAGCCGACCGGCTCGGGCTTCAGCGGCAAGGGCACCGACCAGTACTACGTGCTGCGCGACAACGTCGCCCTCAAGGGCACGGACATCAAGAACCCGGAGCAGACCTTCGACAGCGGCGCCGGGGGTTCCAATCAGCCGATCGTCACGTTCGACTTCACGAGCACCGGCCGCAAGACGTGGCACGACGTCACGCGCCGGATCGCCCAGCGCGGGCAGGAGTCGCTGAACCCGGCGCTCGGCGTCAACGCGCAGCTCGCGCGCCAGCACTTCGCGATCGTGCTGGACAACCGGCTGATCTCCGTCCCCTACATCGACTTCCAGCAGAGCCCGGACGGCATCGACGCGCGCAACGGCTCGCAGATCGAGGGCGGGTTCACGATCCAGTCCGCCCAGGAGCTGGCCAACCTCCTGAAGACCGGCGCGCTCCCCGTGCGTCTGGAGCTCATCTCGCAGTCGCAGGTCTCGGCGTCGCTCGGACAGCAGGCCCTGGACCAGAGCCTCGTGGCCGGCGCGATCGGCCTGGCCGTCGTCGCGCTGTTCCTGCTGGTCTTCTACCGCTTCCTCGGCGTCATCGCCGTGGCCGCGCTGGCGGTGTACGCGCTGTTCCTGTACGCCCTGATCAAGCTCATCCCGGTCACGCTGACGCTGCCGGGCATCGCGGGCCTGATCCTCACGATCGGCGTCGCCGCGGACGCGAACATCGTCATATTCGAACGCGTCAAGGAGGAGATCCGTGGCGGCCGGTCGATCATCGCCGGTATCGCGACGGGCTACCGCAAGGGCCTGACGGCGATCGTGGACGCGAACGTCGTCACGGTCATGGTCGCGTTCATCCTGTTCATCCTCGCGACCGCCGGCGTGCGCGGCTTCGCGCTGACGCTCGGCATCGGCACGCTCGTCTCCTTCTTCACGGCGGTGCTGTTCACCCAGGCGATCCTCGGCACGATGGCTCGCTCGCGCCTGCTCGCGCGGCCCAGCGCGCTCGGTGCAGGGGAGCAGCACCACCGCTGGACGTTCGACTTCATGGGCGCGTCGAAGTGGTTCTTCTCGATGTCCGGCGTGATCCTCGCCGTCGGCGCGATCGGCCTCGGCGCCAACGGGCTGAACTTCGGGATCGACTTCGAGTCCGGCACGCGGATCACGACAGCGCTCGAGCGCCCGGCGACGGAGGACCAGGTCCGCAGCGTCCTGGCCGACGAGGGCGCCGGCGACGCGGAGATCCAGCGGGTCACCGACAGGGAGCTCGGCGACAACGTCTTCCAGATCTCCACGGAGTCGCTGGGTCCGCAGCAGGTCCAGTCGCTGCGCTCCGCGCTCGACGAGCGCTTCGGCGTCGGCAACAACTTCTCCAACGACTCGATCGGGCCGACGTTCGGGCAGACCGTGGCGGAGAGCGCGGTGATCGCGATCATCGCCTCGCTCGTCGTCATCAGCGCCTACATCGCGTTGCGCTTCGAGTGGAAGTACGCGATCCCGGTCCTCATCGCGCTGGCGCACGACCTGCTCATCACGTCCGGCGTGTACGCGCTGCTCGGGGCGGAGGTGACGACCGCGACCGTGGCGGCCCTGCTCACCATCCTTGGCTTCTCGCTGTACGACACGATCATCGTGTTCGACCGGATCCGCGAGAACGTGCCGCGCATGCCGCGCGCGGCCTTCTCCCAGATCGTCAACCGCTCGATGAGCGAGGTTCTGACACGGTCGCTGGCAACGTCGTTCTGCACCCTGCTGCCGATCCTCGCGCTGTTCATCTTCGGCGGCGACACGCTGCGCGAGTTCGCGCTCGCGCTGATCATCGGAACGGCGTCGGGCACGTACTCGTCGGTGTTCATCGCGAGCCCGGTGCTGACGCACTGGAAGGAGCGCGAGCACGTGTGGGCGCGCCGCCGCCAGGCGGTGATCGACGCGGTCGGCGAGGTGCCGGCCTACGCGACCGAGCTGCACGGCGCGCCGGTCGACGTGGCGCCGAAGGAGCGCCGCCGCACCCGTCGCAGGCTCACGGCGCCCGACGATCCGCAGCGGGGGGTGTCGCAGGAGGAGTTCGACGAGATGGTCCGCGACATCAGCGACGAGACGAAGCAGGAGCGTCCGGTGCGCCGGCGTCGCGAGCGGCGAGCCACAGCCGTCGAGGACCAGCCGACCGCGCCGCCGCCGCGCACAGATGACGACGCGGCCGACGCGCTGCCGGAGGACGTCGTGATGCCTTCCGACGAGCGGCGCGACCGCCCGCGCCGCCCGCGCAATCGGCGCCACGGGAGGCCGCGCTGATGGCCGTGTTGGCGTGGGTGATGATGGGCCTGGCCGTGTGGCACTTCTCGATCTTCCTGCCCGATCGCTTCGCCGGCGGCATCGTCGGGGCGTTCCTCGCGGCGGTGGCCGGCGCGGTCATCTTCGGCCTGCTCGTGAGCGGTATCGACATCCCGTCGCGTGACGACGTGGACGTCGTGACCGCGCTCGAGGGCATCCCCGGGTCGGTCATCGGCATGGGGGTCGCCTGGGCCGTCGGCGTCGCGCGCGAGTCGCGCGAGCCCAGCTCGGCCTGAGTTCCGTCCTGTCCCGTCCGTACCTTCGGGCGGACCGTGCCCCCGGCACCCCGTCTGGACATCGCCCCATGCGACGTGGCCGCGACGCTGCGGCTGCAGCGCGAGCTCCGCGTGTCCGGCGTCCTGGCGCAGGTCCTGGTCCGGCGTGGCTTCGCGGACCCCGATGCGGCGCGCGCGTGGCTCGCGGCCGAGGACCGGCATGCGCTCGCCGAATTCGGCGGCCTCGCCGAGGCCGCGTCGCTCATCGCGCGTCACGTCGGCGGGCGCTCGAAGATCGTCGTCCACGGCGACTACGACGTCGACGGGATGGCCTCCACCGCGATCCTCGTGCGCGCGCTCCGGGAGCTGGGCGCCGATGCGTCGTGGTTCCTCCCCAGCCGCACCGAGGACGGCTACGGCCTGTCCGCGAACACGGTGGAGCGGCTCGCCGCGCGCGGCACCGGCCTGCTGATCACGGTGGACTGCGGCATCACGGCGGTCGACGAGGTCTCCGCCGCAGCGGCGGGCGGCATGGAGGTGGTGATCACCGACCACCACGCGCCGCGCTCCGACGGCGTCCTGCCCCGCGCGCCCATCGTGCACCCCGCGATCGGCGGCTATCCCTGCCCTGAGCTGTGCGGCGCGGGCGTCGCGCACATGGTCGCCCGCGCGCTGCGCGACAGCGACGACGAGCGCGAGGAGGACCTCGCGCTCGTCGCGCTGGCGACGGTCGCCGACTGCGTCCCGCTGCGGGGGGAGAACCGCCGCCTCGTCCGCGCCGGGCTGCGCGCGATGGGCACCACGCGCAGCCGCGGGCTGCGGGCGCTCATGCGCGTCGCGCGCGCCGACCCCGCGCGCATCGACGCACGAGCGATCGGCTTTCGCCTCGCGCCGCGCCTGAACGCTGCGGGCCGGCTCTATCGCGCCGACGCCGGCGTGGAGCTGCTCCTGACCGCCGACGAGGAGCGCGCCGCTGCGATCGCGGAGGAGCTCGACCGCGCCAACGCGGAGCGTCGCCACGTCGAGCAGCGGATCCTCTTCGAGGCCGAGGGCATGGTCGCCGAGCAGGGGGAGCGCAGCGCCTACGTCCTGGCGGGGGAGGACTGGCATCCCGGCGTGATCGGGATCGTCGCCTCGCGGATCGCCGAGCGCCACCACCGCCCGTGCGTGCTCGTCGCGCTCGACGGCGACGAGGGCACGGGCTCCGGTCGCTCGATCCCCGCCTTCGACCTGCTCGGCGGCCTGGAGGCGTGCGCGGAGCACCTGACGCGCCACGGCGGCCACCGCGCCGCGGCGGGGTGCCAGCTGCGTCGCGCGGACGTCGATGCGCTCCGCGCAGCGTTCGAGGCCCACGCGGCGGCGGTCCTCGCCCCCGAGGACCTGGTGCCGGTGCAGCGCGTCGACGCGGTCGTCGCCGGCGACGAGCTGGGACTCGACCTCGCAGAGGAGCTCGACGGGCTCGCGCCGTTCGGCAACGCGAATCCGGACGTCGCGCTGCTGGTCCCCGCCGCCCGGCTGTCGGACCCGCGGCCGATGGGGGAGGGGCGCCACGTGCGCTTCACCGTGTCGTCGGGCGGTCGCAGGGCGCAGGCTGTCGCGTTCGGCATCACGCAGGTCGACGTCGACGGACCGGTGGATGCGACGTTCGCGCTCGAGGCCAACGAGTGGGGCGGCGCGGTCGCGCCGCGGCTGGTGCTGCGCCACGCCGCCGGCTGCGAGCCGGCGCCACTGCACATCGTGGGCGAGCCCGTGGACTTCCTGCACGCGGCGTTCGGGATGCTCGACGAACGCAGGGTCGCCAGCCTGGCCCGCTGGCCGGGAGGGCCCATGGCGCCGCTTCCGCCGGACATCGGCCCCGTGCGCGACCGCCGCGGCGGCGGCATCGCGGGCATCGTCTCGGCGCTCGTGCACGCCGGCGAGCAGGTTCTCGTCGTCGCGGCATGCGCGCGGCTGCGCGCGCGCCATCTCGAGCCGATCATCGGCGGCGTGCGCGTGTGCTCGCACGCCGCGCTGCTCGCCGAACCCGCGCTCGGTGACGGCGGCCACGTCGTCCTCGTTGACCCGCCCGGCACGCCGGCGCACGCTGTCGACCTCCTGTCAGCCCGCCCTGGCCGGATGGTCCATCTCGCCTGGGGAGACCCGGAAGTAGACTTCTCTCTGCGAATCCACGAGCGCGAGCACGGTCTCCGTGCCCCGCTCTCGGAGATCTACCGGGCCCTTCGGGACCGGGAGACCACCGAGGGAGAGGCGCTCGAGGCCGCGCTGCGGGGGGACCCGCGCGCACCGCGGACGGCCGCGCTGGCCGGGCGGGCGCTCCGGATCCTCGCGGAGCTCGACCTCGTCCACCTCGACCGGGAGACGCATCGGATCGCCGTTCCGGCGGCCCAGCGCACGTCGCTGGAGCGCTCGGCGTGGTTCCGATCCGAGCAGGTCATACTGGATGAGGGACGACGATGGCTGACACGGTCGACGGCACAGGCGGCCTGAGGGTCGAGCAACCACTGCGGCAGGCAACCGCGGGTGGGGCCCGCACGCCCATCGACCGGGTCGAGCACCCCGATGCGCACCAGCCCGTCCGCAGGCAGGACCTCACGCCGCTCGAGAGCCGGCTGCTCTCCGACCTGTTCGCGATCGTCGAGGAACACGCCGACGAGGCGGCGATCCCCATCGAGCGCGACCGGGTCGAGTCCGCGTTCGTCTTCGCGTGCGAGCACCACGCCGACCAGCGGCGCATGTCCGGCGAGGACTTCATCGTGCATCCCGTCGGCGTGGCGAAGATCTGCGCCGGCCTGCGGCTGGACACCGAGACGCTGTGCGCCGCGCTCCTCCACGACACCGTCGAGGACACGACGGCGTCCCTGGAGGAGGTCCGCGAGGCGTTCGGCGAGGAGATCGCGACCCTCGTCGACGGCGTCACGAAGCTCACCGGGATCACGTTCCAGTCGCGCGACGAGGCGCAGGCCGAGAACTACCGCAAGATGATGGTCGCGATGGCCTCGGACGTCCGGGTCATCCTCATCAAGCTCGCCGACCGCCTGCACAACATGCGCACGATCGGCGCGATGTCCAAGCAGAAGCAGATCGACAAGGCCAGGGAGACCCTGGAGATCTACGCGCCGATCGCGCACCGCCTGGGCATCCACGCGATCAAGTGGGAGCTCGAGGACCTCGCGTTCGCCGCGCTGCACCCGCGCAAGTACCAGGACATCAAGGGCCTCGTGAGCCAGCAGCGCGAGGAGCGCGAGGACTACGTGCGCGGGGCGGGCGAGGAGCTGCTGTCCGAGCTCGACTCGCTCGGCATCCGCGCGGAGATCGCCGGGCGCGCGAAGCACTTCTACTCCATCTACGCGAAGATGACGAAGAAGGGCCGCGAGTTCAACGAGATCTACGACCTCACGGCCATGCGGGTCATCGTCGACTCCGTGAAGGACTGCTACGGGGCGGTGGGCGTCATCCACTCGCTGTGGAAGCCGCTCCCCGGGCGCTTCAAGGACTACATCGCGATGCCCAAGTTCAACATGTACCAGTCGTTGCACACGACGGTCATCGGGCCCGAGGGACTCCCGCTGGAGATCCAGATCCGCACGCGGGAGATGCACGACCGCGCGGAGTTCGGCGTCGCGGCCCACTGGTCCTACAAGGGCGAGGGCGGCGTGCCCGAGGGCGAGGCGAAGCTGAAGTGGCTGCGCTCGATGCTCGACTGGCAGCAGGACGCGCAGGACCCCCAGGAGTTCATGGAGGCCCTGAAGGTCGACCTGTTCGAGGACGAGGTCTTCGTCTTCACGCCGAAGGGCGAGGTGAAGTCGCTGGCCGCCGGCGCGACGCCGCTGGACTTCGCGTACGAGGTCCACACCGAGATCGGCCACCGGTGCGTCGGCGCGAAGGTCAACGGCAAGATGGTGCCGCTGCACTACGAGCTGAAGTCGGGCGACATCGTCGAGGTGCTGACGAGCAAGCGCGAGCGCGGCCCGTCGCGCGACTGGCTCGCCGTCGTCCGCACGACGCGCGCGCGCAACAAGATCAAGCAGTGGTTCAAGGCCGAGTCGCGCGAGGACACCGAGCACACCGGGCGCGAGCTGCTGCAGGAGCACCTGCGCAAGGCGGGGCTGCCGGCGCAGAAGATCGTCTCCTCATCGCTGCTCGCGGACGTCATCCGCGAGATGGGCTTCCGCAAGGGCGAGGAGTTCTACATCGCGGTGGGCGCGGCGAAGGTGTCGCCGAAGGTCGTCGTCAACAAGGTCCTGCAGCGCCTGAAGCAGGGCGAGGCGGCCGAGGAGGAGAGCGCGCCGGAGCAGCTCATCACCGGCCGCCGCTCCCGCAGGCGCCCGACGAACGCGTCCTCGGAGTTCGGCATCCGCGTGGAGGGCGTCGACGACGTCATGCTGCGCCTCGCGAAGTGCTGCCGGCCGGTGCCGGGGGACGAGATCGTCGGCTACATCTCACTGGGACGCGGCATCACGATCCACCGGGAGGACTGCGCGAACGCGGTGAACCTGGCGAAGGACCCGGAGCGCTTCGTGCCGGTGAGCTGGGAGGGCGACCACGAGGCCGCGTTCAAGGTCGAGCTGCAGGTCAACGGCTACGACCGCCACCGGCTGCTCGAGGACCTGTCGCGGACCTTCGCGGAGGCGGGCATCAACATCGTCGAGGCCCGCTGCCTGGTCGAGCATCCGATGGTTCAGAACCGCTTCGTCGTCGAAGTGGTGGACACGGCGACGCTCAAGTCGGTCGTCAACCGCCTGCGCAACATCGACTCGGTCTTCGACGCCTACCGGGTCACGCCCGGGGCCTAAGGGGTGGCGACGGCGGCCCGAGGGCCGCGCGTCATCGGAGGACGTAATGGCCGCCGTTGGCGGGCCCCCAGACGATTTCCGGTTACGCGAGCACGGTCAGGCCGCCGGGGGTAACGCCGAAGTCGGCCTCCAGCACGTCCCCGATCCAGTCGCCGTCGACCTCGAGCGGCACCGGCCGCTCGTCAAGGCTGCGGATCTGGATGTCCGAGACGTCGCTGAAACCCGTCACCCGGCGGTGCCCGGTGACCGATGGGCCGATGAACAACCGCGCCATGAACGTCGGCATGTCGAGCGGCGAGGCGCGCTCCAGGATGGCGCCTGCCAGCGTCCCGCTGTCGAGCCGGCTGCGATCGGCCACGTAGAGCGGTCGGTCGTTGAAGTAGGTGAGCGGACCGCCGTTCTGCACCACCGCGGTGACGCCGTGCATCGTCCGTCCGGCCGCCTGCACCTCGAGCTGCGGCGGGTCCATGACGTACTCGGCGGCGAACGTGCGCATCGCGCTCCAGCCGAAGTACCAGCCGCGCAGCGCGGTCTTGCGCGCCGGTCGCTCGTCGACGCGCTTGACGACGGCCGCGTCGAGCCCCATGCCGCCAGAGAAGGTGAAGTGGCGGCCGTTGACCCGCGCGAGGTCGATCCGCTGCGGGCGCCATGCGTCGGCCAGCCGCAGGAGATGCGCCGTGGCGCCGACGATGTCGCCGGGGATCCCGAGCATCTTGCACAGGACGTTCGTCGCTCCTCCGGGCAGGCAGGAGAGCGGCGTCGAGGAGCCGGCGAGGCCGTTGGCCGCCTCGTTGACCGTGCCGTCGCCGCCAAGCGTGACGATCAGGTCGTAGCCCTCGTCGGCCGCCTCGCGGCAGAGCTCCGTCGCGTGGCCGCGCGTCTGCGTGTCCACCGCGTCGACCTCGTAGCGCGCCTGCAGCGCGTAGAGCACGAGCGTGCGGATGTGCGGCGTCATCGACGTCGCGTACGGGTTGATGATGAGGAGCATCCGCCTGCGGTCCGTCGGGGCCGGCGTCTCGGCCAGGGCGGCGAGGCGCTCGAGGTCTTGGGCGGGTGCGGACACGAGCCAGGTCTACACCCCGCCGCAAATGCCGTTACAACACAGGGGTGGGTCTTCTCGTGACGTTGCGCGTGACACGGCGGGGTGCCGGCGCCGCCAGGCAAGGACGCAGGGAGGGAGACAGGTGGGACACCTTTCCCCGACCGAGGACGCCGCATGGCGGTGATCGGCGCCCGCCGTGTCGGGTGCAACGTCACGAGAGGGCCCACTAGATGGCTCTCCTGCGCCGGACGCCGCTGCTGGACCGCCACCGGGCGGCGGGCGCCCGGCTCATCCCGTTCGCGGGCTACGACATGCCGGTGCAATACGAGGGCATCCGCGCAGAGCACGTCGCGGTGCGCACACACGCGGGCGTGTTCGACGTGTCGCACATGGGGGAGGTCGAGACCCGCGGGCCGGACGCCGAGCAGCTGCTGCAGCGCGTGCTGTCCAACGACGTCGCGGCGTTGCCCGTCGGGCGCGCCCAGTACAGCGTCAGCTGCCGCGAGGACGGCGGCGTGCTCGACGACGTGTTCACCTACCGCCTGGCGGGGGACCGGTTCCTCACCGTGACCAACGCCGCCAACCACGAGCGGGACCGCGACTGGATCGTCGGCCACGCGGACGGCTACGACGCCGAGGTCCTCGACCGCCGCGAGGAGCTCGCGATGCTCGCGGTCCAGGGCCCGGACGCCCGCGCGATCGTCGCCGGGTTGGCCGACGGCGAGCTGCCCGCGCGATTTCACACGACCGAGCTGCGGGTCGCCGGCGCCGGCGCTCTCGTCTGCGGCACGGGATACACCGGCGAGGACGGCGTCGAGCTCATCTTCGGAGCGCAGGACGCCGAGCGCGTGTGGGACGCCGTGGTGAGCGCCGGCGCCGTGCCCGCCGGCCTCGGTGCCCGCGACACCCTGCGCCTGGAGGCCTGCTACCACCTCTACGGCAACGACCTCAGCGTCGATCGCGGCCCGATCGAGGCCGGGCTCGGGTGGTGCTGCAAGGAGGAGACCGGGTTCATCGGGTCCGAGGCGGTCGCCGCGCGGCGTGCGGACGGTCCGGCGGAGCGGCTCGTCCCGTTCGTCATGACCGGCGGCGGGATCGCACGCCAGGGCAACCCGGTCGTGGGCGGCGGGATCGTCACGAGCGGGACCCACTCGCCCTGCCTGAACGTCGGGATCGGCATGGCGTACGTTCCCAGCGAGCGAGCACATCCGGGCGAGCTGCTGCAGTTCGACGTGCGCGGCCAGCTCCGCGAGGGCACCATCGTCACCAAGCCGATCCATCCCCCGAGGGATCCATGACCACCTACACCGCCGTCACCGACGCCGATCGCGAGGCGATGCTGTCCGCGATCGGGGTCTCCGATGTCGAGGAGCTCTTCGACGGCATCCCGGCCGAGCTGCGCCTGGATCGCCCGCTCGACCTCCCCGCCGGCCTCCCGGAGCAGGACGTCTACGCCCACCTGCGCGAGCTCGCAGCGCGCAACGTCTCCTCGGAGGACGAGCTGTCCTTCCTCGGCGGTGGGATGTACGACCACTACGTGCCGGCGATCGTCGACATGCTCATGGAGCGCTCGGAGTTCCTCACGCCGTACACGCCCTACCAGCCGGAGGTCTCCCAGGGCGGCCTGCAGGTGATGTTCGAGTACCAGACCGCGATCTCCGAGCTGACGGCGCTCCCGGTCGCCAATGCATCGGTGTACGAGGGCCCCAGCGCGGTCGCCTCCGCCGGCTACCTCGCACGGATCGCGAACGGCCGCTCGCGCTTCGTGGTGTCCGAAGGACTGCACCCGCACGCGCGCGAGACCCTTCGCACCTACGCCCGCGGGTACGGCGCCGAGATCGTCGAGGTGCCGCTGCGCGATGGCGCCACCGACGCGGACGCCTGGGGCGCGGCGCTGGACGGCGACACGTGCGCTGCGTTCCTGCAGAACCCGAACTTCCTCGGCGCGGTCGAGGACGCCGAGGCGCTCGCGGGCGCCGCCCACGAGGCCGGCGAGGATGCCGTCGTCATCGGCTCCTACGACCCGATCGCCCTCGGCATCCTGCGCCCGCCGGGCGAATGCGGCGTGGACGTGTGCGTGGGCGAGGGCCAGCCGCTCGGCAACCGGCTGGACTTCGGCGGCCCGTCGTTCGGCTTCTTCGCCGCGACCGAGGAGCACCTGCGGCGGATGCCGGGCCGCATCGCGGGGGAGACCGTCGACGCCGAGGGCCGCCGGGGTTTCGTGCTGACGCTGCAGACGCGCGAGCAGCACATCCGCCGCGAGAAGGCGACGTCGAACATCTGCACCGCGCAGGCGCTCAACGCGCTCGGCGGCGTCGTGTACCTCGCCTGGCTGGGGCGCGAGGGGCTGTGTGAGCTGGGCGAGCTGCTGCTGCAGCGCACGCACTACGCGCGCGAGGCACTCTGCGCGATCGACGGCGTGGAGCCGCTGCACCGCCGTCCCGTGATCCGCGAGTTCGCCGTCACGCTGCCGGAGCCGGTCGAGGAGGTGGTCGAGCGCTGCGCCGCGCAGGGCGTGAACCCCGGCCTCGCGCTGCCGGAGCACGACGCGCTCCTGGTCGCGATCACGGAGCGGCGGTCGCGGGCGGACATCGACCGGCTGGCCTCCGCGCTCGAGGGGAGCTTGGCATGACGGTCCTCGAGATCGAGAAGCAGCTGACGATCTTCGAGAAGGGCGAGGCCGGGCGCCGCGCCTTCGTGGCGCCGCAGCTGGACGTCCCCGACGTCGACCCACGCGAGCTCCTGCCGCCGGAGCTGCGTCGCTCCGAGCCGGCGGCGCTGCCGGAGCTCTCCGAGCCGGAGATCGTGCGCCACTACGTGAACCTGTCCAAGCGCAACTTCGACCTGGACTCCGGCTTCTATCCGCTCGGGTCCTGCACGATGAAGCACAACCCGCGCCTGCACGAGCGGGTCGCCGCGCTCGATGGACACGCGCGGCTGCATCCCCTCCAGCACCCCCGCCGGGCGCAGGGGGCGCTCGAGCTGATGTGGCGGCTGGAGCGCGCGCTCTCCGAGGTCAGCGGCATGCCGCACGTCTCGCTGCAGCCGTCGGCGGGATCGCACGGCGAGCTCGCCGGCGTCCTGCTCACCCGCGCCTACCACGAGTCGCGCGGGGAGGATCGCCGCAAGGTCCTCACGCCCGACACGGCGCACGGCACGAATCCCGCCACCGTGACCATGGCGGGGATGCAGGTCGTGAAGGTGGGCACGGCTCCTGACGGTGGCGTCGACGTGGACGACCTGCGGGCCAAGGCCGACGAGTCGGTCGCCTGCCTCATGCTCACGAACCCGAACACGCTCGGGATCTTCGACGCGAACATTGCCGAGATCGAGCGCATCGTCCACGGCGTGGGGGCGACCCTGTACTACGACGGCGCGAACCTCAACGCGATCATGGGCGTCACGCGCCCCGGCGACATGGGCTTCGACATCGTGCACTTCAACCTGCACAAGTCCTTCACCCAGCCGCACGGCGGCGGCGGGCCGGGCTCGGGGCCGATCGCGGTGACCGACGGCATCGAGCCGTTCCTCATGGATCCGCGGATCGTCCGCGGCGAGGACGGGACGTTCGACCTGCGCGACGGCTCGCCGCGGTCGATCGGGCGGTTGCGGGGCTTCCAGGGCAACTACGGGTGCTTCGTGCGCTGCTACGCGTACATCTGCTCGCTCGGCGCCGAGGGGCTGCGCGACGCGAGCGTGACCGCGGTGCTCAACGCGAACTACCTGCTCGCGCGCCTCGGGGAGCTGGCGCCGCTGCTGCCGCTCGCGTACGGCCACCGCTGCATGCACGAGTTCGTGCTCTCGGGCGCCCCGATGAAGCGCGAGCTCGGGATCCGCACGCTCGACCTCGCCAAGCGGCTGCTCGATCACGGCTTCCACCCGCCGACGGTCTACTTCCCGCTGCTGGTCGACGAGGCGCTGCTCATCGAGCCGACGGAGACGGAGACGCGCGAGACGCTCGACGCGTTCGCGGAGGCGATCCGGGCGATCCTCGCCGAGGCCGCGGACGACCCGGAGATCGCGCGGACCGCGCCGCACACGACGCCAGTGCGCCGGCTCGACGAGGCCGCCGCGGCGCGGCGCCCGGTGATCCGCCAGGTCGTGCACCGCTGATGGCGCTCGGTGTCCACGTCGCTCCCCGCGCGGGCGAGGCGGTCCTCGACGCCGTCCGCGCGGGCGGCGGGGAGCCCGTCGACGTCGAGCGTGCCGAGGCGCTGGTCTGGCTCGGCTTCGACGCGGAGCGGCTGCTCGCGCTGCTGCACGACGGGATCCGCTGGGTGCAGCTGCCGCGGGCGGGCATCGAGGACTGGCTGGCGGGAGAGGTGGTCGACGACAAGCGGCTGTGGACGACTGCGTCGGAGGCCTACGCGGGCGGCGTGGCCGAGCACGTCGTGGCGCTGCTCCTGGCGGGCCGGCGCAAGCTGCACGACTGCGCCCGCGCGACGTCCTGGAACGAGGACAACGGCGGCCAGCCGTTGTTCGGTGCGACGATCGTGCTCGTGGGCACCGGCTCGATCGGGCGCGCGGTGATGCGGCTGCTCGCGCCGTGGGGCATGCGGTTCCTCGGGGTCAGCCGCAGCGGCGCGTCGGTCGAGGGCGCCGAGCGGGTCGTCCGCTTCGCTGAGCTGACCTCCGTGCTCCCCGAGGCCGACGCGGTGGTGATCGCCGCACCATCCACGCCCGAGACGAAGGGCCTCGTCGGCCGTGAGGAGCTCGCGGCGATGGCGTCGCGCGCGTGGCTCATCAACGTCGCGCGAGGCGCGCTCGTCGACACCGACGCGCTCGTGGAGGCGCTGGCCGCCGGCTCGATCGCGGGCGCGGGCCTCGACGTCACCGACCCCGAGCCGCTGCCCGACGGCCATCCGCTGTGGAGCGAGCCGCGGGCGATCATCACGCCGCACAGGGCGAACTTCGGCGAGGCGGCCGACGCCGCGCTCTTCGACCTGGTCACGCGCCAGATCCGGAGGTACGTCGCGGGGGAGGAGCTGTCAGGGCGGGTCGACACCGCGCGGGGGTACTGACCGGCGGGCCGTGCGGTGACGGTTCTGCATGGCATACCTGCAGTTCCGTCACATGGCGGCCGAGCGGCGCCCTACAGCCAGCGCCGCCAGCGGAAGAAGCTGACCATCCCCACGAGGACGACCAGCATCATCCCCATGATCCCCCAGAAGGCCGCGGAGGAGTCGAAGCCCGGGAAGTGGACGTTCATCCCCGCGACGGACGCGATGAGCGTCAGCGGCAGCACGATGACGCTGAAGGCCGTCAGCACGCGCAGCACGTCGTTGACCTGGTGCGAGAGCACCGACTCGTTCGTGGCCTCGAGCGCCTCGATGACCTCCTTGTAGTTCTCCAGGAGGTCCCAGACGCGCTCGTTGGCGTCCTGGATGTCGTCGAAGTAGACCTCGAGGTCCTCGGGCACGTAGCGGCGAGTGCGCTCGAGGTCGCGCAGCGCCGAGCGCTGCGGCCGCACGATCTTGCGGAAGTTGATGATCTCCTGCTTGACGTCGGAGATCGCATGCACGACCTCGCGCGAGCGGCCCTCGAAGATGTCGTCCTCGATGTGCTCGAGCTTGTTGCCCATCTTGTTGAGCATCGGGAACGAAGCGTCGACGCAGTCGTCGACGATCTTGTAGAGCAGGTAGCCGGCGCCCTTGCTGAAGAGCGCGTCGCGCACGTCCTCGCGCGCGCGGCAGCGCTCGAAGAGGTACTCGACCGGCTGCAGCGGTTCGTTGGGGAGCGTGATGACGTAGTCGGGGCCGACGAAGACGTCGAGCTCCGCGGCGTTCAGCCTGCCGACGACCTTGTCGAAGCGCGGGAAGTGCAGGACGACGAAGAGGTAGTCCTCGTACTCGTCGACCTTGGGACGCTGGTTGCGCGAGAAGACGTCCTCGTAGTCGAGGGGATGGAAGTCGAAGTGCTCCTCCATCCAAGCGCGATCGACCGCTCGCGGGCGCTCGATGTGGATCCACCGCAGCGCCGGCGTCTCGACGATCTCGACGTTCGGAGCGTCGGGCTCAGGGGGTGGGACGACACTCCCGCGAGCGCGGCCGTCCCGGCGCAGTCTGGGCCGTGGCAGGTTCGGCATGGGGACTTCGCGGCTCGTCAGGAGTCATGACACCGAGATGGTATCTTGCGGGCGACATAGCTGGACGCATCCAGAGGGGTGGAGGGACTGGCCCTGTGAAGCCCCGGCAACCGGCTCTCGTTCGCGCGCGAGCACGGTGCCAATTCCTGACAGATGTGGCCGAGGCCATCGAACCTCCGCCACGTGGACCAGCGGAGGTGGGTTTCAGATGGCTGCGAAGTCCTTGAGGTGCCGCGAGTGCGGGGCTGAGTACGAGCTCGAAGCGCGCTATGTCTGCGAGCGCTGCTTCGGGCCGCTCGAGGTGTCCTACGACCGTCCGGAGGTCGTCGACGTCGACGGCCTGCGCCGCCGCATCCAGGCCGGCCCGCAGAACATCTGGCGCTATGCGGACTTCCTGCCGCTGCAGGCGCCGCCGGGGCCGTCCGCTCGTCTGACCTCCCGCGCCGGGCTGCCGGCGGGCTGTACGCCGCTCGTGCGCGCCGATCGGCTCGCGGAGCGCCTCGGCCTCCGCGAGGTGTGGGTCAAGAACGACTCCGCAAATCCGACGCACTCCTTCAAGGACCGCGTCGTCACCGTCGCGGCCGC
>Ga0081539_10003484_pt1 | contig 19225 bp, 15 predicted proteins | sample TabmetS4T2R2_FD_71023 | JGI IMG/M metagenome (GOLD analysis project Ga0081539, IMG submission 71023) | Tabebuia heterophylla rhizosphere microbial communities from the University of Puerto Rico - S4T2R2 | ecosystem: Host-associated > Plants > Roots > Rhizosphere ...
CGCTTCGGTCTTGGTGGCACCCCGGCGAAGTGCATCTACGATCTTCTTCCTGAGGTCTTCGGAGTAGGCGTTCATGCGCGCATGATGCCACGCGGTCCATCTACTATGCAATCCGCTCTAGTGGTCTTTTTCGGCACCGTGCAGCTAAGGTACGGATGGAATAATCCGCCGGTACCGTTGCCGGACGCAGCCTGAAGCGTTCTGAATTCAGCAGTAGTGTTTCAGAGCCTTTTTTGTTTGGGCAGCGCGATACTGACTCTTAGCGCGGTGTTCGAACTCCCGGATCCACCCGATACGATCAGGGCACTCAGGCGCAGGGTTTGGCTGGCGAAGTGGTCGTTTCGGGCCATTCTGGTCATCCTGCTGTTTTGCTCGGTTCTGGTGCCTCTGGCAGTCCTGTCTACAGCACCTGCGTGATCAGATCAACCAGTCACCGCATCAACAGTTTAAAAAACGATGCTGGATCTCACGCAGCTTTATAACGAATTACGCCGCATCTCCGGTCAATCTTGAAAGCGGTGGCCTGAGCCTGATCCCTATTCCTCGAACCCCAGAGACCATACGCGGTCAAGGTCGTGGTTGGAGTAGGCGCGGAAGGCGACCATGGTCTCGGTGCGGGCGACGCCGGGGACCTGGGCTATCTTCTCCGGCACGATCTCGGCCAAGCGTTCGAAGTCCGGGATGCGGACCATAACGACGAGATCGTATGGCCCGGTGACGGAGTAAGCCTCCGTGACGCCCTCTATGGACAGCATCGCCTGGGCCGCTTCCTGCACCCGCTCCCTCTCCGTTCTTACGAGCACGACCGCGGTTACCATGCTGGCCTCCTAAAGTCCGAAGGTCACCGTGCCGGTGAGCGTGTTGTTCTTCCTGGACTCCTCGTACTCGACGGGCCCGGCCTTTACGGTGATCTCGGCGCTCTCCTGCAACTCGCCGGGCCTGAAGCCGGACACCTTGACGACGCCGGTCCCGCCGTTGGGTTTTATCTGCCTGATGGTGACGGAACGGGCCTGGCGCTCGGCCGCCGTATCCATCACCACCTCCACGGGCACGCCCGTCTCGGCCACCTCGCCACCGTTGACGACCTTAACGGTGAAGATGGGCTCCGCCGAGCCCCTGAGGACTACGTTCCTGCCGGGACGGAGCGGTTTCCCGGCCACCCTGACGCTGGCAATCTCCACGCCGTGCAGGACGTTCGGATCGTCCCCGACGCTGGCTGAGGCTGATGGCGTGTCGAAGCCCAGCTTCTTGTAATCCATGAACGGCTCCGGCTCCCTGAGCCGGCTCTGGTCGCCCTGCTGGCCAACCCGCTCCAGGGCGTCCCTGGACTCTGGTAAATAGTAGTTCCTGATGATGCTGTCGCTCAGGCGGTAATCCTCGACCGCCGCCGAGAGCGCCTCCCCGAAGCTCCCCATCTCGCCGGAGGCGGCCTCCGCCAGATCCCTGGTCGCCGCCGCCCGGATGCCCAATGCGCTCACCAGATACGGCTGCGCCTCCTCGAACTCAGGGGGAACCTCGTCGTATTCCAGCGCCTGCTGGTAGCTGCGCTCCGTCTGGCTGGCAGCCCCCGCGAGCGCATTTCCATCCAGCTTCTGCGGGTTTCCGTTTGCTTCCGCCAGGATGGTCTGAAGGTCATTGTTGCCAACATTCGAGGACTCACCGAGGAGGCTGTCGGCGCTGGTCACGTACTTGCGGATCTGAGTAGACTCCTGGGTTGCCACACACCCCTTCGCCACGAAGAAGATGAAGGCAAAGGCCAAGGCCAGGAACAGAATCGAGCCTATCAGGGTTAGCCAGGGCGGCAACCCCCGATCCCACCGGCTCGGGGTGGTGCGGGCTGTCCCGGAGCGGGCCGTCTCCGATGGTCTGCGGCGGGTCCTCGTTGGTCGCCTCGCGGGCTGCCGAGCTGCGAGCCTCTCCTCGGGTTCCCCGCCGGATCTCCCAGCGGGACGCCTGTGGGATCTGCGATCTATGAAAACCCCCTGGGTGACAACCCCTGCGTCGAAACCCCCCCGGGCGGTGTGGGCGAGGGGGGACTCGAACCCCCACGGCCTCTCGGCCACTAGACCCTGAACCTAGCGCGTCTACCAATTCCGCCACTCGCCCTTCGGGACCCCGCGGGTCTCTCGAAAACCACGGAGATTGTAGCAGCAGAGAACCGTCGCGGCTAACGACCGGAGGGCGGTTCTCCGCAACGGTTTTGCGGGGCTCTGATCTCGTCCGTAACAAGGCGCACGCCCGAGGCAGTACAATAGCACGCAACATGGCCGAGACGCGCTACATCGAAGGCCAGGGCCGCTACGAGCTGGCGGAGATGATCGGCCGCGGCGGCTTCGCCACCGTCTGGAGGGCCCGTCCCGCGCAGGGCGGCCTCGGGCGCGGGCGCGACGTGGCTATCAAGATCATCCCCATCTACAGCGAGGGCGAACGCTCGCGAGCCATGCGGGAGGGTCAGATCGCGGAGGGCCTCCGCCACAAGAACATCGTGGAGACCATCGAGGTCATCCCGGGCGACTACGAAGTCTACCTGGTGACGGAGTACGTCCACGGCCTTCCGCTGAACGAGGCGGCCCAGGCCTACGACGTTGACGAGGTGACAGACGCCCTCGCCCAGATCCTGGAAGCCCTCGCCTACGCCCACCGGCAGGGGATCATCCACCGCGACATAAAACCCCAGAACGCGCTGGTCGACCGCAGGGGCCGGGTGAAACTGACGGACTTCGGGGTAGCCTACCGTCCGGGCGACACCCGCCTGACGCAGGTTGGCTTCGCCGTCGGCACGCCGGGCTATATCGCGCCGGAGATCATGGACGGCGCGGATCCCAGCGAACTGTCGGACATCTACGCCGTGGGGGCCACGGCCCGCACTCTCCTGGCCAACCAGCCGGACGAGCTTCCCCCACGCCTGCGGGAGTTCGTGGACCGGGCCACCTCGCCCAACCCCGAACACCGTCCCCGCAACGCGCGGGCCGCCCTGAAGCTCCTGACCGGCCGCAGGGGAAGCTCGACGCACGCCACCCTGGATGAACCGGCCAAAACCCCTGACAAGGTCTCGCGCAGACTCATGGACCAGCTGCTACGGGCCGCCAACGGCGCTGCGGCGGGCTGGCTCGGCTACCTGCTCGGCGCCGAGATTCTGCAGCGGGACGGGGCCCAGGCGGTGGGGATTGCCGCTGGGCTCGCGGTGCTCGGCTACCTGCTGCCCCGCATCGCCGCCCTCGGCCTCGTGGTGGCGCTCGCGGTGGCGCTGCTAAAAAATGGGGTGGGGCTTGGATTCGCGGTCCTGGTGCCGGCCATCGGGGGGACGTGGGTGATCGTCGGCAGCGCGCTCAACCCTGGTATCAGCAAGTTGCCGCTGGGACCCGTGCTCGGCGTGCCGATGGCCACCATAGGGCTGGGAGCCGGGTTGCCGCTTCTGTTCGGGGCGCTCATGCGACCGCTCGGGGCCGCCCTCTCCGCGGCGGCGGGCGCGCTGTTCCTGATCGGCTACGACCTGAAGCTGGGGAATAACAGAGTCCTTCTCTATTCCGGGCAGGGAGGGTTTGATCCCATCCCATCGAATCTCGGCATCGAAAGCCTCATCCAGTGGAGCGCGGCGATCCTGGATTACTACCCGGAGTTGCCGCTCATGGCGGTGCTGTGGGCCGCGATGGCCGTGGCTCTCTCCGTGGCAGAGTGGGTCGGACGGTGGGTCGCTGGGTTGGTGGTCGCCGTGGGCGGCGGGGCGCTCGGTTACCTCATCTTGGTCTCCGAGACGGCGAACGCGAGGGAGCAGGCCCTGATATCCCTCGGTTTCGCGGCTATAATGTACGCTGTATTGAGGTATCTTGGGTCCCGGGTGAGAGGGTAGTTTCCTTTGGGTTTCCTTAAAGGCATAGAGAAGCGGATGGAGTCGCTCGTCGAGGGCGTGTTCGGGCGGGCCTTCCGGCGGCAGATCCACCCCGTCGAGATCGCCAAGGGCCTGACCAAGCAGATGGACGAGGGCAGAATGGTCTCCATCTCGCGCACCTACGCCCCCAACGACTTCACCATCCACCTCTCCGAGGACGACACCGAGTCCATCCAGGCGTACCAGGCCGCATTGCGGGAAGAGTTGATCCAGTACGCCTCCACCCACGCCGAGAACAAGAACTACCACCTTATGACGCCGCCCAAGATCCGCTTCGCCACCGAGGAATCTTTGCGTTTTGGGGAGTTCGGCGTGACGGCGAAGCTGACAGGCCCCGCCGACGGCTCGCGCGAGAAGGGCGCGCCCTCTGACACTTCGGGCCAGACCCGCATCTTCCGCACCGATGACATCGCCTCCCAGGGCGGGTCCGCGGGCGAGGCCGAAGGCCAGGGCACGACCGCGATCTCGGCCGCGGACGCCAAACGCCACGGGCTGGCGCGAGAGAGGGTGGAGCTGGTACTTGGCGGCGAGCCGCAGGCGCTGGAGGGCCGCGGGCCGTGGACCGTCGGCCGCTCCTACGACAATGACGTGGTGGTCAACGACCCCAACGTCTCCCGGCAGCACGCAAGGATCACGCGCACCGAGAACGGCTTCATCGTCGAGGATCTCGGCTCCACCAACGGCACGCTCCTCGACGGCGCTCCCATAGACCGCGAGCGGATAGAGGACGGCGACGAACTGACCTTCGGCCAGAGCGTCGCCCACTTCGTCCGCCGCATAGACGCCCCGGGCGAGGGATCGGGGAGAGGAGAGGCTGCGGCGGGCTCCGGAGGGGGCTAAGGAAATGCTGGAGATCCAGGTTCCCCTGCTGGCGGCCAAGGCCCTGCTGCTCCTGCTGCTCCTGGCCTTCATCTACTCTGTGGTGCGCCGGGGCATCGGCGATCTCAGGCAAGTACCGGACGAAGGAAAGGCTTACGAGCCGGATCGCAAGCGCCGGAGATCCAGGACCCCAGCCACCGCCAGCAACCGCAACGGGGGTTCCGGTAGACCAGCGCCCAGTCCGAAGAGCGGCCCAGCCGGTGGATCTTCTGGCGTTGCGGAGCTCGTTGTGGAGGACTCTGACATCATGGCGCCGGAGACCCGCTTCTCTCTGACGGACGGAGCGGTTTCCCTCGGCCGGTCCTCGGCCAACGATATCGTGCTGCGCAGCGACGACTACGCCTCCGGTCGGCACGCCACGCTCACCCGCCACGGCGGTCTTCTCTACGTCGAGGACACAGGCTCCACCAACGGCACCTTCGTCAACGGCCGCAAGACCGTGGGGGCCACGCCGCTGCGTTCCGGGGACACGGTGCGGGTAGGTTCCACGACCTTCAGGTACCAGGAGTAGCCCGTGCTCTACCTGGAACACTTCGGCCTCACAGACGCGGGCAAGGTACGCCGCAACAACGAGGACTCGCTGCTCGCCGGAGACGGCGCGGACGAGACGCTCTTCGTGGTGGCCGACGGCATCGGCGGCTTCGAGGCCGGCGAGGTAGCCAGTTCCATGACGGTGGACGTGTTGCGGAAGCTCGGGCCGGATGAGCCTTTCGAGGACGCCATAAGGGATGCAAACCGCCGCATACTCTCCGCCGCCAGAGACGACGAGAAGCTCTCTGGGATGGGCACGACGGTCGTGGCCCTGCGCTTCGGAGGCCGTAGCGAGGAGCCGCGGGCCGAGGTCTCGCACGTCGGCGACTCCCGGGCCTACCTGCTGCGGGACGGAATCCTGCGCCCCTTGACCGAGGATCATTCGCTGGTCGCCGAGCTCGTCCGCAGCGGCGACCTCACCCGCGCCCAGGCCGCGGAGCATCCTCAGAAGAACCTCATAACCCGCGCCCTGGGGGCTGAGGAGGAGGTCGAGGCGGACAACATGGTGCTGCCCGTAGAGGCCGGGGACCGGCTGCTCCTATGCTCCGACGGGCTATCTGACATGATCACCGAGGACCGTATCGGCACCATCCTCAGAGAACATCCAGAGAACCCCGAGGCCCCCGCCCGGCACCTGGTCTCCGCCGCCCTTGAGGCTGGTGGCACGGACAACGTGACCGTGGTGGTGGTCGATGTCAAGGAGCGCGAAGAGGCGGAGGACGTTTCGGGCGGCACGCGGGAGATGGAGGCCGTAGCTCCCCCGGCTGCCGGGCCCCTCCGCGTCCCCAGACGCCGCCCAGGTGATCCACGAAGCGAGGCGCGGGCCACCAGGAGCCGGAGGGTGGCGAGGGGCCGGGCGAGGCGCAAGAGATCCCGTGGCTTTTTTGCGGCGGTTGGGAAGGTGATACGGGGCCTTGCGGTCATCGTGGTGGTGATTGCGGCCCTCACGCCGGCCTACCTGTGGGGCTCAAGCCGTTACTACCTGAGTTTCGACGACGGGGAGGTGGTGCTGAACCAGGGTATCCCCTACTCCATCGGGAGCATGGATCTCCACAGGGTGGATGAGCGAACGGGTGTGCAGGAGTCTGAGGTGGACGATCCATACAGGGCGCCGATAGAGAACCACAAGCTGTATACCAGGGACGCAATAAACAAAGTCCTGCAGGATCTGGGGCAGTAGAAGGCTTTGCCGTGACCCAGCGCGCCACCGCCCCGATGATCCTGGCCCTGCTCGTGACTACCATGGGGTTCGCCACCCTCATCTTCGTGCAGAGGGCGGCCAGTCCGCCGCTCATCTACGGGGCGTACTATGCCGGAACTCTCTTCGCGCTCTACCTGGGCGTCAGGCTGTGGCTGCCGCACTCCGACGTGCTGCTGTTGCCCATAGTCACGCTGCTAACAGGGCTGGGGCTTGTCCTGATCTTCCGTCTCACGTACAACATACCCGGCGTGAAAAGCCTGGCCCTCAGTCAGGCGCTCTGGATACTCGTTGGCAGCGGAACCATGCTTTTTACCGTGCTCTTCTTCCGCAACTATTCGCGGCTGTTCAACTACAAGTACCTCCTCGTGATCGCGGCTTTCGGCCTCATCCTCTTGACCTTCACACCTTTAGGCTACGAGGTGAACGGGGCGCAGTTGTGGGTGGATCTCGGGCCAGTGAACTTCCAGCCTTCGGAGTTCGCCCGCATAGCGCTCACTATCTTCTTCGCCGGATATCTGGCCGATAAGCGCGACGTGATGGCCGCCACGAGCCGGACCTTCATGGGTATCCAACTCCCGGCCATCAAATACTTCGGACCTGTGGCGCTGGTGTGGGCCGGGTCCCTGGGGCTTCTCATCTTCGAGAAGGATCTTGGCTCCAGCCTGTTGTTCTTTGCCGTACCCCTGCTCATGCTCTACGTTGCGACGGGCCGCATTGCGTACGTGATCCTGGGTTCCATCCTCTTCGTGTTCGGCTCCTTCGTTACCTTTTTCCTCTTCGACCACGTTCGGGTGCGGGTGGAGGCATGGCTGGACCCGTGGGAAGACCCTGATGGCAACGGGTTCCAGATCCTCCAGAGCGTCTTCAACATCGCGGACGGCGGGCTTACCGGCACGGGGCTCGGGGCTGGCTTCTCCCAGACCATCCCGGAGGTCCAGACCGACTTCATCTTCTCCACGGTGGCCAGCGAGCTTGGGCTGGTCGGGGCGACGACCGTGATCTTGGCGTTCCTGATCTTCACCTATAGGGGGATCAAGATCGCGCTTCTCGCCGGGGATGACGCCTCCAAGCTCCTTGCCTTCGGCCTGACGGCGATGTTCGCCATGCAGACCCTGATCATCATCGGCGGGGTGACCAAGGCGATACCGCTCACCGGCATCACGCTGCCCTTCGTCTCCTACGGCGGCTCTTCCGTCGTCGGCAGCTTCATCCTCACGGGGCTGTTGCTGGTGATCTCCGAGCGCTCCGGCAGGCGCGAGGCCGAGGAGTTGCTGCCACCGGAGGATCGCTTGTGAACGTCCATCTGCTGCGCACCTTCTACCTGTTCGCGGCTGGCTTCGTGGCGATGGTGGGGATGCTCGCCTACTGGCAGGTCTACGCCCGCGAATCGCTGGCGAACAACCCGCATAACGGCCTACAGACCAGGCGATCCATCGAGGCACCGCGCGGCCTCATCACGGCGAGTGACGGTACCGTGCTGGCCCGCAGCGTGGGCCACAAGACGAAAGCGGGCACGGTCTATGAGAGGGTTTACCCGCAGGGCGTGCCATTCTCCAACGTGGTCGGCTACTGGAGCGTGCGCTACGGGGCCAGCGGCATCGAGATCGCCGAGAACTCCAACCTCTCGGGCGTCACCAGCGACCCCGTCACCCTCGACGACCTCATAAACCAGATGCGCGGCGGGCGCCAGCCGGGCAACAACGTGGAGCTAACCCTCGACCCGGAGCTGCAGCGCATAGCCTACGACGAGCTGGGACAGACCGTTTCGGGCATGGGCTCGGCGATGGCCATAGATCCCAAGACGGGCGAGATCCTCGCCCTCGTCACCCATCCTTCGTTCGATCCAAACAACATAGACGACAACTTCCCCAAGCTCATCCAGGACCCGGCCGCCCCCCTTCTCGACCGGGCGACCCAGAGCCTCTATCCGCCCGGCTCGACGTTCAAGATCATAACCGCCTCCTCCGCGCTCAAGGCCGGCGTGAAGCCGACCGACACGTTCTTCGACCCCGGTTACCTGGATACACCCGGCTACCGCGTCTATAACTACCAGGGCAAGGATTACGGAGAGTTGACCCTAGCCAAAGCCTTCGCGTTCTCGGTGAACGTGATCTTCGCCAAAATAGCCATCAACGAGGTGGGGCCGCAGCTTCTGTACAACACGGCCAGGGACTTCGGCTACGGCGACCCCTACGACGACTTCATCCTTCCGGTGACGGGCAGTGATCTCGGCTACCCCGTGGACCAGTGGGTCGAGGGGAACACGGCCCAGATCGCCTTCGGTCAGGACCGGGTTTCCTCCAACGTCTTCGAGATGGGCCTCGTCGGCGCCGCGGTCGCCAACGGCGGCGTGATGATGCAGCCCCGCCTGGTACGCGAGGTCCGCTCCCCGGACGGCATAATCATAGACCGCCCGGCCCAGAGCATCCGGCGGCACTCGCTCGACGCGAACACGGCCAACACCATCAACGAGTTGATGCAGGGTGTCATCACCACCGGCGGGTTGACCCAGGCCGAGATCCCCGGCGTCAAGGTCGCTGGCAAGACCGGAACCGCGGAGGCCCCGCCCGGTGAGCCGCACTCCTGGTTCGTCTCTTTCGCCCCGGCCGACGACCCTCAGATAGCCGTCGCCGTCATGGTGGAGCACGGCGGAGAGATCAGCCCGGAAGGCGACGCTTCCACCCCGGCCGTCACCATCGCCCGCGATATCATGGCAGCGTATCTGAAGCATGAAGGCGGTTAGCGTTATAATTCTTGCCTGTGCAGAACCTCGTAGATAATCGTTACCGGGTAACGAAGCCGCTGGGCAGCGGTGGCATGGCTGACGTGTACCTAGCCCACGACGACGTACTCGACCGCGATGTGGCCCTGAAGGTCATGAGCGAACGATACTCCAGGGACGAGGAGTTCGTGGAGCGTTTCCGGCGCGAGGCTCAGAGCGCGGCGGCCCTCTCGCACCCCAACATCGTCTCCATCTACGACCGGGGACGCTCAGAAGACGGCACGTATTACATAGCCATGGAGTATTTGCCGGGCGGCACCCTCAAGGACCGCATCGTCAAGCGCGGGGCGTTGCCGGCCCGCACGGCTGCGGCGGTGGCCTTGCAGATCGCCTGCGCCCTCCAGGCCGCGCATCGGCGCGACGTGATCCACCGCGACATCAAGCCACACAACATCCTCATCACCGACCCCGGTGACATCAAGGTGACGGACTTCGGCATAGCCCGGGCGGCCACCTCATCAACGATGACCAAGACGGGTTCGATCCTGGGCACAGCCCATTACATATCGCCCGAGCAGGCGATGGGAGATCCCGCCGGCCCAGAGAGCGACCTGTACTCCCTTGGCGTCGTCCTGTACGAAATGCTCACCGGTGAGCTGCCCTTCGACGCCGACACCCCCATCGGGATCGCCATGAAGCACGTCAACGGGCCGCTGCGCCCGCCTAAAGAGCTTGACCCTTCGATCCCCGAGGGCATAAACGCCATCTGCGTGCGGCTCCTCGCCAAGAGCCCGGATGAACGCTACGCGAGCGACGCGGAACTCATCGAGGACCTCGAAAGGGTGAGCCAGGGCCGCGACCCCAAGGTGGCCACCACCGAGATGATGACCCGGGCGATGGCGACCGGTGCCCCGAACCGCATAGTCCCAACCGGCGTGGAAACTACCCGTATTCCTCCAGAAGATCCCCGCAGGAACGGCCAACGCCGGAGGTCGCTACCGCCGGTCATGATCCTGTTTCTGATCGCCATTCTGGCCCTGCTGGCATGGGCCGCCTACGCGCTCAACCAGAATCCGCAGAAGCCGCAGAAGCCGCCACCGCCACGGATCGGGGTCCAGGACCTGGTAGGCATGACGGTGGACGAGGCGCAGGACCGGGTAGGTGACGACTTCCGCATCGTTGAGAAACAGCGCGTGGAAGGCGAAAAACCTGCAGGCACGATCGTAGATCAGGACCCGGAGCCAGGCCAGCAGACCAGGCAGGGATCCGAGATTTCCGTAACGGTCGTCGGGACCCAGGTTGCGGACGTACCAGACGTCCAGGGCAGCCAGCGTGACGAGGCGGAGCGAACGCTCCAAGGGGCCGGGTTCACCGTGCAGGTGAACAAAGAAGCGTCAGATAAACAAGAGGGGATCGTTATCTCCCAGGATCCATCCGGCGGAAAGGCGGAGGTGGACTCGGAGGTTGCCATAACGGTTAGCACGGGCCCCCCGACCGTCGGGGTGCCAGGCGTCGTGGGAAATACCCCGGAGCAGGCGGCGGAGATACTCGCGAAGTCCAATTTGGAGCTTGGGTCATCTTCGGACACGCAACCGAGCAACGAGGTGGCGAAGGGCTCCATTCTGTACCAGGACCCGAAAGAGGGGACCGAGATCGAGGAAGGATCCTCGGTAGACGTTACCGTCAGCTCTGGTCCTGAACAGGTGGTCGTGCCCGAGGTCTACGGCCTGAGCGTTGTGGAGGCGGCGAACACGCTGGAAGCCGCGGGCCTGGTCGTGAACCAGAATTACACGCGGGTGGCGAGCGAAGAGCCCTTCGACACGGCCCTCGAGACAGATCCGCAGGCCAGTACGTCGGTGGACCAGGGGACCGCCGTAAGCCTCGTCGCCAGCTTGGGTCCGGCCACGTCGAGCGCAACCTCAAGCGCAAGCTCGAGCGCAAGCCCGCAAGCAAGCCCGCAGGCTAGCCCCGCGCCACAGCCCGCGAACAACAACGCCGAAGCCAGGCAAAAGGCTCGAGAAGCCAGGCAGGAGGCTCGAGAAGCCAGGCGGGAAGCAAGGCAAGATGCCTCCGGTGAAAACCAGAAGAGCAGCGGTAGTGGCGGAGGCAGTGGAAGCGGCGGCAACAAAGGGCCGGGCAAGAAAGGAAACTAGACACCGCAGCCCGGCTAAGATCCCCCTGCCATTTTCTTCGCATAGTCCGCAAGACTGTAGACCGGAACTTCCTCCGGCGGGCCAACCTCCACGAAACTATGGCGGCCTATGGCGTTGACCGAGAGCCACTCCTCGGTTACCTGCTTTGAGCTTTCGAGGTCGTAGCCCGTCTCGTGATATGTGGTCCTGAGCCCGCCCGTAGGGAGTTCGAGGACCAGTATCGGGTAGCGTCCGGGGGAGTAGGCCCGGACCTTCACGACCTCTCCCAGCGTAGCGTCAGCCATTGCTCAAGTCTACACGAACGCAGAAGGCCGCGGAAAGCACCATGATAAAATTCGGGGCACATGATGACGCCACGTGAAATTCATATCAGCGAAGGGAGTTCCCATGTCAGATCCTACACCCAACGGCGACGAAACTGAGGAACACGGTGGAGAACTCCTGGCTCGGCAGTTACCGCCGGAGGGTTTGCCGGAAGGTCTGATCCAACGCCGCCTAACGCGGTTGGACACCCGAAGGGCTCTGGCTGACCTGTGTAAGAGCGTGCCTGGTCTGGAGGAGGTGCTACTCCCGCGGGGCATTCAGGCCGACGCCCTGACACGAAAGACCAGCGGCAGCGCGCAGCTTTTGCGGGGGATCTCGCGCCGTATCCTGCAAGACGCGGCAGCCTGGGGCGCCTTCCGCACGGCCGTGGCGGAGCAGATACCGCCCGAGACCTTCGAAGCCCTGGAAGGCATCTCCAGCGACAACATCGAGGCTCTCATCGAGTCCCACACCGTCGAGGGCCTCCTCCTCGCATCTTTGAGCGACGAGACGAACCCGGAGACCGTCGAGACGCTTATCGAAGCCTGGAAGCAGGAGCATCAGAAGGCCGAGAAGCAGGCATCGGAAGACGCCCGCATCAAGGAACTGGAAGAGATGGTAGAGCGGCTCAAGAAGGAGAACGAGCGTCTCTCTTTCACTTCCAGGACGGCCAACGAGCGGGCGGCGGCGCTGGCCGAAGAGGTCAAGGTCCTCACCGGGGAGCGCGAAGGAGCCTCAGAGCGGGTAAAGCGTGCGGAGGAGCGCGCCTCCTCGGCCCTTGAGTCACGCGAACAGTTGAACGACAGGATATCCACCCTGGAGCGGCGCGGCGCCCATCTGGAACGGTCTTTAGAGAGCGAACGTGAGGCTTACGCGAAAGCGGCCGGCCGGCTGGAAGAACTACACGGCGAACTGGGCCGCGTGACGGAGGAGAGAGACAACGTCCGCAACGCCCTCAAGAACGCCCGGTTCACCGACGCGGGTTTCGGAGATCTCCTGGTGAGAGCCGTGAAAAACGAGGTGGGCGCGCTGCCCACCTCGCTGGAGTCTGCCGGCCAGACAGCCCGCCTGCTGGAGTTCATGGGCAAGGTGTTGCAGTCCCACACCGACCTGAGCGAGCCCCGGAGGACATCGAGGGCGTCCTCGAACTCCGACTCGGGCCACTCCGTTTCGGAGGACGACGAAGATTCGGAGTCTTCTCAAGCTAGTCCGGCGGAAGAAACGTTCCTCACCCTGAACGGAGCGGCGGAGGAGGAACCCGTCAACGGGACGGCACCGGCCCGTATCCGGTCCTATGCCAGGACGCGTCCCACGCTGTCTTTCCGGGCTTTGGGAGGCTCTGGGGAGGTGGGCGGCAGCAGCCATCTGCTTGATTTCGGCACGACGCGGGTGCTGGTGGACGCCGGGATCAAACCCGACGGACGCGGTCCTCTAGCGCCAGACTTCGGGCGTCTGGACGGCATAGACGCCGCCGTGATAACCCATGCGCACCTGGACCACTGCGGCGCCCTGCCGCTCTTGGTGAAGGAGCATCCAAAGCTCCCGATCTACTGCACGCCGCCTTCGGCCAGGCTCATCGTGGCCGCGCTCAACGACCACGCGGCGATGGGCGGCGGACTTCCCGGCGGCGTTCCGATCCACGAGGTCAAAAAGCACCTGGTCCCCACTCCTTTCGGCAAAGACCTCAAGGTCGGTGGCGCCCACGTGACGCTCACCGAGAGCGGGCACATACTGGGGGCGGCGAGCGTGCTGCTCTCATCCGGCTCGGCGACCGTCTTCCACACGGGCGACATCTGCATGGAGGACCACTTCTCCATCCCCTCGGCGCGGTTGCCGGAGGTCAGCGACATTGACCTCCTGATCATGGAGGCCACTTTGGCGGACCAGAAACCCCAGCCTTTCTCGGAGTCCATCCGCACGATGGTCGAGACGATAAACGAGACCACCCAAAAGCAGGGCGGGACGGTGCTCATCCCGACGTACGCGCTGGGTCAGGCGCAGGAGATCATCCTCGGCCTCAAGCACTACAGCCAGGAGTACGGCCTGGACAGGGACGTTTTCATCTACGTGGACGGCTCGGTGGTCACGACCTCCGAGAAGCTGTACGCGGAGCAGCTCGGGTACATGAAGCCGTACTTGCAACACTCGGACCCGAGGGAGCTGTTCTTCTCCGAGAACATCCGGGCGGTCGCCAACGACGACAAGGCGCGGGAGCGCATCCTGGCCAACCCGTGCGCCATCATCGCCTCTCCCGTCACCATGCAGGGCGGGGCGAGCGCTTTCTACCGCAAGCGCCTGGAGAAGAGCCCGAGGAACGCCGTGATCCTACCGTCCAACGCTTTCTCTTCATACGGCGCCCACAAGGCCGAGGGCGAGGAGGAGCAGTGGCGGGTGGAGCGGGTGAGTTTCGCGGCGCACTGCACCCAGGACCAGCTCCTCGGTATCACAGAGAAGCTGACGCCGCGACAGATCATCCTGATCCACGGTTCGAGACGCCGCATCAGCGATCTGGCCTACCGCCTCGCTCCGAACCACAAGATCCACACCCCTGCCGTCGGCGAGACGGTGCGGACGGTGCTGTAAAGTCCGGAGAGGACGGAAAGGTTCGCTCAGGTGGTTCGCAAGAGCCGAGGCCACCGTTTGGTGATTCCTAAAAACTCGTTCGAGGCGTTATGTGAGCCGTAATCTGCCCAGCGGTTCTTGTTACATACGGTTTACTGGCCCGTCGCAGACGAGCCAATCTCGAGTTGCCGATTGACGTCGTTTTCTCGGAACTCTGCGCAGCCTCAGGCAGCGCTTTGCTTTAGCCACCCGGTACACACAGAAAATGTGCCAGGTGGACCCGAATATGTCCCACCCGGCAGATGTGCTTGCCGCTCCCCACCCCCACACTTCAAGACGTCGGCGAGCTAGATGTCTGTTGCGTGGATTGACGGTACAACGGGGGCCATCGTAGTCTCCCCTCCACAAGGAGCAATAGATGGCCCTCACTCACCCTACCCCACGCCTCGCCCGAATGGAAGACGCTGTGATCGTGCCTTTTCTGCCGGTAGGCCTCATCGATGACGCCTACCGATTCATCAACCCGAGGGGACCACGCTACGCGGCTCTCAAACGGCTCTTTGATTCGGAGGTTTTGACGTTGGCGCTCTTGCAGCAACTTAACTTCGCGGCGTGGAGAGCGAACGCTCCTTCTTGGGAGACTGCCAGCGGTTGATCTTCAGCCCTCTGTTGCCCGGAGTAGGGGGGTTTTGCATCCTTCCTCGTTCCATCGGCGCACGAGGAGGCTCAGGCCCTTTCTCGAACCATTGCGCCAGGCGGTTCTCAAGGAGTTGGCCGGAGATCCCGAGACGCTCGTGGTCGATTCGACGCTGCTTGCCGTGCTGCACCCGAGGCAGGTCGGGCAGTCGGCCTGGGGCTTCGAGGGCGCCCACTGGGCGAGATGGGGTTCGTTCTGTGTCTACGGGGTGAAGCTGCATCTTCTGTGCTCGACCAACCGGGTTCCCATCTCCTTTGAGATGAGCGCCGCCAACACCGCTGAGATACTGCTCGTGGAGGAACTGCTCGCCGATGCGGCTCTTCTTGAGGAGGAGGAGGGTGAACTCACAACAAGGGGAGGCTATTTTGGGGGACCTCGCCTACCAGAGCGACGCTCTGAGAGGGCGACTGGGGCCGGGAGCGGAATCTTGCTTGCGAGGCAGGGGCGCAGGGGGCGAGCCGTCGTCCGGCTGTGAGGCAGCAGATCGAGGTGTGCTTTGCTCATCTCAAAGGAGCCTTCGGTTTGGGCGAGACGCTGGCGAAGATGGCGAAGACGCTGGTGGGGCTTGCGATTCGGATCGCGGCGAAGGTGAAGCGTACACCTACGGTCTCTACGTGAAGACCGTAGGTCCGAATCCTTGGCAGGGAGCAGGGATGCATCAAGGATCTGTGGGCGTGAGATCCTCACAACACTCATCTAGGGTCATTCTCTCAAGCCGAGAGGGAAGTCCCACACCAACGGAAAGGAGAAGGGCATGAAGCGAAAGGTGAGCGATGCTGTAGATGAGGAGCACGCGACCGCAGGGGTTCGGCGGATTACCAACACAGCGACCGTGGCGCTGCTCGCGGGGATGCTCACGCTGGTGCTTGCGGCTGGTGTGGCGTGGGCCGCGACGGTGCAGTGCCAGGCCAGGGTTGTTCAGGTGTGTCTTGGTACCCCCGATCCCGACACCCTCACCGGCACTAGCGGAAAAGACTACATACGCGCGCTGGCGGGAGCCGACCTCGTCAGGGGCATGGGCGATAACGATGGCATTACGGGCGGCAAGGGCAAGGACACGGTCGAGGGCGGGGCCGGCTCGGATATGTTCCTCTGGGGCGGGGAAGCGGGACCGGAGCACCTGGGTCCGTACACCGACGCAAGCGACGACTACGTTTACGGCGGGACGGGTGGCGACCACATCTTCGGCGGTTATACCCAGGGTGGGACGGACCACATCTATGGCGAGGACGGCAACGACTACATCGAGACCAATCAGCGCGGCCACGTTGCCGAGCTCGGGGTGAAGATAACCAAAGAGATAGTCAACTGTGGCGCCGGCTACGACAAAGTAGTCTTCGACAAGGACATAGACGAGGTCGCCCAGAACTGCGAGGAGAGGTACCCCGTTGGGCCCGGTGAAGAGCCACCCCCGATAATAGTGGGTAGATAGTGGGTAGAGCCACACCAAACGCGACGGGTTTGCAGGGTAGTCTCTTCGAGTAGGACGCGCGCTCTACTAATGGTTGGAGGGGCCGGAGGCCTTGTTTGGGGCACCCGCCCTTCTGCTTGCCCCCGTTCACCGATGTGCGTGGAAGGAAACAGCCTGTTGAAAAACGCCGTACTGGGATGGTGCAGTGTCGGTAGAGCGGGTGCCGAGATGGCCTCTCGGGTGGGCGCAGGGCCGCCACCATCGCGGTCTTCCTCGGACCTCTGGGGCCGAAGGTCAAAAGCCGCTTTAAGTTCTGCACGGAAGCAATCATGAGCGCCTCCGAGTTCACCTTCTCTAGCCCCCTTAACCTGAACCTCCTCGATCCGTGCCACTCCTTGGCCTCTCCGAACAAGGGTTCTACCCACACGGCCCGTTTGCGCAAAGCCTTGCGGTAGGCCGCGGTCTGGCGGTACGCCCTGACCCTATCCAAGTACTGCTCTTCGAGACCGCGGCTTAGCCATCGGCCCTTCGGGCTGTTCGTGCACTTGCTCTTCAGGGGACACCCCACGCAGGCCGACGTCCTCACGGCGTAGCGGACGTAGCCTCCCCTTCGGTCGTGGCCCTGGTGGCGCAAGATCTCGCCCGCGGGGCAGGCGTAGAGATCCCTTTCGGCGTCGTAGAGGAAATCCTCTATGGTGAATAGAGAGGTGCGTTTGCCTTGCTGGGGCAGGGTGGTGTAGGCGCGTATGCCGGCCCTCTCTATGGCCGTTATGTTCTCCCTCGTGCCGTAAGCTGCATCCCCCGTGACCGAACGCGGACGCAAGCCCCATCGGAAGGTGCTCCGAAAGAGCATCTGTTGCATGGGGAGGTTCTCCGTGACCTCCGCCCCCGTGACCAGCACGTTTAGGACCACTCGTGCCTTGCCCCCGTCCACGGCGTAGTAGTGGGTGAGGTAGCCGAGCTTGCCCGATCTCTTGTTCTTCTGGTACATGAGTGAGGCGTCGGCATCCGTGGTGCTCACCCTCAGGTCCGCCACGCGCGAGTAGCCCCATCTGACGGAGTCCCGCTCCTGGCGTCCGGCCTTCTCGATCCAGCGGTGTCTTAGCATGTTCTCTCTGGCCAGCACTCGGCTCTCGTCGACCGCCGGTCCCACCGAGCCCGAGATGACCTCGGAGTAGTGCCCATCGTCGCGCTCGGACGAGGACTCCTCGGGGAACACGCCCGCCAGGTGCTCCTCTACCAAAGCACGCGATCTCGTAGAGTCGATGGAGGCGTTGGCCTCCACCTTGGTGGCGTCGAAGAAGAGTTCTTCGCCCCACACCAGCCCGGCATCCAAGCACTCCGCCACGATCCTCTCGAAGAAGCGCCTAAAGACCTCCAAGCCGAAGCGCTCACGGATGCGGGTGAGGGAGGAGTGGTCGGGCAAGGGCTCGAAGAGGTCGTAGCCCAGGTACCACCTCAAGGAGAGCCGGTCGGCCACGACGCGCATAAGTTGGCGTTCGGAGCGGAGGTCCTCGAAGAACATGACGAGCTGCAGCTTGAAGAAAACGACCGGGTCCACAGAAGGCCTGCCGCCGTTGGCGTAGAGCGGAGCGACAAGCTCCCTGACGAAAGAGAGGTCCAGACGTGCCTCCAGGCGGCGGTAGAAGTGGTCGGGCGGGACCAGGTTCTCGAGCGAGAGGTCGTCGGGTAGCAGAGAGAAGGTGCGTACCTTGGTGCCCATCATGATGGCGTAGCCTCCTGCGCGGGACGGGAGGCCATGCTAGCGGGGATGCAAGTCTCGCGCTCTCCTTGTGGGCGTGTTTTTCAACACGCTGGGGTATTCTCCGAAGTCGGACTTCCGCTTTACGGCCTTCTGAGAGGTTGGTGGGCCCGTCTTTGACGCTCGTGCCCTACTGAGGGGGACCTTAATCCTGGCGAAACTTGGCCACCAACGAGCGGGACAGCGTCGCCAGCACCACGCCGACGCCCGCAGGGAGGGCCAAGTACAGGGAGAAAAGTATGGCGAGACCCACGTAGGAGGCGGCGTCCGCCAGGACCGAGGGCCCCCCCCCAAATCCAACCCGAACCTGGGTACGAGATACCCAAACAGGAATAAACAGGCGCCGACCAACGCGCAAGCCAAAACGAGCAACAACCCCCGCGCCGATCCGTTGACCAAGGCCAAAACCGCGCCCGCGAGCACCCCGCACCCAAGCCCAACAAGAAGGGTGGGGTATCCGTGGTCTGCAACAGCACGGGGGGTGCGTAAATAGGCAGGACGGCGAAGAACACGGCACCAACCAGGAAAGATAAGAGCAGCCGGTGGCTCATGTGCCAAGTATAACAACGTCGCCTTTACTCAGCGGGGTGCGCGGAAGGCGAAGTTCGGCCAAAGGGGCTTCTACGAAGCTCGCCAGCGCCGCTCTTCGTTACCCAGCGTGGCAATCACTCCGTTGCCCAGGGCCTCTAGTCGCTCTGCCCGCGCAGTACGGCCTCCCCAGCGGGCGAGCCGTAGGCCACCAACTCGCGCAGCGTGTCGCGGAACTCGGCGTAGCGTGCCTCTCCGATCGCCCGCGTCCACTCCCGCTCGGTGGTGAAGCTCATGTCCCTTATCACCTGCGTGAGATCCCATCCACGCTCCGTGAAGCGCACGATCCGGGCGCGTCCGTCCGTAGGATCCGGGACGCGCTCGAGGTACCCTCCCTTCTCGAGATCGCTCAGCAAGTCGTTGATGGCTTGCCTGCTAAGCTGGTTGCGCGTCGCGATCTCGGATGGTCTAAGTCCGTCGAAGGGCGGCCAACGCAGGAGGAACACGTTGGCGCGGCTCAGATCGGTGTAACCCGCCTCCTGGACACCCTCGTAGATCCTCTCGCGCACCGCCTGCCAAGCGAGCCG
>Ga0081539_10003485_pt1 | contig 19222 bp, 11 predicted proteins | sample TabmetS4T2R2_FD_71023 | JGI IMG/M metagenome (GOLD analysis project Ga0081539, IMG submission 71023) | Tabebuia heterophylla rhizosphere microbial communities from the University of Puerto Rico - S4T2R2 | ecosystem: Host-associated > Plants > Roots > Rhizosphere ...
AAATAATGACGAATAGCAAGCTGGAGACTCTGCGCTGGCCGGTCGCGCAGTTGGGCGAGGCGATGCGTGCCGTCGCGCGTCGTTGCAATTTATCCATTAACGACAGAGACGTCGATCAAGAGATCGCAGGTCCGTCCGCCGCACTTCGACTTGACCAGTCAATCGCTCTGGATGCGCTGAACGAATGGGTGGAGACGGCAGCCGATTTTTTAGGATTTGAAGCCGAAGCCATTGAAGCGCCTTATGCAGAGATCGAGACGCTGGTGCGCGGCGCAGGACCGGCTTTGCTGTTTTTGCCGGAAGGCGGAATTTTGGTCGTCACCAAGAGCGGTGCGCGGCGTGCGACGATCATGGCCCCTGACCTGAAATTATACCGTGTGCCGGTGTCGGCCATCTGCTCAGTCCTGCGGCGGCCTCACGAAATGAAAGCCGAATCAGAGGTTGATCGGCTGTTAGTCGATGCCGGGACGCCGAAACGCAAACGGAAGCGGGCGCGAGCGGCAATCTTGCGCGAACAACTGGGACAGTGCCAGGTCACTGGAGGATGGTTGTTGCGGATGCCATCCAGCGCAAACTTCCGGCGGCAATTGAGCGAGGCGGGATTGACACGTTCACTGGCCGGGACGATCGGCCTGCGCCTTATTCATTATGCGCTGTTGATGACTGCGTGGTGGGTGTTGGGACGCGGCGCGTTGAGTGGTCAGCTCGATCGGAGCCAGCTTGATCATTTGGGCCAAATCGGTCAACTTGGATTACTGATTGCCTGGGCGATGTTGCTCTTGACGGCGATTCCATTTCACCTGCTGGCGGAATGGGTGCAAGGGCGATTTGTGGTTGAAGCCGGCGCGCGATTGAAGGGGCGGCTGCTGTTCGGGGCGCTGCGGTTGCAGCCGGAGGAGGTTCGCCATCTGGGCGCGGGACAGATGCTGGGCAAGATGTACGAATCCCATGCCATCGAATCGCTAACGCTCAGCGGCGGATTCGTTGCGTTGTCGGCGGTGATCGAACTGACGCTGTCAGCGGCGATTCTGGCCGGGGAGGGCCGTCGCCTCTGGCCTCAATTGGCTCTTCTTTTAAGTTGTGTGGCGCTGACGGTCCTTGTCTCATGGAGGTATTACCGGCGATATCTCGGCTGGACCGAAACGCGTGCAACGATGACCAATGACCTGGTCGAGCGAATGGTCGGTCACCGTACGCGGCTGGCACAGGAAGCGCGCGAACGTTGGCATGAGGGTGAAGACCGCGCTGTCGAAAGTTACCTGACACAATCACAGGTGATGGATCGCGCCGCTGTGATTCAAACAATGGCGCCGCGCGTGTGGCTGGCCGCGGGGGTGTGCGGACTCGCCGTCACGTTTGTGAACGGCGGAGGCGATACGACGACGATTGCTATCAGCGTCGGCGCCCTTCTGCTTGGCTATCGCGGATTGCACAAACTGGTAACGAGTCTCTCATCGCTGCTCGGCGCGGCTGTTGCGTGGAAACAGGTCGCCGGCATTTTCAACGCGGCGACACGGCGACCGGAGAGCGGCTTGCCCGAATTCACAGCTCGTTCGATAAAATCGGTAAGACCCGAAGAGGATTCATTACCTTTTCCTGCGATGCCCAGGCTTCTGGTTGAGGCGCACGATCTGACTTTCCGATACCGCGATCGCAGCGAGCCTGCATTGCGCGCTTGCGGATTGTGTATTCGCACAGGGGACCGGTTGCTGCTCGAAGGCGAGTCGGGCGGCGGCAAATCAACACTCGCTTCCTTGCTGACGGGATTACGCGCGCCCGAGTCCGGATTGTTGCTGCTCGGCGGCCTGGATCACCGGACCATTGGCGCGACAAACTGGCGCAAGAGAGTCGCGTCGGCCCCGCAGTTTCATGAAAACCACGTGCTGACCGGTACGTTTGCTTTCAATTTGTTGATGGGGCGCAACTGGCCGCCGAGCAATGAGGAGATGCGCGAAGCCGAAGAGGTTTGTCACGCGCTCGGGCTGGGCGACCTGCTCTCCCGAATGCCGGGCGGTCTGCTGCAAATGGTCGGTGAATCCGGTTGGCAGCTTTCCCACGGCGAGCGCAGCCGAATGTTTATGGCGCGCGCATTGTTGCAAGACGCGGACCTCGTGATTCTGGATGAGAGCTTCGGCGCCCTCGATCCGGTGACGCTGCGACGATGTTTGCAAACGGCGCTCAACCGCTCCAAGACCCTGCTGGTCATCGCGCATCCTTAATCTAATAACCTGTCTCGTATTTTCTGCAGATTCGCGGCAGTGAACGGCTCGCCATCGAAAACGATCTGCCTCACTTTCTTCCCATCTTCACTATGTTGTTTGAGGTATTCAGTTACATCCATCCATCGCGATCCTTCCGGAGAGTTGTTCGGGAGCTTTGTGCGTGCGGTGATTGCTGAGAAGACTGCTGACGGGGCGCCGGTCTATGTGGGACCTCAAGATCGAGGCGCGCTTGCTGTTCGGTTGGATGCGTATCACGCCCCCTTCCATGCGATTCTGAACCTGACGTTGACTGATACAGTCAAGCGTTTTGGGCGAGCGCTGCTGCTCGATCTCCACAGCTTTATGGGGCCGATTGACGCTGACATTTGCATCGGTGACCGCTGGGGAACGACGTGCTCCGCTGATATCTCGGATGCGTTCGATGAAGCTCTCTCGGCGGCGGGATTCGACGTGGTTCGAAATACGCCATTTACGGGCGGTTATATCGTTCGCAAGTATGCCGGTCCGCCAACCATCGAAGCGTTACAGCTTGAGCTTCGATACACCAATTATCTCGATTGTGTGAAGATCGACGAACCGGGGCGGCCGGAACTTGAGTCGGCGCGATTATCAGCTGCCCAGGCGAGGCTGCGGCCTGCATTGTCAAAAGCGATTGCGGCTTTTATTTCTTCGGTTGAATGGTAAGGTCTATTTTTGGCGTTCGTGGATCATAATCCAATTGGTCTCCCAAGTCTTCCCTCCATCATCGGAAAATGCCTGCTCCCAGCGGCAAGAGTTTGGGGTGATATCGAGCCACAGATAACGTACCAAAATATATCTGTCCTTGAAGGGTTCCTGATCGTAAAACTCGCCGCGGCCGTTCTTGGCGTCGAATTGGCCGACTACGGGAGGGAGAGCCAGGCTTCCTCCAAAGGTAGTGGAAGCCCAGTAAATGCTCCACTGGCGCGTTTTTGCATTGTAGAAGCGCAGCGTCATGCCTTCGATCCGCCCGGCGGGATCGTTGATGACGCCTTCGTCCTGGCTGACGCGGCCATCCCAGATAGTTCTTCCGACCGTCGTTCCGTCGAACTCGACCCAGGTGGTGGAGCCGGTGAGCGGATTCCTCAGCCGCCGATGACGGGTTTTCCAGGTGCCGATGAAGAAATCGAAATCGCGTTGGCCATCGCGTTCCTTACCGCTTTCCTGAATCTTGGTGTTCGCTGCACCTGAATTCGATTGTGCAATTCCAGGCGAGGAAGACACGATTAGCATTGCAGCACACAGCATCCGATTGAAAACGGTCAATGTCCGCATGTTGATGCTCCTTATTTTTAGACTAGCTCGAGGTTCTACTTGCTTCGGCGTCGATGCTAGTTCGGGAGCGGTCGCGCGGCAATAACCACTTTTCACTCATCTGCCATGACCACTATTACGTTTAAAGCACAGAATCGCGATGGTGACTGGCTCAAGGCCGTCTTGGCCGAATTGGTTCAATCATTTCATCGAAAAATATTCGACACAGTCCACACCACCAGACGAGGGGGATTCGCAGTTGCAGATCCATCGGTAAACTGCAGGCAGGACATCTTGGGTTGATTTCAGTCAAAGATTCGGACGGGAGCACTTCCTGTTCACTGGTCACAAAAACTCCTTTGAGGCACATCGCTTTATAACCTATGCCACTGCGAGTGTCGATGTTTTATTTGAAAAAAATGAACTGCCTGCGCTACTTGAATACGAGGGGTCATGTCCGAAATTGGCGAAACGAGTAGGGCTCTAAACGCCCGCGGTTTTGGTCCGACATCTTTATGTTCCAGTTATCGAACCTCATGATAGAATTAGATCCGTTCGAATGGCGTTATTGGCTGACAGGTCTGAAAATTATGCGAACGTCACCGCCCAATGAAATCACGCTGATGCTGTTGCGTTGGAGCAAAGGCGACCAGTCCGCACTTGGCCATTTGATGCCGGTCGTATATGAGGAGCTTCGTAAGCTGGCTCACAATTATCTGCGCCGGGAGCGGCCGGATCATACATTGCAACCGACCGCGCTGATCAATGAGGCTTACTTGCGGCTGGTCAAGCAGGATTTCCCCGAATGGCAAAGCCGGCGACATTTCTATGGCGTCGCGGCGCAGTTGATGCGCCAGATTTTGGTCGAGTATGCGCGGGCGCGTGCGGCGGACAAACGCGGCGGTGGCGGACAAAAATTTTCGCTCGACGACGCGCTGATCTTTTCCGACGAGAAGACTTCAGAGTTGATTGCGCTTGACGATGCATTGGTTGCCCTGGCGAAGTTCGACGAGCGCAAAGTCCGCATTATTGAGCTGCGCTATTTCGGCGGGTTGAGTCTCGAAGAGACGGCCCATGCGCTCGGCGTTTCTGTCGCTACGATCGGCCACGAGATGCGACTGGCGCGCGCGTGGCTCCGCCGCGAAATGAATTCCCGACCGTCATGAATCCTGACCGTTGGCGACGCATTGAAGAGCTTTTCCGCACGGTAGCTGATCGCCCGATCTCCGAGCGCGATAACTATCTGACGCAGGTGTGTGATGGCGATGAAGAACTGCGGCGCGAAGTGCTCTCTCTGCTCGCGCGAGATACTGCCGAAGACTTCATCCGGGATCCGATCGCCGTCGCCGCCCTCTCACTCACTACTAGACCCAAAGATGATCTGATCGGAGAGCGCATCGGACCTTACCGCGTCACGCGCCTGATCGGACTCGGCGGAATGGGCTCCGTCTACGAGGCCGAGCGTGATGACGAGCAATTTCAGCAGCAGGTCGCGATCAAGATCATCAAACGTGGGATGGATACGGATTTCGTGCGCGACCGATTCCTGCGCGAGCGGCAAATTCTAGCCTCGCTCGATCATCCACACATTGCGCGGCTGTTCGACGGTGGCGCGACCTCCGAAGGCTTGCCCTACTTTGTCATGGAATTCGTCGCCGGTGACCTGATCACAAACTATTGCCGTCGCCACCGGCTTTCAGTCAATGAGAAATTGAAGCTCTTCCGCGAGGTTTGTTCAGCCGTCCAGCATGCGCACCAGAAACTGATTGTCCATCGCGATCTGAAACCGAGCAACATCTTGATCGCCGATGACGGCACGCCGAAGCTGCTCGATTTCGGCATCGCTAAACTACTCTCGCCGGATACGAGCCAGGCCCAGACGCGAACTGAAACGGCGTTGCATTTGATGACGCCTGATTACGCCAGCCCCGAACAGGCGCGCGGACAGGCGGTGGCCACGACCACCGACGTCTACTCGCTCGGCGTCGTGCTCTATGAATTGCTGACTGATCGCCGTCCGCACGAGTTCAAAACATACTCGCCGGCCGAAATCGAGCGTGTCATCTGCGAGGCCGAAATCGAAGAGCCGAGCAAAGTTGTCAGCCGGATGACCGGCGTGCCCTCGAAGCTGTCTCGCCGACTCGCGGGCGACCTGGACAACATCATCATGATGGCGATGCGCAAAGAGCCCGAGCGGCGCTATCAATCGGTCGAGCAGTTTTCCGAAGATCTCCGGCGCCATCTGGCAGGAAGACCGGTCGTGGCGCGCAAAGACACGTTCGGCTATCGAGCCGGGAAGTTCATCCGCCGGCATCGAGCCGGTGTCGCCATTCTGGCGCTGCTCATGATTCTGGCGATTGGAATGACCGTTCAGGCCGTGCGGATCGCCCGCGAACGGGATCGCGCCAATCAAGAAGCGGCCACGGCCCAGGCCGTGACCCAATCGCTTGTGGCCATGTTTGAAGTCGCAGAGCCAAGCAAGGCCAGAGGGAATCTCATTACGGCCAGGGAGCTTTTAGATCAGGGGGCGGAGAAGGTCGTCCGGGAATTGAAAAATCAACCGGTAGTTCAAGCGAAGTTAATGGATACGATTGGATTATTGTATCAGAGCATTGGTTTGTACGACCGGGAGCAGCCGCTGCTGGAAGAGGCGTTGAAGCTTCGGCGGCAGGCGCTGGGGACTGAGCACCTGGACGTCGCAACCAGCCTCAGTCACCTGGCAGAGTCCGCAAGACTGAAAGGCGACTATGCCATGAGCGAATCGCTGTTCCGCGAGGCGCTGGCGATACGGCGCAAACTGCTGGGAGAGGAACATGCGGACGTGGCAGAGAGCCTCAACAGTCTGGGATGCTTGTTGGTCGATCGAGGGAACTTCGGCGAGGCCGACCCCATGCTCCGGCAGGCGCTGGCCATGCGCCGCAAACTGCTTGGTGAAGAGCATATGGACGTGGCCGACAGTTTGACCAGCCTCGGGCGATTGCTGAGCGATACGGGCAAGTTCAGTCAGGCCGAATCGTTGTACCGGCAGTCGCTGACGATGCGGCGCAAGCTGTTTGGTAATGAGCATCTGCTTGTGGCCATTGATCTGAACAACCTGGCCGCGATGTTGCAAGAGCAAGGAGATTATCAGGGAGCGGAGACCAGGTTCCGCGAAGTGTTAGCGATGCGCCGCAAGTTGCTCGGGGCGGAACATCCGGAGGTTGTCGTGAGTTTGGCTAACCTGGCGTCGGTGTTACAGGACACTGGCAATAATGAAGAGGCTGAGCAACTGTATCGGCACGTGCTGACGCTGCGGCGCAAGCTGTACGGCGAGGAGCACCCGAAAATAGCGACCACCATGCACAACCTTGCGACCTTGCTGCGAGACAAAGGAGATTACGAGGAAGCCGAAGCCCTCTTCCGGCAGTCGCTGACGATGCGCCGCAAGCTGCTTGGGAATGAGCACCCAGAGGTGGGCTCGAGTCTGTACAGTTTGGCGGTATTGCTGTATCTCAAGGGAGAATACAGTGAGTCCGAGAAAACGCAACGAGAGGCGCTCGATACCTATCGGAAGGCCCTCAAGCCATACCATTGGATGATCCATCGAAGTCGAAGCGCCCTTGGCGCGTGCCTGATCAAACTTCAACGCTATCACGAGGCCGAGGAACAGTTACTGGCCGGTTATGCCGGACTAAAGGCTACCATGGGTGACCAGCACGCGCAGACACAAAAGGCCGTCAGCTATTTGATCGAACTCTACGATTCCTGGGGGAGACCCGAAAAGGTCGATCCCTACCGCGCCCTGCCCCACGCCAATCCCGATAAGTCAAAAAAATAGTTCTTGCAGCCGACATTTTCCGCCTTCTTTTTCGCCTGTATAGATGAGCGGCGATGTTTGCTGCCTTAAAAAAGTAGTGGGAGATTCTCCGAATATGGCTGGGTTTCTCTACCCACGAAAATTGGTGACTATTCAGGTTCTGTTCGAATTTCAGATCGATGAAAAATGCTCGAGAATGGCGAATCTCAACCGGCGCCACGATGAGCATCGAACGAGATGGATAGTCCGCGGCATGCAAACAGCATGACCGGGTGCTTCGCGGCCCGGTCATGCTCGACCGCACTGGCCGAAAAATCTTTCTCCCGCCAGCTATTCTATTCATTGCGATTTTTCGTCTGCTCGATTGGGCGCTCCTCTCATCCTCTATTCCCACCGCGACCGGTAACTCAGAAATAATTCATGTGACTAGCAATTTCCGCCTTATTTTTCGCCTGTGTAGGTAAGCGGCGATGTTTGCTGCAACAAAACAGGAGTCGGAGGTCCTCCGGTAATCCGGGGATTTCACTAGAGACATAGCTATTGACTAAAGGAAACGTTAGAAATGAAGAAACAAACACTTTTTGGCATCGTGGTATCAGCCCTCTTCCTCTTCTTCGGGAATCTGCCGGTTTCCGCGCAATCGCAGGAAAACATGATGACAGTTCAGATTCCGTTCGACTTTCTGCTCAACGAGAAGCTGCTTCCGGCGGGTAAATATCTGATCAAACGCGATCAACAGGCGCCACAGATTCTGATGATTTACTCACGCGATAAGAATATCGGCATGATCATGCAATCGATCCCGCACAGCCTGCCGGAAAATCGGATCCCGACGAGCCTCGTCTTCACGAAATACGATGATCAGTATTTTCTTTCTGAAGTAAGGTTACCGGAGCGCGGGAAAACATATACGTTGAGCAAATCAAAAGCCGAGCGGCGGCAAGCACAGATTGCGGAGAAGAGAACAATCAACGCTACCCCCAAAGTTGCCGCAACCAGCAATTGAACGCGATGAATCGCATTCGACGCGGCAACCCAATGACCGGACGCCTCACCGTCCGGTCATTCATTGCAATAGAGCTTACAAGAGAGAGAGCCGCACACTCTGATCACTCATATGTGTATATGCCACGCGGCGCAGAGCACAATCTGGCAGTCCCTGGTCGCGGCCGCCAATCAGCAAAGATGAGCTATAATCATTTTTCCAAGGGGTACCTTCAATTGGCCTTTTCGCGATGGCGGGGATGCCCCGCCATGAGCATCTCAATAGCCAAACTCGAGCTGAGGAATAACCATGAAAAAACAAGTTACTTTGATCAATCAGCGAGTGATCGATGTGTTGAAGAATTACGGCCTGGCGCTGGTCTGGTGTGCGTGGGCGGCAACCATCATGCCGGCTCAATCCATCAGCGGCCGAATCACCGGCACCGTCACCGATCAAGCAGGCGCGGTTATCCCGAACGCGGCGGTGACTATTACCAACGAAGGAACCGGGGCGCAGCGGCGCGCGGCGGCGAATGAGAACGGTCTTTACGTCGTGCCCGAATTGCCCGTCGGATTTTACAGCGTCAAAGTTGAAGGAGGCAGTTTTGCCCCAGCGACCAGGACACGCGTCAAGGTCGATGTCGGCGCAGAGACGCGCGTTAATATCACGCTCATCCCCCAGGCGACAGAGCTGGCCGTGGATGTCCGCGCCGAAGCGCCGCTTTTGCAGCCGGACAGCAGCGCGCTGGCCGAGGTCGTCAGCAATCAACAGGTGAATGCGTTGCCGATCAACGGGCGTGATTATCGCCGGTTGACGACGCTCGTGCCGGGCTCTGCGCCGCGCTCACCGCGTGGCTCGCTCGGTTCGTTCACTGTCAATGGCCAGCGCGAAAAGGCGAACATCTTTCTGATTGACGGAGTGGACAACAACGACTCGTTCCGCAACCAACCGTCGTTCAATCAAGGCGGCGTGACCGGAGCGCCCGCGACGCTGTTCCCCGTCGATGCGCTCGGCGAATTCAGCATTCAGACGCAGGGTGCGGCGGAATATGGGCGGAATTCAGGCGCGATCGTCAATATCGTTGTCAAATCAGGCACGAACCAGTTTCACGGGACGGCTTACGACTTTTTACGTAACGATAATACCGACGCGCGGAACTTCTTTGAGACGCGGAAGAATGAATTTCGGAATAATAACTTCGGCGGGGTGCTTGGCGGCCCTCTCATCAAGAACCGGACATTCTTCTTTGGCGGTTACGAAGGCCAGCGTGAATTCGTCTTTTCGCCGAGCATCGTGCGCGTCCCGAGCGCGGCGAATATTGCCGACGCGCGGGCAGCCAACGCTGCCGCGGGTCTCACGGAAAACCCGCTGAGCACGCGCCTTTTGCAACTCTACCCGACGGCGAACCTGAACGTGGCGACGGGCAACAATTATTCGTTCGCCGCGCCGAACACCAACAATAGCGACAACTTTCTGATCAAGCTCGATCACCACTTCAGCGACCGCTTCAATCTGAGTGGGCGGTATATCTTCGGTGACGGCAGTCAGACGTTCCCACTCACCACCGGCAACGGCTCGCCGCTTCCGGCATATCAAACAGTCGTGCCGACACGCATTCAGCTCTTCGGACTCAGCCTCTCGCAGGTTCTGAGCGCGAGGCTGATTAATGAGACGCGGCTCGGTTACAACCGTTTTGTCCAAACCTTTACACCACTCGACGCCGACTTTGATCCAAGCAGCATCGGTCTCGTCACCGGCGCGCGGTCGCTGCCGACAATCACGATCTCAGGCTTTGTCAGTTTGGGCGCGCCGACCAATGTCCCGCGCGGGCGGGTCAGCAGCGGCTACCAGTTCGTGGACAATCTGACGTGGACGCGCGGCGCGCACACCTTCAAAACTGGTGGCGAATACCGGCGCGCGATCGTCAACTCGTTCAACGATACGCTGGCGCGCGGACAGTTGAATTTCAGCAGCCTCGCCGATTTCCTCGCGGGCCGCGTTTCGACTTCGGGCACGGCGATTCTGCGCGGCGCGACGCGGCGCGATACCTTCACCAACAACTACGGCCTCTTCGTGCAGGATGATTGGAAAGTCTCATCGCGCCTGACGCTCAACCTTGGGCTGCGTTACGAGTATCTGGGGGTCTTCAAAGAGGAGGGCAACCGCCTCTCGAACTTCATTCCCGGCGTTGGATTGGTGCGCGTAGGCGATGCGGGTTTGCCGGATTTGTATAAACCGGATCGTAACAATTTCGCGCCCCGCCTCGGCTTCGCATATGACCTGACGGGGCGGGGACGGACGATTCTGCGCGGCGGTTATGGTCTGTATGACGACACACCGTCGCAGGATTTCTTTCTGTTACAGACTTTTCAGAACGGCGGGCCGGGCAGTCCGGCGACCAATCCGCTGCCGGGGCTGGGCGTCTTCAACGTTACCTTCGGAGCGGCGGCGACGATCCCCTATGGACCCAATGTCCCGATCTTCGGCAATGCGACGGGCTCGCCGCCGACCTCGAACATCGCACTCTTTGCCGTGGATCTGAAACTGCGCACGCCTTACATTCAAAACTATAATTTGAATGTGCAGCAGGAACTGCGACCGGGGATGGTGCTGCAAGTCGGTTACGTCGGTTCGCATGGGACGAATCTCTTCCGCCTGCGTGATATCAATCAAGCGACGCCTGGTCCGGCGGCGACGCGTCAATCGCGGCGGCCTTTCAACGCGCAGTTCTCGCAATATTCCTTCATCGACTATCTGGAGACTTCGGCCAACTCCAATTACAACGCTTTGCAAACGACGCTCAAGCAACGGCTCTCGCGCGGCTTGAGTTTCTATGTCGCTTACACCTGGTCGAAATCAATTGACGATGCGTCGAATGGGATCTACGGCGGCACGCGCGGAGTCTCGTTCCCACAGGATAGCTACAACCTGCGCGCCGAACGTGCTGTCTCGAGTTTTGACACACGCCATCGCTTCACGGCGAATTTCACCTACGAACTGGGCTTTCTAACGCGCCTGCTGGGCAAGTGGCCGAAGCGCGTGACTGAAGGCTGGCAACTCGGTGGAATCTACACGGGGGCGAGTGGGTTGCCGATTACGCCGTTTCTGAGCGTCGATGTGAGCGGGACGGGCGAACTCAACGACCGCCCGAATCTGATCGCCGACCCGAATTCCGGGGCGCCGCGCTCCGCCACACAGTGGTTCAACAAGGCAGCCTTTGCGCGCCCAGCGGATGGCACATTCGGCACCTCAGCGCGCAACACGATCGTGGGACCGCGCCTTCACATCGTCGATTTTTCCGTCAGCAAGGCGACGAAGCTCACCGAGCGCTTCGCGCTGCAATTCCGGACGGAGTTCTTCAACCTTTTCAATCATGCCAATTTGAGTCTGCCGAACGTGGACTTTAACAGCTCGGCCTTCGGTTCGATCAACGACACGCCCGACGTGACGGCGGGCAATCCACGGTTGGGCGAGGGCGGACCACGGGTGATTCAATTTGGACTGAAGCTGATCTTTTAGAGTTTCAAACGTAGAGTTTCAAAAGGAGAGTTATGCCAAAATACGTGATCGAGCGCGAAATTCCCGGCGCGGGGAAACTTTCACCGCAAGAACTGCAAGCCATTTCACAAAAATCCTGTAGCGTTCTCAGAGAGATGGGGCCACAGATTCAATGGGTGCAAAGCTACGTCACCCCCGATAAGATCTATTGCATCTACATTGCTCCCAACGAGGAGGCGGTGCGCGAACACGCGATGCGGGGCGGTTTCCCGGCCAACCGGATTTCGGAAGTTAAGTCAGTGATCGATCCGACCACGGAAGAAGGCTGATCCGAATTCGACAGGTCGAGTCGAAAATCATGACCGAATGCCGGCCTGCCGCAAGATGGCCACTGAAACCTCAGGGGAAGCTCGATGATTGGACAGCTACCGCCACAAGGATTGGTTCGTGCGATCGGGCGATGGAGTCTAGTTGGCCTGACCATCAATATGGTCGTCGGCGCCGGCATCTTCGGGCTTCCGTCGAAAATCTACGGATTGACGGGCACCTGGAGCCTGCTCGCATACCTGGTCTGCGCCGTGCTCGCAACCCTTATCATCCTCTGTTTTGCCGAAGTGGGCAGCCGGTTTGCTGAGACCGGGGGACCGTATCTTTACGCGCGGATAGCCTTCGGTCCCGTGATTGGTTTTGAGGTGGGGTGGTTGCTCTGGCTGGCGCGGGTAACGGCGTTTGCAGCCCTTTGCAATCTGTTGCTTGGCTACCTCAGTTTTTTCTGGCCGGCCGCGGCTTCCGGTTGGCCGCGCGCCCTGGTCATTGTTGTACTCGTTATTGCACTGACGGTGATCAACGTGGTCGGCGTGCGCGAAGCCGCGCTCGCCAGCAATCTTTTCACAATATTTAAGCTTGCTCCATTACTAATTTTTGTCATCGGCGGATTATTCGTCCTCAGCCAACAGCCATTCACTGCGACGGGGGCGCCCAATTACGGCGATTTTTCCAGGGCCGTCCTGCTGCTGGTCTTTGCCTTCAGCGGGTTCGAGATGGCCATCATTCCCGCGGGCGAGATCAACGATCCACGGCGCCACATCGCCTTCGCACTACTGACGGCAACCGGCATCGTCGTGTTGCTCTACATCCTGATTCAAGTCATCTGCATCGGAACATTACCTGGGCTGGCCAATTCGGAAAGACCGCTGGTCGATGCCAGCAGCCGCTTCCTCGGCACGGCTGGAGCTTCGATCATCTCGATCGGCGCGCTCATTTCCGTGACCGGCACGCTCAATGCGGTGATGCTGGCCGCGCCGCGGGTTCTGTATGCGATGGCGGAACAGGGGCAGCTGCCGCGGGCTCTCGCGGCTACTCATCAGCGCTTCCGCACTCCTCACATTGCGATTCTGATCTCGGCAGCCATCGTCATCGTGTTCACGGTGCAGGGCACGTTCATGTCCGCACTGACGATCAGCACGGTGATTCGCCTGCTGGCTTATATTGCAACTTGCATCGCCCTGCCGGTGTTGCGGCTCAGAAAAGACGTGCCGCTGCCCCGATTCAGCGCGCCCGTGGGCGCGGCCACTGCGTTCGCGGCAACAGCATTATCTGTCTGGCTGCTTTCAAACACTCCCTCCAATGACGCGCGCGCGGTAAGTTTGGCAGCGGCGTTAGGATTGCCGATCTTCTTTGCCCTCCGCTTGTTAAAGAAGTCGGGAATGATTAACGGCTGATACCGGTAACAAAGATCGATCAAACTCCGTTGCGTCTCGACCGATTCTGATGTAAAAAAACAACTCAAACTTTTTACAATTCATGTGACAACCACTTGCCGGCCAGCTGTCTTGAGCGAGAGCAGAGTTAAAGTGACAGGCACTTTTGAATCTTATGCGACCGACTAGAAGCCATAGCAGGATCGTCTATCTTCTCACCACCGCGCTGGTTCTCTGCGCGTTCGTCAACGCTCAAAGTCCGGACATTCCACTTCAAGGGAAGTCGACCCTGGTTTATATCGGGAGCGGTGGGAACAAAGGCAAAGGCATCTATCTATTCAGATTGCAATCGATGGGCACCGAGGTCTTTCAGAACGTGACGCTCGTCCCGCTCGGGATGGCCGCCGAAACGCCCAATCCGACGTTCTTTGAGCTTGACCTCAAACGGCGCTTGTTGTTCGCCGTCAATGAGATCGATCAATTCGAAGGAAAACCGACCGGAGCCGTGAGCGCGTTTTCGATCGCCTCGAACGGAAAGCTGACGCTGATCAATCAACGTCCGTCGATGGGGACTAAACCATGTCATCTGGCGCTCGATAACGAGGCGCGGAATCTGCTGGTTACCAATTGCGGTGATGGAAATGTGGCCGTGCTGCCGATCGCGGCCGATGGCAAGCTTGGCGATGCGACCGATCTTGTCAAAGGAGCGCATGCGACATTCGCGACGCTCGATCGGGCGAGCAATTTCGCCTTCATCTGCGATTCCGCCGCAGACAAAGTGATGAGGTTCTCATTCGATGCCCAGCAGGGCAAATTGCGTCCTGCGACTCCGGCTGCTGTGCATGTCAAGACAGGATCATCGCCGTGCCGCATGCTCTTCCGCCCGGATGGGAAGTTCGCTTACGTCCTGAACGAGAAGACATCGACCATCAACGTCTACACGTACAACGCGGCGACCGGCGGGTTGACCGAAGCGCAGACCATTTCGACGGTACCAGAGTACTATGACGGACCGAACACGGCGATCGATCTGCAAGCACATCAGACGGGCAAGTGGCTCTATGTCTCGAACACCGGTCAAGACGGCGTCGTTCAGTTCAACGTCGATGGCGAGAAAGGGACGCTCAGCTATGTCGAAGAACAGGGCACTGGCGGCCGCCACGTCGGTCAGTTCGGGCTCCAGCCCAACTCGCAGCATCTGGCGATTTCGCTGCCGGATACCAATCAGGTACTTGCGGCTCGTATTGACGAAGGCAATGGTCGCCTGAAGCCGTCGGGAATCTTTGCGGAGATGCCTTCGCCGGCGACAGTGAGATTTCTGCCGCCCGCGGCGGGAGAGAAATGAAATCCGTCGGCACATCATCAGCGGACGGAAAATGGAAACCAGAAAGCGGGGAACAAAATGCGCAGGGCAGAAAGCAGAGAGCGGAAAAAAGAGGGCAGAAAGCTGAGCTGTGCCTCCTGCCTCTTGCTGACTGCCTTCTGCCTCGTTGTCTTCTCCGCGACTATCAGTTCAGCTCAGCAGCCGAACGTTCGGTCAAACGTTAAGTCGCCGGAGATTGGCGCCGATCGACGCGTCACATTTCGATTGAAAGCCCCTCAGGCTCAAGCGGTCGTCCTGACCGGGGAATTTCTCAAGAGTGGAATGCCTCTGGTTAAAGACGCCGACGGCATCTGGAGCGTCACCGTGGGGCCGATTGAGCCGGAGATTTACCATTACAACTTCACGGTCGATGGCGTTCGCCTCATCGATCCCGCGAATCCGGATCTCAAAACGGGTTCGACCGCCAGCACCCTCGCGAGCGTGCTTGAAGTTCGCGGTGATGCGCCGGCGTTTTACGACGCACAGAACGTTCCTCATGGCGAGATTCACACTCACTGGTATCACTCAAAATCACTCAATACCGAGCGCCGGCTGACGGTTTATACGCCGCCTCGCTATGACCGCGATTTGCAGGCGCATTATCCGGTCGTGTATCTCTTCCACGGCGCGAACGCGGACGAGACGGCGTGGTATCGCCTCGGCCGCGTGAACTTCATCCTCGATAACCTGCTCGCTTCCGCCAAGTCCAAACCCTTCATCGTCGTCATGCCTTTCGGATATGGCGTCATGCCGGGTGGTCCTCAGGCTGAAAATACCGTCAGGTTCGGGAAAGATCTGATCGAGGATGTGATCCCTTACATCGAGGCGAACTATCGTACTTTCACTGATCGTGATCGACGAGCCATCGTCGGCCTCTCGATGGGAGGCGGCCAAGCGCTGACCATCGGGCTCAACCATCTCGATCTCTTCAGCTACATTGCCGGATTCAGCTCGGGCTTTGGCAGCGCCGCGAACTTTCCAAAGACCTACGCGAGCCTCATCGGGCAGCCTGAAAACGCCAACAAGAAGATCCGCATGTTATGGATAGGCTGCGGTACTGATGACGCCGCATTTGCAACGTCCAAAGAGTTCTCGGAGTTTCTGACCAAATACAAGATCAATCACACGTTCAAGGAAACCGGCGGCGCCCACACATGGATCGTCTGGCGGCACTACATGCACGAAATTTCACCATTACTGTTCGATAAAATAAAAGTCCGAGTAATAGGAATAGGTTTTGAGAAATAAGTGCAACCAGGCCTCTCACGATTACGTAGCGGCTAGTTGGTTATACAATTTATTCAATTTGCGGCATTAGGGTACTAATGCCCGGCGCCCACATCCAATGACCGAAGTCGAGCCGAGGTAGCAAAATGAAAGTTGCCGATCAGTCAGGACAATCGCCGCGCGTCGCCATCGTGGTCTGCCTGGCGCTTGCTGGAGCGTTCGCGTGGACCCTCGTCGCGGGCGCAAATCAGACTCAGAGCGAGCGCGCCATTTCGGCGGGAGATCTCGATCGCGTCTTCTCGCGCAATGTTCGACCCTTCCTGGACAAATACTGTATCAGTTGCCACGGCATTGAGGGGCGCGCCGCTCAGTTCGACTTGCGGCCTTACGGCGATACTGCGGCGGTCATTAAGGATTTCCCGCACTGGCAACTCGTCCTCGACAAGCTGTCGGAAGGGCAGATGCCGCCGTCGCGCGCCCAACAGCAGCCGAGCGCCGATGAGCGCGGACTCGTCATCTCGTGGATCCGGTCGGTACGCAGAGAAGAAGCTCGACGCAACGCCGGTGATCCGGGGTTGGTCTTGGCCCGCCGTCTCAGCAATTCTGAATACAACAACAGTATTCGCGACCTGACCGGCGTCGATTTGCGACCGGCTCGCGAATTTCCGGTCGATCCGGTGAATCAAGCCGGCTTCGACAATTCCGGCGAATCGCTTGTCATGTCGCCGAACCTTTTGACGAAATACCTCCAGGCTGCGAGAGAGGTGGCCAACGCGGTCGTCTTCAAGCCGCAAGGATGGGGATTCGCGCCGCACACGATGCTCGCCGAAACGGATCGCGATCGTTATGCCGTAGGGCAAATTATCGATTTCTATAAACGACAGAACACTGAGCTGAGCGATTACTTTCAGGCCGCATGGCGGTATAAACATCGCGCCGCGTTCGGGCGCCCGAAGGCCACCCTGGCTGAAATCGCCGTGGAGAGCGGGGTGAGCCCCAAGTATCTTGCCACTGTCTGGCGCACATTGGATGGAACAAAAGAAGCGATCGGACCCATCGCAAAACTTCAGAAGATGTGGCACGAACTGCCCGCCCCGTCCTCCTCGAGCGAGCGCCAACAAATCGAAGGAGAGGTCAAGATTGGCTCCGACAAGATGCGCGATTACGTCGTTCAACTGCGGAAGAAGATCGCGTTCAAATATACGCCGATTCAGGCGAAGGGGCTGGGCGAAGCCTCGCAGCCGTTCCTCATGTGGCGGAACAAACAGTACGCACTCAACCGCATGAGTTTCAATCGCGCCGCGCTGCAAGTTGAGAGTGAAGAGGCGCTCTCGGTCAACAATGCTTCCGCGCAGATGCGCGCGCCGGTAGACCAGTTTGAGCCTGTCGCTAATCAGCCACGCGCCGCAAAAGCAGCCGCCGGGCCGGACCCGGATCTGCATGTGCCCGCGGGCAGGCGTGAGCAATACGAAGCGGCGTTCGAGCGATTTGCCGCGGTCTTCCCCGACGCATTCTATATTTCGGAGCGTGGGCGATATTTCCCCGATAATACGAGAGACACCGGGCGTCATCTTAGCGCGGGTTTCCACAACGTCATGGGATACTTCCGCGATGACAAGCCGCTTTACGACCTGGTTCTCGACGAGAAAGGTCAGAAAGAGCTCGACGCGATGTGGCAGGACCTCGATTTCGTCGCGTTGGGTCTGACTCGGACCTTTATTCAATTCTTTCTGAACGACAGCGGCCAGGCGCGAGGGCCGCGTCCTCCGGATAAAGAGATCACGTCAGAAGCGGTGGTGAAGCAGGTTGCCGAGGCGCTCCGCAACCGCGTGCTTCAGGCGAATAATCCGATTGCCTTGAAGGCGATCGATGAACATTTTACCTGGGTGAACGCCAATCTGCGCTGGGTTGAGAAGGCCAAGATTGAGGCGGAGCCGACGCACCTCAAAGCGCTGCTCGATTTCGCGGCGCGCGCGTGGCGCCGGCCGCTGACCAAGGCAGAGACAGGAGATCTGCTTGGGTACTACCACACTTTGCGAGAGAAGGATGGTCTGGGCCACGAAGACGCCTTGCGTGATTCGATCGTTTTGGTGCTGATGTCGCCCGACTTTTGCTATCGTGTCGATCAAGCTTCAGCAGAAAATAGAGCAGACAATAAAGCGGTCCCGCTCTCTGATTATGCGCTCGCCAGCCGTCTCAGCTATTTTCTGTGGTCTAGTATTCCTGATGACGAACTAATGGCGGTCGCAGCAAAGGGCGAGTTGAAGCGCCCGGAGGTGCTCGCGCGCCAGGCTCGCCGGATGCTCAAGGACGATCGCATCCGCGGGCTTGCAACCGAGTTCGGCGGCAATTGGCTCGATTTCCGCCGGTTTGAAGAGCTCAATACCGTCGATCGCGAACGTTTCCCGATGTTCGACAACGATTTGCGCCAGGCAATGTATGAAGAGCCGATCCGCTTTATGCTGGACGTCTTTCGCGAAGATCGCCCGGTGCTCGACTTCCTTTATGCAAACCGAACTTTTGTCAACCCGGTGCTCGCTCGTCACTACGGCATGTCCAATGTCACCGGGGACAAGGACAAATGGGTACAAGTGGATGATGCGAACAAGTACGATCGGGGCGGGCTGCTGCCGATGTCGGCATTTCTGACGAAGAATGCGCCTGGTCTGCGGACAAGTCCGGTGAAGCGCGGTTATTGGGTTGTGAAGCAGGTGCTCGGCGAGCATATTCCACCTCCGCCGGCTGCCGTTCCCGAATTACCGCGCGACGAGGCGAAGCTCGATCTACCGCTCCGTGATCTGCTTGCTCGTCATCGCCAGAACCCGAGCTGCGCAAGCTGTCACTCTCGATTCGACTCGTTTGGGTTAGCGTTCGAGGGCTTCGGTCCCGTGGGAGAGCGGCGGTCCAAGGACTTGAGCGGACGCCCGATCGATGCGTCGGCGACATTCCCCGGCGGCACGACGGGAAGTGGAATCGAGGGGCTCAAGGCTTATCTGCGCGCGAATCGCCAGAACGATTTCATCGACAATCTGTCTCGTAAGTTGCTGGCTTATGCGCTTGGCCGCAGCCTGATCCTCTCTGATGACATTCTGATCGAGAGCATGCGGGCCAGGCTCGAGCGCGATGGATACCGGTTCGACAGCTTAATTGAGAGCATCG
>Ga0081539_10003486_pt1 | contig 19222 bp, 23 predicted proteins | sample TabmetS4T2R2_FD_71023 | JGI IMG/M metagenome (GOLD analysis project Ga0081539, IMG submission 71023) | Tabebuia heterophylla rhizosphere microbial communities from the University of Puerto Rico - S4T2R2 | ecosystem: Host-associated > Plants > Roots > Rhizosphere ...
ACGATGACACAACCCGCGTCGGGCGGCAACGGCCCGGTGTCCTCCCCGTAGGGAACACGGTGCACCGGGCCGGGGAGCCACTGAGAAAAGGGCTCGCGGAAGTGCTCGAAGCCCGTCGCGGCCAGCGCGAGGAGGCCGGTCCCGTGGTAGGCGCCCTCGAACGCGACGATTCCCGGTCGACCGGTGACGAGCAGCGCCGTTCGTAGCGCGATCTCGACCGCGTCCTCCCCCGTGACTCCGAGAAGCACTTCGCGGCCGCCCTGGCCGAGACGGCGCCGAAGCTCGGCGGCCACGTCCGCCTCGGCGAGGTCACCGAGCGCGTGAACGCAGCGCTCCGCCTGGGCGGCGATCGCAGCCGAGACGTCGGGATTTCGGTGGCCGAGGGCAGCCACTCCGAAACCGCCCGAAAGGTCCAGGTATTCACGGCCGCTCGCGTCGGTGACTCGGCAGCCCTCGGCCTCGGACCAGATCACGGGCGTAGGCGCTTGAGAGTGTCGAGCGCGACGTAGCCGGCGATCTTCGGATTCTCCTGCAACCGCCGGAGCGAGTACTCATACCACTGTCGCCCGAATGGGACGTAGATCCGGAGGCGGTGACCCTCCCGGATGAGCTCGTCGCCGAGCTCGGGCCGCACGCCGAGCAGCATCTGGAATTCGTACTCGTCTGGACCGAGACCGCGCTCCTCGATCAGCGCGAGCGCCTCACCGATCACCCAGTCGTCGTGCGTTGCGACCGCGACGTATGAGCCCGCATCCATGAGCGCGCCGATCGCCTCGACGAAGTTCATGCGCACCGTGTCGAACTCCTGGAAGGCGACTTCGGGCGGCTCGACGTAGATCCCCTTGCAGACGCGGACGTTCGGGTGGAGGTCAGCGAGGCCCGCTACGTCGGCGAGCGTCCGCTTCATGTACGCCTGGAGGACGATGCCGACGTTGTCGAGACCCTGCTCGCGCAGCTCGCGGTAGAGAGCAAGCGTCTCGCTCGTCGTGGAGGAGTCCTCCATGTCGATACGGACGAAGCTTGCGCGGCCGCCGGCCTCGCGCACCAGCTCGGAGATGTTGTCGCGGCAGAAGTCGTGGTCGAGGTTGAGGCCGAGGCCGGTCAGCTTCACGCTGATGTTCGAGTCGAGCCCTTCACGGCCGACCGTCTCGAGAACGTCCTCGTACTCGGCCAGGAGCGCCGTCGCTTCCTCGCGCCGCGTGATCTCCTCGCCGAGGACGTCGATCGTCGCCATCTTCGCCTCGTCGTTCAGCGCCCGGACGACTTCGACCGCGTCCTCGAGGGCCGGGCCGGCGATGTAGCGCTGCGACAGCCTCCTGACCACGGGCCGGGGGACGGCGGGCAGAACCCTGACGATGGCGCGGTCGAGCAGGGTCACGGCCGCGCGATTCTATTTTCTGACACTCCGCGCGCCACTCATGACTCCTTTGGCGCTACGCTCGAAAGCGGGTGGTGGCTCGGGGTGGCCCCGTCAGGTCTTGCGGTGAGCGCCCGAAAACGCGGTCGCGAGGCCAAGGCCGACGAGGACGCTGCCCGACAGGAACCGTTCCGCCCTTGCAAACCCCCGCCGTGCGCTCACCCAACCGGCGGCAGATCCGGCCGCGATCGCATAGGCGCCGTCGCTGATCACCGCGAGCCCGATGAAGACGAGGCCGAGCACGACGATCTGGAACGCAACGCCGCCGCGCGAGACGTCCACGAACTGCGGCAGGAACGCAAAGAAGAAGAGCGCCGTCTTCGGGTTGAAGACATTGACGACGATGCCGTTCGCAAACAGCGCCCGCCTGCTGCGCTCCCGCACCATCCCGTCGGCGCCGTTTCCGTCGCGGCCGAGCAGACGGCGGGCGCCGAGAAAGACGAGATAGGCAGCCCCCGCGTACTTCACTACGCTGAACGCGAGCGCCGACTGCACGACCAGGGCCGAGAGGCCGACCGCCGCAGCCGCGACGTGCACGAGGCCGCCGACCTGGATGCCGAGCATCGACACGAGGCCGGCCATCCGGCCCCTGCTCACGCTCTGGGCGACGATGTAGAGCACCGCAGGCCCCGGAATGACCAAAAGCAGGAGCGCGGCCGCACAGAAGACCGCGAGCGTGGACGCGTCCGGAAAGGTCAACTGGGGTGCTCGCGCATGAAGCCTTGCCGCGCTGCCGAGACGAGCGCGACCGCTTCAGGGAAGAGGACTCGCATCGCGTCCCTCATGGCCATGGCCTGAGCGTCCGCCTCCCCCTCCACGCGCATTTGCTGCAAGGCGGCAGCCGTCAGCTCGACGGCCGTGTTGAGCGTGAGCGTCGCGAACTGCTCGCGCTGCGATTCGTGAACGGCCTCCGCCTGGCGCTCGGCGAACTCGCGCAAGCCGCGCATGAGATCTTCCGGATCGCCCCCGAACGGGAAGCCAAAACCGCCTTCCATAGCCAAGTACTCTACCGACGTGTCGCGCTTCTCCGACGCTGTCAACGAGCAGGTCGCCTACGAGTTCGGCGCCTCGCAGCAGTACGTCGCGATCGCCGTCTGGTACGACGCGGAGACCCTCCCCCAGCTCGCCGCCCACTTCTACCGCCAGGCGCTCGAGGAGCGCAACCACGCGATGATGCTTGCCCAGTATCTCCTGGACGCGGGCGACAAGGTCGCTATCCCGGCGGTCGCCGCGCCGCAGAACGACTTCGCCGACCCGGTCGCGCCGGTGCGCCTCGCCCTCGAGCAAGAGCGCACGGTCACCGAGCAGATCGTTGCCCTCGCCGCCTTGGCGCGTGAGGACGGCGAGCACGTCGGCGGTGAATTCCTGAACTGGTTCCTGAAGGAGCAGCGCGAAGAGGTCGCCAGCATGTCGGCGCTGCTCGCCGTCGTCGAGCGCGCGGCCGACAGCATCCTGCTCGCCGAGGAGTATCTCGCCCGCCAGCCGATCGGGGACGCGGGCGTCGACCCGACGGCGCCGCCCGCGGCCGGCGGCGCCCTTTAGCGTCTAATCGAGCGGCACCTTGTAGGACCGCTCGACGCGGGCGGCAAGTTCCTCGGCGGCAGCCAGGCCGGTCTTCATCGCGGCCGCGAAGGGAGACGCTCCGCTTTCTCCGAGCGTTTGCTCGAGCTTCGCCGCGGCCCTCCCGAGGTCGTCGAGGTAGGCGATCGTCGCGACGCGAGGGGGTGGCACGAGTGTCGCCTCGAGCTCCGCGGCGGCCGCCTCGGCTTCCTCGATGCCGTCCGGGTTCTCGGTCACGCGCAGCTCGGCGAGTCCGGCGCGGAGCGCGGTGATGTCCCCGCCGCCGGCGCTTTCCTCGGCGAGCTCGCAGAGCGCCGCGATCGAGACGGCATCGCGGACAAGCGCCCGATCGCTGACCGGCGCTCCCTCCGAGTCGAGCGCGAGCCAGCGCTCGTCACCGTCCTGCGCGTAGCCGCAGACATAGACCCGAACGCCGGCGGGCTCTGCCGGGATTACTCCGACCAAGTCCTCGCCCGGCCCCACGTACTCGGCGGCGACCGCCCGCGCCGCCGCGATCTCGGCCTCGAGACTCATCGCGAGCCACAATAGACCCGTGACGCAGCTGGCCACCGAGCGGAACCGAGCCGCGCAGGAGCTTTTCGCCCCGCTGGCAACGACCTACGATCGGTACGCGCGGCTGCTCTCGTTCGGCCAGGACCCACGCTGGCGAAGCTTCCTCGTCTCGCGTCTCGACGCGGCCGCCGATGACACGGTCGTCGACGTCGCTTGCGGGACCGGCGCCGTGGCGCTCGAGCTCGTGCGGCAGCACGGCTGCCGCGTCGTGGGAGTCGACCAGAGCGCCGAGATGCTCGCGGAAGCACGCCGGCGTCTCGGAGCGCGCGTCGAGCTGCGCCAGGCCCGCGCCGAGCAGCTGCCCTTCGATGACGGCGCCTTCGACGGGCTCACCGTCACGTATCTCCTCCGCTACGTCGACGATCCAGCCGCGACGATGCGCGAGCTCGCGCGCGTCGTCCGCCCCGGCCGCCCATTGGCGATGCTCGAGTTCTCCGTCCCGCCAAACCGGGTCGCGCGCGCCGCCTGGAAGGCGTACGTCCGTGCCGGGCTCCCGGTCGCCGGTCGGGTCATCTCCCCTGGCTGGCGAGACGTCGGCGACTTCCTCGGGCCGAGCATCCGGGACTTCTGGCGCGCATGGCCGCTCGAGCGCATCCTCGGCTTGTGGCGCGAGGCGGGGATCGAGGACGTGCGCGCTCGCAGGCTCAGTCTCGGAGGAGGGATCGTGCTCTGGGGCCGTCGTGGGGGCTGAGGCCACTCGCCCAGCCTTCTACGCGCTCCGTTCGGGCGGCTGGCGCGACTACGTCACCCTCCTCCACCTCCCCTACACGGCCTGGCATCTGAGCTACGTCGCCATCGGCGCGGCGCTCAGCTCTGCCTTCGACTGGGCGCGCCTGTGGCCGACGCTCCTCGCGTTCGGGCTCGCCGTCGGCATCGGCGCCCACGCGCTCGACGAGCTCAACGGGCGACCGCTGCGGACGAGGATCCCGCGTGGCGTGCTCGTCGCGCTCGCGGTCCTCTCCGTCGCCGGTGCGGTCGCGATCGGCGTCATCGGGATCGTGACCGTCGACGCCTGGCTGGCCGTCTTCGTCGCCACCGGCGCGTTCATCGTGGTCGCCTACAACCTCGAGTCTTTCCGAGGCCGCTTCCACAGCGATTTCTGGTTTGCGGCGGCCTGGGGCGCGTTCCCCCTCCTCACGGCGTACTTCGCCACGGCCGAGACGATCCGCGCCGCCGCAATCGCGGGCGCCGTATTCGCGTTCGCCACGAGCCTCGCTCAGAGACGGCTGTCGACGCAGGTGCGGGATTTCAGGCGACGCGTGGCGAGCGTGAGCGGGACGCTCGAGCGCCGCGACGGCACCGCCGAGCCGCTGACGACGGAGCGTCTCATGGCACCGGCCGAGGGTGCCCTCCAGGCTCTCACGGCAGCGATGGTGGCCGTTGCCGTCGCGCTCGTCATCATGCGGATGTGATCACGCTCCCGCTGATACCGGAGCCGCCTCCGGCGCTCGTTCGACCCGTGATCACGAGCCCGGGCGCGCGGGAGGCGTCGTTCGGAACGATCGTCGGTCGGGTAGGCGGCGGCACGGCTCGCATCGTCGTACGGGTGGACGGCGTGACGAAGGCGGACGTAGCCGTCGAGCCCGGCCGCAGCCGCCCGTACCGCATTCGTGTCTCCCTTCCTCCCCGCGACGTGACGATCCGCGTGGTCGCCTACGACGCCCTCGGCAACAGCAAGGGGCGGAGTGTCGGCCCGGTCTTCGGCCTTCCCCGCCCGGGGCGGCCTGTCGCCATCCGCAGCGTGGAGGACGCGGTCCTGGCTCGGCGCGTGCGCGAGCTCATCCGGGCATATCCGGGGCCGGCCGCCGTCTACGTCCAGGACCTGCGCTCCGGGCGCGGGATGGCATGGAATGCGCGCGCGCGCTTCCAAGCCGCTTCGACGCTCAAGCTCGGCATCGCGCTCGAGGTGCTTCGCGTGCTGCGCTCGAAGCCCGCACCGGGCACCCAGCTCGCGACGCTCTTCCGCCGGATGCTCGTGTACTCGGACAACGAGGCCGCCAACGACCTCGAGATCTGGCTGGGCGGCTCGACGACGGCGGGGGCGGCGCGTGTGAATGCCACGCTCCAGGCGCTTCATCTCCCGGACTCGCATATGTACGGCGGCTACGTCATCGGCACAGCCTCCGAGCGCCCGATCCCGCTGCGGGTGGAGAGCCAGCCCCCGTACTTCACCTTCGGCAAGTACACGAGCGCTTGGGACCTGGCGCGTCTCCACCGGCTCTTCCACCGTGCGAGCTCGGGCCGCGGTCCGCTCCTCGATCTCCCGGGCCACTTCACCGCGTCGGATGCGCGCTTCCTCCTCTACATGCTGGCGCACGTTCGCGACCCGGGCAAGATCGAGCGCTACATCGGCGACGACCCCGGTGTCTCCGTCCTCCACAAGGCCGGGTGGATCTTCCATGCGCGCCACGACAGCGCCCTCGTCTTCTGGCGGGGCGGGGCCTTCGTCGTGACGGTGATGACGTGGAACTGGGGTGCAGCCGGTGCATCCTCGGACATCCTCGCGGGCAAGGTCGCGCGGGCGGCTCTCCGGCGCTTCTCGGCCCCAACGGCGAGCCGGCCCGATTCCCACGCCTGGCGCCTCCAGCTCTAGGATTCTCCGATGGCACTCGCCTTCGAGCTCGCGTTCCTGGCCGGACTCGGCATCGTCGGCGTTTCCCTGCTCGCCGTGGCCCTCGGCCGCGCGCCTGACCGCTACCTCGTCTGGTCGGCCGTTCTGCTCGCGCTCGGAGCACTCGCGGCGGGCGCTGCCCTCGCGGTGAATCTGGTCGACCGCTTCACGGACACGGATGCTCTTCTCCTTGCCGCGGGCGGCCTTGCGGCGGCGGCGGTCGCGGAGCTCGGCCTTCTCGGCTTCGCGCGAGGCCTCCGCCGTGCGCGGGAGCTGGAGCGTGTCGCCGAAGTCGCGAAGGAAGATCTCGCGTCCTTCGTCGACAACGAGATGCGGGAGCGCATGCTCGAGCTCGAGCGGCTGCTCGCGCGCGAGCGGGCGAACGCAAGTCACCAGCTGAGCGAGCAGGAGAGGCGCCTCTCCGAGGAGCGGCGCGACATCGTCGAGCGACAGACCGAGCGGGCCCGCGTCGAGCTCACCCAGGCGGTTTCCGCCGTCCAGGAGCGTCTAGAGCGTCGCCTCATGGCCTGGGCCGCGGATCTCGACCGCGGACAAAGGGAGCTCGAGGCGCACCTGACAGAGCTCGCCGAGAAACAGCGTGGCGCGGTCGTGGCCTACGAGGCGCGCCTCGAGGCGGACGCCGAGCGCGTGGAGGTGGCGAGCGAGGAGCAGCGGCTCGCCCTCGTCAAGCTGCGTGAGGCACTCCAGAAGTTCGGCACGGAGTTCCTCGAGGAAGGCCGTTCCGAGATCGAGGTGCACGCGGCAGAGCGGCGGCGCGCGCTCCACGAGGTCGGGGAGCGGATCCGCCAACGCGAACGGGCGCTCCGCGAGCAGATCGACCGTGAAGAGGTCGAAGCGCGGACACGCCTCGCCTCCGGGCTTGCGGATGCCGAAACCCGTCACCTGGCGGCACTCGAGCGCGCGTTCGACCGAGCTGCGACGCGCCTGGCCGAGTACGCCGAGAAGCAGTTCGACGCGCAGATACGGGAATCGCGAGAGAAGGCCGCTGAGCGTCTTTCCCATGAGCTCGAGCGAGGAATCGAGCAGTTCGCCCGTCAGGCGGAGCAAGACGTCGCGAACCGCATCGACGACGTCGCCCGCCAGACAGCCGACCGGCTGGAGAAGCGGATCACCGAGGCCGCCCGCACGGGGGAGGCCCAGCACGAGCGGGCCGCGGAACGGGTGCGCCAGGTCACCGAGCGGTTGGAGGAGACGATCGCCGCAGCAGAGGACAGGATCGCTGCGCTCGACGTCGATTACGTGCGCACGGGCCGCGTCGAGCGGGATTAGCGCCCTCTTTCTCCGGCGATTCGGTCCCCACGGATGACTCGCGGCTTGCGCGGAGAGCGAAGGATCCCTCGCACGAGTGACATCCAGCGGCGGCCGGTTCGTGAGCGCAGCGGCTTACCGACGTAAGGCTCTACCGGCCGCCCGGATATGGAAAGTGAGAGGGGTCCGACGTATGGCGCCGTTTTGAGACACCACCGACACACCAGGGCCGCAGCATCTCCCGGCGTCTGGAGCGGACACAACCGCCGAGCCATGCCGGTTTTGCCTTCGTTTTTACCGGCTAACGTTTGCGAGCAGGGTTCGTCTCAACTAAGCCGAACCTACGCGGGATGGAAGAGTTGACGATCCTCGAGCGAGAACAGGACGAGCGCAACAAGGTCGAAAGCTGGCGACTTCATGTCCTCATGGAGGCCGGCTATCCGCTTCCGCTCGCCGAGCGGATCGCGCAGAGCGACGCCGACTTGCACGAGGCGGTCGAGCTCGTGGGGCGGCGGGGCTGCTCGGCCGACGTCGCCGCGCAGATCCTGCTCTAGCCGTCGCGAATCCCTCAGGGGTCTGCGACTGACCTGCGCGCCGCTGCTGAGCTAGATTCGGTCGTATGAAGGTGGAGCCGGACCTCCAGGGCGACCGCAAGGTCTACAGCGTCTCGGCGTTCAACCGCGGCGTGGCCTCGTGGCTCACGAGGCTGCCGACGATCTGGGTCGAGGGTGAGGTCACGGAGTTTCGCCGCCAGGACCGCTGGCAGAGCGTGTTCTTCACGCTCAAGGACGTGCGCGACGGCTCGTGCCTGCCGGTGAGCATGCCTCGCAGCGGCTTCGACGCACTCAGGCTCGAGCTCGTCGACGGCCAGACCGTCCATGTCTTCGGGCGCCCCGAGCTCTTCGCCGCCCGGGGCGAATTCCGGCTGCGCGCGCTGTCGATCGAGGCGCTCGGCCTCGGAGCGGTGCTCGCCGGGATCGAGCGTCTCAAGCGTCGACTGGCCGCTGAGGGGCTCTTCACGACCGCGCGCAAGCGTCCGTTGCCGGTCTTTCCACGGCGGATCGCGCTTTTGACCGGAAACGAGGCCGCAGCCAAGCACGATTTCGTCACGGCAGTGACGGCCCGCTTCCCGGCGGCACGGATCCTCATCGCCCAGACCTACGTGCAGGGGCCCAGAGCAGCGCCGGCGCTCGCCACGGCGTTGCAGGACCTCGCCCGCGAGCAGGACGTCGACGTGGTCGTGCTCGCCAGGGGCGGGGGCAGCTTCGAAGACCTCCTCCCTTTCAGCGACGAGCGTCTCGTCCGCGCGGTCGCGAGCGCGCCCGTCCCCGTCGTCTCGGCGGTGGGCCACGAGCAGGACACGCCGCTCTGCGACCTTGTCGCCGACGCCCGGGCCTCCACGCCGACAGCGGCGGCACGCCTCGTCGTGCCGGACGAAGGCGAGCTGCGCGAGCGCCTAGGCTCGCTCCGTTCACGGCTGGATCGCGCCCCCCTCTCGCTTGTCGAACGGAGACGGGCGGCGCTCGAATCGCTCGCCGGGCGACTGCGTGCGTTGTCGCATCAGGCAACATTGAAGAGAGGGTACGCCATCGTGCGGACGGACGACGGCATCGTCCGCTCGGCCGGGTCGGTCGGGGTCGGCGATGCGATCGCGGTCGAGCTCGCAGAAGGGAGCCTCGCCGCGCGCGTCGAGGAGACGCGCCGATGAGTGCCCAGCCGACGTTCGAGGAGGCGCAGCGCGAGCTGGAGAAGATCGTCGCCCAGCTCGAAGGCGGCCGCGCGAGCCTGGAGGACGCCCTCGCCCTCTGGGAGCGCGGCGACGAGCTCTACCGCTACTGCCTCGGTCGGCTCGACTCGGCCGAGGGCAAGATCGAGGAGCTCGGCGACCGCATCGAGCAGGCGCGGCCGTGATCGGCTGGCTCTACGACCTGCTTTCGGGACGCGCGGAGCGCGCGGGCATCGGGCAGCTTCGGCATGACCTCCTCGCAGACCTCGACGGCGACGTGATCGAGATTGGTTCGGGAACCGGTGCGAGCCTGCCGTACTACGAGCGCGCGACGCGGGTGGTGGCCGTCGAGCCCGATGCAAGCATGGCGAAGCGGCTACCGACGAAGGTCGAGGAGGCGAAGGTGCCGGTCGAGGTGGTCTCCACGCGGGCGCAAGCCCTTCCGTTTCCAGACGAGAGCTTCGATGCGGCCGTTGCCGCCTTCGTCCTCTGCTCGGTGGAGGACCAGGGCGAGGCGCTCGCCGAGGCCAGGCGCGTTCTCCGCCCCGGCGGCAAGCTCGTGCTGCTCGAACACGTCCTCGGCCAAGGCGGCACCGCGCGCTGGCAGAACCGGCTCACGCCGCTGCACAAGCGGATGGCCGGAAACTGCCACCTGAATCGCGACACCCGGGCGGCCGTTGCCCGCGCCGGCTTCGACGTCGGAGGCATCGAAGCCACGCTCCTGCCGGGAACACACCCGCTCGTGCGCCCCGGCATTCAGGGCGTGGCGATCAAGACCTCTTCGTAGAACTCGCCGCGCCGGCGGCCGGTGCGCCGGTTCACGTGACGGAGGATCCTGTCTTCGAGCTTCAGTCCGGCCGCGGCAAGGATGCCGTCGTAGAGGCCGCGTCGGTCGTTCACGACGACCACGATCTTGCCTCCGCGCCGGAGGGCGCGCCGCGCGCGCGAGAGCACGGCGGCGATGTCTTCGCAGTAACCCTTGACGCCGCGACCGATCTCGTCGGCGTCGCGCCGCTCGAGACCGAGGAGCTCATACGCGTAGGCGTGCTGCTCGTGGTAGTCGATCAGGCCGGGATAGGGCGGCGAGGTGAGAACGAGGTCGACTGGTCCGGGCGGATCGAGCTCGCGCGCGTCGCCGTGGACCACCGTCACGGTCTCTCCCGAACGGACCTCTGCGAACTCCTGCACGCGCTGGACGGCGTCGCGCACGTAGCGGCGCAGGAACTTCTCCGCTTCGCAGACGGGCCGGCACACACGCCTGTGCTTGTGGCAGAAGTACTCCTTCCGCACGGGCTCGGCCGGAAAATCGAGATCGTCGTGCCGAGCGAGGCGAGCCGAGCGCGCCGAACGCGACAGGACGACCTGCCAGAGCTCCGGATACGACGTCTCGCCGATGCGCTCGCGGAACCCCGTGAGCTCTCCGATCGAGCGAGCGGCGAACCAGCGCTTCAGATAGGGCGACGCCTGCGCTTCTTTGCCCGGCCTCGTTCGCGCCGAGAGCCGGACGACATCCTCGAGCAGCGCGGCGGGCTCGTACTGCGCGGTCTTCACGCGCGTGAGGAGGCAGTTGAACGCGGACACGTCGCAACCCGCCGCGCGAGCGCCGAACGCGTTCGCTTCCACGAGCGTCGTTCCCGAGCCGACGAACGGGTCCCAGACGAGCTGGCCCGGCCGCGCGTACCGGCGCAGGAAGACCTCCGCGAGCTGCGGCACGAACTTGCCCAGATAGGGATGCAGCCGATGGACATGCTTCGTCCGCTCGCGCTCGGGAAGTTCCTGTTCCGACCACGAGAGCTCGAGGTCGATTTCGTCGTACAGGAGCGCCTGTGTGCGCATCGCGGGAGAGTTCGCCGCTTTCGCGCTCGCACCTTCTCTCGTATGATCCCGGCCGCATGGCCACTTCGCCGGCAGATGCCCTCGGGCGGGTCCCCCTCTTCGCAGACCTTTCCAACGAAGACCTCGAGCGTCTGGCGCGCCAGATGAAGGAGCGGCGCTTCAAGGAAGGCGCCGAGGTGACGACGGAGGGTGCCGGCGGCGCCGGCTTCTTCGTCATCGTCGAGGGGAACGCCACGGTGAGCGTCAGCGGCGAGCCGCGCGCGACGCTGGGCCCGGGGGACTACTTCGGTGAGATCGCTCTCATCGACGAGGGGACGCGCTCCGCGTCGATCACGGCGGCGACGGACATCTTGAGCTACGGGCTCACCGCCTGGGAGTTCCGTCCGTTCGTCGAGGAGCATCCACAGGTGGCCTGGGCGCTCCTACAGACGCTCGCCAAGCGCTTGCGCGATTCGCAGGCGCACGAGCACACGCACTAGGGGGTACGCAGCATGGGCTGGTTGGACAACCTTTGGCGCCGCCGCCAGGGCGGAGCGACCGAGACCGAACGCGACCGCGCCGAGGCGCGGGCCGACGAGGAGGAACGCGTCTCCCAACGCGAGGAGGCCGACGCCCTCGAGGAGGAGGCCCACCGCCACCGCGACGAGGAGATCTTCCGAGAGCCGCGGATCCCGCCCGGAACCGGCTAGGCCTCGGTCTCGATCAGAAGCTCGACGACCACGCAGTCGAGCCACTCGCCGTCGAGGCGTGCCGCCCGTGCCTCAGGCGATTCGCTCGACGCGCTCGTCCTCGTCGACGTCGACCTCCGTCACCTCCGGCATGCGCTTCAGCATCGCGAACGAGAAGCCCTCGCGCGCGAGGAAGAGCGTGCCGAGGCCTACGCCCACAGACGCCTCGATCGCCTGCAGGCCGATCCCGTAAGCGAAGCCGTGCGGATACGCGACCCCGTACGAGAGCAGGGCGAACGCGATCGCGGCCTGCAGGAGGCCGACGTTCCCCGGCCAGAAGGGGAACACCGTCACCACGTTCATGAGCATGAGGACGAGCGCCGCGGCCGGGAAGCCGAGCTCGATCTGGAAGGCGCGGAACGCGGCCCATACGGCGAAGATCTGTGCCGTCCAACCGAGCAGCTGGAACCAGAGCGCCAGGATCGCAGGCCCAGGACGACCCAGGACCGCAAGGCCGTAGCGCGCCATGCGTAACAGGCGACGCACTGCACCGAGCTCCGAGTCGAGCGGCTGGTGACGCCGGCGCGCGAGAGCGATCCCCGCGAGGAGGAGCCCGAAGCCGACGCCGAGCACGATTGCGAGCGCGGGCTTGACCCAGTCCGGGATCCGCGCCGTGTAGAGGACGTAGACGACGAGCCCGATCGACGCGATGACGTCGAACATCCGATGCGTGAAGACCGTCCCGACGATCGTGGCCCACGTGCCCGGCCGGCGGCGGACGTGCCGCGTGATCACGGCGACACGCGCGAGCTCGCCGACGCGGCCAGGCAACGTTGCGTTGCCGAGCAGACCGACCGAGAAGGCGGAGAAGACCACTCTCCAGCGCGGAAACGGAGGCGGGATCGCGTGCGTGATCACGACCCGCCAGGCCGAGGCCCGCACAGCAACGGAGATCAGGTTGATGACGACCGCAACGGCGACCCAGAACCAGGAGACGGCGGCAAACGCGTCCCTGAGAAGGTTGAACTCGGGGTGGTGCCAGGCGAGGAGCGCGGCCAAGACGGCGAGCAGCACGACGAGCAGGATCAGCCGGCCCCGGGTGCTGCGCGGGATCGGATTGCGCATCAGGCCGCGGCCCGCTCCCTGACCCCCTGGCTCGCGAGCTCCTCGTAGACCGACAGCAGCCGTCGCGCGATCGGATCCCACGCGTACCGCTCGGCCACCTTGCGCGCGCCCTCCCCGAGCCGCTTCCGCCGCGGCTCGTCACGTAGGAGTGCGACGAGCGCGCGGGCGAGCGGCTCGTGCTCCCCCGGCGGGACGAGGACCGCGCTCGCCTCGGTCGCCACGGCCGCGTAGCCTTCGATGTCGGAAGCGACCGCGGGCGTCGCGCTCGCGAACGCGCGGGTCAGGACCATCCCGAAGCTCTCGCCGCCGAGTGCGGGCGCCGCGAGCACGCTTGCCCGCTCGACCTCGCGCGTGAGCTCGTCCTCGTAGAGGCCGCCCAGCAGGTCGACACGATCGAGCGAGAAACCTTCACGACGGGCCAGCCAGCGAACCGAGAGCGGATCCGCGCCAACGACGCGCAGCCGGGCGTCGGTCTGCGCAGCGATGTCCGGCCAGGCGCGCAGCAGGACCTGAAGGCCCTTGCGCTGCTCGTTGCGACCGATGAACACGACGTTGCCGTCGCGGTTTCCGGCGTCGAAGCGCTTCGGGAGGACGATCCCGTTCGGGATGACCTCGAACGGACTGCCGACGTACGGCTCGGCGGCGCGTCGCGCTGCGGCTGAGACGGCGATCCGATAGTCGATCCTCTCGGCGGCAACCCCCCACATCACCTTGCCCATCGGATACCACCCCAGACGCTCGCCCGCTGCATGCGAGGTCGAGACCGTCGGGCACTCCGCGATCAGCAGCGCGAACGCCGAGAGGATCGGCGCGAGCGGCTCGTGGACGTGGACGACGTCGAACCGCTCCCGGTCGAGGATCCGCTTCATTCGCACCAGCGCGTTCGGGGAGAGGACGATGTTGGGCAACGACGCATTCGCCGGAACGATCACCGACCGCCCGACCGGAATCGCATAGTCCGGGAGCGGCGCGTGCCGGCCTTCCTTTGGATGCAGGAGCTTGGTGAGGCGACCGGGCGGGTCGTTGCCGAGAATCAGCCGCGCGTCGACACCCAGGCCTCGGAGCGCCCTCGCCTGGTGGTCGGCGTGCTCGAGGACACCGCCCCAGAAGGACCACGAATACGGCACGACGATGCCGACCTTCATCGTTTTGGCAGCCTAACGACACTAGACTCGCGCGCAATGATCCGGAAGGCCAAGCGCATGGAGCCGATCCGCGGTTTCGGGATCGATCGCGTGGCGGCGGCAGCCGATTCGGGCGGCCGCTCGGTGCTACGGATGGAGAACCTCGACACGGACCTGCCCCTCCCGCCCGAGGCGTTGCCCGAGACGATTGCCGGCCTCGAGACGCCCGAGGCGAACAGCTGGCTTCCGTTCACCGGCGATCTCGATCTGCGCGCGGCGATTTCGGACTTCACCGCCGAGCGCGCCGGCCACCGCTACGACCCGGTGCGCGAGATCGTCATCACGGCGGGCGGCATGGAGGCGCTCCTCAACGTCGTCCTCGCTCTCGTCGATCCCGGCGACGAGGTCGTGGTAACCGATCCCACGTACGCGGGGATCGTCAACCGCGTTCGTCTGGCCGGCGGCACGCCCACCTACGTCCCGTTTCTCGCCGACGAGGACGGCTGGCGCTTCGACCGCGATTCGCTCGAGCGTGTCGTAGGGTCGAAGACGGCCGGGTTCCTGCTCATGAGCCCGTCGATGCCCTCGGGGGGCTACCTCGACCAGGGCGACTGGGAAGCGGTCTGCGACGTTTGTCGCGAGCGGGACCTTTTCCTCATCTACGACGCCGCGATGGAGCGGCTCCTCTTCGACGGGCGCGAGCTCGTCCACCCGCTTCGCATCGACGGCATGGCCGAGCGCACGGTCGTGGTCGGATCCCTTTCGAAGGAGCACCGCATGATCGGTTGGCGGGTCGGCTGGATTGCCGGGCCAGAGGCGACGGTCACGGACGCCGGGTGGGTCCACGTCTACAACACGACCTGCCCGGTCTCGATCGCCCGCCGCGCCGGCGCGGCCGTCCTGCGCGGCGACCAGGGGCACGTCGTGGACTGCGTCGCGGAGCTCGAGCGCCGCCGTGACACGATGCTCGCCGGTCTCGCCGGCTGGCCCCTGGTCAAACCGGCCGGCGGCTGGTCGCTTCTCCTCGACGTCGTTTCGCTCGGGTTCGAGCCCGAAGAGGCGTCGCGGATCCTCCTCGAGGACGCCCAGATCGCTGCGACGGGGATGCGTGGCTGGGGCGACGAGGTCGCGGCCCGCTACGTCAGGTTCGTGTACAGCGCCGAGCCGGTGGCACGGCTCGAGGAGATCCCTGACCGGCTGGCGGGGACGCCCCTCGAGGAGGCAGTTGCCGCTCGCGCGTAGCGAGGCCGCAGAGGCCGAAGCCGTCGTCGCGGAGATCGCGCGCGGCGGGCTCGCGGAGCTGCATACGCACCTGGGTGCCTCCGTCGATCCGGCGGTCATGTGGACGCTCGCGCACGAGCAGGGCATCGCGCTGCCCGTGAAGGACTACTGGGAGTTCGTCGACCTCGTCACCGTCGACCCGCGCGGCGTCCAGGGACTGCCCGAGCTCGACGGCATCTATCACTGGACGGAGCTCATCCAGTCGAGCCCGCTCGCGGTCGAGGTGTCCGTGCACGGCGCGATCGGCGGCGCCTACCGCACGCAGAACATCACGACTCTGGAGCTTCGCTTCAACCCCATGAAGCGGAATCGCGGCGGCGAGCGTGACCTCGACCACATCATCATGGCGGCCGTCCGCGGGCTCGACCGCGCGAGCCTCGAGTATCCGCGTGTGCGAGCAGGCCTCATTCTCATGATGGACCGGACGTTCTCGCCCGAGCAGAACGAGGTGATCGTCGAGAAGGCGATCCGCTATCGGAGCCGCGGGGTGGTCGGCGTCGACATCGCCGGCCCGCGTCCCAACGGAGGCCGGTACCCGTATCGCGACCTTGCGCCGCTCGTCGAGGAGGCGCGTGCGGCGGGCCTGGGTGTGACCATCCACGTCGGCGAAGAAGGCGGCGACGACGGCATTGCCGAGATCGGCGAGGTGGTCGAGTCCCTTCGGCCCGACCGCATCGGCCACGGCATCCTCGCCGCGCAGGACGACGCCACGGTGCGCCAGGTCCGCGAAGCGGCCGTCGTGCTCGAGATCTGTCCGACCTCGAATCTCCTCACCGGCGCGCTACCCGACGAGGACGCTCTGCGAGAGACCGTCTCCGTTTTCGTCGAGCGCGACGTCCCGTTCACGATCGCCACCGACGGGCCCGAGATGATGAGGACGCACCTGCGCGACGAGCTGCGGCTGCTCCTCGAGCTCGGGGCGATCGGCCCCGATGCGCTGCGCGAGGTCAACACGCGCGGGCACGACGCAGCTTTCGTACGCCGAACGGTTTAGCGCGGAAGATCGGGCAGGCGGCCAATAGCGGGCGGGGCCGCCCGCTGGAAGCATGGCCACGCATGATCACTCTCACCGAAGGCCTCCGGTTCACAGGCCGCCAGCGGCAGGTCGTGCAGCTGATCGCCGAGGGGTGCTCGAACGCCGAGATCGCGGAGCGGCTCGGAGTCTCGCCGCGGACGGCGAAGGCTCACTCGGACATCCTGCGGGCGAAGCTGCAGGTCAGCAAGCGCCGCCAGATCCCGTTTGCGTTCAAGGACGCAACCGGCGAGAACCCTCTCGAAAGCCTCGAGCCGGCAACCGGCGTGCGCGACGATTCCCGCACGGCGGACTGATCGCTCGGGGGATGACGGCCCGGCGCCCGCGGCCCTCGCCGTGGGCGCCGGTCACTCCTCGTCGAGGGGTGCGTCGAAGAGCCCGAGCCAGCGGGTGAGGTCGGGCTCCATCGGCAGCTCCCCCTCGAGCACGTTCTTCAGGCGAAGCTCCTCGGCGTTGTCGCGCTCCTGTTCCTTCCCGGTGGGAACGAAAGGCCAGAACGTCCCCGTCTTGTAGCCGTAGATGAGGTACACGGGCCGGTCGCGGTCGCGAAAGGCGAACGTCGCCGCGAGGAGCTGACCGCCGAAGCCGCGATCCGAGAGCTCCGAGCTGATGAGGTGCGTCGTGGTGACGAGGTCCTCGAAGTCTCTGTCACGGATGACGAGCCACTCGAAGCCGAATCCGTCGGAACGCCGGCGCACCTGCGAGCCGGACTGCTGCGCGGCGACCCCGAGCAGCTCGTCGAGCTCGCTCTCGGCGCGCATGAAGTCGCCCGCCGAGAGCGGCTTGAACACGACGGCCGCGACGCCTGCCGGCTTCAGGCTCGTCTCGGTCTCGAGCGCGATCGCCGCCGTCGAGAGCGCGAAGAGCTTTTCGAGATTCGCGCCCTTGAGCTTCTTCCGCCCGAAGAGGACGTCGCCGAGCCCCACCTCAGGGAGTCGCTACTGGACCGGTCGGCCCATCTCCCGAGCGATCTCGGCAAGGCGGGCGAGGCGCTTCTCGAGCGGTGGGTGCGTCGCGAAGAGCTCGCCGACCGACGACTTGACCGAGGTCGGGATGATGAAGAACGCGTTCATGGTCTCGACCTCGCGGAGGTCGCGCTGCGGGATGCGGATGATGTCGCTCGCGATCTTCTGCAGCGCGCTCATCAGCTGCTCCGGAGCGCCCGTGATGAGGGCGGAGCCACGATCGGCCGCATATTCGCGGTAGCGGGAGATCGTTCGGATCAGGATGAAGCTGATCACGTAGGTCGCCAGCGACACGAGGAAGACGATCAGCCAGACGGGCGTCCCGCCGTCCCGGCTGCGACCGCCGCCGAACATGCCGCCGTACATCCCGAAGCGCGTCAGCAGGCCGGCGAGCATCGCGAAGAAGCTCGCGAGGGTCATGACGAGAACGTCACGGTTGGCGACGTGCGAGAGCTCGTGGGCGATCACGCCTTCGACCTCCTGGGGCTCGAGGCGGCGCCAGAGCCCCTCCGTGACCGCGACGGCTGCGTGCTTGGGGCTGCGGCCGGTCGCGAAGGCGTTCGGCACGTCGGTGGGGATGATCGCCACCTTCGGCTTCGGCAGGTCGGCCATCGCGCAGAGCCTCTCCACCATCGCGTGCAGCTCGGGCGCCTGGTCCGGGGTCACCACCTTCGCCCCGGAGGCGGCAAGCGCGAGCTTGTCAGAGGTGTAGTACTGGAAGACGGCCAGCCCGACGACGATCAGGAGCATCGGCAGGAGGCCGACGTTCAGCACCTGGAAGAGGACGATGGCGAAGACGACGTAGAGCAGGCCGAGCAGGAAGGACGTGAGGACCATGCGCGAGGACAGGCCGAAGTCGCGTCCGAAAGCCTTACGTTTCATAGGAAGCTCAACTCTCCTCAGAGCGAAGGGTTAGCGAAAGTGTACCTAGCGAAGGTCACCCGCCCGCTGCTTCTGGCGCTGCTCGTGGCGGTCGTTGCAGCCGCTCCGGCCCGGGCCCAGAGCCGCCAGATTCCGATCGTCGTCGACCCGGGTCTTACGCTCGAAGACCTCGTGAGGCTGGCCGACCGAGGCGCCGTCGGCATCCTCGTTCCGGCGAACGGGAAGAAGACAAGCGGCGCTCAGGCGCGCGCCGCGCTCGAGCAGGGGCAGGTGAAGCCGTCCTATCTCGACGGCGGCATTCCGACGGGACAGGCGCGTGTGACCGTTTCAACGGCCCCCTATTCGTCGCTCGAGCGCCCACCGCCCGGTCCGCTCATCGTCGTCGGGCTGCCCCGAGGTGGGCCGCAGCCGAACGATCGGGCCTACCCGATCCTCGTCGTGGCGCCGGGCTACCACGGTCTGCTGACGTCGCCGTCGACGAGGCTTCGCGGCGTCGTCTCGATCGTGGACGTCGCTCCGACGGCTCTCCGAGAGGACGGCGCGCTGAGCTCGGCCCCAGAGGCCCACCCCGCCGTTCGCTTGCTCGAGCTCGATCGGCTCATCCGCGAGAAGCGGGACAACCGGCTCGACTCCGCATTGATGGTCGGAGCGCTGATCGTGCTGCTCGTCCTCGTCTTCCCGCGCGCGGCGGCGCTCGCGTACGCAACGGCGCTGACGGCGAACCTGATCCTGGGCGCGACCGAGACCTCGACGCTTTGGATCGTCCTGCTCTCGTTCGCGCTCGCCGTCGCCGCGGCGGTGCCGCTCGCACTCGTCGTTCGAAGCGGAACCGCCGTCGGGATCGCCCTCGCAGCCGTGCTCGCGCTGTACTTCGCGTCGTTCCTCGTCGACGGGTCCTGGGTCGCCTATTCGCCCTGGGGGCCGCCGCAAAACGGTCGCTTCTACGGCGTCTCCAACCAGCTCGAGACGATGCTCCTCGTCCCCGCCTTCGCGTCTGCGGCCCTCCTCGTCCGGCGGCTCGGATGGCTCGCCTTCGGCGCGGTGGCGCTCGTCGCGTTCGTCGTCGTGGCCGGCAGCCGCTTCGGGGCCGACGGCGGAGGCGCGCTCGTATTGGCTGCGGGATACGCGGTGCTCGTTGTCCTTCTCGCCGGG
>Ga0081539_10003487_pt1 | contig 19218 bp, 10 predicted proteins | sample TabmetS4T2R2_FD_71023 | JGI IMG/M metagenome (GOLD analysis project Ga0081539, IMG submission 71023) | Tabebuia heterophylla rhizosphere microbial communities from the University of Puerto Rico - S4T2R2 | ecosystem: Host-associated > Plants > Roots > Rhizosphere ...
GGAAGCCGGCCGCCAGCACTATGGGGGCAACCTGAAAGGCAAGTGGATATTGACCGCCGGCCTCGGCGGCATGGGCGGCGCGCAGCCGCTCGCGGCCGTCATGGCCGGTGCCTGCTGCCTGGCCGTGGAATGCGATCCCGACCGCATCGATTTCCGGCTGCGCACTCGTTATGTCGACGAGCGCGCCGATACCCTCGACGAGGCGCTCGCCATGATCGAGCGCTGGACCAAGGCCGGCGAGGCGAAGTCGGTCGGCCTGCTTGGCAATGCGGCCGATATCGTGCCAGAGCTTTTCCGCCGCGGCGTTCGTCCCCATGTTCTCACCGACCAGACCTCGGCGCATGACCCGCTGAACGGCTATCTCCCGAAAGGCTGGACGCTCGGTGAGTGGCGTCAAATGCGAACCAGCAATCCGAAGGCAGTCGAGAAGGCCGCCCGCGCCTCCATGCGCGAGCACGTCGAGGCCATGGTCGCCTTCTGGAACGCGGGCGTGCCGACCCTCGACTACGGCAACAACATCCGCCAGGTGGCGAAGGACCAGGGCTTCGAGAACGCCTTCGCCTTTCCCGGTTTCGTACCTGCTTATATCCGCCCGCTGTTCTGCCGCGGCATCGGCCCGTTCCGCTGGGCGGCGCTTTCCGGCGATCCGGAGGATATCTACCGCACCGACCAGCGCGTGAAGGAGCTGACGCCAGGCAATACGCATCTGCACAACTGGCTCGACATGGCACGCGAGCGCATCAAGTTCCAGGGCTTGCCGGCGCGTATCTGCTGGGTCGGCCTCGGCGACCGTCACCGGCTCGGCCTCGCCTTCAACGAGATGGTGGCCAAGGGCGAGTTGAAGGCGCCGGTCGTGATCGGCCGCGACCATCTCGACTCAGGCTCGGTCGCTTCGCCCAACCGCGAGACGGAAGCGATGAAGGACGGCTCGGATGCCGTCTCCGACTGGCCGCTGCTCAACGCGCTCTTGAACACCGCGTCCGGCGCGACCTGGGTGTCGCTGCATCATGGCGGGGGCGTCGGCATGGGCTTTTCCCAGCATGCCGGTATGGTGATCGTTGCCGATGGCACTCCACAGGCTGCCAAGCGCCTGGAGCGTGTTCTGTGGAACGACCCCGCGAGCGGCGTCATGCGCCATGCCGATGCGGGCTACGACATTGCCATCGAGTGTGCCAGGGAGCATCAGCTCAATTTGCCGGGCATTCTCGGCTGATGCGAATCCTGCGCGCGGCCGACCATCGCGTCATGCCGTGGAAGAATGGCGGCGGGGTGACCATCGAGATCGCCGTCTTTCCCGAAAGCGCCGACCTTGACGCGTTCGAATGGCGGGTCAGCATGGCGACGGTGGCGAGCGACGGCCCGTTCTCCATGTTTCCAAACGTCGACCGAACGCTGTCGATATTGGAAGGCGAGGGGATCGTTCTCTCGATCGACGGCTTGGCGGACGAAACGCTCACCTGCGCCTCGGCGCCCTTTGCATTTATGGCTGACCGTCCCGCGGCCGCGCGGTTGCTGGGCGGTTCGATCACCGACCTCAACATCATGACACGCCGCGGTCGCTGGACGCAGCGTGTGGCCAAGATTTCCCAATCTCGGATTCGGCTCACCTTCGACGCCGCCACGACGACGGTGGTCTTCTGCGCGAACGGCTCGACGAGTGTTTCGTCGGCCGCGGAGCAAGTCACTCTCGGCATGCACGACGCTACCCTGATACAAGGGGCCGCTTGCGAGGTCGCAAGCGACACGGGAAGCGAACTCTATGTCGTCATGCTGGAGCATGATCCCGAAAAGTTGCAGACTTTTCGGACAAGATCATGCGGCAGAACAAAGGCTTAAAGCAGGATGAATGACTCCGCTCCAATTCATCCTGCTCTAAACAGATCGGGGTAGTCCTACGCCGCTTCGCTCGGCACCGAGATCCGGGCAAGCCGGCGAACCTCCTCGTCCGTCAGCAGTCCGCCGGCGCGCAGCAGCGCTGCGAAGCGTCCGTTGCTGGCGGCAAGCTCGTCGAAACGGCCGGTTTCGACCAGGCGGCCCTGGTCCATGAAGATGATGCGGTCGGCGTCGCGCACCGTGGTGAGCCGGTGGGCGATAATGAAGGTCGTGCGGCCCTGCCGGAGCTGATCGATCGCCAGCTTGACGCGCGCCTCGGTCTCGACGTCGAGCGCACTGGTCGCCTCGTCGAGCACCAGGATTGGCGCGTTCTTCAGGATAGCGCGAGCGATGGCGATGCGCTGGCGTTCGCCGCCCGAAAGCTGCGCGCCTCGCTCACCGACCACCGAATCGTAGCCCGAGCTCTTCGACAGGATGAAGTCGTGCGCCGACGCCGCTTCGGCCGCGGCATGCACTTCGTCATAGCTCGCCTCGGTACAGCCGATACGGATGTTTTCTTCGATCGAGCGGTTGAACAGGCCGGCGTCCTGGAAGACGGTGGCGATCGACTGCCTGAGCGAGCGGCGCGATACCGTGCGCGCATCGATGCCGTCGATCAGGATGCGGCCTTCGGTCGGGTCGAACACGCGCTGCAGAAGGTTGATGAGCGTGGTCTTGCCTGCGCCGGTCGGCCCGACGATGGCGACTGTCTCGCCGGCCTCGGCCTCGAAAGAGATGTCATGCACGCCATGCCCGGAGTTCGGGAAGGCGAAGCTGACATTTTCGAAACGCACATGGCCGGTGACATTGGTGAGGTCGCGGGCGCCGTCTGGCTCGTCGGCCTCGGCGAAGGATTCCTCGAGCTTGTAGAAGTCCTCGAGCCGTGCCCGCGAGTCCGCAACCTGGTTGACGAAGGCGCTGAGCTGGTCGAGCCGACCGATCAGCAGCGTCGCGAAGCCGGTGAAGGTCACGATATCGCCGATGCGCATGTCGCCATATGTCACGAGATAGGCGCCGATGAGAAGCACGGCCATCATCGAGATGCCGGAGGCGAGTCGGTGCAGCGCGCATGCCAGCGCCCACCAATCCAGCACGGGATACTGCGCCGTCAGCAGGTCGCGCGTGAATTCCTCCAGCGTCCGCGCCTCGTCGGAGATGCGGTTGTAGCTTTGCAGCACTGTGACGTTACTAACGCTGTCGGTGACGTGGTTGAAGACGCGATGATAGTGCCCTTCGACCGAAGCCTGGCCTTGCTTGGTCTTGTGGGTCACCAGCCTGCCGATCGCGACATAGGCGATGCCGAGCAGTATGAGGACCGCGGACAGCCTGTAATCGAGCGAGAGCGCGGTCGGCACGAGCAGCATCAGCGCCACGACCGTGGTGAGATGCTGGCGCATGAATTCCAGCCACAGGCCGAACATCGCTTCAACCGCGCGAACCAGTGTGTGTAGAACGTGCGAGGTGCCGCGCTGGTGATGCCAGGCGAGCGGCATGGAGATCACGCGCTCGAAGGATTCGGTGAGCACTCCGGCGCGGCGCGAATGGGCGAGGCGGTCCGCTTCGCGCGCAATCAGCACGTAGGAGACGATGTTGAATGTGCCGAGGCTCGCCCACAGCCACAGATTGACCGTGAGGCCCTCCTTGACCGTGATGGCGTCGATGATGCGGCCGAACAAAATCGGCTCGGCGATCGTTACGATCGCGAGCAGGACGTTGGCTGCGCAGATGAGGAGAACCCGACTTCTTGCAGGCGCAAGATGCTTCAAGGCCCTGAAATAGACTTCAAACAATGACACAGGCGCCCTCGCGGGAAAAATTGTGCAGTGCACTATCGAAAGACACGTACCGTTCGACTCGCCGCATTACAATGCCTGGATAAGTGCCAAGTTCCTTGACGGAGGACACGATTTGAATAAGCAACGTAATCTCCCGTGAATAGCTAACCGGCTGAATTTAAACAAAAATGACGGTTCTAAGGCAAAACTGTGACAACTGCCCAAATCTGCGGCAGTTTGTCTCGTGCCTGCCATGGCGAGCGCAGGTCGGACCGGCATCGTCTGAGCCTCGCCACTCTTGCCCGGCTTGGAGCAATTCCAGAAAAGTGTGCGGCGGTTTTGCGTCCGGAATTGCGAAGAAACACGAACGCAGTGCATTTCCGTGATTCAAAGAAAAACGGAAATGCCTTACTGGCCGGCCGCGCTCAATCCAGTCTCCTCGCCCGCGGCTGCGGTTCCAATTTTCACGGCGACATGAAATTCGCCGCCCTCTCCGGAAAGCGCGAATGCCGCGCCGTCCAAGCGTCTTCCGTCCATCTCCACGCGGGTCCCGCTATGTGCCGGGTCGCGCTCTACGGCAACCCGGTAGGTCGCGCCGCCCAGTCTCAGCGTTGCCGCGAAGCCGTTCCATTCCGGCGGCAGCGAGGGATTGACGTGAATCATGTCGCCGGCCTTGCGGATGCCGAGGATCGCCTCGACGGCGGCACGATAGAGCCAGCCGGCAGAGCCGGTATACCAGGTCCAGCCGCCGCGGCCGGCGAGCGGCCCGACCGAGTAGACGTCGGCCGCCACCACATAGGGCTCGACGCGGTAGCGGTCTGCGGCTTCCTTGTCGAGCGCATGATTGACCGGGTTGAGCATCTGGAAGCACCGCCACGCCTCGTCCGCCAGCCTGAGCTCGGCCAGCGCGATCACGAACCATGTTGCGGCGTGGGTATATTGTCCGCCGTTCTCGCGCACGCCCGGCGGATAGCTCTTGATATAGCCGGGTTCGCGATGCGTCTTCTCGAAGGGTGGGGTGAAGAGCTTCACGATCTTAAGCTCGTCGTCGGCCAGCAGCTTGAGGCCCGAGCGCATGGCCGTGAGCGCACGCTCCGGCCCGCCCTGCTCGGACAACACGCTCCAGGACTGGGCAATCGCATCGATCTGGCATTCGTCCGAATTCCGGGAGCCGAGCGGCGCGCCGTCGTCGTAGCTGCCCCGACGATACCATTCGCCGTCCCAGCCTGCCGATTCGAGCGCCTTTTTTAGCGTCTTCGCGTGCTTGCCCCAGGCCTCGACGCGTTTCTTGTCGCCCTCGGCCCTGGCGAAAGGCAGGAAGTCGTGAAGCGTCTTGAGCAGGAACCAGCCGAGCCAGACGCTATCGCCCTTGCCCTTCTCGCCTACGCGGTTCATGCCGTCGTTCCAGTCGCCGGTGAGGATCAGCGGCAAACCGCTGGCACCGGTGCGCACGATGGCGAGGTCGAGCCCGCGCGCGCAGTGCTCGTAGACGGTCGCTTTGGTCTTGGAGATATCAGGCGTGTAGAAGGCGTCGTGCTCGCCCTCCTTGAGTTTCGGCCCGTCGATGAAGGGTGTCTCTTCCTTCAGGATCGACTGGTCGCCTGTCACCTTGATGTAGTGCGCCGTCACGTAACCCAGCCACACCACGTCATCGGAGATCATGGTGCGCACGCCGGCGCCCGTGCGCGGCAGCCACCAGTGCTGCACATCGCCATCCGGGAATTGGCGCGACGCGGCGTTGAGAACCTGCTCGCGCGCCAGTGAGGGCTCGTGCAGCAGGAACGCCATCGTGTCCTGGAGCTGGTCGCGGAAGCCGAACGCACCGCTCGCCTGGTAGAAGGCCGTGCGTGCGCGGATGCGGCAGGCAAGGCTCTGATAGGGCAGCCAGCGGTTCACCACGGCATTGAAAGCAGGATCGGGCGTCTCGACCTGGATCGTGCCGAGGAAGTCGTCCCACTTGCTCCTTACCTCCGCCAGCCGCTCCTCGAAGTCGCGGGCGCGGTGTTTCTCGACCAGCGTCCCAACCTCTTCCGCCGAGCCGGCATCGCCCAGCAGCACCAGCAGCGATGCCTCGCTGCCCGGCGCGATCTCGATGTCACGGGCGAACGCCGCGCAGGGATCGCGGCCCGCATCGACCGTGCCGGAAAGCGCCGCGCCGGACACGACCGCCGCAGGCAGCTCGACGCTGCCGTTGCCGATGAAGCTCGCCCGGTCGGCGCTGACCGATTGCGTCGCCGCGTCTGTCGCCAGGAACGCGAAGCGGTCGCCGAAGTCAGGCATATAGGGATTATGCGCCAGGAGCGCGCCGCTCTTGGCGTCAAGCGCAGGCAGGATATAGGGCGCGCATTTCGAGCGGTTGGCGCCGAGCACCCATTCGGCATACGCGTAGACGCGCAGCTTCACCGCGAGCGGTCCGTCGTTCCTGACCTTCAACCTCGAGATTTTCACCGGATCGGTCGAATCGACGAGTTGGGTCAGCTCCGCCGTCAGGCTGCTCCGTATGATGCTGAAGATGCTGTAGCCTTGCCCGTGCCGCGCCTCGTACCGGGCCGACGGGTCGCGCGCCACGGTCGCGAAGGGTGAGAAGGTGCGGCCGCCCCCCTGGTCATGGATGTAGATTGCCTCGCCCGGGCGGTTGCGGACCGGGTCGTTCGACCATGGCGTCAACTGGAAGTCACGGCTGTTGCGGCTCCAGGTAAACGAGGCGCCCTCGGCGGAGCTGTGGAAGCCGAACGATTTGTTGGCGATCACGTTGATCCACGGATGTGGCGTCGAGCGCTGGCCGGTGAGGCGCACGACATATTCGCGCCCGCCTTCTGCGAAGCCGCCATAGCCGTTCCAGAAAGCGAGGTCGGAGCCGTCGGGCTCCGGCGCTTCCGCCGCCGGGGCTGCCGGCCGCGCTTGGCGTTCCGTGTCGTCCTGCGTCGCTGTGGGGAATCTTACCTGCAATTCGCCAAGCTCGGCGCGCTCGAGCTGGTCGAAGATCGGACCGTTTCTGGTGTGCATCACGACGGCGGCGACAGACAGCAGCGTGCGGTAGGTGCGCTCGTCCATCAGGTCACGCCTGACAGCGAAGATGTGCTGGCGCGGCCCCTGGTCGCCACTGCGCATCCGGCTGTTGGCGCAATGCCATTCGATGGCCTGCTGCAGGTCTTGCACATAGGACGAGGCCTGCTCGTTGAGGATGACGAGATCGGAGACGACGCCCCGGCCCCTGAGGTATTCCTGCATCCTGAGCGCCGAGGCGACGATCTCGAGGTCCTCCACGTCGCCTATCCTTAGGAGGAAGATCGGGAAGTCGCCGGAGATGCTCGCCGGCCAAAGCGCCGACTGCGGGCCGAGCCCGGCGGCCAGCGCCTCGGGCTGCAGACGCATCGAGTTGTCCGGGTAGATCAGGTAGCGCATCAGCCGCTGCACATTCGCTGCGTCGGAGAGCGACAACCCGATATACCTCGTCTGCACCTGCGAGCGCGTCCATGACAGCATGTTCTGGCGCTGGAAGCTCTCGGGATGCTCGAGCCGGGCCATGGTCTCCTCGACCTCTTGGCGGCTCCTGCCGGCCACGGTCCAGAACGTCACCGAGACCTTCTTGCGGGCAGGCACGCGCACCTGGCGTCTGAGCGAAAGGATCGGGTCGAGCACGAAACCCGCGCCGCCGGCAAGCCTGGCGCCCGGCTGCATCGCCGCGGGATCGCTGATCGAACGGCCGCGGCCGAGGAAGGCGCGGCGATCCGTCTCTGCCTCCGTGAAGCGCTGCGAGCCGGAGCTGTCCTCGACGAAATGCGCGATCTCGACAGCCGCCTCGCCCGGCGTGCGCGTCCGCCTCCGTGCATAGATCACGCGGCTCTCTGAGCCGATCTCGGTCTCCACGAACATCTTTGAAAACGCCGGATGCGCGCTGTCCGTGGGCTCCGTCGTCAACACCAATTCGGCATATGACGTCACCTCGATGAAACGGTTGGTGTCGCCGTCGTTCCACAGCGTCACCCGCCGGCCTTCGCCGTCGCCCTCGCTCACGACAATGCATTCCACTTCCGAGCGCAGCGTGCCGACCGTCTTGAAGAAGCACGCCTTCTCGTCGCTGAAATGGGTCTTGGCGCTCTCTCCTTCGATCGTCTTCGGTTCGGCAGTGGCGGACCACCATTCGCCGCTCTCGGCGTCCCGCAGGAACAGGAAGCTGCCCATCCGGTCTTCGCTCGGGTCGGCTTGCCAGCGTGTGATGGCGATATCGCCGTAGCGACTGTAGCCGCTGCCTGTCGCCGTCACCATCATGGAATACTGGCCGTTCGACATGACGTTGGTGGCCTTCAGCGCGCGCGCCGGATCGGGGATCAGCCGGCTGTCGGCGCTGTCGGAGAAGCTCTCGGCGATGCCGCGCTCCGAGGCCTCGGTGCGCACCGTGGCGATCGGAATGTCGCGCGGCGCCTTTTCCTGCAGCAGCAGTTCGGCCGCCTCGATCACCGGGTCGCTATGGAAGCGGTCGCGCATGCGGCCTTCGAAGATGACGTTGGCCACCGCCACCACGCACATGCCCTGGTGATGCGCATAGTAGTTGTAGACCACCGCGTGGTCGGTGCCTTCCGGCACGCGCTGCGGCGTGAAGTCGACGGCATCGTGATAGCCGTAGTGGCCGAGCGCGCCGATCGCGCGCAACCGGTCGAGGTTCTCCACCGCCTCGTGCGGCTTGAACTGCGCTGCGAGCACCGTCGCATAGGGCGCTATGACCAGGTTTTGCGCCAGCCCGCGCTTCAGGCCGAGGCCCGGCACGCCGAAATTCGTATACTGGTAGGTCATCTCGCGGTCGCGCGCATTGTAGGCCGCTTCCGAGATGCCCCACGGGATGCCCCTGGAGCGCGCGTACTGCATCTGCCGCTTGATGACCAGATGACTGGTCTGGTTGAGGATGCCGCCCTGGGGCTCCTTCATGACGAGCGGCGGCATCAGATATTCGAACATCGAGCCCGACCACGACATCAGCGCGCCGGAGAAGCCGATTTCGACGATCGGCCGGCCGAGCCGAAACCAGTGGTTGGTCGGGAGGTCGCCCTTGGCGACGCCGAACAGGCTGGCGAGCCGCGCCTCCGAGGCCATCAGGTCGTAGCAGGCCTCGTCGAGCTGCCCCTCTTCGACCCGGAAGCCGATCGACAGCAGGTTGCGGTCGCGCCTGAGCAGGAAGGAGAAATCCATCTTGAACGCCATCAGGCGGGTGCGCTCGCGCAGCGACTCCAGCCTGGCGCGGATCGTGTCGATGCCGTTTTCGTCGAAATGCGAGTCGCTGACATGCGCCTCGGCGGTCGTCTCGAGCTTCGCGGCCCAGCGCGACAGGTCCTCGCTGAGCGCCGAGCCGACCTCCTGGTGGATGGCTGTGGCGAGCTTGCGGATCTCGCCGGCGAGCACCACTAGGTTCAGCGTGCGGATCGCAGCCGTCTCGGGCTCGCTGCGCACCGTGTCGATGGCGCGGCGGATGCCGGAGATGCGTTCGCGCAGTCGCTGCCTCAGCGGCCTGAGCTGCCGACGATCGTCGGGCAATACGGCGAGGCTCTCCTCCAGGATCGTGACCACGTCGAGCAGGCCATGGAAATCGCCTTCCAGGAAGGCGGCCGGGGCCATTGCCCATTCGTTGCAGGCGGCGGCCACCGCGACGAGGTGTCCGGCGAGGTTGCCGCTGTCCACGCTCGATATGTAGCGGGGCATGAGCGGCCTCAGCGTCGTCGTTTCGTACCAGTTGTAGGGATGGCCGCGATAGGTCTCCAGCTTCTCGACGGTCGAGATCGTCGCTTCCAGCCTTTCGACCGCGGCGTTGAGGCTTATCCAGCCGAAGTCGCGCGCCGAGATGATCGACAGAAGGTACATGCCGATATTGGTGGTCGAGGTGCGCGGTGCCACGATAGGCGCCGGCGTCTCCTGGAAATTGTCCGGCGGCAGGTAGTTGTGCTCCTCCGTGACGAACGTCTCGAAATAGAGCCAGGTGCGGCGGCCGATGACGCGCAGCTTCACCTTGTCTGCCTCGGCCACGACCAGCCTGTCCTCGGTTTCCGCCGAGCGGCTGACGAGCCATGCGAAGGCCGGGGAGCCCGCCCAGAAGAGTGCGAAGATGAAGGCGACGCCCGCACCGCTCGACCCCGCGGCAACCGGTACCGCAAGACCGATCAGCGCGATCACCACCGCGCCATACATCAGCCGGTAGTAGCCGAGCATCGAATTGTCGCCGACCTTGTGTGCTTGCGAGGCCGTGCGCCATTCGAGCAAGTGCTTGCGGGTGACGAACATGCGGTAGAGCGTGCGAGCGATCGCGTCGCCCATCAGCCAGGCCGAATGGGCGATCAATACCACCCGCAGCGCCACCTGCGCCGAGCCGGTCACGGTGTCGCGCAGCAGCGCGTTGAGATGGCCGCGCACCGTTGCCTCGCGGTCCTTGGGCACGATCGCATCGACGATGTCGTAGGTCGGCGCCATGAACAGCAGCAGGATGAGCAGCGCCTGGAACTGCGCAGCGACGTCGAAGGCCAGCGCCGTCCAGCCGGCTATCGAGGCGATCACCCAGCCGATCGGCGTCACCGTGCGGCGTAGATTGTCCACCATCTTCCAGCGAGACAGCGCCGGAACGCCCGATCGCTGGCCGAAGATGTAGGGAAGCAACTGCCAGTCGCCGCGCGCCCAGCGGTGGTGGCGCGAGGCGTCCACGTCGTAGCGGGTCGGATAGTCCTCGACCAGTTCGATGTCGGTGACGAGCGCGCAGCGCGCTATCGCCCCCTCGAGCAGGTCGTGGCTCAGCACCTCGTTCTCCGCGATGCGGCCCCGGAGCGCATGCTCCACCGCGTCGAGGTGGTACATGCCCTTGCCCGTGAAGCTGCCGTCGCCGAACACGTCCTGGTAGAGATCGGAGACCGTGAAGACGTAAGGGTCGAGGCCGCGGTGGGCCGAGAAGATGCGCTGGAAGAAGGAGGCCTCGTCGCCCGTCGTCAGCGAGGCGGTGACGCGCGGCTGCAATATGGCGTAGCCGCGCGTGACCCGGCCGTTCTTCTCGTCGATACGGGGGCGGTTGAGCGGATGCACGAGCTTGCCGGCAAGCCTCGTCACGGCATCGCGTGTCATGCGCGTGTCGGCGTCGAGCGTCACTACGTGGATGACATCCGTCGGCAGTTCGGTGTCCGGCGGCAGGAAGGTCGTGTCGTTGTCGTCGCGCAGCAGCATGTTGAGTTCGTGCAGCTTGCCGCGCTTGCGCTCCCAGCCCATCCAGCAGCCTTCGGACTCGTTGTAGATCCTTCGGCGATGCAGGAGATGGAAGCGCACGCCTCCCGGAACCGGGTGGCGCTGGTTGAGTTTCGCGATCTCCTCGCGCGCGTAGTCGAGGACTTCGAGGTCGTGCGGCGACTGCTCGACGTCGCTGTCCGGCCAGTCCGACAGCAGCGCGAAATGGATGTCGCCGCCCATATTGGCGAGGAAATGCACTTCGAGGTTGCGCAGACTTTCGTCGACGTCGTCGCGCGAGCCGATCAGCGAAGGCACTACGACCAGCGTCCGCGCATGCGACGGCACGCCTTCCTTGAACTCGTAGCCGATCAGACGCGTGGGTTCGAGCGCAAGCAGCACGATCTTGTTGAAGAAGCCGAGCGCGGCCTCCGCCACCGGCAGCACCAGTACGATCAGCAGCGCAGCCATCCACGTGTCGGTGACGCCGATATTGTCGAGCGCCATGCCGATCATGGCGAGCAGCAGCGCGCCGAGAACCAGCGCCGGCACGAAGATGCCCAGCCAGCCGGTTTTGCGGTAAGCCCGCAACAGCCAGGTCGCGAACGGCGCCTTGTAGCTGATCGAGGCTTCGAGCTCGGTCACCCGGTCGCCGGCGAGGAAGAAGCCGATATCGGAGGTATCCGGCGTTTCCCCGGCGGCTTTGTTCGAAAGCTCGATGGCGCGCTCGGCGACGGCCATCTCCGTCATTTCGGAGCCGCGGGCCAGCTCCTCGATCTGCCTGCGATAGACGTCGCGAGAGGCGAAATCGAGATCGGAGAAGCGCGCCTCCCTGCGCAGCAGCGCGTCGACCTTGCTGATCTCCTCGAACCAGACCGGCCATTCGACATCGTTGATGAGCTTCAGCCCACGCACGATGTTGCCGGTCGTCACGTTGCCGGACGATAGCGTCTGGTGCTCGGCCGAGATGATCGCCTCGGCATTGCTGCCGTGGCGCTCGAGCTCGTCCTCCAGCCAGACCAGCGCCCGGCCGGCGCCGCGCGAGCCGTCCCTCAGACGGTGAAGAAGCTGGGTGGCGAATGTCGTGTCGAGCGCGTGCGCCGCATATTCGCCGAGCATTGGGCCCGGATCTTCGAGATCCTTCTGGGCCGCGACCTTGTCGGCGAGCGCGTTGGCCAGGACGCGCATGTCGCGCGAATGCTTCACCCTGACTGCGATGCGGCGAAAATTCTCCACCAGCACGAAGCGCAGCAGCGAGGGCAGCGCCCACAATTCGCCGATCCTCAGCGGCTCGACCGATTGGTAGCCTTCGACCACGGCCTCGAACATCGCTGCCGAGACCGAGCTGTCCGAATGCGCGACATAGGCCCAGGCGATCGCCAGCGCGCGCGGTATGGTGATGCCGCCGAAGCTCGCGACCTCCAGCTCCTTGTAGTAGCGCCGCGGCAGGTCGCGCTTGACCTGGAAGACCGCCTCTTCGATCAGGTAGTGATTGTCGAGCAGCCACTGTGCCGCCGGGGTGACCGTCTCGCCCTTGATCTGCGCCTCATTGGTCGCACGATAGACCCGCAGGATTGTCTTGCCGTTCTCGCGGATGCGGCGCTGGAAATCGAATCCGGAAAGGCCCGGAACCGCCGACTTGTTGCGGGCAAGATCCTCGCCGAGCTTTCGAAGGTTGGCCTCGTGGAAAAAAGTCGAACGGATCGGCGCGTCCGCGCTAGCTGGCAACGGCCGGACGGCGCCCTTCAGCAGGGACGGGTCGGTCTGAATATTCATTAATCAATTCCATTGGGTGTTCGCAGTGCCGAAATCACGGCGAACGCTTCTAAACCGTTTGAGTGACGATTGGTTGCGCCACAGGCGCGCAAGAGAGACAATTTCCTTGCATTGCAGCAACGAATTTGCTGCGGCGCACATGCAACATTTCCCCTCCTTGTTTGTTATGGTGTTCATCAGCGGTCGAGCCGCTACCTTCGGGGCAAACCATGTCGAAAATCAGGAAAATTCGCAAAGCTGTTATTCCGGCTGCCGGTTTTGGGACGCGCATGCTTCCGGCCACCAAGAGCATTCCCAAGGAACTCCTTACCATCGTTGACCGTCCCGTGCTGGACTATATCGTCACCGAAGCGTTCGAGTCCGGCATCGAGCACGTTGTCATCGTCACCGGCCGCATGAAGGCCGCGATTGAGGACCATTTCGACCACGCTTTCGAACTCGACGTCTCGCTGCGCCGCAACGGCAAGGAAAAGATCGCCGACAATCTCGCTCGTGCAACGCCGGGTGTCGGCGCCATCTCCTTCGTGCGGCAGCAGGAAGCGCGAGGTCTCGGCCACGCCATCTGGACGGCCCGCCACGTCATCGGCGACGAACCGTTTGCGGTCATGCTGCCGGACATGCTGATGATCAACGACCGGCCTTGTCTCAAGAATCTCGTCGATATCCACGACCGCAACGGCGGCAACGTCGTCGCCCTGCAGAAATGCGAACCCGACGAGGCGCACAAGTTCGGCATCGTCTCGCTGAAGCCCACGGCCCACGGTCCGCTCGTCAACGGTCTTGTCGAGAAGCCGGCGCCGGGGACGGCGCCCACTAATCTCTATATGTCGGGCCGCTACGTGCTCCAGCCGGAGATTTTCGGCATATTGGAGAAGCAGACGCCCGGCGCGGGCGGCGAGATCCAGCTTACCGACGCTTTGATCGAGCTGATGAAGACGCAGGAGATCCGGCCATTCGAATTTACCGGCCGCACCTTCGATTGCGGCTCGCCGGCCGGCTTCGTGAGCGCCAACCTCCACATGGCGCTCAACCGTGCCGATATCGGCGAGGCCGTCGCAGCCGAGGTCGAGGCGATCGCAGCCTCGCGCGAGCCGCTGCACGGCCGCGACGCCGCCTGACAGCAGCCTTTGCCGGGTTAGCATCCCGTTCCGCTCGGCAGCTTTCGAGCGGCGTGCCGGAAGGCTGTGCGCATCGAGCACATCGACCATATCCTGGCCGACCTCGAACGCGGCTTGGCGGCTGACGCTGGCGGCGTAGCACCGCGGTCAAGCCTTCCTGTCAACCCTTCCTTTTGTGGAGAGGGAGTGGCGTACAACCGAAGCGCAGCTTTGATCAGCTCAATTCATCGATCTGCGAGATTCACGAGGAGTGCTGAGCCTCGAAGCTCTTGGGGTTGCTTATCTTGCGCTATCGCTCGGCTTGCTTATTCATGTATTCAGTGGTTTTGTTGCTCCAAGTGCGGGGGCGTTTTTCGATGGATAAAGAGCCAGAGAGGTCAAGTCTTTTCAGCGAAATCAACCTCAACAGGTTGTCGATAATTCTCGGAATAATTGGCATTATCGGTTTCGGAGGATACCTCCTCCTCACCTACAGAGATAAGATCGACGCGCTTGAGAACAAAGTAGCGCGGCTTGATACTCTGCTCGCACCGTTTGTCACTCGGGACAACACCTTGAGCGTCGGTTCCGGTGCTGCTGGCAAGCAAGGTGAGCAAGGTCCGGCTGGGCTGCCTGGTCTAAAAGGCGACGCCGGGCCAAGTGGCGCGGACGGCCGCGAAATCGAAGTGCGGGCGACCTCCGAGGCTATTCAATGGCGCTATGTCGGCGACCCGATATGGAAGGATGTCATCCAGTTGGATGATCTACGGGGGCCGCAGGGCGAACCAGGTCCGCAAGGAGAAAAAGGGCCACCGGGAGAGAGAGGACCACCCGGCAAAGATGCAAGTGCTGGTAGTAGGCGGCCAGCCATCGCAACCCCCTCCCGACACGCCTCTTTCCGCCGGTTTGTGGATGGGCTCTGTGCTTTGTCCGTCGCAGCAGTTCGGCGTAGAGCTTGAAATCATGGAAGTTCGTGGAGGTGTGGGAATTGGCGAGTGGCGCTGGAACGGCTCGACTACAGGAAAAGACAAAGCCACTCTTTCTCCAGACCCGGAGGCAAAGTCGCCGGATGAGTTTATTTTGATTACTGCAGGAGCAGTTACTTACGACTATAGGTTAACTTACATGTCCAGTCGAATGGTTGGACAATCGACGAACAAAAAATGCAACGTCAACCTGAGTTGGACCGGCTGAGGAGCGCGAGCCACCAAGATGAGAGCCGAGAAACGGCTGGAGCTTCGTATTACCTCGGGAGTTGTAAGACAGCGAAACTCGCCGGCAAAGCGCCAGCTCAGTTGAACGTCTCCCTCGCGACGGGCCGGAATTCCTTCCCGTCCCACTCGTAATAATGCGCGGCGTCCGGCTGCTCCTCATTGATGAGGCCGTTGAACACGATCAGCCGGCTGTCGGCCTGGTACACGATCGTCTCCACCTCCCAGTTCGACGAGCAGCATACGATCCATGGCGCCATGGTGACGACGCCGGACTTGGCGTCGATCACCGCGCCGCTGACGCAACTCGCCCCGCAGCCCCATTTGGCGAAGATGAAGTGGCCGGCGAAGTCTGGCCTGCCCTTCGCGGCCTCGTTGATGTGGGTGCGGAACATGCGTTTGTCCTCCGTGTCGAGGATCGGCCTTGCAACCTTGCCCGTGTAAACCTTGGCCGGGTAATCGGAGAATTTCGGCGTGTCGGCGAACGCTGGCGTCGCCAGCAGGGCCATGGCAAGCAGCACATGCCGAAACATTTCGTCACCTCCCGGTCGGCTCGATGCCGCAGTGCTACCGCCTTGCGGAGCATTTCGCCAGTCGACCTGCACGCGCCGCGGGACGCTGAACTCATCGCTCTCTGAGGAAATCCTTGAGTTTTGCGTCGTCCAGCCCCGCCTCTGCTGCGATCCTTTTGGCCAGCTCGGCGGCTGCCGGCCTTGCCGTGCCCTCCGGCCGGTCCATCCAGTACGATACCGGATTGAGCACCGTGCGCCTGTCGACCGCGACCAGGCAGCCTGCCTCCATCGGCATCTCTGTCAGCGGCGGCCGTGCCAGCGCGATGCCCAGCCCGTTGGCTGCCGCGTCGAGCACTAGGTTGTAGTCCTCGAAGCGGCGGTCCTGCGCCCGCGGCCGGTAATCGATTCCGTGCGCACCGAGCCATGCCCGCCATCCCGTCGCGTCGGAATCGTGAATCAGCGGGAATTTCAGCACCCGCTCCGGCGCGCCGCTGCCGATCGCCTTCGCCATGTCGGGCGAAGCGACCGGGAAAATATGCTCTTCGAAAAGCGATATCGAAATGCGGCCCGGAATGCCGCCGCGCCCGCAACGCACCGACAGGTCGATGCCCTCGCTGCCGATGTCGTTCTGGCGCAGGTCGACATCGAGCACGATGCGCAGCGGCGGTTCGCCGGCTTCGAGCTGCCTCAGCCGCGGGATCAGCCACAGGCTGCAGATCGACGGGATGGTGGCGAGCCGCACTACGGCCGCGCCGCGCGGCTCCGTCCAGCGGTCGGTGTTGTCGGCGATCAGCGCGAACGCTTCGCTTGCCCTCAGGAACAGGCGGTTGCCCTCGATCGTCAGCGACACGCCGCGCGCGCCGCGTTCGAATACCTTGAAGCCCAGCCAGTTCTCGAGCTTGGCGATCTGCCGGCTCACCGCGCCGTGGGTGAGGTTCAACCTTTCGGCCGCTGCGGAAAAACTGCCGGTGCGCGCCGCCACCTCGAAGGCGTGCAGGGTGTCGAGCGGTGGTAGGAGACGCGTCGAGCTGTGAGCCATGCTCACAGCAGAGCCTCGAAATACTCGTTTGTCAATCAGCTCGCGGAAAGGCTTAATCGCGCCGCGTCCAATGATGAGGTGCCGAAATGTCCGCCGTCGCGATCAATCCTCCGGCCACTCGCCTCGACGCAGTCACCATGACGGCGGTCGCCGTCACGATCGTTGCCTGGGCGTCCGCCTTCCCGGCGATCCGCGCCGGGCTCGCCGCCTTCGGCCCGGCCGAGCTCGGCGCGATCCGCTTCGCCATTGCCGCCCTGCCTGCGGCTATCTTCCTGGCTTTCACGCGTCCGAAGCTCCCGTCCTGGTCGGAGGCTTGGCGCTTCGTTTATGGCGGCATCGTTTTCGTCGCGCTCTACACGACGCTGCTCAATTTCGGCGAGGTCACCGTCGCGGCCGGCGCCGCCTCCTTCATCATCAATGTCGCGCCGATCATGGTGGCGCTGATCGCGACGCTTACGCTCGGCGAACGCTTCTCGGGCCTCGCCTGGCTCGGCACATTCGTCTCCTTTGCCGGCATCGGGCTGATCGCGCTGGGCGAAGGCGAGGGGCTCAGGATCGATCAGGGCGCGCTGCTGATCCTTGGCGCGGCCTTCTGCACGGCTTCCACGGCCGTCGTCCAGAAGCCGCTGTTCCGTACCCACAAGCCGCTCGCCGTTTCGGCCTGGAACATGGTGATCGGCGCGCTCGCCCTGCTGCCCGCGCTATCGTCCGGCATCCAGCAGGCCTCGAGCGCTAGCTTTGAAGCCCTGGCATCCGCGATTTATCTCGGCATCGTGCCTTCCTTCATCGCCTATGGAAGCTGGGCCGTAGCACTCTCGCGGCTTCCTGCCTCCCGCGCCTCCAATTTCCTCTATCTTGTCCCCCCGACCGCAACCCTGATGGGTTTCGTCTGGCTCGGCGAGGTCCCCGGCATTGCCGGCATCGTCGGCGGCCTGATGGCGCTGGGCGGTGTCGTGATCGTCAATCTGAAGAGGTGAGCACCAGCTTTCTGAAGAGGTGATCGTCAATCTGAAGAGGTGAGGGCCGGCTTCCGTTGCGGCATCGGGTCGCATTCGCCCATGGCGTCGCGCCGAAAGTGGGCGCCGGTTTTCGGCAAAAGCGATGCGAAAACAATAAGCTGAAGCAAATCGCCCCGGTTCGGAAAACCGGGTGCTTTGCTTCAGGCCGGGCCGGCTTGCTCTTACATTTGCCGATTTTCTGACTATCTGCTTGTTTGACGGCAAAACGTCCGTTCCCCGACATCATCTGAAAATCAGGAACTGCAAAAATGCAACCGACTCTGGTCGCAATTCCGGCTGACGGCGTTTCATCGCAGGTCGCCCGTGCCGCACAGCGGCCTTCTGTCAAGGCCACGGGCATTCCGCTGGTCGAACTCGGCCACAATCAGTGCCGATTCGCGGTTCACGAGGACCGGTCCGTGCCGGGTGGCCACCTCTTCTGTGCCGAGGCGACTCTGGAAGGTCGCAGATATTGCGCCGAGCATCACCGTGTGGTGACTGCCGTCGAGCTTCGCCGCGGTGGCTCGAGCTTCACCGCCCAGAAGCGGGCGGCCTAGCGACGCAGATTGGCGGCGGCCTGCGGTAATCGCGGGCCGGTCGCATTGGGTGACCTCGCAAGGCTATTCCGGTTGCTTGAACCGCGCAGCCCGTCCCCAATTCTGTCCCAATTGCCTGCCATCCACCCTCCACGCGGATCAATCCATGACTCCGCGCGGAGATTGTCGATGACCTGACCATGCCTCCTTTCCGGACCTCGCCCGCCTCTCGACGGGAGAGGTGCGTCCAACGGAAAGGAGACGGACATGGGAAAGGTTACGATCAGGCTGAACCGCAGCGCCGCGGAAAAATCCCGAAACAAGGATGCGCTGAAGAAAGCTGCGCTCGAAGCCTTCGACAAGGCCGGGCGCGGCGACATCTTCTGCTTGCCCTTCGAAGCCAGTGGCCAGCGCTTTGCGCTGTCGTCGCGCATGCTCGTCGAGGTCGACTGGCTGCCCAACCGGATCCCGGGCCGCGCTCTGCGCGACGCCGGCAAGCCGAAGCCGAGAAGGGGAAAAGGGTGAAGCCGGGCCGTTCCGCCCGGCCCGACCTCAAGCGCTCGCAAAAATATCCACCTTGATGGGCTGGCTGAGGATTAGCCAGCCGTCGTCACCCTGCTCCGCGACGGCAAGCATCGCGTGGGTGATCGCCTGCCGGTCGCGCTCGATCACGTCCCGCCGAGCTGGTGCGACGGCCGCGACGCGATCCAGGAATTCATCGACGTTTCGGTAGGCGTCTCGCCGTACATAATTGAGCGATCCCGTGCGCTTCAGTTCGCCGGAAGACACCGCCGCCTCCATCGTCTCCTGTGCCGCCTGTCGCACGGCGGTCTCGTCCTCCACCAGCCTCATGGCCTTGGAGGAATTGCCGCTCGCCAGCGGCTCCAGCACGATCAAGCTGCCGTCAGCCTTCAGCACGCGTTTTGCTTCCCGCAGCGCGGCACGCATGGCCGCCTCCGGCACGTGATGCAGCGAGTTGACCATCAACGCCATGTCGAACGTCCCATCGTCGAACGGCAAGGCCTCGGCTCCGGCAGCGATGAACCTTGCCTGCGGAACCGCTGCGCGGGCTGTCGCCAACGCCTCGTCTAGGGGATCGATGCCGGTGACCTCTGCTCCCTCCGCGGCGAGTTGCTTCGCCATCGCGCCGCCGCCGCAACCGATATCCAGGATTCTGAGCCCGGTGATCGGCCATCGTACGGATTTCACCA
>Ga0081539_10003488_pt1 | contig 19217 bp, 21 predicted proteins | sample TabmetS4T2R2_FD_71023 | JGI IMG/M metagenome (GOLD analysis project Ga0081539, IMG submission 71023) | Tabebuia heterophylla rhizosphere microbial communities from the University of Puerto Rico - S4T2R2 | ecosystem: Host-associated > Plants > Roots > Rhizosphere ...
GGACGCTGCCCAAGGATCTCGTCGACGTCATTCCGGCACAGCGCGGGGTCCCCCCCCGCACGCCGTTAGGGGTCACCTGGCCAGCCAGGTGGCCAGCCGTCTAGCACCAGGCGCCCCAGAGCGACCGCGTGCGGGATGATGGCAGGCACGTCTGCAGACGGATCGCCACGTGCACAACGAAGGGTGGCGGTGTCCGTGCGCCACCCGCAGGCCTCCAGCCGCATCGCTGTAAAGGAGATACCCATCCCATGCGCATCTTCTGTATGTTGCCGGCCGCCCGAGGCGTCTATCCGCCGGAGGCAGCGGAGCGCCGCCTCGCCCTGATGCGCTCCTACACGACCCCAGCAACCCAGATCGATGTCGACTACATGCCCGCTACCTCCGGCTTCTCACCGTGGGGCAGTCGCCTGGGTGCGGAGCCACCGCCGGACGCCGCGGCGCGCGCAGCCCACCTCAGCGCGCAACGGGCCGTGCAAGCGGAGCAGGAAGGCTACGACGCCTTCTGCCCCTTTGGCACCCTGGATATCGGTGTGCGGGAAGCCCGCACCTTGTCCAGATCCCGGTGGTGGGCCAGGCCGAAGCGTGCTTCCTGTTTTGCGGTCTGCTGGACCGCCCGTTCGCCAGTTGCTCCTCTATGCCCGGCAGTGAAGACCGCATCCGCGCCTGGGCGCGCGACGCAGGCGTTGCGCCCAGGCTGGTGGCCAATACGGCCATTGGCATCCCGAATGCCGAGTACCCCCAGCGCCGCCAGGAGCTCCTGGACCGTTTCGTGGCCTGTGTGCTGGAGGCCCGGGAGCAGGGTGCGGCACTGATGGGCCTGGTGGCGATGTCGATCTGCCCCACGGAGTACGCGGCCAGGGAGCTGTCCGCGGCCTCCGGGCTACCGGTGCTGGATGCCCTGGCCTGCCAGATCGCCCTGGCCGAGTGATGGCACCGGACCGGCCTCCCGCCCAGCCTGCTCCGTAGCCCCCGCAACGTGCCCTAGGAGGGATGCCCGTCGCCAGCGGACAGGAACCGTCATCCGTGGATCACCAGGGACAGTGGTGGATCGGTATGGCATCAGCGCCTCTCCGCCGTGGGCATGAGCGGTAACAGCACGTGCGACGGCCTGGCCTGATCCACGTAGACCGTGTTCGTGGCCACGCGGCTGTGGGTGCTCATGCCTTCGGGTTCCCCAGTGTTAAAGTTCAGGTCAAACTGCGGGAAATTGCTACTGGCGATGTCGAGCCGCAGCCGATGCCCGGGCGCAAACCAGTTGCTACAGGGAAACAGCGCAATGCGGATGGCGTACACCTGGCCTGGTTGCATCAACGTCGCTGACTCCCAGGCGTCGCGGTAGCGTACGCGCAGGATGCCGCCCGTGAGGTTCATAGCGTACCCGTCAGGATAATCGGTGTTGGGCGGATAGACATCGAGGAGCTTGGCAGTAACATCGGTGTCCGGACAATCCGAGCTTATCCACAGGTGGACTACGACGGGGCCAGTGACTTCCACGGCCTGGGTCAGCGGCGCAGTTTGAAACACCAGGATATCCGGGCGCTCGGCCAGCGGGCGGTAGGGGGGACGAGCGCCGAAGAAGGCCGGGGTCTCACACTGATCAAAAGCCCCACCGACCATGATGGGTTCACCCGAGGAGATCGGACCGCCTATGGTGGGCACCGGATGGGTCGGATCGTAGCGATACGTCCGTGGCGGTGCCGCAGCAGCGGGCGTGTCGGGCGACAGTGCCCCATTCGTATGCAAATAGTAGGGGGTGAACTGCGTGTCGGGTAACGGCCAGGTGGCCGCCTGGCGCCAGTGCCCGCCATGCTCCAGACGGCCAGCGGCATTGCGGCGCCCGCTGCCACCCCCCATGACGAAGACCCGCACCGCTGGTTCCGTCTCGACACCATTGTCCACGTTGCGTAACCAGCGGTCGAACCAACGTAAGCGCAGGGTGCAAAAGTCTGGAGCGAGGTTGTCGTCCAGCGTTGCCGTTGGGCCAAAATCGACATCCCCGGCATAGCTATACGAACGATTGCCATGGGTCCAGGGACCGAGGATGAGCCGTACAGGACCGCGTTTGCGGGTCACCAGACCCTGGTAGTTTTCTGTGGCGGTGCGGACATAGGGATCGTACCACGACGACATATGCACCTGTGGCACATCGGCGCTCTGGGCATAATATCCGGCGGCGTAGAGCCCCGGTTGCGCCCAGTAATCGTCGAACGTGCCGTGCGTCCATTGCTCAAAAAGATATGCTTCATACTCCGGCGCTGCTGTCACTGGCGAGTGCCCGGGCTGCCAGGGCATGCGAGCAAACCACTGGTGCAGGTCAACCGCTTCCAGAGTGGCGCGGCGCTGTGGGTCCGCCAGCACGCTCGGGCTCTTCAGGGCATTGTTGTATGCCCAGGTGGCCTGCTTGAGTTCGAAGGCGCCACCCTGGCGAATACCACTCTGATAGGCGTTGGAAAAGCCGCCCGAATCCACAAACATGGCCGCCAGGCCAGGTGGATTGAAGCTGGCGAGCGCCATCTGGGTATGGGCGGCATAGGACAATCCCATGGTCCCGATGCGGCCATTGCACCAGGACTGTTGCACGAGCCAGGCGCAGGTATCGTAGCCGTCCGTAGCCTCGCTGAGGTATTTCTCAAAAACGCCTTCAGAGCCATAGCGGCCACGACAATCTTGATAAACCACGACATAGCCATGTTGGACAAAGAAGGCCGCTACTTCCTGGCGAGATGTGGGGCGCTCCGGGTGATGCCGGGAGATTTCCGAGCGACTCGTCTGCCCTTTCCCGTACGGCGTGCGTTCGAGAATGACCGGGAACGCCCCGGGAACAATCTGCCCCGCGGCCGCGGGGCGATAGACATCGCACGCCAGCTTGATCCCATCCCGCATCGGGACCATGATATCGCGTTCAACCCTCATGTCGTCATACATATCCTCACCCTCGCGTTGGACATGGCGCCTCGTCATGCAGCACTACCGCCATTATGACAACCTCCCCACGCGATGACAACCGCAGCACTCCGTCGGTCTCGATGACGGTCTGCTGGCAAGGGTACGGGGGCATGGGCAACGCAGAGCCGTAGGACAGGTAGACGCGCGGGAGAGATGCGTTTACAATACCTCTCTATACAGCCGTATCTCTGTGCCAAGCTTCATGATTTGCGATGCCCACCGGGATGACCCGTACTCGTGACTGCGCGGTCTAGCGCGGGCGAGGATGCAGCGACAGACGTAGGAGGACGCATGCGACGCTATCATGATATGGGTGGGCAGCCGGCGGGGCCCATCGATACTTCTGACCACGCCATGGAACCCTGGGCCAAGACGCTCACCGCCATTGTGGGTGCCCTACGGGCGCAAGGCCTCTCGCGGGTGGACGAACTGCGGCGCCACATCGAGGATCTGGCACCGCAGGACTACGACCGGTCCTATTTCGAGCGCTGGGCTGAGGCCTTCTGTGACCTGCTCGAAGAGAAGGGCTTCACCAGCCGGGCTGAGATTGAGGCGCGTATGGCCGTGATTAAGGCCGAGCTCGAGGCACGCCCATGAGCCCGGCAGCGGTGAGCCCACGGCGTTTCGCGCCTGGCGATCGGGTCACGGTGGCGCACACCCATCCCCCTGGCCACCGGCGTATTCCCTATTATATTCGCGGCAAATCGGGCCTGGTGGAGCGCTATTGCGGTGCCTTCCCAAATCCGGAAGAGCTAGCCTACGGCTTCGACGGTTTGCCGGCGCGGCATCTCTACCGCGTGCGCTTCCAGCAAACAGATATCTGGCCAGCCTATACCGGGCCGGCACACGACACATTGGATCTGGAGGTCTATGAGCACTGGCTCAGACCGGCTGAGGAGGACGCATCATGAATGACAAAGCAGTACACCAGCACGCCGAAGGTCACGCCCATGCCATCCTGCGCTGGTCAGATGACAGCGCCCACGACATCGATGAGACGGCGCGCTATCCCTTGATGACCGAGGCCATCCGCCAGATCCTGGTGGAGAAGGGGCTCATCTCCGCCGATGCCGTACGCCGCTTGATCGAGCAGATGGATGCCCGGTCTGACGTGACCGGCGGCACGATCGTCGCCCGGGCCTGGGTCGACGCCGCGTTCAAGGAGCGCTTGCTGGCGAACGCCAAGGAGGCGATTGCAGAACTCGGCATCTCCGAGGTGGACGCCGCCCATCTGATCGTCGTCGAAAACACCGAGACGGTGCACAACGTGGTCGTCTGCACCTTGTGCTCCTGTTATCCACGCATGGTCCTGGGGATGCCGCCGGAGTGGTACAAGAGCAAAGCGTACCGTTCGCGTGTCGTGCGCGAGCCGCGCGCTGTCCTCAAAGAATTCGGCACCGAACTGGCAGATACCGTCACCGTCCGCGTCCACGATAGCAACGCTGACATGCGGTATCTGGTGCTGCCGATGCGCCCCCTGGGCACTGAGGGGTGGTCGGAAGACGCCCTCGCCCATCTCGTCACCCGCGACTGTATGGTGGGCGTAACCGTACCCCGGGTACCGGCAAAGGCTCACGCGGTCGAGTAGGTGTAGGCGTGGTCAACGTATGGTCTGCAGTGAGGGACCATACCGAGGAGCAACACCTATGGGCCGAACATTTCCAGCGGACGTGGCTGCTGCATCCCAAAGGCCCAGAGGTCAATAGAAGGTGTGTGGGCTGGACGAAACGCGATCACGCGTACGGAGGGTACCACTATGGTTTCCAGTGTCCGCGCCTTGGCGATCGAAGAGGCCACCATCGCTGATATCCATACGGCCTATCGTGCCGGTACACTCACCGTGCACGCCGTCACCGCCGCCTGCCTCGCTCGGATAGCGGCTTACGACAAAGACGGTCCCTACATTAATGCGCTCATTACCGTGAACGCGCAGGCTCTCGAAGACGCCGATGCCCTCGATACCGCCTACAAGGCCTCAGGGACATTCAGCGGTCCGCTCCACGGCATCCCCGTTATTGTCAAAGACAATCTCGATGCGGTCGGCATGCCGATGACCGCTGGTTTCCAGGGATGGAAAAAGTACTATCCGCCTACCGACGCGCCCGTGGTCGCAAAGATCAAGGCCGCTGGCGGCATCATCCTCGCCAAGGCTTCGCTCTCCGAATTTGCCAAAGGCGGCGGCGACAACATCAATTCCGTCCTGCCCGGCTTTGCCCGCAATCCTTACAACACCGCTTATGCCACCGGGGGTTCCTCCGGGGGCACCGGCGCGGCGCTCGCTGCGAACTTCGCTGTTGTCGGCATCGGCACGGATACCGGCGGTTCTGTCCGGATGCCGGCGGCGCATAATGCGCTTGTCGGGCTCCGCCCCACGGTGGGCCTAGTGTCCCGGACCGGTGTCGTGCCACTCGATGGAGTACGCGATACTGCCGGCCCCATGGCCCGCAGTGTCACCGATATGACCATCCTGCTGGATGTCATCGTCGGCCCTGATCTTGATGATGCCGCGACGGCCCGCAGCGCTGGCCACATACCACCCAGCTACCTGCCTTTTCTCAAAAAAGACGGCCTAAACACTGCCCGTCTTGGCGTCCTCCGCCAGGTTTTTCCTCCACAGATGACGGATCCGCGCATCATCGCGCACTTTGAGCAGACGATCGCGGAACTCAAAGCGGCTGGTGCCGAGATCGTTGAGCCGTTCATTGTCCCCGAACTCGATACGATACCGCGTCCGCCACAGACCAACGCCCAATTTAAAACGAATCTCACCACGTGGCTGTCAAAACATCCCGGCGTACCTTATCCTTCCGTCGAAGCCATCGCTGCCTCTAAGCTGCTCCACCCGTTACACCAGCAGAGCTTTGACGAAGCGGTGGACGCGCTGCCCGCCGAGCACGATGCGGCGACCATTGAAGGCCGTCAAAACGAGGCACGTTTCCGCGTGGCTTTCCTGCAGGCCATGGCCTCCGCTCACGTCGATGCGCTGGTCTTCCCAACGTGGGCGCAGCTCCCAGCTATCAACGGCGACCGCAACACCCAAATTACCGACGATCCCAAACCTGCTCCCCATGCTGGCCCCACACATCTGGGTAGCAGTCTCACCTTTGTTGGTAGCATGCTCCAATGGCCGGCGCTCTCCGTACCGAATGGTTACATCCAAGGTCTGCCCACTGGTCTGCAAATACTCGCGCGCGCCTGGGATGAGGCAAAGATCATCCAGTACGCTTACGCCTACGAACAAGCGACCCACTACCGGCAGCCGCCGCCCGCTGTCCCCCCGCTCGCACTGCCGATGCTAGCCGGAGGACACACGCTGCGTGGCTTATAATGCCGAAGAGAGAAAGCGCAATACGATTAGCATAGTCATCTGAGTTTATCCCGCTTTCTTTCTGGTATGATGTGCCTCAGTTGGTCCCGCCCTTCGAGGCTGCGTTCCACACCCGGATGGCGGCGTGGATCCACATCCTCTTGCCGGCGTTGCTCGCGGCACTGCGCGCCCGCGGCGATGCCCCGGCTCGCTCCCTGACGGCCTTGGCGCAGTGGCTCGGCGTGGCGGTAGCCGACGCGGCCACCGTGGTTGCCCCCTGGCGGAGGAGCCCGCACCCGGGACCACCGTCTCGGCCGCCACGCCAGAGTCCCCCCTTTTGCCCATGACGGAACGGCGCATCGTCCGCCCCCAAGACCCTGTTGCACAGACGGACTGTTATAGCAGGAAGAAAAAGGATCATACCGTCAAAAACGTCCTACTCGTCAATGCCTTCCTCACGATCCTCTTTCTGAGCGACACCTATGGCGGCCGTGTGCATGAGCTGCGCATCGCTGAGGCCACCCCTTACCCGCTCCCGGCCGGGAGTCGGTTGTTGCAGGATCTGGGCTTCCTAGCGTTCACCCTCCCCCAGGTGGAGCTCCTCATGCCAACGAAGAAACCCCGTGGCCAGGAGCTCCCCCTGGAGGAGCAACTGGCGAACCAAGCCCTGCACGATCGCCGATTACGGATCGAGCACGCAACAGCAGCGTCAAGCGCTGTCGCATGGTGAAAGACCCGATGCGCCTGTGGAAGCAGGGCATCCGTGATCTGGTGATGGAACTCTGCTGTGACCTGCATAATTTCCGGGTGCGTCTGACCCCCGTGGCGGCCGATGGTTTAATCGGGATAAGCTCAATGGATGATGGTTGGCTCGTCGCTTCTTAGGAGCGTTCCGCGATGGGAGGCAGCGCCCAAGTCGAGGTTGCCGTAGCCATACTTCCGAGCGAATACATACAGTCAAAGTCATGATGTGTTAAAATTCCCACGCTCTTTATTGGAGTGTTTCACTGATGCGGTCTGTTATGCCGCGTGAATGGCGAAAGCCGAGCGAAGGAGAGAAGAGGATGACTGCTCCACTCAGTGAAATCACAATCACCTCCGTCTATAAGAACCGCGATGGGCAGCGCGTTCCGCTACCCAAACGCATGGCGCAATGCACGCCGGACATGGAAGCGGCGATACGGGCCGTAAGCGCTGAACTGGAGCAGCGTAGCGGGCGGCTTTTCCTATCGGATCTTTTTCGCAGTTTCGACATGCAGCTGCAGTCGCATATGGATTTCGTGAACGGCAAGAAGAAGGCTTTTAGCCCGCCGCCCGGTGGAAGCCTGCACGAGGCAGGCCGCGCCCTCGATTTAGACCTGGATAACCTTGGTATAAAACTGAGTGACTTCTGGGACCTGGCGCGCCCGCACGGACTGCTGCCTATCATCGACAAGCCGACAGCAGGCGTGAGCGAATCCTGGCATTTCGACTGCCGCGGTAGTCACCAAATCATCTATGACTACTACAAAGAAGGCAAGGGCACGAACTTCAAACCTTATGCGGCTATGGCAGCGAGTGCCATCCTCTCCATCGGTGTGAAAGTGGAAAAGTTCGGCTCGAACCAGACGGCGGCTGCAATCCAGAGCGCTCTGATTCGCCTGGACCAGACTATCGGCGACATCGACGGCAGTATCGGAAAAAAATCGAGGGCTGGGCTAGAGGCGGTTGGTGTGCCTTTCGGGGATCTGCAGACGATGCTCACGATGCTAGAGGGGCTACTCCGTCAAAAATTTCCGCAGGAGTATGCGAGCGACGAAAGCATCGCATTCGCCGAGGCTCCACCCCATGTGACTCAGTAGCGCGCCCGACTGCCGGGTATACATACTGTGCGGAAAAGGAGCTGTTATGGCGCCAAGGACAGCATACTGCGGTGTGGCGGTCGCACTGCTTACTGGTCTCCTCGGCCTGTTACCTTCCGTCTCGGTTGGCGTACAGCGGCTCACCCCGCCGTTCCGTATCACGGCACTCAAGGTAATGCTCTTTTATGGGCAGACGGGCACATTCTCGCCGGACTTGTTCGGGTCCTCCGATCCCACGTTACAAAACGTGCGTACCGGTGAGGGACAGGCCACTGCCGCTCTGGTAGTGATTGAAATCACAGGTCGGCCAGATATCTATGACCCAACACGCAAGATTGCCTTCACGGCTACCACCGCGCGTCGTGCTCTGCTGACCAAGGCGCTGGAGCTAGGCCGGCCTGGCGAGGATGGCAAGTTCCACACGGCCTTCTGGCTTTACGATATCGGTTGCACACCTCTCATGCTTCGAGCGCGTATCGTCGGGCAGATAGAAAATTCTGCAGTACAAAAGACAATCAACTTCAGATGTGGAGACTGAGTCTCAAGCGCAGAGTCGCTATCTTAACAACCGGTGCGAGAACGTGCATCGGGCCGACGCGTCAACGCGAGTATCGCATGCAGGGGTTGAAGTCAACAGGCCATGCCCAACGCTTTCTGGCCGCGTATGGTCCCATTGCCCAGCACTTTCGCCCTCGACGGCCTCTGCCTGTCTGTGTCGGCATACCGAGAAGAGATGCAAAACCACTTCGAGAGTTGGGCCGACATAACGGGGACAAAGCGGGCTGCCTAAGCGTCGAGTCGGCGGAAATTGCATCTGGAAAGTGTCTATGTTGCCTGGGGACACTATCATCCCCAACAACTTAACATTGTATCCCTGATGGTCTCTTATGCCCTTGATTTCTCCTATACTCTCTTGCCTAGGACAAGCAGATGGTGTACAGGCTGGTCGTCTGTGGAAGGCGTGCAGAGCCGAGATGAGGTCCATCCCTCTCCTGGTGTGCCTCTTTGGTGTGCTCCTCTGCGTACGCCACAGGCTTGTGCAGTCTTCGTCACCGCACAAAGGCAAAAGAGGTCAGGCGTGTCCAGGCACAAACTGGATGACGCCCCACGCGCCATTGGTCAGCCATGTCGGATCACGCTGCCACAGCTCGTGCACCTGCGCGCTCGTCAGTCCAGCGATCACTTCGGCTTTGCACGTGCGTAAGAATACCAGTGGGGTGGGAAAATAACTCACCACGTCGGCCAACGGCGTCGTCCATGGCCAATGCGCGTCGCCGAGCGCACGCCGATAATTGGCATCCCCTTTCGCCAGCACCACATCGGCCTCCGCGAGGAGCGCTCGCACGTCGTCGGGCATCTCCCACAGCGGCAGGGGCGAGGTCCAGAAGGGATGCGTATACACTTGTAAACGCCTGTGCCGTACGTACGCATGCAGTCGTTCCCCCAACGTCCGTAAGGCGCTGTCAGCATGGTGCCGCAGCCACGCGATGGTGGTGTGCACATCCGCGATGATCGCATCGGACACAAAGGTGGGATGCAATTTGGCGTGCAAACGCACGGTCTGGACCTGGGCGGTACTGAGCAGATACTCGGCCAAGCACAGGTCACTGAGCAGTTCCAAGCCCGCATTGTCGAGTAGGCAATCGACACACGGAGGATGGGCCCGCGGCGCGTCGTGCAGCGCGGAGAAATAGTGCGCCACCGCCTCGGTCTCATTCACCACGAGATGCTCCTGCAAATGGTCCGCCTGCGGGTGGCTGGGTTGAGTGGGGTCGTCCGGCGCCCACAGGCTCATGTCCGCCTGGTTGCTCCACAGCGCGAGGGTGAGCAGGTGAATGAGACCCTCGGGGCGCCACCCATCTGCGCGCAGGTGATGGGCCTGCGTGGCCAGCATCCGACCACGCGCCACGGTAGTGTGCAAGCCCTGCTGCTTCTGGGCGGCAAAGGGGTCGAACCCGGTGCGAAAGAAGTCCGTGATCGCGACGAGACGACGATAGAAATACGTCTCAGCAAAGAACCAGGGCACTTGCAACCAGTTGTGGTCCAGGTAGGGGCGCACATAGTCGTGCCAGTCTGGCATATCCGGGGCCGCAGGATCGGCGAACGCTTCCAGGGTGCGGTGCGGGATAGCGGCGATAAGGTCTGCAATCTGGTGACGCATCGCGGCCGTCAGGGGGTTGTCCGCCAATACGCGTTGGGTAATATGCGGCAAGCGGTGCACAATAGAGTGTTCGGCAAAGGAGCCCGCGTCGGCGCCTCGTAAGGGCGGCGGGACGGCTAACTTCGGTGTAGACATGCCTCTGGCCTAGATTCACGCTCACAAGGGCCCCACCTGGGACGCCTCAGTCTGGTTGGGTAGCTTCTAGAGCGCATTATATACCATCACTCGGGCGCAGCCAAACCCAGAAGCACCGTCTCCGTGGGTCGCTCCAGACACACATCCCTGAAAAGCGCCCAAACAGGAACGCTCAATTTATCATAATTTGTAGCGCGTACAAACTGGCTGAGGCGCTGGGCATCTCCTCGCCGTGTCAGAGCTTAGCTCGTGCAAAGAGGTGAGTCTCCTTGATGCCTACGCGCTCACATGGACACCAACTTCGACCTCCTACAAACTCCTATAGATTGAGCGAGAGCGATTTTCAAGGCAACCTGCGAGGGTATCAACGCTGCGCAGGACGGTCTTCTGGCACAGGCAATGGTACCAGGCTAATTTCTATACGTCGGTTTTGGGCGCGTCCCTCTGGGGTCGTATTCGGCGCCAGCGGATGGTGAAAGGCATGCCCACTGGCCACCAAGCGCTCGGCAGGAATTTTGCGCTCCTGGAAGAATCGGCCCAGCGTCACCGCGCGGACTGCCGAAAATTCCCAGTGGCTGGGAAAACGCTCACGCGCGGCTCCAGTCATTGGCGCATTATCCGTATGGCCATCCACACGGTACAGATAGTCTGGGAACGTCTGCAAGACTGCCGCAATCTGCTCCAAGATGTCGCGACTTTCCGGGCGGAGAGCGACTGTACCGGGCCGGAAGAGCGTTTCACTACTGACGCGCAGCGTCAGGCGATCCGGGGCGGGCTGCAGCGTCACAACTTTTTGGGCAATGGCCGTAGCGAGTTCCTGGCTCACGTGTTGGTGCAGCGCCTGTATACCGGCAGTGTGCTGCGCGTCCTGGTCCGCCTGCGCCTGTAATTGTTGCTGTGCCGCATCCGCTGCAGCGGTCGCCCGCTGCAATGCCTCACGCTGGGAGACCAGGGTCTGTTCGTACTGTTGTACCGCGTCCGCCAGGTGGGAGAGTTGGGCCTGTAAAGCGTCGCGTTGCTGCATGGTCTGGGTGTATTGCGTCTGTATCCGCTCTCGTTCCTGTACGGCCTGGGCTTCCTGGGCCTCAAGCTGGGTGCGGACGGCCGTCAGCGCTTGCGCAGTCTCGGCATGGCGGGCTTGCTCCTGTTGCGCGGCATAGCGGGCCTGCTGGAATTGTTCTTGCAAGGTCTCCAAGGCGGCGCGGGTGTCTACCAACGTCTTCTGGACGTTGTCTGCACTGTAGCGCAGCCTCTCGAGTTCTTCCTGCCGCATGGCCAGCTGTTGGTGCAGAAGTGCACGCTCCTCCGTAGCACGTCCCTGGAGGTGTTGATGCTCCAGGAGTGCCGTCTGGAGTTGCGTTTGCAGCTGGACATTGTGCTGCTCTGCTGCCGTAGCACGCTGGGTGGCCTGTTCAGAGAGGGTTTGTCCCCGGGCTAAGTCTGCGGCCATGGCGGTGCGTTGTTCTTGCAGTGCGGCCAACGCTGACATGGCTTCGGCATGGCGCGCTTGCCACTGCTGTGTGTCAGTCTGGACAGCGTGCAGTTGCTGTTGCACAGCTTGGAGGGCTTCCTGCGCCTGGGCCATAGCCTGACGGAGTTGCCCAAATTCCTGGACTTGGACCGCCGCATGCGCCGCTTCTACCTGACGGATGGTCTCATCCCGTTCCGTCAGCTGGGCTTGCAACGTGGTCTGCTGTTGCTGGGCCTGCTCGTAGCGCAGGTGTGAGGCGGTGCTTTCCTGCGTGCTTTGGGCTATCTGGCTGCGCAGCTGTTGCTGGAGCGCCTCTCCGGCGGCAACGGCTTGCTGCAACTGCGTCTGCGTCTCTGCCAGAGACTGCACGGTGGCTGTGTGGCGCTCCTGCCACTGCTGTGCCTCGGTCTGCGCGGCGTGCTGCTGCTGTTGTAACTCCTGCTGCGTGTGCCGGGCCTGGGCCAGCTCCTGCTGCGACTGGGCCAACGCCTCTTGGTGTATCGTGCGTAATTCTTGTAAACTGGCCAGGCCTACCTGCTGCGCTGTCCGCACCTGCACCAGCACGTCGGCTACGGTCTGCAGGTCCTGAAGCTGCTGCCGCAGCTGGGCCTGCTCGTCCAGCCATGCGGTACGTGCAGCGGTCAGCTGTGTCGTCTGGTGCTGCAGCATGTCGCGCTCCTGGACGGCCTGTTGGTGCTCAGCTTGGAGGCGGACAATTTCCCGCACCTGCTGGTCGGCGTCGCTGAAGAGCGCCAATTGGGCGTGCTGCTTACTCACCAGCTGCCGTAAGCTGGTGAGCTCTTCAGCCCAGGGAGCACACATGGCTCGTTGTTCCTGCAGGGCGATGCGCGTCTCACGAAGCTCTTCATCGACGGCCTGTACCCGCTCCTCATATCCACGGGCGGTTGCCTGCCACTGGTCACGCTGTGTTTGCACAGCAGCGTGCTCCTGACTCTGCTGCTGGACGAGTTGTTGCAGTGTCTGGTTGGATTGGAGCAACTGGTCATGCTCCTTCTGGAGTGACGCCACCACGTCTTGGGCCTGTTGCAGCTGGGTCTCGGTGTGGACCACCTGCGCTTGCGCCTGTTGTCGCTGTGCCTCGGTGTCCGTTATCTGGGCACGTGTGTGTTCGATCTGCTGTTGTAAACGCTGGACGAGAGCCTGCGCAGCTTCAAGCTGGTGCTGGGAAGTCATCAGAGTTTGCCGCACCGTGTCGACTTCTTGCCGCAGGGTCCGAGAAGTTGCCATCTGTTTACTCACCACCGTAAGTAGGATAATGAGGCACAGCGCCAGGACTCCGAGCGTTACTCTCATACCTTGTGTCATGTCCCTCTCCTATCTGATAGTCTATGGCATGCAAAGGGGCTCTGTCGCACATTTTGCTCCGGGAGCCAGGCAGGGGCAGTTGCTCCTGTCTCGGGGGAGATGACGCGGCCAGAGCGTCGCACAATGCGACCGCCGTGCAGCCCTCGGCCCCGGCCGCCACGCCCCGCTGGCGTTGCTGGAGCCTCTGCAGGCGTGCGAGCCCCCCCGGGTCTCGGGGGCGGCGGCCACCGCTTGCCCCCCCGCCTCGGCCGGGGCCCCCGCTGCCCGGTGCGCTGCGCCTGCGCCACGCTCTGATTGCCATATCGCCCCGGACGGCTGGCGCTGGTCGGGCCGTGGGCCTCGGTGGAGCGGGTGCGGGCGGCGGTCTGGGCGTCCCTGCCGGCGCTGGGCAGGCGCGCCGGGCGACCCGGGCGGCGGCGCGCCTGCTTCCGCAACTGCCGCGCGGCCGCGGTGGCCCGGGGCGCCGTGCGGCGAGAGTCCCGGGGCGGGCCGGGTGGCTCCACCGCCCGCGCCCGAGCGCGCTCCTGGCCCTGGCCCTGCATGGACGGCGCGGCCAGCCGCCCGCAGCTCCCCCGGGCCGCGGGCGCCGCGGGGACGCCCCCGACCCGCGGCGGCCCAGGACAAGGAGGTCGGGGGGGCCAGGAGCCCCGTGACAGCTGACGGCCCTCGTCGCTCTCCCTCGCGGGGTACGCTGCGTCATAGCAGGAGAGCATACCTCAAATCACCTCCAGGGCAAACTTGCGACATATATGGACCCGCCAGGCACGGCCTCGACACATTTCCCCTGGACAACCCTGCCCACAGGCGTGATAATGGCTGGAAACCCGCACTGTCGCCTCAGGCGATGCGCCCCCTCGCAACGTGGAGAACGCTCATGACCGTCCATGGCCTGCATCGTGAAGCCAGCATCGAGATCCATGCCTCCCCGGAGGCCGTCTACGACCTCGTCTCCGATCTCCCACGCATGGGGGAGTGGAGCCCCGAGAACATCGGTGGCGAGTGGCAGGGCGGCGGCAGCGGCAAGGTCGGCGATCGCTATATCGGCCACAATCGGACCAGCGAGCGCGCATGGTCGGTGCCGGTGCTGGTCACCGTGGCTGAGCGCGGCCGGTGCTTCGAATTCGTGACGCGTCCCGACGAAGGCCCGTATGTGCGCTGGACCTACCGCCTGGAGCCCAGCGGTGGCGGCACGCGCGTGACGGAAATATGGGACGTAGAACAACTTCCGCCCGCGATGCAGAGTGCCACCCAGGAACAACTGGACGCACGCGCGCGCTACACCGAAGATATGCTGATCAAAACCCTCGCCGCCATCAAAGCGACGGCCGAGGGCTGACACGCCGCGCCACCGCAGGCCCAGGCATCACCCGTCTGCCCTATGGCACCCTGAGGAGCACGCCAGCATGCCCTATCGACCACGACCTGAGGCCGCGGCGGAACCGCCGCGGCGCGACACCGCCCAGCGCTTGCGCACCATCGAGCGCTGGCTGCACCACGCTGAGGAGGAGCTCCTCTACGCGCCCGATGTCCAGGGCGAGGCCGCTGCGACGCTCCTCGACGCCCCCCGCTACTATCTCTGCTGGGGCGCAGGCGGCATGGGGGTTCTGGCCATTCTGCGCTTCCCCATGGACGCCCGGCACCCGGTGGCGCAGAAGCCGTATGGGGCGTATGCCGTGGGGGACGTGTTTCCCTTCACGTCTCAGGGCCAGCGGTATCAGGGGCGCGTCATCGAGCGCCTGGTGTCGCGGGCCGATGGCCTGGTGGAACTCCACGTGCAGGCCGCGCCAGGGGCAGAGCCCGCGCCGGAAGGTGAGCCGCGGTGAACAGAAGGAGGATCCGATGAGTCTCTTGCACGTCGAAGGCGTTACGCACTGGTCAATTCCCGTCAACAACCTGGAGGAGGCGGAGGCCTTCTACGGGGACCTGCTCGGTCTCACCCCGGTGGGCCGGCTCGGCACCTCCCGGATATCATGTTTCACCGTCGGTGCGCACCATATCCTGCTCTGCGAACGTGCCGCGACGATTGATCACACCTTTGTCGAGGATCCGAAGGTGCATCACTCGTTCACGGTGAGCCCGGAGACCCTCGTCCGGGCGTGCAAGCTGTTTCGGGAACGGCAGATCCGGATCGAGCACCTGTATCATCGGAAGGAGGGGGTCTTCCCCGGTCGGGAACTCTATTTTTTCGATCCCAGTGGCAATCGGCTGGAATTGCGCGACCCGACCTGGCACGCCGGCATGCCGGAGCCGACCTTCGAGGAACTCGCCAATAGGTGAAGGGTCTGACCCACGCGGTGGGCCAGGAATCCATCAAAAGACACGTGCACGCGCGTTCGGTAACGTGACGAGGAGAGCGGCCGCTTGCGGGCTATGCTGGGCAAAGGTGGCCATGGCCGTCCCCGTGGCGGTCCCTCGCAATTCCGGGTCACGACTCAAGTACCCGATGAGAATAATCTTGTTAAACGTAGTCACCATGCAGAAACTCCTTGCTCGTTCTGGTGCAGCGGCGTTCACCATACGCACGCGGTTAGTGTTGCTTGCCCGCTCTGCAACTCGTAAGCCGCAGAGGTGATGATGGGTAGGAACGCGCCTCGTGAGCCCTAGGATAGGCTGGGTGATGTCGCGCCACGGTATGGCGGGAGACAGCACTGTGCGCAAGGGACCAGAGGTGTTGCAGGTCCATGGAGGTCAGTTGCTCGTGACGGCACACAGCACTCTTTCTCCGTGAGGAAACAGTGCGATACTCCCGTGAGCACCACGTCTCTAGAGCAACAGCCAGACCGTCCCAGGACGCAGACAGGCTGGAGGCCTGCGCCCTCCCTGGAAGGGACGTTGTGCGACGTCTCCCTTCCAGGAGGTAGCCCAAGGCGATACACCACGACGATGCGCTGCAGCACCATCGCAGGGTGTCAGGATGCAGCACGACCACAGGCGACTGGCACAGAGGTGCAACGGACATGTGGAACAGGGAACGCGAAGCCTGATGGCCGTGAGGCCTCAGCTGCAGTGGTGGGCCCAACGTTGTAGGCAGTAGGGACGCCTGTAGAAGCGCAGGAGACCGGACGCGTAACACTGTACGCCGGAGGGGTGGACCGCAGTCCACAGGAACCAGGAGCCCGATAACCTGGCACGACCGATGGGTCTTTTCCTCCCCAGTAAACTGGAGGATACAGCGATGATGTTCGGCAGACGCTCATTCATGATCACCGGCGCCGCGGCGGCGGATTTCGGAACGGGCGGCGGTGCGGTCTGGGCGGCGGAGACGCCGATCCGCTATCCCGAGCCCAACGTCAAGGTGCTCGACCCGCGCTTTCAGCCATATGTGCTGGGCAACGCGGCGATCGAGCGCATCGCCGGCGGCTGCCGCTTTACTGAGGGGCCGGTGTGGTTCGGCGATGGCCGCTACCTCCTGTGGAGCGACATCCCGAGCGACCGGATCTTGAAATGGGAGGAGGAAACAGGCGCGATCAGCGTGTTTCGCCGCCCCTCGAACTATGCCAATGGCAACACCCGCGACCGCCAGGGCCGCCTGATCACGTGCGAGATGGATGCACAACGGCTGACCCGCACTGAATACGACGGCACGATTACGGTCCTCGCCGACAGCTTCGAGGGGAGACGCCTGACCGCCCCCAACGACGTTGTGGTCAAATCGGACGAATCGATCTGGTTCAGCGACAATGGCGCCGGCACGCGCGGCAATTACCTCGGGCATAAGGCACCGTGGGAATTGCCGTTCCGGGTCTACCGGCTCGACCCCGGTACCGGCGCAATGACGATCGCGGTCGACGACATGAAACGGCCAAACGGGCTCGCCTTCTCGCCCGACGAAACCCTGCTCTACGTCGTCGACACGCCTGGCCCTGGGCAGCGGACGGTGCAGGTCTACGATGTGGTCGATAAAGGTACCAAGACGGCCAACAGGCGCGAGTTTTGCAGCGCCGAGCCGGGCGGCAGCGACGGCCTCCGAGTCGACACGGACGGCAACGTCTGGTGCGCCTGGTCTGGTGGCGAGGCCGAGGACGGGGTCGCCGTCTTCGCGCCCGACGGCACGATGATCGGCCGCATCCTGCTGCCCGAGCGCTGCGCCAACGTGTGTTTCGGCGGCAAGAAGCGCAACCGCCTGTTCATGGCCGCGAGCCAGTCGATCTACGCCCTCTATGTCGAGACCCAGGGAGTAGTGGGCGGCTGACCCTCCCCCGGCTCGTGGCACTCGCCACCCTCTCCCGCAATGCGGGAGAGGGTGGCGCCGGTGTGAAGCGATGGAAAGGGGGGTCGTGTTGCAGATGTGCACTTTACCTCTCTACAGGCTATGCTGAGGTCTCCTGCTGCAAGAGAGTGAGAGAGGAGCATCCCTCGGCTTTGCCCCCGTGGTTACACCGACTCGGTCATGAAGGGTGGCAAGACCAAAGTCCATATCTGAAACATGACCCGCCTCTTGTTCACCTTCATCAAAGAGACGGCCGGGATCGAACCCTCGACACTGCGTGTGACCGATCTCGATGCCCCGCTGGTGCTGCGGTTTCTGGACTACTTGGAGCACCACCGCGGCAATGCGGTGCGCTCGCGCAACATTCGGTTGTCGGCCCTGCGCACCTTCTTTCGGTTCGTGATCTTGCGGGAGCCCGAGAGTATCGCCCTCGCGACCCGTGTGCTGGCCATCCCGCTCAAGCGGGAAGACAAAAAGTTGGTCAGCTATCTCACGCGGGAAGAAATGGAGGTCTTGCTGGCAGCACCGGATCGTGTCCACTGGGTGGGCCGCCGCGGGCACGCCCTCTTGCTGACCATGTATAACAGCGGCGCGCGGGTCTCCGAAGTCACCACCCTGCGCCGCGAGCAGATCAGCTTTGGCCCAACAACACTCCTCCACCTCCACGGGAAAGGTCGCAAGGACCGCACGGTGCCGGTGTGGCCGCAGACCAGTCAGGTCTTACAAGGATGGCTGCGGGAGTTGGGCGACTTGGGGACGCCCATGGTCTTCCCCAATGCCCGGGGGAAACCCCTCTCGCGCTATGGAGTCAATTATTTGCTCCAGCAAGCGCTGGACAAGGCGAGGGTGACGTGTCCCAGTCTCGGCGTCAAGACGGTCTCTCCTCATGTGATCCGCCATTCGACCGCCATGCATCTCTTGCAGTCTGGTGTGGATATCACGGTGATTGCCCTCTGGCTTGGGCATGAGAGTATCGAGACGACACATGTCTACTTGGAAGCCGACCTCGCAACCAAAGAGCGAGCACTCCAAAAATTGACCCCAGGCGACGTCCCACTGGCCCGATTCACCGCCGATGATCCACTCCTGGCTTTTCTGGCGTCACTCTGATCATGTGTAGGAGTCATACCATGAGGGTCGCACTTCATATCCGTTCGCCCCCCTCACTGCACATGATCCGGTCCTGCACATGAGCGTGCTCATGTGTGTTGCACATGAACACGCTTGGTTGCCGTCTACCAACTGGGAGAGGAGAGCCCAGGGAGGGCAAGGGAAAAGAATGCGAGGCTTTGCGAACGACCACCTGCCGCGTTGGTCCAGCCCAGGGCACCTGCCGGGGGCTCTGGGCTGTGGCCCCTGCCGCCGACACATGCGTCCGCTGCCGGCGTCTGCGCCGGCAGCGCTGCTCATCTCTGGAGCATGCGACCCAGCCTTGCCCCACCGCGTCAGACACGGCGCGTGCGGCAGGGGCCTGGGTCTGGTGCGCTGCGCCACTCAGCGCGCCATGCGGCCACCGTCTTAGAGCAGCGCGACGAGCTTGCGCTTGGCCTCGGTATCGCCCTCGATGGAGCGTTGCGTCATGGCCACGCTGGTATGGCCCGCAAGCGCCTGCACGTCCCGGAGACTCCCCCCGACCTGCGACACGCGGCGCGCCGCGCGGGTGATGAAGGTGCGGCGCCCGGAATGCGACGAACAGCCGTCCATTTTCAGCGACGTATAGAGCCGATGAAACCATAAGCGCACGGTCGCTGGTGACAGTCCCCCACCCCGTTCCGAGAACAGGATGGGCCGGTCGGGTGTGGCCATATCGCCGCGCGCCG